>LSQX01088180.1_pt3 | contig 44413 bp, 35 predicted proteins | sample 654561 | NCBI WGS metagenome assembly LSQX01 (sample SAMN04489861, study PRJNA283612) | anaerobic digester metagenome | isolation source: 4 biogas reactors fed with cattle manure at either 37C or 55C with and... | place: Denmark: Kongens Lyngby | collected 2014 | reverse complement strand
AATCATTGTGCGGTGTTGCCCTTGTAAGATTTGGCAAATCCTCTTTCAGCCGCGCAAATTTATTTTTATCATAAAAACAATGTGAAAACCCACAAATGTGCGAGCAAATTAAGCTTTTTGTTCGGCAAAAGGTGGTTATAAATATAATATCATATCTCATCTCAAAATTTAAGAAAAATGGAGGAAAACAATTATGAACGATTACAAAAAGCTCACTAACGAGGCCGGCGCCCCGGTAGCCGACAACGAAAACGCCATAACTGCCGGTCCGCGCGGTCCCGTTGTTATGCAGGATGTGTGGCTGATGGAAAAAATGGCGCATTTCAACCGCGAAGTTATTCCCGAGCGCCGAATGCACGCCAAGGGCTGGGGCGCTTACGGCAAGCTTACCGTAACTCACGACATCTCACAGTACACCAAGGCAAAGGTTCTTCAGCCGGGCACGCAGACAGAGCTGTTTCTCAGGTTTTCAACAGTTGCGGGCGAAAGAGGCGCCGCTGATTGTGAGCGCGACATTCGCGGTGTCGCCGTGAAGTTTTATACCGAAGAAGGCAACTGGGATTTGGTCGGCAACAACACACCCACCTTTTTTATCCGCGATGTACATAACTTCTCTGACTTGAACCGTGCCGTAAAGCGCGATCCCCGCACCGGCAGGCGCTCCGCTCAAAACAACTGGGACTTCTGGACATTGCTGCCTGAATGTTTTCATCAAATCACTGTTGTTATGAGCGACAGGGGAATCCCCGCCTCATTCCGTAATATGCATTTCTTCGGCGAGCACACTTTTTCTTTTTATAATGAGAATAACGAGCGCGTCTGGTGCAAATTCCATTTTAAAACTCAACAAGGGATTAAAAACCTCTCAAACGAGGAGGCGGCAAAAATCAACGGCATGGACCGCGAATATCACGGCAAGGATTTGTACGATGCGATTGAGCGCGGCGAGTTTCCAAAGTGGAAGATGTATGTTCAGATTATGACCGAGGAGCAGGCTAAAGGTCATTACGAAAATCCCTTTGATATCACCAAAATCTGGCGTCACGCGGAATATCCTCTCATTGAAGTTGGCGTTTTGGAATTAAACCGCAATCCCGAAAACCACTTTGCCGAAGTGGAACAGGCCGCCTTTACACCGGCGCATGTTGTTCCCGGCATTGGTTTCAGCCCGGATCGATTTTTGCAAGGCAGGCTGTTTTCTTACGGCGATGCGCAGCGTTATCGTCTTGGCGTTAATCACAATCACATTCCCGTTAACCGCGCAAAAACACAAGTAAACGAATATCACCGCGACGGGGCAATGCGAGTGGACGGCAATTACGGCGGCGCGCCTGCTTATACTCCCAACAGCAGCGGTGTGTGGACCGCTCAGCCGGAGGTGGCGGAGCCGCCGCTTGATTTGGAAGGCTCAATGTACCGCTATGACCCGAAGGATGACCCGACGGACGATTGCTTCCGTGCCGGCGGTGATTTGTGGCGCGTGCTGACAGAGGACAAAAAGCAGGTTTTAATTGAAAACACAGCGGAAGATATGGCTTCTGTTACAGAAAACATCAAATACCGCCATGCGGTTCACTGCTATCTGGCTGATGCCGAATATGGCGAGCGCTTTACAAAAGCTGCCGGGCTTGATATCGACAAAGTTAAAGAGCTTTCAAAGCTTGATAACAATGGCTTGATTAATGCCACTCTTTCTGTATAAACGTCAAAGCAATTTTCAAATGTCCTTTTGTGCCGCGGCTGTCGGCAGGTCAGGCTTTGACAGAAATGATGTCTGTAAAATGCCGCACAAAACGCGCTCTCTTTGCAGCTTTTTTGATTTAAATCAGTTGTTATCTGATTCGGTTTTTGCGGCTATTCAAAATCTGTGCCGTCGGCCTTTAAAAGGCGAATGCGTCTGATGAGTGAGAAGTCCGCCTTAATTCCCGATTCGTTTTCAAGGGCGCTTAGCAGGAGCGACGGGTTCAAGCTTGATGTGTTTCCTGCCGAAAGTGTCATTTTCAGTCGGACGTCTTTGCCGTCGTCGGCGGCGTCAAAGAATAAGACTCCGTCACATACATTGATTTTTTTAGCCGCTTTTTTCTTCCCCTTTTTGCCGTGCTTTTCGGCAAAAAGTGTGCCTGAAGATATGGCGCGCCTTGATATGTCAATAAAGCTTGCGGCTTTTTCAGCGCTTTCAAACTCAAGCACAGCCTTGTATTCCGCCGCCGCTATTTCAGAGGCCGGGCAGATCGGCTCGCAGACCCTTTTAATTGTTATGCCCTCGGGCAATATGTGGGAGAGGCTTTCAAAAATCTCGCTGTCCGTCGTGCCGCTTTCGATTTTTATATCAAGCGGCTCCGTCTCGCTTTCCTGACCGAGCGACAAGGGCGTCAAAAAATTGAGGTACGGGTGCGGATTGAAGCCCTCTGTGTACCAAAGCTTAAGCCCTGCCCTTCGCACGGCGCGCGCAAAGCAGCGGTTTAAGTCCAGATGGGAAATGTATCTTGCCCGTCCTTCTTTATTTATCCAGATTCTTACCGTGCGCATGACACTCACCTCCGTTAAGCTTGTCGGCCCCGCAGCCGGCGCAGCTCACGCGGCAATGCGGCGTGACGGCTCCTTTGCGTGACTTTTCATTTTCTTTTTCAAGAAATCTTTTGTTGATGCCGTAGTCCATGTGATCCCACGGGAGAGTCTCGTCAAATCGGCGGCGGCGATTGGCGTAAAACTCCATCGAAAGCGAACATTCCTCAAACGCGCGATCCCAAACATCAAAGCGGAACATTTCGTCCCAGCCGTCAAAACGGCACCCGCCGCGCCACGCCGCCTCAATGACGTCGCATAGCCGCCTGTCGCCGCGCGCGAACACCGCCTCAAGCAGGCTTGCTTGTGTCTTGTGAAAGCTCAGGCTGACCTTTTTTGTCTTAATAAGAGAGCGCAGCAGCTCCTGCTTTTGTAAAAGCTGTGACAGCGTGTCCTGCGGCTCCCACTGGAACGGTGTAAAAGGCTTTGGCACGAAGGAAGCGACGCTTAGAGAAATGCTCACGCTCTTGCCCTTCGGTCTGTCTGGGTTAGCGTAAAACTCGTCGGTGATTTTTTGCGCCAGGTCGGCTATTCCCTCTATATCCTTTGCCGTCTCTGTCGGCAGTCCAATCATAAAATAAAGCTTGACCGACGTCCAGCCGCCGGCAAAAGCCTGACGCGCCGCCGCAAGCATCTCATCCTCCGTGATGTTTTTGTTTATCGCGTCGCGCAGCCTTTGCGTCCCCGCCTCGGGAGCAAATGTGAGAGAGCTTTTTCGGACGCCCGCCAACTTTTCCGTCAGCTCCTTTGAAAAGTTATCGGCGCGGAGGCTCGGCAAGGCGACGTTTGTTTTTTCGCTGTCCGTCCAGCTTATGAGAAGCTCCAAAAGCTCCTCCATGCCTGTGTAATCGCTTGAGCTTAGGGAGCAGAGCGATATCTCGTCATAGCCGGTGGAAGCGCAGATATTTTTACACTGTCTGTTGATGGTTTCGGGGCTTTTTTCACGCACCGGGCGGCAGATAAAGCCTGCCTGGCAAAATCGGCAGCCGCGTATGCAGCCGCGAAAGATTTCGGCAGCCGTCCTGTCGTGGATGACCTCAATTGAGGGGACAACAAAGCTGTCGGGAAAATACATTTTATCAAGGTCTTTGACGACACGCTTTTTTATCTTTGCCGGTGCGCCGCGCCGCGGCGTGACAGCCGAAACAGTCCCGTCGCCGTTGTATGAAACGTCGTACAGCGACGGCACATATACACCTTCGATTTTTGCGGCGGCGCGGAGAAACTCTGATTTTCCCGCCCCCTTTTCTTTGTGTTCGACAAGCAGGTCGATAAGCTCGTTTGTGACTTCCTCGCCCTCCCCGGGGAGAAAGATGTCGACAAATTCGCTCACAGGCTCGGCGTTGCAGACACAGGGACCGCCCGCAATCACAAGCGGTGTGAGAGCCTCTCTGTCGCCGCTGCGAACAGGCAAACCCGCAAGGTCGAGCATATTCAGCATATTTGTGTAACAAAGCTCATATTGAAGTGTAAATCCGATTATGTCAAAATCCTTGACGGCATCGCCGCTCTCAAGGGCATAAAGTGGCAGCCCCTCGGCGCGCATCCTTTCCTCCATGTCAATCCACGGGGCAAAAACACGCTCGCACCATGAATCCGCGCGCTCGTTTATGAGAGAATAAAGTATCTTCATGCCGATGTGAGACATGCCTATCTCATATGAATCGGGAAAGCAAAAGGCAAAACGTATTTTAATGCCGTTTTTGTCTTTTATGACGCTGTTCAGCTCGCCGCCTGTGTATCGTCCCGGTTTTTGAACATCGCGGAGAATTTTTTCTGTCTTTTTTGAAAGCATATTTCCACCGTTTTTCCTAATTTATAAAGTCAGTATATCACATAAAAATGCGCCTTGCAAACAGTCGCAAAATATCATATAATGTTGTATGAAAAAGTCAGGACTGTTGATTTTCAGTTTTTTATTTTTGGAGGTACGGCTTTGAACCAACGTGGATTGTGGCAACTTATTCTCATGGCGCAGGAGGGCGATCGCAAGGCTGTCGACGAGCTTTTCTATATGACATACCGCCTTGCGTTCCTTGTCGCTTATTCTGTGACAAACAACAAAGCGGCGTCCCTTGACATAATACTTGAGTGCTATGTGTCGTTGCTGTCAAGCCTTTCGGACATTGACGAGGCGATGAACTTTTCATCGGTGTTAAGTATTCGTGTGCTTGAGCGCGTGCGGATTCTTGCGGGCACAGACGATTTTTTAAAAATCAAAAAGTCCCGCGGCGCCGGTTCGCTTCGCGATGTGTCAAACCTTGCCGTTTATGATTTTGACACGCTGCCGGGGGTGGAATCCGACCTGCCGGCAAACGAAATTTTAGATATATTTTTTAAGCTTGACACAGGAAGGCGCCTTTGCTTTTTCTTGTTTTTCTTTGGCGGAGCAAGCACGGACGACATAGCCGCCGCCTTTGATGTCAGCGAAGACGACGTTGTGAGCGCGCTCCGCTCCGCCGCCGATGAGACGTTTCCGCTCATAGCCGAAATCAGGGGAAATTACACGCAGCTGCGCCATGTCAATGTCGAGTCGCTGATTCCGTGGGCGCTGCGCAACAACACGTCATATTCACCCGACGACAACGAGCTGAAGTCTTTTTACGCAACCTTGCTTGAAAAGCTTGTCGACGCGGGAGCGCTCGACACGACAATGACAGACGACGATGAAGATGAACTGATTGAAATAGATTTTAAGGATATGGGGACGCCGCCCAAGTCCGGTTTTTTCAAGTCCAAGCTGTTTTTTTCGATTATGGTTGCCGCCGCCTTTTTGCTTGTCATTGGTCTCATTTTTATAGGTATGCGGCGCGTGCGCGAATACAACGACATTCGAGCTGAAATTGAGCGGCAGACAAGCCGCGTTACTTTAAAATATACGACCGGCTTATTCCCAAGTGAAAGCCTGGTTTTTTCGACCGAATACACACACGCATCAGAAACGGAGATTACGACGGCGACCGAGGCGTCTCAAGAAACAGAAAGCGCCGAAAAAAACACAACGACGGCGCCGAAAGAGGATTACGGCGGGCTTTCTTTTACGGAGAGCGGAGGCAGCGTAACCATTATAGGCTTTGACAACTCAAAAAAAGTATTAAGGATACCCGGCACAATAAACGGCAAGACAGTGACGGCAATTGCCGAAAACGCCTTTTTTAATTCCGGAGTCGAGTCGGTTGTCATGCCCGACACAATTAACTCAATCGGCGCGGGCGCATTTTTAAACTGTACGAATCTGCGCAATATATCATTGTCGTCGGGTATTACAAGGCTTACGGAAAACACATTCCGCGGATGCTCAAATCTGACCTCCGTAACTTTGCCGAAAAACCTTAACTTTATAAGCACACAAGCCTTTTACAAGTGCGCCTCGCTGTCACAAATTGTAATCCCGTCGTCTGTGACATACCTCGGCGACTGGGCGTTTGCAGGCTGCTCCTCACTTAAGTCGATATCAATTCCCGATGGCGTGACATATGTCGGACAGTCGCTGTTCTATGAATGCTTTTCTCTTGAAAGATGCTCGTTTTCATCGGCGTCCAAGCTTGCCGCGCTTAACGAGTGGATGTTTTTTTCCTGCTCAAGCCTCAAGACCTTTGCCATACCCTCAAAAGTCACATATGTTCCCGCGAATTGCTTTTACGGTTGCCGCAAGCTTGAGAGAATGACACTTTCCGGAAGGATAACGTCCGTCGACGCCAACGCTTTTACAGACTGCACCGGTCTTGTTGCCGTCACTATTCCCGGCAATGTAAGAAGAATCGACAACTCCGCTTTTTCCGGCTGCTCGAAGCTTGACCGTCTTAATTTGCAAAACGGGACATCATATATCGGGTCAGGCGCTTTTTCAGGATGTTCCGCACTTAAAACAGCCGTAATTCCTTCCTCTGTCACAGAAATCGGTTTGGGGGCGTTCGCCGGCTGCATCAATTTGACAATACAATGCACTCCCGGGTCATATGCGGAAAGCTATGCCGCCGACAACGGAATCAGCACCAATCCGTAAGCCGCCGATTTTTCCGAAACCTGCCGTTTTTCCGCAGCCTGCCGCTTTTAAGTCTTTATAAGCGACCCGAAACGCACTTAAAACCTGCACATTTAGTCTTTAATGTTCGTTTTTGCAGGATGATTTGTAAAATGTTTGAAAAAGCTTGCAAATTTCATTTACATATGATAACATATTTCAGCATTTGTTTCCGTCCGCAGGACGGGGTTTGATGCGCGCCCTTAGACAAGGGGGCAACACATTAAAGCCGGTGTTCCTCTTTCATTGTAAATGTTATGAACATCTGATAAACTGGAGGAAAATTCAATGGACGCACTTAAATTGATGGCGCAGGAAAGCGTCAAGACAGAAATCCCGAACATCCAAATCGGCAGCACCGTCAAGGTTCATGTCAAGATACGCGAGGGCGACAGGGAAAGAGTTCAGATTTTTGAAGGCACGGTTATCGCGCGCAGGGGTTCGGGCGTTTCGGAAACATTCACGGTTCGCAGGCTTTCTTACGGCGTTGGCGTCGAGAGAGTCTTCCCGATTCATTCCCCAAATGTCGTGAAAGTCGAGCTTGTAAGGCTTGGCCGTGTCCGCAGAAGCAAGCTTTATTATCTCCGCGGCAGAGTCGGCAAGTCGGCCAAGATTCGGGAGCAGCTCAAATAAGCTTTTTTAGCTTTTTACAGTCGGCGTTCTCCGTGCCGGCAGCTGTTAAATAACTTTTTGGATGTCCGGCATTCAGCAACACATCCTCCCTTCCGACCGCCCCGCCGTTTTGCGCGGGCAGGTCTTAAAAGGCGGATTGTTTGTTAAGCGCCGGGCATTTACCTTTAAATGGCGGCTGCGGCGCCTTGTTTTTCAACCAGCCCGAAAAGGACGTGACAGGCAGTGCAAAGAAAAACAAAAGATTACTGGGTAAGATACATAAGGCAGGGCGACACCCCTTACAGCGGCGCGTGGGGGGCGTTTTATGATATTGTCAACTCCGTGGAAAGCGCCGTTATAATAATTTTTCTTGTCTTTACCTTTGCTTTCCGCGCCGTCGGAGTTGTTGGCGAGTCAATGCTGCCGACGCTTAGCAACGGCGACTGGCTTGCCGTCACAAGCTATAAAAGCAGCTACGACAGGAACGATATAATTATCATCACACAGCCCAACGCCCTTGACGAGCCGCTTGTCAAAAGGATAATAGCCGTCGGCGGCGACACAATCGACATTGATTTTGACGAGCATATTGTATATGTCAACGGCAAGCCTGTCAGCGAAAGCTTCATCAGGGAGCCGACCTCATACAGAGGCGACGTCTCCTTTCCTTTGTCTGTGCCTGTCGGCTATGTGTTTGTTATGGGCGACAACCGCAACAATTCGCTCGACAGCCGTTCAGAAATCATAGGTCTTATAAACGAAAAATACATACTCGGCAAGGCACAATACAGAGTTTTTCCGTTTAGCGGCTTTAAAATATCTTAATTAACGAAATGGACTGGTTTTTAATATGTGTGACAATGAATTTAATGACGAACAGTGCTGTCCGCAGATAAAAGACGCCCCGGCGCCCGACTGCCTCGGAGAGACGGACGTCAAGGCGGCTCTGACAGTCAAGGAAAAGATTGCGTCCACAGTTTATGACGCCATATCAATATTCACAAGCGCGATAATTACCATCATGGTGATTTTCACTTTTGTTTTCAGGTTTGTCGGCGTAGTGGGCCCTTCAATGGAGCCGACTCTTTGGGAGGACGACTGGCTTGCCGTGACTTCTCATACGGGAAACCCGAAGCATGGTGATATTGTCATAATCACTCAGCCAAACGCCTTTAACGAGCCTATAGTCAAGCGCGTCGTAGCCACGGCGGGGCAAACTGTCAACATAAAAAACGGCAATGTTTTTATAAACGGGGAGCGGCTGACAGAAACATACATCAGCTCGGACATTTTTACAGAGCGTGAAAACCTTGACAATTATCCTGTCACGGTTCCGGACGGATATGTCTTTGTCCTCGGCGACAACAGATCCCACTCCACAGACAGCCGTTCCTCACTTATCGGGCTTATACGAAACGAATACATCATCGGCAAAGTTGTTTTCAGGCTTATACCCTTCGGCAGCTTTAGCGTTGGAATGGAATATGATTACTGATGGATGGCAATGTGCAATGGTTCCCCGGTCATATGGCAAAAACGCGGCGGCAGATTAAAGAAAGCTTGCCGCAGGTTGACGCCGTGACGGAGCTGCTTGACGCAAGGGCGGCGGAGTCAAGCCGCAACCCTGAGCTTTCCGCTCTCATCGGGCAAAAGCCGCGTATATCTCTTTTAAACAAGTGCGACCTTGCCGACGAGCGCGCCACAAGGCTTTGGATTTCGCACCTTGAAAGCGCCGGAGTCCGCGCGCTTGCTGTGGACTGCCGTTCCGGAAAAGGTCTCGGCGCATATAATAAGGCTGTGAGGGAGCTGCTCGACAGCACCATAAAAAGCAACGTCAAAAGAGGTATGCCCGGCAGACCGCTGCGTGTCATGGTGGTGGGCATCCCAAACACCGGCAAGTCCTCGTTCATCAACAGAATGGCAGGCAAATATAAGGCAAAGGTAGCAGACCGACCGGGTGTAACGAGGCAAAATCAATGGTTTCCCATTGGCGGCGGCATAGAGCTGCTTGACACTCCGGGAGTGCTGTGGCCAAAGTTTGACGACCCCAAGGTGGGCGACAGGCTGGCGTTTATCGGCTCGGTAAAGGACGATATACTTGACAGCGAAACAATGGCGGTAAGGCTCCTTGAAGTGCTCCGCGCCGAATATTCTGACAGGCTAAGAGCGCGTTACGGCATCGAACCCGACGACTTCACCACTCCTTTTTGTCTGCTTGAAGCTGTCGGCAAAAAGCGCGGTATGCTTGTGAGGGGCGGAGAAACGGACACCGAAAGGGCCGCCAACATGATTCTTGACGAATACCGCGCCGGAAAATTCGGCAGGATTTCTCTCGAATGGCCGCCGAAATCTGACTGAACGGCGTCTGTTTTCCATTATTTAAAAGTTTCGGACTATGTTTCGGAGGCTAAGGAAATGCCCGAATGGACGGATTATGAAAATCAATACGCGCTTGAGGGATACGGCGCCGTCTGCGGAATCGACGAGGCGGGCAGAGGTCCTCTTGCCGGTCCCGTCTTTGCGGCGGCTGTTATTCTCCCACCTGATTTTGAAACAGAGGGGCTTGACGACTCAAAAAAGCTGTCCGAAAAAAAGAGAGAATCTCTTTTTAAAGCGATAACGGAAAGCGATGTCAGATATTCAATCGCCATGGCTGATGAAAAGGAAATTGACGAGTTAAACATACTCCGCGCCACATTCCTTGCAATGAAAAGAGCTGTCAGCAGTCTCGGCGGAGCAGATTTTGCGCTTGTCGACGGCAACTGCGCTCCGCCGCTCGGCATACCTGTTAAAACAATCATTAAGGGCGACAAAACCTGCAAGTCAATCGCCGCCGCCTCCATACTCGCGAAGGTGGGCAGGGACAGATTCATGACGGAGCTTGACAAAAAATATCCCGATTATATGTTTGCAAAGCACAAGGGCTACGGCACAAAGCTTCATTACGAGCTGATCGGCAAATACGGCATTTCACCCGTTCATCGTATGAGCTTTTTAAAAAACTTGCGTTGAGGTGGAGCGAGTGGACGAATATCGGGAAAGAATGTTTACGGGGCTTTGGGGAGAGATATACGCGGCGCGATATCTGCGGGATAACGGCTATAAGATTTTGTCGGCAAACTACAGGACGCGTTTCGGGGAAATCGACATTGTCGCCTCAGACGATTCATGCATTATTTTTGTCGAGGTCAAGTCAAGAAAAGAAGGGATGATAGCTCCGCCCGCCGAGTCGGTCATTTATGCGAAACAGCGCAGAATTTCAGCGGCGGCGCGCCAATATCTTGACAGCTTCCCGACACAGCTTGTCCCGCGATTTGACATAATCGAGATTTATATGGGCGGCGACAGCACCCCGAACGAAATTAAGCATATCAAATCTGCTTTTGAAACGGTGAGATAAGTTGTTTTTTTTTGATCTTCACTGCGACACAATCACAGAGTGCCATTCAAAAGACAAAAGTCTTTTTGACAGCGACTGCCACATCTCCATCTGTAAAGCTAAGCACCTTGACAGGTGGGTTCAATTGTATGCCATATGGATGCCTGACGAACACAGGGGCTGCGACGCGCTGAATTATTTTGACGCTGTTTATGAGCGATTCAAAAATGAAATGGCTGAAAACTCCTTATATATCAAGCAATGTATGAACTCACAGGATTTGGACGACTGCCTTTCACAAGGCAAAGCGGCGGCGATTTTGTCTGTTGAGGGCGGTTCGGCTCTTGCGGGCAGTCTTGACAGGATTGATTACATTTTTTCATTAGGTGTAAAGTTAATCACCTTGACATGGAACGCTTCAAACGAACTCGGCTACGGTTGTCTTGTAAAAAACGGCGGCGGTCTGACAGCTTTCGGCAAGCAGGCGCTGCGCAAAATTAACGAGCTGAAGATTGTAGCGGATGTTTCACATCTTAACAGAAAAGGTTTTTGGGATGCGGCTGACTTGTCCTCCGCGCCATTTGTCGCCAGCCATTCCACCTGCGCCGCCATACTTGAAAAATGGCGCAAGCCCTCCGACGACAAATATTTTTCGCTTTTAAGAAGTCTGGACGACGAGCAGATAAAATTTATTGCCGACACAGGCGGATTAATCGGGATAAACTTCTGCGGCAGCTTTCTCGGCGATAAGGGCGACGACGGCTTTGAAGCTGTTTACCGCCACATGAGCCACATACTTGACATCGGCGGCGAGGACGTTCTTGCCATCGGAAGCGATTTTGACGGCTGTGACATAAACGCTGAGCTTGCCGGAATTGACAAAATACCCGATCTTGCCCGCAGCCTTGAACGGCGCGGAATGGACAAAAAACTTCTTAACAAAATATTTTTTGACAACGCTTACAGCTTTTTCAAAGCCGCAATGTCTTAAACGCGGCAAAGTTTTTTTAATCGGATTAAACGGATTGTTCGGCAGCTTTAAACTGTTATTTTATGACGTATGATGGAGGAATAATAAAATGTTTTATATCAGCACCCGGGGCGGCGGCGCCCGCGTAACTTCGGCGCAAACCATCACGCGCGGCATTTCAGAGGACGGAGGCCTGTTTGTGCCGCCGGAGATTCCCCGCATTTCAGCCGACGACATCAAAATGCTTTCGACCCTTGATTATAAAAGCAGGGCAAAGTTTATTCTTCCGCTGTATCTCACAGATTTCTCCGGCGATGAAATCAACAAATGTGTTGACAGCGCCTATTCGTGCGAAAGCTTCGGCAGCGAAAAGACGGCGCCTGTCGTCCGCCTTGAGGAGGGTGTGAGCATCCTTGAGCTGTGGAAGGGTCCGACCTGCGCCTTTAAAGATATGGCTCTCCAGCTTCTGCCGCACCTTCTGGCGGTTTCCGCGAAAAAAGCCGCGGACGGCAAAAAGATTGTTATTCTCGTCGCCACCTCCGGAGACACGGGCAAGGCGGCGCTTGAGGGTTTCCGCGACGTTCCCGACACAAAAATTGCAGTATTTTTTCCGAACGACGGCGTAAGCCCGATGCAGCGGCTTCAAATGACGACACAGGAGGGCGGCAATGTCTTTGTCCAAGCCATTAAAGGCAACTTTGACGACGCTCAAAACGGCGTGAAGTCCATCTTTGCCGACAAGGAGGCAAACGAAAGGCTTGCGCAGCGCGGCATGATGTTCTCATCGGCAAACTCAATTAACTGGGGGCGGCTTGTTCCGCAGATTGTTTACTATATTTCCGCGTATTGCGATTTGGTTGCCGACAAAAGCATAAAAAACGGCGACAAAATAAACATAGTCGTTCCGACCGGAAATTTCGGCAATATTCTTGCCGCTTATTACGCTCGTGAAATGGGGCTGCCCGTAAACAAATTGATTTGCGCGTCAAACAAAAACAACGTGCTGACGGACTTCATCTCCACGGGGCGCTACGACCGCAGGCGCGACTTTTTTGTCACATCCTCACCGTCTATGGACATCCTTATATCAAGCAACCTTGAGAGGCTTCTTTTTCTCCTTTGCGGATATGACGGCGCGCAGGTTCGTTCTTGGATGAAGTCCTTGTCAGACACCGGCGCATATGATGTCGGTGAACACTTGAAGGAGAAAATAGGCACGATTTTTGATGCCGGCTGCTGCGACGACGAGGGCACAAAGGCTCTTATTAAGAAGGTTTTTGAGAGCAGGGGATATCTTTGCGACACGCACACAGCCGTCGCAGTCGACGTCTATTACAAATACAGGGAACGGACGGGCGACAAAACACCTGCCGTCATAGCCTCGACGGCAAGTCCCTTTAAGTTTTGCTCAAGCGTGCTTGACGCTCTTGACGCGCGCGCGAAAGAGAAGCTTGACGAGTTTCAGATGCTTGACGCGCTGGAAAAGCTGACGGGCGTTCCTTGTCCACCTCAGCTCAAGGAGCTTAAAAACAAAACGGTGCGGTTCGGCGGAGTTTGCGAGCTTGGAGACATGAAACAAACCGTTATCAAGTCGGTTGTCGGCTGAAAAAGTTTAAGGCAACACCGCGCAATGAGCNNATATCGCCCAAAAATGCTCGGCAATACAAAAAGTATTGCCTGCGCTTTTTAGACAATCTGACGAAAAAATCTGACGGCGCAATCGCACAACAATCATTGTGCGGTGTTGCCTTAAAGCTTTATCCTCCAAATAATGAAAGGACGAGAAAAACAAAATGTCACTCTTCGCGATAGGCGACACGCATCTATCGTTCGGTTCAGATAAACCCATGGACATATTTTGCGGCTGGCAGGATTACGAAAAAAGGCTGGCCGAAAACTGGCGGGCGACAGTCGGCCGGGACGACACAGTCGTCATCGCCGGGGACATAACATGGGCGATGAGGCTTGAGGACACCTTGCGGGACTTTGCGTTTCTTGACGGCTTGCCGGGCAAAAAGCTGCTTCTCAAGGGCAACCACGACTACTGGTGGTCCACAAAGAAAAAGGCGGAAACCTTTTTTTTGCAAAACGGCTTTTCGTCACTCGGCATACTATATAATAACGCTTACAGGCTGGGCGGCGTTGCGGTGTGCGGAACGCGCGGCTGGTTTTTTGATTGTGACGAGGACGGCGGCAATAAAATTATACTTAGAGAGGCGGGCAGGCTGAGGATGTCGATTGGCGCGGCTAAAAAGCTTGGCGGCGAGCCTGTTGCTTTTCTCCATTATCCGCCTGTCAGCAGCGACGGCAGCCATTGCCGCGAAATTTTAGACGTGCTGAAAGACGAGGGCATAAAGCGCTGCTATTACGGTCATCTGCACGGCCCCTCTTGCCGCTATGCCGTAAACGGCAAGGTCGAGGGGATTAAGTTTTCGCTGATTTCAGGCGACTTTTTGGGGTTTTGTCCGAAACTTGTTGAAAAATATTGATAAAGTTTAAAAAGATATAGAAAAGTCGTGCGTATTCTGATATAATGTTTTGTAATATTCAAATTTTGTCTCAAACTGAAAGGATATGGTAAAAATGAGCTTAAAGTCGGCAAACAAAATTGAAACAAACACTTATGAGCTTGAATTAACTATCAGCGCGGAGGACTTTAACGACGCTGTACGCGAGGTTTTTAACAAAAATAAATCAAGATATAATGTTCCCGGCTGGAGAAAGGGCAAGGCGCCAATGCACATGGTTGAGATCGCATACGGCGAAGGCGTGTTTTATGACGAGGCGATTGAGATGCTTTACCCCGAGCTTGTCGACGATGCCATAAAGGCGGCGGAGCTTGACCCTGTCGACAGCCCTTATGATGTGGAGATAAAAGAAATCGGCAAGTCCACAGGCGTGGAAATGACGGCTAAAGTCACTGTTAAGCCGGAAATTTCCGTCACATCATACAAGGGGATTGAAGCGTGCAAGCATTCGGCGGAGGTCTCCGACGAGGAGGTTGAGTCGGAGATTGAACGCCTGCGAAACCGCAACGCGACAATCCAAACTGTCGAGGGCAGACCCTCAAAGGAGGGCGATATTGCCGTTATTGATTTTGAGGGGTTTATAGACGAGGTTGCCTTTGAAGGGGGCGCCGGCAAAGACCATGAGCTTGTTTTGGGCTCGGGCAGCTTTATTTCCGGCTTTGAGGAACAAGTGATAGGGCGCGGCACAGGCGAGGAGTTTGAAGTCAATGTCACCTTCCCCGAAGAATACACAGAGGAGCTTAAGGGAAAGTCTGCTGTTTTTAAAGTAAAGCTTAATGAGATTAAGGAAAAGAATCTTCCGGAGTCGGACGACGAGTTCGCAAAGGATGTCAGCGAGGATTGCGACACGCTGGACGAACTTAAAAAAAGCATCCGTGAGGAGAAGCTTAAGGAAAAGAAAGCCCGGCAAGACTCCGACTTTGAAAACGAGCTTCTTTTAAAGCTTGCCGCGAATGTCGAGGGAGAAATTCCCCAGTGTATGTTCGAGCAAAAGGCCGCCGAAAACAAAGAAAATTTCGCCCGCAGGCTAAGCCAACAGGGCATTGATGTTAACACATACTTTTCTTATATCGGCATAGGACACGAGCAGTATGATTCCGATATGATGTCACAGGCTGTGCAGCAGGTCAAAGCAAGGCTCGCGCTTGAAAAGATTGCCGAGCAGGAGGGAGTCGAGGTGACGGCCGAGGATTTGGATGCGGAATATGCAAAGCTTGCCGAAAAATATAATGTCGCCTTGGAAAGCGTCAAGGGCTTTTTTGCCGAAGACAATTTAAAAAACGACATAATGTGTGAAAAGGCAATAAAAATTGTCGCGGACAACGCCGTAATATGCGAACACGAACACAACGGCGGCGAAGAAGACGACCTTGAGACGGCTGAATAATAGACGGCTTTTCTTTCAATAATAATTAATATATTAATAAACAATCGGAGGTTTTAATCATGGCGCTTGTACCTTATGTTATAGAGCAGACAGACAGGGGAGAACGCTCCTATGATATCTTTTCACGTCTGTTAAACGACAGAATAATCGTATTGTCAGACGAGGTCAACGACGCTACGGCAAGCCTTGTCGTGGCTCAGCTTATATATCTTGAGGGTCAGGATCCCGACAAGGATATCAGCCTGTATATCAACAGCCCCGGCGGCTCGGTCACAGCCGGATTTGCCATATATGACACCATGCGTTTCATAAAATGTGATGTTTCGACAATATGCATGGGCATGGCGGCGTCTATGGGCGCTTTCCTGCTTTCCTCAGGCACAAAGGGCAAAAGATTTGCGCTGCCAAACAGCGAGATACTAATCCACCAGCCGTTGGGCGGGGCAAGAGGTCAGGCGACAGAAATCAAAATCGTCGCAGACCAAATATTAAAGACGAGAGAAAAGCTCAACAAAATCCTTGCCGAAAACACAGGCAAGCCCATTGAGGTTATTGCCGCCGACACGGAGCGCGACAACTATTTGACTGCCGACGAAGCGCTTGAATACGGCATTGTGGACAGGATACTTTACAAGAGATAAAAGATAAAAGGGACAAATGGTGAAATAAGGAGATAAGATATGCCGAAAGATGATGACAGACGCGATAAAAACATCTGCTGCTCTTTCTGCCACAAGACACAGGGTCAGGTTGACAAGCTGATAGCCGGACCCGGCGTTTATATATGTAACGAATGTGTGGAGCTTTGCCTGGCGATAATCGAGGAGGACGACTCCCCGCGCCGCGGCAGGGGCAAGGAAGGCTTTGCAAGGGAGATTGATGATTTTCCAAAGCCGTCCGAAATAAAAAGCCGGCTTGACGAATATATCGTCGGGCAGGAACAGGCAAAAATCACATTAAGCGTCGCCGTTTACAATCACTACAAACGCATCAACATGAGCCGCAAATCAGAAGTCGAGATACAAAAAAGCAATATACTTCTTCTCGGCCCCACCGGTGTCGGGAAAACGATGCTTGCCCAGACGCTTGCTAAGATAATCGACGTGCCGTTTGCAATTGCCGACGCCACGACGCTCACCGAAGCGGGATATGTCGGCGAAGATGTGGAAAACATTCTTCTCCGTCTCATACAGGCCGCCAATTACGACATTGAGCGGGCTGAACGCGGCATCATATATGTCGATGAAGTCGACAAAATCGCGAGGAAATCTGAAAACGCCTCAATAACAAGAGATGTGAGCGGCGAAGGCGTGCAGCAGGCTCTTTTGAAGATTATCGAGGGGACAGTCGCGAACGTCCCTCCGCAAGGCGGGAGAAAGCATCCGCAGCAGGAGTTTATACAGGTGGACACCTCAAACATCCTCTTTATATGCGGCGGCGCTTTTGACGGTGTTGAAAAAATAATCGAAAAACGCATCGGCGGTTCGGCAATGGGCTTCGGCGCCGAAGTCAGGGGCAAAAAGGAAATATCAGAAAATGCCCTGCTTCCGAAAATAATACACCAAGACCTTGTCAGGTTCGGAATGATACCGGAGCTGATAGGCAGGCTGCCCGTCATCACGACGCTTTCCGAGCTTGACCGCGAAGACCTTGTCACAATCTTAACAGAGCCGAAAAACTCATTGCTAAAGCAGTACAAGGCCCTTTTTGAAATTGACGAGGTGGAGCTTGACTTTGAAATATCCGCACTTGAGGCGGTGGCTGAAAAGACGCTCGAAAAGAAAACGGGCGCGCGCGGCCTGCGCTCGATAATGGAGGAGATTCTGCTCCCCGTGATGTACCAAATACCGTCTGACAGCACAGTCGAGAGCGTCACCATAACAGCACAGTGCATAAATGACGGCGCGGCGCCTGTCGTTGAGAGAAATCCTCTAAAAAAAGGCTCCGAAAACACGTTTTCACAAGCGCCGCGGCCAAAGCTCAGGCAAAAAGGAACGGCGGTTTAATGCTGCGGACGGTCTGAAGCGCTTTGTTTAATCGGCGGTTCAAGCCGTCTTTCAATATATACTTCATTTCAGCAAAGGGGTTAAGGGCGCAAAGCGCCATGATCAACATGAACGAACATGATAAAAAAACATCAAAAATGCCTGTGGTGGCGCTTAGAGGGCTGGTCATCTTCCCCGGCGCGCACATGCATTTTGATGTGGGCAGAGCCAAGTCCATAGCGGCGTTTAAGTCCGCCATGGGCGGCAATCTTGATATATTTCTCACAGCGCAAAAGGACATTATGGTGGAGGATCCGTCGGCGGACGAGCTTTACAGCGTGGGCGTTGTGTCAAAGGTGAAGCAAATTCTCCGCCTGCCGGGCGAGGACGGCATACGCGTCGTAATCGAGGGAGTCAGCAGGGGAGGCATTGCCGAGCTGCTGCGCAAAAAGCCTTTTTTAGAGGCGGAGATTAAGGCGCTACGGGATTCCGCCGCCAAGCCGAAAAAAAGCTTCACAGAGGAGGCGCTTGTCAGAGAGGCTAAGGAGATTTTTGACGAATACGCCCAAATCGTTCCAAACATACCGTCCGATGTCATTCTCGGCGTCGCATCAAGGCACGACGCGGGAGCTTTGTCCGACTTTATTGCCGGCAACATACTTCTGCGATACGAGGACAAGCAGCTGCTGCTTGAGGAGCTGAATCCCCTAAAGCGGCTTGAAAAGCTTTGTGTCATGCTTGCCAATGAATGCAAGATACTTGAGCTTGAGGAAGACATAAGCGAAAGGGTTCAGGAGCAGGTCGAGCAAAATCAGCGCGACTATTATCTGCGCGAGCAGCTGAAGGCAATAACGGCGGAGCTTAATGACGGACTTTCTCCGGAGGAGGAAACTCTTCGGCTTAAAGAAAAGATTCTGAAGCTCAAGCTTTCCGAGGAATCCGAAGAAAAGCTGCTGCGCGAATGCGACAGGCTGGCAAGGATATCGCCGCAGTCGCCCGAAAGCGCCGTTGTCCGCACATATATCGAAACTTGTCTTTCTCTGCCGTGGAACAAGCTCACAAAGGACAGGCTTGACCCCGCAGCCGCGAGGAAGTCGCTTGACCGCGACCATTTCGGCATGGAAAAGGTAAAGGACAGGATAGTCGAGCATATAGCGGTTCGGAAGCTGTCGCCCGATATCAAGGGTCAAATAATATGCCTTGTCGGTCCCCCGGGAGTCGGCAAGACATCCGTCGCCCGCTCGATAGCCCGTACAATCGGTCGAAAATATGTCAGGATTTCGCTTGGAGGCATTCACGACGAGGCGGAGATACGAGGACACAGAAAGACTTACATAGGCTCGATGCCGGGGCGCATCATCTCCGCAATGCAAAGCGCGGGCACATCAAACCCGCTGATGCTGCTTGACGAGGTTGACAAGCTCGGAAACGACTACAAGGGGGATCCGTCGTCCGCCTTGCTTGAGGTGCTCGACGCTGAGCAAAACTTTTCGTTCAGGGACCATTACATAGAGCTTCCGTTCGACCTGAGCCGCGTTTTTTTCATCACCACCGCAAACGACAAGCACGCTATTCCGGAGCCTTTGCTCGACAGGATGGAAATTATAGAACTGGGCAGCTACACACACGAGGAAAAGTTTAATATCGCCAAAAAGCACCTTGTCCGCAAGCAGCTCAAAAAGCACGGAATCGCCGTGAGGCAGCTCAAAATCAAGGACGACGCATTAAGAGCGATGATAGACGGCTACACAAGGGAGTCAGGCGTCAGGAAGCTTGAGCGCGAGATTTCGGCAATATGCAGAAAAGCCGCTATAAAAATAGTAAACGGCGAGACCAAAGTCACCGTGAGCGCCGGAAGTCTTGAAAGCTTTTTAGGTCCCGTCAAATATAAGGACGACTCAATATCACGCAAAAACGAAATCGGCGTTGTAAACGGTCTTGCGTGGACGTCTGTGGGCGGCGAGATGCTCAAGGTAGAAACCGCAATCCTTGACGGCACCGGCAAAACGGAGCTGACGGGTTCGCTCGGCGACGTGATGAAGGAGTCGGCGAAAGCGGCGGTGAGCTATGTCCGCTCAAAGGCCGCGGATTTCGGCATCGACAGCTCCTTTTATAAGACAAAAGACATTCACATACACGTTCCGGAAGGCGCTGTTCCAAAGGACGGCCCGTCGGCGGGCATAACGATAGCGACATCACTTGTTTCGGCGCTTCTAAGAGTGCCTGTGAAGTGTTTTGTCGCGATGACGGGAGAAATAACCTTGACGGGGCGCGTGCTTCCCATAGGCGGCCTTCGCGAAAAGACAATGGCGGCATACAGGGCGGGTATCAGGACGATTATTATACCATTTGAAAATGAAAGCGATCTCAAGGAGGTTGACAAGGCAGTGAGCGGCAGTGTTGAGTTTGTCTTTGTCAAAAGGATAGACGAGGTGTTGGAATGTGCCCTTGAAAGCATGCCCGGCGGCGCTTTTGGCGAGCTTTTGCCGGAGGTGTGCCCGATGAGCGCCGCAATGCCGCAGATAAGCTGCTGATATTATGAGATTTGATAATTTTGAGTTTGAGGCGTCTTTCGGTTTTTCGGCACAGCTGAAAAATTCGGACATGCCGGAAATAGCGTTTGCGGGGCGTTCAAATGTCGGAAAGTCTTCGCTGCTCAACAAGCTTTTAAACAGAAAAAGCCTTGCGCGCGTCAGCTCCGTTCCCGGCAAGACTGTCACCGTAAATTTCTACAAAGGCGACGGCGTGCGTCTCGTTGATTTGCCGGGCTACGGCTATGCCAAAGTCGGGAAGGACGAAAAGAAACGCTGGGCGGTTCTCATGGAGCATTATTTCGCCTCCGACAGGGACATACGCCTTGTCGTCCAGCTTGTCGATATGCGCCGCCCGCCGACAAAGGACGACCTTGATATGATTCGTTACCTTAGATATAACAACTTCAAATTTATTGTCGTGATGACAAAGAGCGACAAGCTCAACAAAACAGATTACAGTCGGCGCGCGGAGTCGGCAAAAGAAGAATTAAGAGGTCTCGGCGCCGCGGCTGTTATTCCGTTTTCGGCGATCAGCGGCGATGGTGCGGACGAAATCCGCTCTGAAATTGAAGACGCGGTAAAATAAAAACAGAGTGTAAAAGAGATGGTGTGTTATGTTTGTTTCTGACTGTATAAATATTAACGAGCGTGGTCACTTGACAATCGGAGGTGTCGATACGACGGAGCTTGCCGCCGAATTCGGCACTCCGCTTTATGTCATGGACGAGGACAGCATCAGGAAAAATTGCCGTAAGTTTGTCGGGTCAATAAACGAAAACTATTTCGGCAACGGGCTTGTCCTTTACGCAAGCAAGGCGATGTGCTGCAAGCAGATGTGCCGCATATGCGCCGAGGAGGGCATGGGTCTTGACGTCGTGTCGGGCGGCGAGCTTTACACCGCGCTGTCAGTCGATTTCCCCGCCGACAAGATATATTTTCACGGCAACAACAAAAGCAAGTCGGAGCTTCAGATGGCTGTTGACAGCGGCGTCGGCAGGATAGTCGTCGACAACTACACGGAGCTTCAGACCTTAGAAGATATTTCGGCGAAAAGCGGCGTTCCGACGGCAATCATGCTCCGCGTTAAGCCCGGCGTCGAGGCGCACACACATGAATTTATCAAGACCGGTCAGGTGGATTCAAAATTCGGATTTGCGCTTGAGACAGGCGAAGCGATGGAAGCCGTCAAGGAAGCAATGCGCAACGAAAGCTTGGAGCTTGTCGGAATCCATTGCCACATAGGCTCTCAGATATTCGAAACGGAGCCCTTCGCCCATGCCGCTGAAACAATGGTTCAGTTTTTGGCGGACATAAAAAAGGAGACGGGATTTGAGCTTCGTGAGCTGAATCTTGGCGGCGGCTTCGGGATAAAATACAGCAAAAACGACAATCCGCCCGATTTTTCGGAGTATATGGGCAGGATATCAGCCACAGTCGTCAAAAAATCAGCATCACTCGGCATCAAGACACCGTTTATACTTATCGAGCCGGGCAGGTCTATAGTCGGCGCCGAGGGGTTGACGCTGTACACCGTCGGCGCTGTCAAAAAGATTCCCGATATCCGCACATATGTGTCTGTTGACGGAGGCATGTTCGACAACCCGCGATACATACTTTACGGCTCCGAATATGAAATGCTTTGCGCCAACAAGGCAAACGAACCGCGCGGCAGCACAGTGACCGTCGCCGGCAAGTGCTGCGAAAGCGGAGACCTTATAGGCGAGGGAGTCAGGCTGCAAAATGTCGTCCCGGGCGACACGCTTGCGGTGCTTTCGACAGGCGCCTACAACTTTTCAATGGCATCGGCATACAACAGAAACGGTCGCCCCCCCGTCGTCATGGTGAGCGGCGGCAAGGCGCGTGTCGTCGTAAAAGGCGACAGCTATGACGACATCATCATGAATGATATCTAAGGCAACACCGCGCAACAATCATTGTGCGGTGTTGCCCTAATCTTTCTGTAAGAGGGCGGTTTTATTATGAAAAACTTCAAAAGGCTTGTTTCTCTCACGCTTTGCGCGGCGGCAATCATCACGCTGCGTGTTTCTGTCTGCGCATCGTCTGTTTCAGATTGGACCGACAGATGGGATGACGCCGTTTCGGACGAGTCAGTCGTATCGATAGCCCCGGGAGCGGACGGCGGCGAAATGCGCTTTTGCTGGCTTTCGCCGCTTTCTGAAAAGCAAAAGTTTATTTACGGCAAATCAGAGGATCTGTCAGACGGATTAAACGCCGAAATTTCACGAGTGCCGACTTTGACCGCACAGTTTTCAAACAGGGTTGCTCTTAAGGAGCTTGACGAAAACACAAAATATTTTTACAAAGTAAACAGCCGGGAAACGCACTCGTTTACGACAGGTTCTTCAGACATGCTGACCGCTCTTTTCGTGACCGACTCACAGATAGGGAGGTCGGGGGATTACAGGCTTGACGAGGTGTTGATTCACGACACGGCAGGCTGGGACACGGCGCTGATGTCGGCGTTGTCAATCCGCCCCGACATAAGCCTTATACTTTCGGCAGGCGATCAGGTGGAAATCGGCGCCTCCGAAAAGCAATACAGGGCGTTCCTTGCACCCGATTCCCTGCGCAGCCTTCCGATAGCCACGACTGTCGGCAACCACGAATTTTACTTCCCATATCTCACATGGCACTTTAACAATCCAAACCGTCACAACGGCGCTCTTTTAAACCTTTTGAGCGACAAGGGCTATTACTTTTTGAACGGCGGCGTGCTGTTTGTTGTAATAGACTCAAACAACCCTCTCGCAATCGACCACGAGGCTCTCATTGAAAAGGCGGTAAAGTCCCACCCGTCGGCGCGTTGGAGAGTCGTCATGATGCATCACAGCGTTTACAGCTGCGAAAACGGCGATAAAGCTCCGGCGCTCCGTCAAAAGCTTGCGCCGCTGTTCGACAAATATAACATCAGCCTTGTGCTGAGCGGTCACTCCCACAAATACAGCCGTTCTTATCCCATGCATAACTTCAACATTGCGCAAAGCGGCGGCACTGTCTATCTTGAGGGCGGCTGCTGCTCCGGAAGCAATCCAAAGGCGTCACCCGAAGCTCTGCCTTCATATTCGCAAGCGGGGCATCCTGCGGCGGAGCCTGTTTACAGCGTAATAAGCTTTTCAGATGAAGAAATCAAGATTGAGACATATGCAGTGCGCGACGGCGGCGAGACGCTTGTGGACAGCGGAAACGTCTCATGTTTTGAGCGCGACGACTCAAGCGCGCGCATGAGCGGCGTTGCCGCGGCAATATACAAAGCGATATCAAAGCTCCTCGAAATAAAAAGAAGCATTTTTGACATCTTGAGATAATAGCGGCAGGTACGGCACAGCGCCGTAGGAACGCGGCGTGAAAACAACCGCAATAAGCGGCGTGAGCTGAAAATGCGCCGTCAAGTCCTGTCTGCAAACAAACTTGTGTTTAAAGAAAGTTTTCTCAACACAACACCGCGGGCTATTGTTGCGCTTGCTTGGGAATTAAGTTTGGAAATATTAAGCAAAAAATAATTGATTCTTAAGGAATTATGTGTTAATATATTAATACTGCATGCCAAGATTTGGCGGAAGTTGTCCGATTTCCGCAATTTCTTGTTAATTCATGGTTTTTTAAAAGATGTGTTCAAAACCTTTTTTAAAAAACCGGACGATTTTATTTCTTAAATCGTCTTGTAATAGAAGTGAAAAAAAGGGGCTGTCAAAAGTATGAAAAGGTCATTGAAATCGTTTTTGGCAATTTTTTTGGCGTTTGCAATGTTATTCGGCGGTGCGCCCGCGGGCGCGCTTGCGGCTTTGCCGAGTCGGCTCGGCGGTCTGACGGCAAACGCGGTGGATCAATTCGGCTGCATGGACGCGGACACCGTTCCCGTCACAGGTGTTTCACTTAATGAGAACAGCCTGTCGATTGCGACCGGCGGGACGGCGCAGTTAACAGCCGAGGTCTCGCCCGCCGACGCCACAGACAAGTCGATTGCTTGGTCATCAAGCAGCGCCGCCGCCACTGTGGACGAAAACGGCCTTGTGACGGCAATCTCCCCCGGCACGGCGACTATAACAGTCACCACGACAGACGGCGGATTCACCGACGAATGCGAAGTCACGGTGACACCTGTCGAGCTTTCAAGGATAGAGATAAAAACGCTTCCCGACAAGACAAGCTACTTTGTGGGCGACACTCTTGACACGACGGGGCTGACAATAAAAGCGGTGTTCAGCAACGGCACGGAGCAGACAATCACATCGGGCTTTGATTGTTCCCCGACATCCCTCACATCCGCCGGCGCAAAGACAATCACCGTTTCTTACGGCGGCAAAGACTGCACATTCCTGGTTACAGTAACGGACGTCACACTGACATCAATAGAGCTGCTGTCAGAGCCGCTTAAGACAGTTTATTATGTCGGCGACACCCTTGACACGACGGGGCTGACTATAAAGGCTATATTTAATAACGACACAGACGTGACTGTGACAGGCGGCTTCACTTGCTCGCCCATGGAGCTTAACACGGCAGGCACACAGGAAATTACAGTCAAATACGGCGGCAAAACCTGCACTTTTGACGTCACTGTTTCAGAGGCGGAGCTTACGGAAATCGAAGTCGAGACACAGCCGGAAAAAACAACATACTATGCGGACGAAACTCTTGATACAACGGGTCTGACAATAAAGGCGACATTCAGCAACGGCTCGGAGCAGATAATCACGAGCGGCTTTGACTGTTCGCCCATGCTGCTGAACACAGCAGGCACACAGGAAATCACAGTCACATACAACAGCATGATTTGCACATTTGACGTTGAGGTTACCGCCATCGAATTGACAAGCTTAGCCGTCGAAACATTGCCGGACAAGACTATATATGACATCGGCGACACTCTTGACACGACAGGGCTTTCGCTGAAGGCAACATACAACAACGGCGACACGCAGATAATCACATCGGGCTTTACCTGCTCGCCTATGGAGCTTAACACGGCAGGCACGCGGACAATTTCCGTATCCTACAGTGTCAAGGTCTGCTCATTTACCGTCACTGTCAGAAAGATTGAGGCAAACAGATTCACAATAGCCGCGATACCTGATCAGACATACACAGGTCTTCAGATAAAGCCGTTTCTCACGATTAAATACAACAACATAACACTGTCGCCCGTCACTGATTACACAGTGACTTACGTAAGCAACACAGATGTCGGCTCCGCGTCTGCTGTTGTTACCGGCATCGGCAGGTTTTCGGGCACAAGCACGGTCGTTTTTCGGATCCTGCCGCGAGACATATCCCGCGCAATCTCCGACGGCATTCCTTATCAAGGGTACACGGGCAGCGAAATCATGCCCGAGCTTTCGATTCATGACAACGGCTATGCGCTTGTGCGCGGCACGGATTATGAGGTTTCATATTCTGACAACGTCGCGATAGGCACGGCGACAATTACAATAGACGGCAAGGGCAACTACAAAGGCACAAAGTCTGCATATTTCCAAATCGTCAGCACGTTTGAGCCGACATTTACAGTGGGTGAAATCGCCGACCAAAAATACACAGGTTTCGGCATCAGCCCGCCTGTTAGCGCATATTCAAAAAACAATGTCGAAAGCCTCACAGACACAGTCGATTATGTGACGGATTACCGCGCGAACACGCTTCCGGGCATGGCGGCGGCATCTGTCGGCGGCATCGGCAATCACAGAGGCGTAGTCGATAAGGGATTTATCATATTAACAGAAAGCATATTGGCGGCGCAAGCCGACGACATTCCGGACATGACAAAAACAGGCGGAGCGCTCAAGCCAACGCCCGTTCTGACATACAAGGGCAGGCAGCTTGTCATGGGTGTAGATTTCACAGCCGAATATTCAAACAACATCGAGCCCGGAACAGCGACTGTAACAATAATAGGCGACGGCGGCTTTGACGGAACACGCACGATTAACTTCAACATAACAGAAAACACCGCCAATTTCACAGTGGACACAATCCCGGACCAGGTTTACACAGGCGGAGCTTTAATGCCGCCGGTCATTGTCAGGGACGGCTTTGCCGTTCTAAAGGTCAATGTCAATTACAAAGTGGCGTACACTTTTAATATTGATGCCGGATACGCTGTCGCGACGGTAACGGGCATAGGCGGCCACAGCGGCACATTCACAGTTGTTTTCCGCATACTTTGCGCTTCCATAGAAGCCGCTGAAATCCCGTCAATTCCCGACACAGTGTTTTCAAACAGCAAAGTCACGCCGGACTTCAGCGATATTGTTATCACTTACGGCGGCGCGGTTCTTGAGCCAAACATTGACTTTAAGGCGGAGGTCTACAACAATTACAACGCCGGTGCAGCGGCAGTAATCATCATCGGCATAGGCAACTTCAGCGGCATGGCGCAACGATTCTTTAACATCGCGCAGGCGTCTGTCAACGACTTCGAGATTGACACGATAAACGACGTTATATATACGGGCGCGGCGATAGCTCCGGCTTTCGGCGTCAGCTTCGGCGGAATATCGCTTCGAGCCGGCATAGATTACACTGTGACGATTGCGGATAACATCGACGTCGGCACGGCGACGGTGCATATCGTCGGGATCGGGAACTATACAGGAGCAAGACAGGTAACCTTTAAAATCAAGCCTGCGGACGCTGCGGGCTTTGACGTGACAGCAATACAGGACATGAATTATACAGGTCTTGCCATAATGCCGACAACCGCCGTAAAGTTCGGCGATATGCTGCTGACACAGAACGTTGACTACAAGGCGGAATACACAAACAACATTAACGCGGGCACCGCGACGATGATAATATCGGGTATCGGCAATTTTGCGGGCGTCAAGCAGATCACATTCACAATCAAACCGGCAGAGGCTGAAAGTGTTTTTGCCGCTCCAATCCCCGATCTCACATACGACGGCAGCGCACAGACACCCGGAGTTTACTTAGCGTTCAACGGTATGTCGCTTGAGCTCGGCAAAGATTTTACAACGACATACACAAACAACATTAACGCGGGCACCGCGACTGTGACAATAACCGGCAAGGGCAACTACACCGGCACAAAGCAAGTCGCCTTTGTCATCAGTCATGCCGACGCTTCCCTTTTTGCCGCCGCGCCAATTCCCGACTATGTATACAGCGGCACGGCGACTGCCCCTGCGGTGTCACTGACGTTTAACGGAACGCCGCTTACTCTCGGCGTTGACTATACCGTCATATACACAAACAACATCAACGCGGGCACGGCGACTGTGACAATAACGGGCATCGGCAACTACACCGGCACAAAGCAGGTCAATTACAAAATAAAGCAAGCGGATGCCGCCGATTTTGTCATCTCTCCCATACCGAACGTTATATACACGGGGAGGGCGTTCACGCCAACTGTCAGCGTGACCTTCAACGGCAGAATAATGACCCTCGGCATTGATTACACAGTGGAATACACAAACAACATTAATATCGGCACGGCGACTGTTTTTATAACGGGAAAAGGCAATTTTTCAAGAACAACATCTGTTACGTTTGAAATATTAATAATACCCGTTGATTCAATCTCACTTGACTACAAAGAGCTGAGCCTCATTTACAGAAACAGCCAAAGCCTTACGGTGACATTCAGCCCCGCCGACGCGACAATCAAAAATGTCACATGGACGTCAAGCGATACAAGTGTTGCAACTGTCGACGCGAACGGCAAAGTTACGGCGAAGGGCAGGGGTACGGCGACAATCACCGCAACGAGCGAGGACGGCGGGTATAAGGCAACCTGCAACGTCACAGTCACTTATGTGTGGTGGCAGTGGCTGATTAAAATTCTGCTGTTCGGGTGGATTTGGTACTAAGACGCTTGACAGTGATAAGCCCCTCTTGATTGGAGGGGAATTTATCCCGTTCGGTGTTTTGATATCGTATTCATTTGAGTGTGGAGCCAACCGCCTAAAGCAAAGGCGCTCCGAGGCGCAGACATTTCGGCAAACATTTTAAAGCAAAACCCACATTGTTGTCTACAGAATAATCTTTTCAAAACTTATTGAAGTCTCAGGCAGAGCACGTTAAGACACAAATATAATAAAGGGGTGTTGTTTATGTATTGTGAAAAATGCGGCAAGGAAATCGCGGACAACGCAATCATGTGTCCTCAGTGTGGGGCAAAACCAAACACGTCAGGCAAAATGTATGCGGATAACGGCAATCCCGCTTCCTTTTTTGACGGCGGACTGCTCTCTTATTTAGGGTGGCTCTTTCTCGGGTCACTTATAACCACTGTTACTTTGGGGATTTGTTTCCCTTGGGCTATTTGTATGGTTTATGGTTGGAAAATTAACCATACAGTAATAGAGGGAAGGCGTTTAAAATTTAACGGTTCGGCGGTCAGTTTGTTCGGAAATTGGATTTTGTGGTTGCTGCTTATCATAATTACTTTTGGAATCTATTCGTTTTGGGTAGGCATTTCACTTGAAAAGTGGAAAGTGAAAAACACCGCATTTGCGGACTGATAATCGGATTACTTTCGCAACAGCCTTATTCTGCGCCGGCTTTTAGGCAAACATTTTAAAGCAAGCCCCGCACAACACGTGAAAACCGCCCCGTTCCGAAAAAGAACGGGGCGGTTGAATTTTGCCGTTTTGACCGCAAGCAAAAGGCTGTTTGCGCGGCGGATTATTCTTCTTCCGCGGCCTTTTTTGCATCCTCGATGACCTTTTGCTGGATATTTGCCGGCGCGTCCTCATAGCGGGCAAACTCGATGCTGAAATAACCTCTGCCGGCAGTGACCGAACGCAAAACAGTCGAAAAGTCGCCCATTTCAGCCATCGGAACCTCGGCGACAAGCTCCTGCATCCTCTGCTCTCCGGACGGTCCCATTCCCAGCACCCTGCCGCGGCGTTTTGTGATGTCGCCCATTATATCGCCAAGATTATCGTCCGGCATATATGCCTTTAAAGTGCCGATAGGCTCAAGTATTGTCGGCGCCGCTTCGGGAACGGCGGCCTTGAACGAAATCTGAGCGGCTGTTTTGAAAGCTATTTCTGACGAGTCTACGGGGTGATATGAGCCAAAGTAAAGAGCGGCCTTTATGCCCACCATCGGATAGCCGGCAATAAGCCCCTTTGCGATGCTTTCGCGCAGACCCTTTTCGACGGCGGGGAAGTAGTTTTTCGGCACGGCGCCGCCGACGACCTCGTTTGACGTGAATACAAAGTCCTCCTCGCCCGAGTAAGGCTCGAAACGGATGTAAACGTCGCCGAATTGACCGTGACCGCCTGACTGCTTCTTGTGGCGGCCCTGTTTTTCGACAGTTTTTCTGATGGTTTCACGATATGCGACCTTTGGAACAGTGAGATCGACCTCAACGCCGAATTTTGACTTGAGCTTTGAGGTGACGACGTCAAGGTGCTGCTCGCCGAGGCCTGAAACCACCTGCTCGCGCGTCTCCGGATTTGCTTCATATTTAATTGTCGGATCCTCCTCCATCAGCCTTATCAGACCTGACGCGACTTTTTCTTCCTCTCCCTTTTTGCGGACTTTGACAGCCATGGAAAGGCACGGCGCCGGGAAGTTGATGCCGGAAAGATTGACAACCCTCTTGGGGCTGCATATCGTATCGCCCGTGACGACTCCCGAAAGCTTTGTCACAACTCCGATATCTCCGGCGGGAATGGCCGTGGCGTCCTCCTGCTTTCCGCCCCTCGGGATGATGATCTTGCCCATGCGCTCGCTTTCGCCTGTGCGCGCGCAATAGGCGGGCTCGTCGGCAGAAATCCTGCCTGACACAACCTTGAAAAATGACATCTTTCCGACGAACGGATCGGCAATTGTCTTAAAGCATATGGCGGCAAGCGGCTCGTTTTCGTCGCATTTTATATCGCCCTCTCCGGCATATCCGGCAGCGTCGGGCGCGTATTCGGCGATTCCGTCAAGAAGAAGATCGACGGCGTCGGTCATGTAGCCGGAGCAGGCAAAGACGGGATAGATGATGTCGGCGGCGACTCCGGAGGAAATGCCTCTTTTGATTTCCTCGGGCGTGAACTCCTCTCCCTCAAAGAACTTCTCCATAAGCTCCTCGTCGGCATTGGCTATCGCCTCGTTAAACATATCTTTCATTTCGGCAATCCTTGCGTCTTCCGGGACGGCGATTTCCGCCGCCTTGCCGTTTGAGTATATATAAGCCTTGTTTGTGGCAAGGTTAACATATGCCTTGACGACATCGCCCTCCATGTATGGTATCACGACGGGGCAAAGCTCCGTATCGTGAACCGCCTTAAGGGCTTCAAAGGTCTTGTAAAAGTCTGTGTGTTCCGCGTCGCAGCGGGTTATGGCAAACATTTTCGCAATGCCTCTTTGCTTTGCGGCGCGAAAAGCCTTTTCGGCTCCGACGTCGTATTCAGTCCCGGCAGCGGCGACAATAAGCGCGCACTCGGCCGCTCGGACGCCCTCGATTAAGCCCCCGGCAAAGTCAAAAAGCCCCGGAGTGTCGATGATGTTTACCTTGATGTCCTTCCACTCAAGCGGCGCTACCGCGGCGGAAACAGACGCCTTGCGCCTTTTTTCCTCGGCGTCGAAATCAAGCGTCGTGTTGCTGTCCGCCACCCTGCCCAGCCTTTCGGTGGCCTTGGCAAGGTAAAGCATCGCCTCGGCGAGCGTCGTCTTGCCCCTGCCGCCGTGTCCCGTGACCGCAATGTTCCTGATGTTTTTCGCGTTATAAACCTTCAAAGTAGTTCCTCCTTGATTTTTCTGTTTATCAAATCCCGTAAGTAAACAAAAGATTAAATGATAACAGCTCACAGTATCTTGAAAATTATATCATAATGTTTAGTTTTTTTCAACAAAATTTTTTATGCGGCATGTGAGACAATTTGCATTAATAAACGACGGCGGACAAGACGTTGCGTGTGCGCGCTTTTTTGGGGAAATAAAAACTACGCGCCCTTTGATTTTCAAAGTTCGCGAGCGTTGAGTTTCTTTTTGACTTTGGCGTTTTCACTCCCGCGTTAAAGACCTGCGAAAACGCTTTAAAATCAGGCGCGGCGCAAAGCTCGGCATTAATTTATATTTACAGCGCAAAACTCCGTTTCTTTTTTATTTGATATTTTTCATTGAATTTACTAAATGTTTTCATGGATTTTGCTAAATAAGCTTGCAAATAACACAGGATAACAGTACAATATATATGTATGTGAATTATATAAGCGGAGGTTGTAAAATGTCAGAAATTGAAGATCTCAGCAATATTCCGTTTGGGTCGCTTGGGATAATTGCCCTGCCCGGCTGCGAGGCGCTTGCCCGAAAAATCAACAGCTATCTTGTCTCCTGGAGAAACGAGCTTAAAAGCGAATACAAGGACAACATCGCTTTTTTCGGATATGTAAAAGACAGCTATCTTGTTGATATCGATTTTCCGCGTTTCGGCACGGGAGAGGGCAAGGCTGTAATCCACCAGTCTGTCAGGGGCTGCGATATGTATATCGTGTGCGATATGTTTAATCACGGAGAAAAGTTTAAAATGTACGGTCAATGGGTGCCGATGTGCCCCGACGCGCATTATGCCAACCTCAAAAGAGCCATAAGCGCCATAGCGGGCAAGGCAAGGCGCATAACAGTAATAATGCCGATGCTTTATGAGGGCAGGCAGCACAGGCGAGGCAGCCGCGAGTCGCTTGACTGCGCGGACTTTCTTCAAGAGCTTTGCAACCGCATGGGCGTTGACAACATCATCACCTTCGACGCTCACGACTCAAGGGTTCAAAACGCCGTTCCCTTGTCCGGCTTTGAAAATGTGCAGCCTGTTTATCAAATGATAAAAGCGCTTGTCAACAACGTGAGCAGCCTTAACATAGACAAAGAGCATTTGATGGTCGTCTCACCGGACGAGGGCGGAATGTCGCGCTGCATTTATTACGCCACTGTCCTCGGAATCGAGCTTGGTATGTTTTATAAGCGCCGCGACTTTTCCGTAATCGTCAACGGGCGCAACCCGATTATAGCACACGAGTTTCTCGGCGACAATGTCGAGGGCAAGGACGTCATAATCGTCGACGATATGATTTCATCCGGCGACTCAATGATTGAGGTGGCGCGAAAGCTAAAGGAGCTTTCCGCAAAAAGGATTTTTGTATGCTCGGCATTCGGACTTTTCTGCAACGGTCTTGACACGTTCGACAACGCTTACGACACGCGCCTTATTGACAGAGTTTTCACAACCAACCTGATTTACCGTATGCCGGAGCTTTTGGAGCGCGAATGGTATACGGAGGTTGACATGTCAAAATATATATCGCTTATCATCGACACTTTGAATCACGACACGTCAATAAGCGGGCTGCTTGACCCCTCCGACAGGATCAACGCCCTGCTCGAAAAAAAGGGATACAGAAAGGCGCGTTAGACCAAAAAAACATTCACAGGCTTATCTCGCTGTCTTTAAATTTTTCGCAAAGTATCATTACCGCGCACAGAGGGAGCAGCACGAAGCTGTCGGGGCGCAAGGAATATTTCACGGTGAGTTCGCACGGCTCAAGTGCTTTTCCGGAAATCAGCTCCACACCTCGGCGGACACTCACAACGGCTTGTTTTTCGCCGATGCTTGAGGCGGAGACGCAGCTGTCGGGATTCATGCCGTAAGTCGTCAGCAAAAGAGAGTGTTTAGATGTAAACCGTTCGGCGGGGGCGTTGCCGGACTCGGCGATTACTGAAACCTTGTCGCACGGGGCAAACGAAGGCTCCGGCGTGCCGCCTTTAAAGATGATGACAGTTTTGTCGGCATTGCACACATCAAGCCTGTCTGTTTCAAACACTGTAAATTCCGGCGAAACCGAGCTGTATTCCGATATGCAGCCGCTCCCCAAATACAAGGCGCCGCCATTCTTTGCGAGTGAACGGCACAGCGGAAGCGTAAACCCCGTGTCTTCCCGATTTCCGAAAAGGATTATCTTGTTCATACATCACCGTGCCGTTTCGTTGTTATGGGCGCCGCTATCGGCAGTCACTTTTTATTATTTGTGCTTTTCGCCGCTTTAAACGCGGCTTAGCGTTTTTAAGCGCTTTATATTTTTTAACGAAAAGAGGAAAAATAATGGCTCATCATATGTTCACATCCGAATCCGTGACGGGAGGTCATCCCGATAAGATATGCGATCAGATATCGGACGCGGTGCTTGACGAAATCTTAAAACAAGACAAATACGGCAGGGTCGCCTGCGAAACTTGCTGCACCACGGGCATGGTGCTTGTCATGGGCGAAATCACGACATCCTGCTATATCGACATTTCAAAAGTTGTGCGGGGCGTCGTGCGTGACATTGGATACACAAGCGATGAGATGGGTTTCGACGGCAACACGTGCGCCGTAATTACGGCGATTGACGAGCAGTCGCCCGACATCAGCATGGGTGTCAGCAAGTCTCTTGAGCTGCGCGGCGGCGCCAACACGGACGAAAACAGTCTTTACGGCGCGGGCGACCAGGGAATGATGTTTGGCTTTGCCTGTGATGAAACGCCGGAGCTTATGCCGATGGCGGCAATATACGCGCGCAGGCTTACAAACAAGCTGACGGAAGCGCGCGAAAGCGGAGCGCTCACATTTTTGCGCCCCGACGGCAAGTCGCAGGTAACTGTTGAATACGACAGCCACGGCGCGCCCGTGAGGATAGAGGCTGTCGTTGTTTCCGCACAGCACAGCGACAAAGTAAGCATTGAGGAGCTTAGGAGCGCAGTCAAAAGAGAAATAATAGACACTGTTATTCCGGCGGAGCTTGTTGATAAAAACACAAAAATACTCATCAATCCGACGGGGCGCTTTGTCGTCGGCGGTCCGCACGGCGACAGCGGCGTCACCGGGCGCAAGATTATAGTCGACACATACGGAGGATATGCCCGCCACGGCGGCGGCGCGTTTTCAGGCAAGGATCCCACAAAGGTGGACCGTTCGGCTTCCTATGCCGCCCGTTACATTGCAAAAAATATTGTCGCGTCCGGTCTTGCGTCAAAGTGCGAGGTTCAGGCGGCATACGCCATCGGCGTCGCGCGTCCGGTGTCTTTTTTCGTCGAGACCTTCGGCACTGAAAAAGCGCCGCGCGAAAAGATAGAGCGTGCCGCGGCGGAGCTTTTCGATTTGCGTCCGGCGGCAATTATCTCCCGCTTTGATCTGCGCAGACCGATATACAGAGATCTTGCCGCGCGCGGGCATTTTGGGCGCACTGACATTGAGCTTTTGTGGGAGCGGACAGATATGGCGGAAAAACTGATTGAAGCGGTGAAATAAATGGATTGGGCGGAAATTCAAATCGAAGTCGGCTCCGAGGACGCCGACGGCGCGGCGGACATTGCGCAGATGGCGTCGTCCGGAGGCATCTTTATAGAGGATTACAGCCGCCTTGAGCAAGACATCAAAGAGTCGGCGCACGAGGAGCTGATTGACGGAGAGCTTCTCGCGAAAGACAGGACAAAGGCGACTATACACATTTATCTTTCGCCCGGTGAGGACCCGTCAAAGACGACAAGCTTTTTGGCGGAGCGTTTTGGCGCGGCGGGGATTTCTTATGCCGCAAAGACAAAGGTCTGCCGTAACGAAGATTGGGAAAACAACTGGAAAAAATATTTTTTGCCGTTCCCTGTGGGGGAAAAGCTTTATATACGCCCCGTTTGGACAGACGATTACGATGCCGTCGAGAGAATTGTCCTCAGCATTGACCCGGGGCTTTCTTTCGGCACCGGCACGCACGAGACGACGCGCCTGTGCCTTGAGGCAATAGAAAGCCGAGCGGGGAGCGGCGCCTTTGAAAGCTTCCTTGATGTCGGCTGCGGAAGCGGCATACTTTCAATAGCGGCGCTGCTGCTTGGCGCGCAAACAGCCGTCGCTGTCGATATTGACGCTTTCGCCGTAAAAACAGCCCGTGAAAACGGCAGGGCAAACGATTTTGACGAGCCTCGATATAAAGTCCTTGAGGGCGACCTTGTCGATAAGGTTTCGGGCAAATTCGACGTCGTCGCGGCAAACATTGTCGCTGACACCGTCATTCGGCTTTCAAATGATGTTAAGAAGTTTATCAGCCCCGGCGGCGTGTTTATAGCGTCGGGCATAATCGACAAGCGTGAAAGCGACGTTCTGGCGGCGTTTGACGTGTCCGGGCTTGACGTCCTGAATCGATATGAGCGGAGCGGCTGGCTCTGTTTCGCAACAACTAAAAGGAACTGACAAAGCTATGCCATTAGACGGGTTTTTTCTCCGATTTTTAACTGACGAGCTTAACCGCGCACTGTCGGGCAGCCGTGTTGAGAAGGTCTATCACCCTTCAAAAGACGAGCTGCTTTTACAGTTGCGCTCAAAATCCGGGGCGCACAGGCTCATGATATCCGCGTCGGCAAATTGTCCGCGCATACACATCACTGAAAACATTCCCGAAAATCCGCCGCAGCCGTCAATGTTTTGTATGCTTATGCGAAAACACTTAAACACGGCTGTCGTCTCGTCAATTGTCCAGTCGGAGCTTGACAGGGTTGTTTTCATAAATTTCGACGCGTCAAGCGAGATAGGCGACAAGGTAAAGCTGCGCCTTTGTGTTGAAATCATGGCAAGGCACAGCAATATTATCCTCATCAATGAGGACGGGCAAATTATCGACTCCATAAAACGAATCGACATGACAAAATCGTCATACAGGCAGGTTTTCCCCGCGCTGCCGTATGTCCCGCCACCTGCGCAGGACAAGATGAGCATATGCGCCGTTTCGGCGGACGAGCTGATGCGGCGCGTGCTTTCAACTCCTGAAAAAAGTCTTTTTTTATCTTTGCTTTCCTCGCTTCAAGGTGCGTCGCCGCTGATTTGCCGTGAAATATCCGCAAATGTCTGCGGCGGGGAGGTAAGAACAGGCGACTTGACGGCGGAACAGTCAGCCGGTCTTAAAACAGAACTTGAAATGCTTCGCGAAATGCTGACAAGCGGCGGCGGGCAGCCGTTTCTGCTGGCAGACAAAAGCAAAAAGCCGATAGATTTCTCTTTCATGCGTATAAATCAATACGGCTTCTCTGTGATTTCGCAAAGGATGGAGAGCTTTTCACGGCTTCTTGACAGCTTTTATTATGAGCGCGACAGGCTTGACAGGACAAAGCAGCGGGCGGGCGATATGTTCAAGGTGCTTTCAAACGCATCCTCCCGCATTTCAAGAAAGCTGAATGTTCAGCAAAAAGAGCTTAAAGACTGCGAGGGCAAAGAGACGCTGCGCATAAACGCGGAGCTTATTAACGCCAATCTCGGCACTCTTGAAAAAGGCGCGCCTTTTTATGAGGTCTTAAACTACTATGACGGCATGAGCGCCCTGCGGATATCCGTCGACCCGGCTCTCACACCCGCGGCAAACGCACAGAAATATTATAAGGAATACAAAAAGCTTAAAACGGCACAGCGTATTCTTGCGGATTTAATAAAGGACGGCGAGCAGGAGCTGCAATATCTTGAGACGGTGTCGGATCTTTTGGCGCGTGCCGACACGCACGCCGATCTTGACGCCATAAGGGCGGAGCTTGAGGGTGCGGGATGCTTAAAGCGCAGGCGAAAAAACGATTCAAAAAGGCAAAAGTCGCTTTTGCCAATGGAATATGTTTCATCCGACGGGTTCAGGATTTTTGTCGGCAGGAACAACATTCAAAACGATACGTTGTCGCTCAAAACGGCAAAGGGCGGGGATATTTGGCTCCACACGGAAAATATACCCGGCTCCCATGTTATTGTCGAGTCGCAGGGCAGGGAGGTTCCGCCGGGGACAATAGAGCAGGCGGCAATGATTGCGGCATATCACAGCAAAGCGCGTGAATCTTCGCGCGTGCCTGTCAACTACACTTTCGCGAAAAACTTAAAAAAGCCCGGCGGCGCGCGTCCGGGCAAGGTCATTTTCCACACATACGGCACCCTTTTTGTCACGCCGGACAAGGATAAACAAAGCAGTCTTGCGGTGAAAAGGTGATTTAAAAACATTTTGGGGCTGTCCTTTCGGGACAGCCCCTTTGCCGTTTTGATTATGGATTTACTGAATAGAATCGTCGCCGCCCGTGTTTGCGAGCACGGCGTTTTCTCTGAACAGCAGGGAAAGGCACCAGATTCCGGCAAGCGCGACAAGCGTATAGATTATACGGCTGACCACTGCGCCCTGCCCGCCGAAAATCCATGCGACGATATCAAACTGAAACAGTCCGATACTGCCCCAGTTGAGCGCGCCTATGACGACTAAGATCAGAGATATTTTGTCAAGCATTTATTTCAACTCCTTATCTGCTTCTCGTGTATAGTATTGACATGGCATTTACGTTTATTCAGTGATAAAAGGGAAAAAATAAAAATAATTTGAGCAAGCTAACGGCAAATTAACGGCGGGTTAACCAACATTTTCCTTGAATTTAAAGCGTATGCAATGTATAATAAAAAAGTATAATATTTTTAAGGAAAGGCGGGGTTTCGGCGCGGCTTTGCGGGCGCCGTTTTAAAATGAGTGAAATCAAACAAATCAAAATCGCCGATGGCGTTGACGCTTGTTTTGTTGTTACCGACAGGTTCAAGACAAGCAAGGTTTTGGTGACAATGGCGATGCCTTTGGAAGGAGATGTTTCCGCGAGAGCGGCTCTTCCTTTTGTTTTGCGCCGTTCTTGCAGAAAATATCCGGACTTTTCTTCCCTCAACGGCTATCTTGACGAGCTTTACGGCGCTTCGCTGCAAGCGGGCGTTGAAAAATTAGGCGAAGCTCATCTTGTCAAGATGGGCATAAGTGTAATCGGCGACAGGTTTACGCTCGACGGCGAAAGTGTCGCCGAAAGAGCTGTCGAGCTTCTTTTTGATTTGATTTTTGACCCGAAGCTTGAGAACGGGATTTTTGACCCGTCGGATGTGGAAATCGAAAAGCGCCTGCTTGCCGAAAGGATGGTGAGCGAGCTTGACGACAAGCGCGTTTATGCCGTTTCAAGGTGTCAGGAGCTTATGTGCGAGGGCGAGGCTTTCGGCAAAAACCGCTACGGCGAGCTTTCGGAGATCGAAAGCCTGACGCCGAAAAGAGTTTTTGACGCGTGGCGCGGCGTTCTTAAAAGCGCGGTAATCAGGGTTGTCGTCGCCGGGGACAGCGACACGGACAAAATAGAAAAAATGCTTTCCGACAAGTTTTCCGAAATCGAACGCAGCCCTTCGGCAATCTCGACATCATTTATAAAAAGCGCGCGGGGCGAAAGATATTTCAGCGAGGAGCAGCCCGTCAAGCAGGGCAAGCTTGTCATGGGTTTTCGCGCGGGGATGGAGTCAAAAGACGACTACCGCACCGCCATGACTGTTATGTCGGATATTTTCGGCGGCGGCACATACTCAAGGCTTTTTTTAAATGTTCGTGAAAAGATGAGTCTTTGCTATTATTGCGGCTCACGCTTAAACAGGGAAAAAGGCATTATGATTGTGCAAAGCGGCATAGAAACAGAAAACGAGGAAAAGATGAAAACGGCCATTTTAGAGCAGCTTGACGCTTTGAGAGCCGGTGATTTCACAAAAGAAACGCTGGAGGCTTCAATGCTGTCAATCAACGAAACGCTGCGGGCTTACGGCGATTCGCCCGACGCCCTTTGCTCATGGTACTCCGCGCAGCTCCTTGACGAAGTGATTAAAACTCCCGACGAGCGCGCCGCGGAATTTAACGCCGTCACTTTTGACGAGGTTTGCGGCGCGGCAAAGGAAGTCACGCTTGATACTGTTTTTATGCTGATAGGGACGGAGGGAAACAGCGATGGAAATTAAAAACTTATCAAATGAAAAGCTCGGAGAAAGCTACCGGCAGATACGCCATCCGTCGGGTCTTACGATTCTTGTCTTGTGCAAGCCGGATTATGTCTGCACACACGCGATTTTCGCGGCGAAATACGGCTCGATAGATACAATGATAGAAGAAAACGGGACGATGCGCGAGATACCTCACGGCACGGCGCACTTTCTTGAGCATAAGCTTTTTGAAAGCGAAGATCTTGACGCATTTGAGCGTTTCGCGAAAACAGGCGCCGAAGCAAACGCTTTTACAAGCTTTGACCGCACGGCATATATTTTTACCTGCACCGACAACTTCAAGCAAAACCTTGAAATACTCCTTGACTTTGTGCAGTCGCCGTACTTCACGGAGGAGACGGTGAAAAAGGAGCAGGGTATCATCGGTCAGGAAATCAGGATGTATAAGGATGCGGCAGGCTGGGAGGTTTTGTTTAACTTGCTCGGCGCCCTGTACCACAAGCACCCCGTAAAAGTGGATATCGCCGGAACGGAGGAGTCCATAGCCGAAATCACCGCCGAAACTCTTTACAGCTGCTACAATAATTTTTACAGCCTCGGCAACATGGTTCTTGCCGTCGCCGGCAATGCCGCATACGAGGATGTTCTTGAAGTCGCGGACAAAGCAATCAAGGCGGCGGCCGGCTCTCCCGCAAGGAGGGAATTTGTGCGCGAGCCCGCGGCGCCCGTCAGCGGATATGCCGAAAAGAGACTGCCAGTTAAGATTCCGAAGTTTATGATAGGCTTCAAAGAAGATATAAAAACTCCGGAAAGGAGCTTAAAGGAAGTCGTCTGTGTTGAGATTATACACGATGTGATAGCCGGAAAGTCCTCGCCGCTTTACAGACGTTTGCTTGACGAGGGGCTTGTAAGCTCCGGATTTTCAAGCGAATATTTCAGCGGCTTCGGTTTTGCCTGCTCGCTTTTCGGCGGCGACTCGCGCGACCCCGAAAACGCGGCCCGCGTGATTCGTGACGAAACAAAAAAATATAAAAAAAGCGGCATCGGACAAAAGGAGTTTGAGCGGGCGCGCAGGCGGCTTTACGGCAGGCTTGTCATGATGTTCAACGACGTTGAGGAGATTGCCCAAAATCTTGTCGACTCCCACCTCAACGGCGACAGCCTTTTTGACGAAGCCGATATTTGCTCAAGCCTGACGCTTGACGACGTAAATGAAAAGCTCAAGGATATCCTTTGTGCCGAGCGCTCGTCCTTGTCAGTCATTTTGCCGCTGGAGGGAGAATAAACAATGGAATACACCGACGTATATTTCAAGGGTATAGACCACGTTTTCAAAGTCAGCCAAACGCTTGCCGAGTTCACGCTGTTCGGACATGATTTTACCATAAGGTGGTACGGCGCCATCATAGCGTTTGGGTTTATTTTGGCCGCTCTTTTCGGCGGAAGGATAGCTTATACCTGGAAGATGGACCTTGACAAGATGATTGACGTGCTGATTTACGGGACAATCGGCGGCATAATCGGCGCGCGGCTTTATTATTGCGTTTTTGAGTGGGAGTATTACGGCAAAAACCCTGTTGAAATATTAAAAATGTGGAACGGCGGCCTTGCCATTTACGGCGGATTAATAGGCGGACTTTTGGCGGCTTATATTACATGCCGCGTAAGAAAGCTGAATTTTTTCAACCTGCTTGACTGCGCCGGTATGAGCTTTCTTATCGGGCAGGGAATCGGCCGCTGGGGCAACTTCACAAACCAGGAGGCTTTCGGAACAAACACAGACCTCCCGTGGGGAATGTGGAGCGCAAAGGTTCAAAGCTATATAATCAAAAACCAGGCAAGCTTTATAAAGCAGGGCATATCAATCGAGCCGGGCACAGTTTCAAACAAAGCATACGTCCACCCGACATTCCTTTACGAGTCGCTTTGGTGCCTCTTAGGTGTGCTGATCCTTTATATAATTTGCCGCAAGTACAGAAAGTTCAGCGGTCAAATCATCCTTTGCTATGGGGTTTGGTATGGCGCCGAGCGAGCCTTTGTGGAGGGTCTGCGCACCGACAGCCTTTATCTTGGCCCCGTGCGCGTGTCTCAGCTCCTGTCTGTCCTCATAGTCGTCGCATGCGCCGTTCTGCTGGCGGTCAAGCTGGTAAAATACACGAAAAATCCAAAGCCGATTGAGGGCGTCGACTTTTATTTTGACGGCGACTCTGTGATATCGCTTCATGCCGAAAGCACATCACCCGAAGCTTCGGCGGACGAGTGGGACAATAACGCCGCCGTTGAAAGTCACGCGAAAGACGACACACACAATGACGAAAAGACGGACGGCGACAAAAATATTTAGGCACGCAAACATCAAAACTTAAAAAACGCCTCGGCAGACATTTCTGCCGAGGCGTTTTTGATTTGTGTGATTGTCTATTTTTTAAGCTCCGCGAAATATTTGATTGTTCTGACCATCTGGCTTGTGTATGAGTTTTCATTGTCATACCACGCGACGGTCTGGACTTGATAAAGCCCGTCGCCGAGCGAAGATACCATTGTCTGTGTGGCGTCAAACAGCGAGCCGTAACAAATTCCGATAACGTCTGACGAGACTATCTCATCCTCGGTGTAGCCGAAAGATTCGGACGAGGCGGCTTTCATGGCGGCATTGATGCCCTCAACAGAGATGTCGCCGCCCTTTATGACAGATGTCAGAATTGTCGCGGAGCCGGACGGCACGGGCACCCTCTGCGCGGAGCCGATAAGCTTGCCGTTCAGCTCGGGGATGACAAGTCCGATTGCCTTTGCCGCGCCGGTGGAGTTCGGAACAATGTTGACGGCGGCGGCGCGCGCTCTCCTGAGGTCGCCCTTCCTGTGGGGACCGTCAAGAACCATCTGATCGCCTGTGTAAGCGTGGATTGTCGACATAATGCCGCTCACGATGGGCGCGTATTTGTTAAGAGCGTCCGCCATCGGCGCAAGGCAGTTTGTCGTGCAGGAAGCCGCTGAAATGATTTGGTCGTCCGCTGTGAGGATGTCCTCATTGACTGCAAAGACGACTGTTTTTGTCTCCTTGTCGGCAGGAGCGGAAATAACAACCTTTTTTGCTCCGGCGTCGATGTGAGACTGCGCCTTTGCCTTTGTTGTGAAAAAGCCTGTGCATTCAAGGACGACGTCAACTCCGAGACTGCCCCAAGGCAGCTCCGCGGGGTTGGGGTTGCTGTAGATCTTGATCTCAATGCCGTCAACCTTGATGAAATCTTCGCCCGCTTCGACAGTGTGTCCGTCATATCTGCCCTGCGACGAGTCATATTTCAGAAGATGCGCGAGCATCTTTGGGTCTGTCAAGTCGTTGATTGCGACAATCTCATAGCCCTCGGCAGAGAACATCTGACGAAACGCGAGGCGCCCTATGCGCCCAAAACCGTTAATTGCGACTTTTACTGACATAATGTTTACCTCCAAAATAAAATTTATATAACATTTACTATTCTATCCTGTTTTAATGAATTATTCAAGAAGATATTTCTAAAACCTTCCTTCTGCAAGCACTTTTGTACGTTTGTACAAAACATACAAAAGCGTTTGAAAAAAGTAATGCAATCCGACAACGCCTTTTCTTGTTCATGGCAAAACGAGCAAAGATATTATTGCCTTTGCCAAATCCGTTGTTTTTCAACATTTTGTGTCAGCAAACATTAAAACAACAACATATATAAAAAAATATAAGTTTTTAGGCGAAACCTCTTGACAGTTTTGTAATATTATGGTATATTATTGTCAAATAAGAGAGAAGGTGAATACGAATGAAATCTTTGGGCATTGTGCGAAGAATAGACCATGTCGGAAGAATTGTTCTCCCAAAAGAGCTAAGGCGCATGTTTGACCTTGAGGACAATGAGGATGCTGTCGAAATCTTTGTTGATGGCGACAAAATCATACTTAAAAAATATGAGCCGTCATGCATCTTTTGCGATTCGGCAAGCGATATTTCTGACTTTATGGGCAAGCGTGTATGTAAAAGCTGTGCCGAAAAAATCGCGTCGTCCAAATAGGCGCGTTTAATCGGAGCAGTTTTGGCGGAGCCGGGAAAGATATCGGCGCGTATAAATTTAAAATGTTTGCGTGGCTGGAGGTTTTTCTTCAGCTTCGTTTTTTTTACGGCATTCCGCCAATCAAAGCCGTAAAGCGGAGAGGGAGAGCCGACTTCAGACATTTGTCAAAACCTGAAATATTTTTCTCTCTGCTTTTTCATCCTGCCGTTTATAAATTCGAGCGCCGCCGACGCGCTTTTGTCGCCGCAGGCATATTCCTTCATGAGCCTGCCCTCCTCAAAACACAGCTCGTCGTGAAGCGGGAAAAACTCCTGAAAAAGAAACGCGGCATATTTGACAAGCCTTAAATCTCCGACAATGCGGAACTCGTCGCTTATCGTGTCGACAGCCACGGAGTAAAAATCCTTTATCGAGGAAATGAGCGGCTCGCGTTTGTTTTCCGGAGCGAACACGATTGTGGACGCTATGCAGGCGTTTCTGTTGTTTACGGAGCCGTGGCTGTCGGTGCTGCCGACTATGGGAAAATTGTTTCCCTTTGCTTTTTGTTCGTAGTATTTGATTGTCTGAAATCCGTTTTGCTCGAAATAGTTTTCACCTCCGAGAACCTCGAACGCGTCAAACGGCTTTTGCTCCATCATGAAGTCTATAAAAGCTTCCGGTACCTGGTATACGTTTGAAATCCAATAGGGGTGGCAGAATATGCCGAGCCCGCCGCCGCTTTTTATATGATTAAAAATCCAAACACAGCAGGCATAAGCAAATCTTGAAACGCCGTCCGGTATTTCGAGAGTTTCCGCGAGCGAATCAACCTGCGCCCTGAACTCGTCTTTGGAAATTATGTCGGGGCATTCGGAGCCGTAAAATGAGCGCAGCTCTTTGCCCGCGCCGACATCCTTGACATGGTCCGAGCCGTCGACAATCGCGTTGACGCTGTAGCCGCCGCCGAAGTTTACAATATGAACATCGTTAACGTGTTTCGCGTCGCCCTTAGGCAGGTGGACTTCCTCGCCCGTCACAATGCAAAGCTCTGTTTTGACGCCGCTGTAAGCGTCGATTGCCTCAATGGACGGGTAATATCTGCGGTGGTCAGTTACGGTAAGAAAGTCATAGCCGTGCTTCCTGTAATTTGCGGCGACGACTGCGGGCGATTGCCTGCCGTCGGAGCGGTTTGTATGTATATGCAGGTCGCCGGCAAAAGGATATCTGCCGATAAGGTCGGAAAAAACGGAGTAGACGGAGAGCTTTAGCTGCTTTTCCCGCGAACCCTCCGGCAAGTCGATTTTTATAAAATGCTGCTGCTCCGATATGAACTTATGGCGAAGCCTCAAGCACCCGTCGGCGCACGGCACGATGTAATATTCCTCAAACAAGCTGCTTTCCGGATAGTCGTTTGGGGTGCCGAATTCAAGCGGGCACACGACGACATGGTATTCGTGACCGGGCGTGAAAGCGGCGTGCGCGCCAAGCGGCTTGATTGTTATTTCACTTTCCGAATCGGCCGGAATGACTTTGGGAAAAACATCAAAATCGTGAAGCTCTGTTTTCATTTTTACACCGTCAGTTCCCTTTACACTGAAACTGCCTTTCCGTATTTTTGTTTTTTGTCGTATAGAACGCTTAAGGCAACACCGCGCAATGAGC
>LSQX01297173.1_pt2 | contig 44449 bp, 42 predicted proteins | sample 654561 | NCBI WGS metagenome assembly LSQX01 (sample SAMN04489861, study PRJNA283612) | anaerobic digester metagenome | isolation source: 4 biogas reactors fed with cattle manure at either 37C or 55C with and... | place: Denmark: Kongens Lyngby | collected 2014 | reverse complement strand
TGCTCTACCAACTGAGCTACGCTGGCATGGCTCCAGCACGCCGCATTATATCACACGCTAAAAACCCGTGTCAATGTCCGCTTCTTTACGCACGCTGCATCTCGGCTTCGCGCTTTTCCAGGTACCGCTCGAGCTTCCTCTTCACCCTTTGGAGGGCGTTGTCGATCGATTTTACATGCCGTGAGAGGGCGTCCGCGATCTCCTGATATGACTTGCCTTCAAGATAATACATGAGTACGTTCCACTCGAGCTCGCTCAGGAACTCGGCCATCTTGCTTTCGATATCCGCAAACTCCTCCCGGCTGATGACGAGCTCCTCCGGATCGGTGACTTTACTGCCCGGCAGGACGTCCATCAACGTGCGGTCCGACTCCTCGTCATAAATAGGCCGGTTTAGGGAAACATAAGAGTTGAGCGGTATGTGCTTCTGCCGTGTGGCCGTCTTGATCGCCGTGATAATTTGACGGGTGATGCAAAGCTCCGCGAAGGCACGGAACGAAGCGAGCTTGTCCGCCCGAAAGTCCCGGATGGCCTTGTAAAGTCCGATCATGCCTTCTTGGATGATGTCCTCGCGATCGGCACCGATCAGAAAGTAGGAACGAGCTTTGGCCCGGACGAAGTTCTTGTACTTGTAGATGAGGTACTCCAAAGCAACCTCGTCGCCGCCCTTGGCATGAGCCACGACCTCTTCGTCGTCAAGGTCTTCGTACTGTGCATAAAGGTCGCGTTCAAGATATACGCCCATTCACATCGCCTCCGCGAGGTAGTTTGGAGCTGCAACTATGGAAAAAGCACTCGCTGCGGGACGCTACACCTCCGTCGGTGAGCGGTAGACTGCGTGTGCCGTGGGATCACATCGGCGACCGGCCATGTGCAAAGAAAAAACGTGCGGGCCGGCCGAACGTGGAATCGAACGAATGAGACACGGGGCAACGTGGTAGCGCGCGGATGCGGGTGTCGACTTGGCCGCACGTATATGTCGTGTCGAATTTCGTTGCGGGAAACATGGCATACCCCGGTGTCGATCTATACTGGACTCCATTTAACAGGGTTGTCCCAGAAAACCCTGCGTTCATTATATCGTAGGGCCAGAAGTGCGTCAAGGAAGAAGGACTTGCCTAGAGCCCATGAATACTGGGTTTGCGGGGATCCTTGGGGAATAATCTTCGGCCTTTGGCCCGGCTGCCGGTTCACCTTGTAACAATTTGCAACCGAAGCTACGCTACATTGCCTTACACAATCCGAGATCTGCTTCGGGCTACTTCGTACATGAGCAGGGCGCCTGCGACCGATGCGTTGAGCGAGTTGATCCGCCCCCACATGGGAACGTATACCAGGCTGTCGCACCTTTCCGCTACGAGCCGGCTCAGTCCCCTGCCTTCGGCACCGATCACGAGCGCGACGGGGCCCCGCAGGTCGGCATCGAAAAGCGAGCGTTCCCCCTCCATGTGCGCGCCCACGACCCACAGGCCGCGCTCCTTCAAACGCTCCATCTCCTGTACCAAGTTGGTCACACGGGCTACGGGCATGTACTCGATCGCCCCGGCCGACGCTTTGCCCACTGCCGGGGTGACTCCTGCCGCCCGCCGGGTCGGAATGACGACGCCGTGCACGCCGGCACACTCCGCCGTGCGAATGAGGGAGCCCAAATTTTGCGGGTCTTCAATGTGGTCCAAGAGCAAAAGAAAAGGCTCTTCTCCCCTGGCCGCAGCGCGCTCCAATATCGCGTCCACCCCTACGTATTCATAGGGCGGAGCCGCGGCGGCCACGCCCTGATGCTCGTCGCCGCCGGTGAGAACGCTCAGCTGCTGCCTGTCCACTTCCGTCACCGGCACACCGATCTCTCGGGCTAGCTCAAGCAGGGTGGCCGCGTTCTTGTTCTGATCGGCCGCCAACCAAACTTGCTGCAGCCGGCGCCCGGCCCGCAGTGCCTCCAGCACGGGGTTCCAGCCTTCGATCAAACGGCTCCCCTGCGGCAGGCGCAGCTGCAGCGGTTCGCCGCTGCGCGGCCTGCGCTGCGCGCCCTCTCGCCGCCTCGAGACTCCCACTTCAGAACGCTTCCTACTCATGCTTCGGTCTCCCCTCTGGGAATGACGAGGTCGAGCAGGTGGACGAGCCGCTCCAGCCGTCCGGTGAGGAACAGATGGCCCAGGAGCGCTTCGAAGGCCGTGCTGTACCGGTACTCGTACAAACTCGCGCTTTTGGGCACCTGTGCCTTCGCGTTGCGGGCCCGGCGCACGAGTTCCCGCTCTTCTTCGGTCAAGCTCCCTTCGATGTCGGCGAGGGCCTGCGCCTGCGCCGCAGCCCGCACCTTGTCCCGGGCCCGCTCGTGCAGCTCGCCTACGGAAGCCCGGATGTGCGTCGCGAGGTATGCGCGCACCGCCAGCTCAAACACGGCATCGCCCACGTACGCCAAAACGAGCGGCGAATGCACGTCCGTCTCCCGCTGCGGCGGCAGCAAAGCACGCAGATGCCTTGTGAACGAATCGCTGCCGGTGTCAGTCATTACGTGCCTCCCGGTCGGGCGCGGACAGCTTCCAGCGCGTCCCTTGCGGCGTGTCTTCTAATATAATACCCAGCTCGGCTAGGCGGTCACGGATGGCGTCCGCCGTGTCGAATCTGCGCTCCCTGCGAGCCTCGCTGCGCAAATCGACCGCCAGCTGCACCAGGCCGCGCACAAGCTCCATGGCGGGCTGCTCTGCGGCCGGTGCGTGCCTGGCGAGTTCCAGCCCCAGCACGCCGGTCAATGCCTCCAAAGTGTGCAGGGCATGGCCCAAGGCACGCAGCATGTCCTGCGACGCGCCCGCCTGCGCCCTGTGTGCCGCGGCGTTCACCTGGCGTGTCAAATCGTAGATCGCGGCCAGGGCCACCGCCGTATTGATGTCGTCGTCCATGCCACGCACGAACTCGTCCACGGCGTCTTGACTGGCCTGGACTAAACGACTTGCCTCTTCGTCCGCCACCGGCTCCTTCAATTCGCCGACGTACTCCTCGGGGACCAGTTCCCGCAAGAGCTCGGCGGCGTCGACCAAACGATTATACCCCCGCTCCGTCGCCTCCATTACCTCTTCATTGAACTCGATGGGCGAGCGGTAATGCTTCGAGACGAGGAAGAGCCGCACTACCTGGGGTGAATACTTCTTAAACAGCTCGCGCACGGTGAAGAAGTTGCCCGCCGACTTGGCCATCTTCTCGCCGTCGACGTTGATATACCCGTTGTGCACCCAGTAGCGGACGAACTTCTTTCCCGTCGCCGCTTCACTTTGGGCGATCTCGTTTTCGTGGTGCGGAAAAACGAGATCGGCGCCGCCCGTGTGGATGTCGAAGGGTTGGCCTAGGTAATGGGTGGACATGACCGAGCACTCGATATGCCAGCCCGGACGTCCCGGACCCCACGGACTGTCCCACGCCGGCTCGCCGGGTTTGGCCGCCTTCCACAATGCGAAGTCCGCCGGGTGCCGCTTTTCTTCATCTACTTCGACCCGGGCCCCGGCGACGAGGGCATCGAGGCTTTGCCCCGACAGCGCGCCGTAATCGGAATGGGATTCGACGGCGAAATAGACGTTGGCGCCCACCGCGTAGGCATGTCCCCGCTCGATGAGCCGCTCGATCATGTCGATGATGCCCGGGATGTGCTCCGACGCCTTCGGCATCACCGTCGGAGTCTGGCAGCCTAGGCGCTCGATGTCTTCCAAATATGCCTCGGTGTAGCGATCGACGATCACCTGAAACGGCACGCCTTCCTCCGCTGCCTTGGCGATGATCTTGTCTTCGATGTCGGTGATGTTCTGCACGTGGGTGACTTTATAGCCCCGCCATTGCAGGTACCGCTTGATGACGTCGGGCACTACGAACGCACGGGCGTTGCCCAGGTGGATGTAATCGTAGACCGTAGGGCCGCACGTGTACATCCGCACATGCCCGGGTTCATAAGGCTCGAAGGGTTCCTTCCTTCCGCTCATGGTGTTGTAAAGCTGAAGCGACAAACGTATCTCCCCCGTCAATTCTCAACCATGGTGCACTCTGCGTCCTCAGCGCTTTTCTCCAACTGCCGGACGCGCTCCTCCAACTCGGCGATGCGCGACTGCATCTGGCGCAGCACACGCTCCAACGGATCGGGCAAGTTCGCGTGGTCGAGCTCGTCGACGCGCCGGCCGTTCTCCTTTACTACCCGTCCCGGAACCCCGACGACCGTAGAGTTGGGCGGCACTTCACGCAGCACTACCGCACCCGCTCCGATTTTCGCATGATCGCCGACCTTGAAGGAACCGAGCACCTTCGCCCCGGCCGCGATGACGACGTGATCGCCGATGGTCGGGTGGCGCTTGCCCTTCTCCTTGCCGCTGCCGCCGAGGACGACGCCTTGGTATAGTGTGACGTAGTTTCCCACTTCGGCAGTCTCGCCGATCACCACGCCCATACCGTGGTCGATGAAAACGCCTTCACCGATGCGCGCTCCCGGGTGGATCTCGATCCCCGTAAGAAAGCGGTTGATGTGGGAGATGAGACGGGCGATGAGAAAGAGCCTCTTTTTGTAAAACCAGTGTGCAATCCGGTGCATCCACAGAGCGTGCAAGCCCGGATAGCAAAGCAGCACTTCGAGAACGCTCCGCGCGGCCGGATCCCTTTCGAATACAGCCTCGATATCTTTACGGAGGGTGCGAAACATTTGCGTCACCTCTTCCGCTCTGTTCTTTCTGCCTTTCCGTCCTTACGGCCTCGGCCGGTGCGCGCCGCCGATTGAAAAAGCTCCCGCCCACAGCCCATCGGCTGCAGGGACGGGAGCCGTACGACTCGCGCGTTTCCACCCTGCTTGGGACACGAAGGTCCCCAACTCTGTCGGAAGCAGGCGGCAGCCTAGGGCCGCCGGAGCCTCTTCCTACGCTGTAACGGGCGCTCCCGGCTCGCTCGGCCTACTAAAACGCGGCCCATGCGACGGCATGCGGCAGCGCTCTTTCAGCCTGCAGTTCCAGGGTGCATATCTCTGCCCCGCGGATCCGGGTTGCTCTCAGCCGCCGACAACCCTCTCTGTCGGGCGCGTAAGCAGAGCCTCTCCCTGTCATCACTGTTGGTCATCGTGGATTTGGCTTCATTTCGGCTTCATTATAATGATGGTGCCCTGGAGGTGTCAATGTGTGGGGTGGTTGATCCGCCGTGGGCCGGGCGCTCGTGCCGCGACGCCTCCTTTTTCGAGCCGGCGACTGGCTCTCCGGCGAGTCCGTCTCCCGCGGCTACGCCTGCTTCGCCGGCGCGGCCGCTGTCACCTGCGCCGGCGACGTTTGTGGGCCGTTGCGTAAGTGACCGCGATCCGCCGCCGCATCCACCAGGCCAGGACGAGCAGGGGCGGAGTGATCAGGTGGGTCAGCGTGAACAAGCCGATGCCGTACGTCTCGTTCAAATAGACGGGCCAGTAAAGGGGGTTTTCGCGCACCGTCTCCTCGATGAGGCCCCGGAATAGGCTGTAGTACAAAATAAACGACCACGACAGATACCCCTCGGGCGGCCGGCGGCGCGCGATGACGTTGTGAATGATGAGCAATACGAGCCCGAGAAACGAAGCGTAAATCTGCGCGGGATGGCGGTCGAGGCCGATTTCCGTCGTGCGGCCGAGCACCTCGCCGTTAATCAAATTGCCGATGCGGACGAGGATGATCCCCACGCAAATGCCGGGAACGATGAGGTCGAAGAGCTGCCCGACCCGCTTGCCCTTGGCGCGGATGTAAAGCCAGCCCGGAATCGCGCCGCCGATCATGCCACCGTGAAAGGAAAGGCCGCCTTGGCGGATGCGCAAGATGTTGATCGGCTCCACCGCGTAGTCGGACCAGTTGGTGAGCACGTATACGAGCCGCGCCCCGATCACGCCGCCGATCACCATGATAAAGGCCAGATTGTACAGGAAGTCTTCGTCGTGGCCGAGCCGCAGCGCGTCGCGCCGGAAATAATAGAAGCCGACGAGGATCGAGACGGCCATAAAGATTCCGTACCAATGCACCGCTACGGGTCCGAGTGTAAACGCGATTGGGTCGAGGTTGAGATCCATGGTCCTACGCCCCCGGTCTGGGATATGATGCCGCATGAGACTGGCGCGGCTTCTTCCCCGGCCGCTGGCGACCGGAGGGCAGTCTGCCCCGTGGGAAAGGACAGGTGCCTCGTCTATCTTTCAACTTCTTCCCTAGCCTCTCCTCCTTGCACGCCCGGCGCGGCAATGGTATGCTGAGGTTGAGAAAAACTTCACAACCCACCTTCGGGGCAGGGTGAGTTCCGCCCGTTTCCGATGAACAGGCCGGAACAATTCCCGACCGGTGGTGATGCGGACCGCACGCCGGTTCCGCTAAGCCCACGAGTCGCAAACGCGACACGATCTGGTGTGAATCCAGAGCCGACGGTATAGTCCGGATGGGAGAAGGTGCTACTCCTGGCAGTGCGCCCGCAGGGTGCTCTGATTCGCTGCGCCCCGAAGATGACGGATTCGGGGTGTTTTTGTTGTCCCAAGGCGTGCCGCAACAGTGGACCGCAGAAGACCGGAAGTACATGGAGGAAGCCCTGCGCCTGGCCAGGCTGGGCCTCGGTACGGCATCGCCCAACCCGATGGTCGGCGCCGTCGTCGTGAATGAAGGGCGCATCGTGGGCACGGGCTACCACGAGCGTCCGGGCCGCCCCCATGCCGAGGCGGTCGCGCTCGAGGCCGCCGGCGAAAAGGCCCGGGGCGCCACCCTGTACGTCACGCTCGAGCCGTGCAGCCACTACGGGCGTACGCCCCCTTGCGCCGATCTGATCATTCAACGGGGCGTGCGGCGGGTCGTCGCGGCGATGGAGGATCCGAACCCTCTCGTCGCAGGGCGGGGCTTCGCCCGCCTGCGGGATGCGGGCGTCGACGTATCCGTGGGGCTTTTGCAGGACGCCGCGGCCGAGCTGAACGAAGCCTTCATCACGTACATCACGAAGCGGCGTCCGTTCATTCATCTGAAAACCGCCATGAGCCTCGACGGGAAGATCGCCTGCCACACGGGCGCCTCGCAGTGGATCACGGGTCCTTTGGCCCGGCAGGAAGTGCACCGCCTGCGCTCCGTGCACGACGGCATCATGGTCGGCATCGGCACCGTGCTGGCCGACGACCCGCGGCTCACGGTGCGCCTCGATCCCGAAAACCCGCCGGAAGGACCGTACACTCACCTCCATCCCATCCGCATCGTCGTCGACTCCAAGGGCCGGCTCCCCCTTTCCGCGCGGGTACTGGAAGGTGCGGGCGAACAGACCGAGGTCATCGTGGCCACGACCGCGGCCGCGCCCGCCTCCTTCGTAGAGGCACTCCGCGGCCGGGGCGTGAGAGTTTGGCAAGGCGACGCGGCAAACGGGCGGGTCGATCTTCAGGCGCTGCTCGAGGATCTCGCGGAGTTCGGCATCGGAAGCATTTTGGTCGAGGCCGGCCCCACGCTCGCCGGCGCCCTCTTTGATTTAGATCTCGTCGACAGAGTGACGACTTTTATCGCCCCCCTGATCATCGGAGGAGAGAAAGCCCCCACGTCGGTCGGCGGTGTGGGTGCGGCCCATCCCGACCAGGGCCGGCGGCTCGTCCGGGTGCAAACAAGGCAGTTTGGTCCGGACCTCATGATCACGGGCAGCGTGCAGAGGGAGGGAGCGCAATGTTCACCGGCATTGTCGAAGAAGTAGGACGGATCCTCTCGGTGCAAAGGCGTGCGCAGTCGGCCGTCCTTTCCATCCGCGGTCCCAAGGTCACATCGGACGTGGCCATCGGCGACTCGATCGCGGTAAACGGCGTCTGCCTTACGGTGACGAGTTTGCGGGGAGACACGTTCACGGCCGATGTGAGCGCCGAGACGCTGCGCCGCACGACGCTGGACCGGGCCACGAGCGGCACGTACGTCAACTTGGAGCGGGCCATGCGCATGGGCGACCGCTTCGGAGGCCACATCGTCCAAGGCCACGTCGATGCGGTAGGCACCGTGCGCAGCATCGTTCCGGAGGGCGAGTCCGTACGCTTCACCGTCGACGCGCCGCCGGAAGTGCTGCGTTACGTCATCGAAAAGGGTTCCATCGCGGTCGACGGGGTCAGCCTGACGGTCGCGGGACTGGACGAACGCGGCTTTTGGATCGCGCTCATACCCCAGACGATGAAAGACACCACGCTCGGCAAGATGCGTCCGGGCGCCCGGGTCAATTTGGAGGCCGACATGTTCGCCAAGTACGTGGAGCGGTTCCTGAGCCTTAAGGAAGGGGTGTCGCGCGCATGACGGAGTACAAGTTCAATACGGTGGAAGAAGCCATCGAAGCGATCCGGCGCGGCGAGATGATCATCGTGGTCGACGACGAAGACCGCGAAAACGAAGGCGACCTGGTCATGGCGGCCGAGAAGGTGACGCCCGAGGCGATTAACTTCATGGCTACCTACGGCAGGGGGCTCATCTGCGTGCCGATGACGAAGGAGCGCCTGGCGGAGCTGAAGATCCCGCTGATGACCGAGCACAACCGCGATCCTATGGGCACGGCGTTCACGGTGTCGGTCGATGCCAAGGAGACCACGACCGGGATCTCGGCCCACGAGCGGGCGCTGACGATACAGAGGCTGATCGATCCCAACACGAAGCCGAGCGACCTGCGGCGCCCGGGGCACGTGTTCCCCCTGCAGGCGGTGGAAGGCGGCGTGCTCATGCGGGCCGGACATACCGAAACGGCCGTCGATTTGGCCAGGCTGGCGGGGCTCACTCCGGCCGGCGTCATCTGCGAGATCATGCGGGAAGACGGTACCATGGCACGTACGCCCGAGCTCATGGAGTTTGCCCAGAAGCACAACATGAAAATCATCACGGTCGAGTCGCTCATCCGCTACCGCCGCCGGCATGAGATGCTGGTCGAGCGGGTGGTCGTGACCGAGATGCCGACCAAGTACGGGTATTTCAAAGCCTACGGTTACCGGCACAAACTGACCAAGGAAGGGGTCATCGCTCTAGTCAAGGGCGACGTGACAGGCAAGGAAGGCGTCTTGGTGCGCATGCACTCGGGCTGCGTGACCGGCGATATCTTGGGCTCGTTGCGCTGCGACTGCGGCGATCAGCTGGCCGCCGCGCTCACCCGCATCGAAAACGAAGGCCTGGGCGTTTTGGTGTACTTCCCCGACCACGAGGGCAGGGGAATCGGCCTCATCAACAAACTGAGGGCCTATGCCTTGCAGGACGAGGGATACGACACGCTGGAGGCCAATTTGAAGCTCGGGTTCCCCGCCGACCTGAGGGAATACGGCACGGGCGCGCAGATCCTCGCCGACCTGGGCCTTTCGACGATCCGCCTGCTCACCAACAACCCGAAGAAGATCGTCGGGCTGGAAGGATACGGGCTGCGCGTTCTGGAACAAGTGCCCATCGAGATTCCCGCGAACGAGCACAACGCCCGCTACCTGGCCACGAAAAAGCAGCGGATGGGACACCTTTTGCACGACGAGATTTTCCGGCTCAAGGGAAACAGATGAGGCAGGAGGAATAGCCCATGACTCCGGAGGAGGACATCTACATGACGAACGATATGCCCATCATCGGCGAAGTGCCGAAGACCATCGAGGGCGAGCTGTCGGCGGAAGGGTACCGTTTTTCCATCATCGTGGCGCGATTTAACAGTTTCATCACCTCGCGCCTTTTGGCTGGAGCTTTGGATGCCCTGCAGCGCCACGGCGCGAGCATGTCGCAGGTGGAAGTCATCTGGGTACCCGGCGCCTTCGAAATGCCGCTCGTCGCGCAGAAGGTGGCCGATCCCGAGCGCACCGACGCGGTCATCTGCCTCGGCGCGATCATCCGGGGCGAGACGCCGCATTTCGATTACGTCGCGGCCGAAAACGCGAAGGGCATCGCCCAGGTGTCGCTGAGCTCCCGCATGCCGGTGATCTACGGTGTCATCACGGCCGACACGACCGAGCAGGCCATCGAACGGGCGGGGACGAAGGCCGGCAACAAGGGCTACGACGCCGCGGTCACCGCGATCGAGATGGTCAACCTGCTCGATCACCTTGAACCGTAACGACGCACCGGACTTCGATTCCTTCTTCGCGCCCGACGAAGCCCAGGCCCTCGGTCGTCGTCGCCTTGACGCTGACGGCTTCTACGTTCAACCGCAACGCCGCGGCGAGCCGCTCCCGCATCGCGGGAACGTAGGGGGCCAGCTTGGGTTTTTGGGCCGCGATCACTGCGTCCATTTGCACGGGGTGCCAGCCGTGTTGAGCGAGAAGGTCGACCACGGCCTTCAGAAGCTCGATGCTGTCGGCACCCTTGTATTTTGGATCGGTGTCGGGAAAATGCTGGCCGATGTCGCCCAGCGCTACCGCGCCGAGCAAAGCGTCGGTCACGGCATGGGCCAACACGTCGGCGTCGGAATGGCCGAGGAGACCGTGGGTATGGGGAACCGGGACGCCTCCCAAGATTAAGGGCTTGCCCTCCACGAGCCGGTGCACGTCGTAACCGATGCCTACCCGCAAGGTGGCCGTCTCCCCCTCTGCCTCCCGCTGCCAGACCCGGGCGAGCCGCAGATCGTCCGGCCGGGTCAGCTTGATGTTGCGCGGATCGCCTTCCACCACACGCACCGGCCGGCCCAAGGCTTCCACCATGCCGGCGTCGTCGGTAAACTGCGCGCCCCGCTCGGCGGCACGGCGGTGGGCCTCACGCAGCCAGTCCGCACGAAAAGCCTGGGGCGTCTGGATGGACCAAAGGCCGGTGCGGTCGACGGTTTCGACGATCACGCCGTCCCCGTCGGCCCGCTTGACCGTGTCGGCCACGGGCAGGCCCGCCGTCGCCGCGCCGAACCGCCGGGCCGCCTCCACCACGCGCTCGATGACTTGCTTCGTGACGAGCGGCCGCACCGCATCGTGCACGACGACGTACTCTGCCTCCTCGGGTACCGCTTCCAATCCCCGGCGCACCGACTCTTGCCGCGTCGCACCCCCCGCCACCACTTGCAGCGAGACGGAAAAGGGCAGCGCCTGCAGCCCCCGGGTTACCTCGCCGACGTCGGCCTCGGGCACGACGACGATAAGCCCTGCCAGCAGCCCGGGCTGCCACAGGGCTTTGAGCGTGGTGGTGAGGACCGTACCTGTACCGAAGGGCAGATACTGCTTCGACGGACCGGCCGCGTCGAGGCGCATGCGCGTGCCCGAGCCGGCGGCCGGTACGATGCCGTAAATCATGCAGCGACCTCCATGGGGGAAGCGGTCATTGCAGCGCTTCTACCATTTGCTCGACGTCCTTGGGCTTGCCGAATATCATGCGGCCGGCTGAAGTCTGCAGGACGCTCGTTACGACGACGGTGATGGTGCGCCCCATATAGCGCTTGCCGTTGTCGACGACGATCATCGTGCCGTCGTCGAGGTAGCCCACACCCTGCCCCAGCTCTTTCCCTTCTTTGATCACCTGAACCTCCATCTCTTCGCCAGGCAACACGACGGGTTTGACGGCGTTGGCCAATTCGTTGATGTTCAGGACCGACACGCCCTGCAAGCCCGCCACCTTGTTCAGGTTGTAGTCATTCGTGAGGACCTTGACGCCGAGCTCTTGAGCGAGGCGGATCAGCTTCGTGTCTACCTCCGCTACGTCTTCGAAGTCGTCGCTGATGACTTCGACCGCCACGTTCGGCAGTTCCTGCAGCTGAGCCAAGATGTCGAGCCCTCGCCGGCCCCTGTTGCGGCGCAGCGGGTCCGACGAGTCGGCAATGTGTTGCAATTCCTCGAGGACGAACGTGGGAACGAGCAGCGCGCCCTCGATGAAGCCGGAACGGCATATGTCGACGATGCGCCCGTCGATGATCACGCTCGTGTCGAGGAGCTTGCGCCCGCCCGGGACAGAGTTCGCTTCGTCCTTCTTCTCGCTTTTTCCTGCCCGCTCAAAGATGGCCATCAGCTCCTCGCGCCTGCGCACCGCCACGACCGAACCGATGTACCCGGCAAACAGTGTGATAAGAAAGGGCAGAAACGAACCGACGATGGGCAAGTTGCGAGGCAGGGAAAACGTGGCCAACGCTCCGATGAGCATGCCGACGATCAAGCCGCACGCGCCCGCCACCGCATCGGGCGTCGGCACGCGTTGCAGCATGGTCACGATGTAATCGGACCCTCTTTTGAGGACCAAGATGATGAGCGGCGCGATGAGCCAGCCGAGAATGCCTGCAAGCACGGGTGCCACTATAAGGTAATGCAGGCGAATAGGGTGAGACCCTGCATCAAACCAATTGTGTACGATGAATACTGAGTGGTACCCGGCAAGTGCGGCGATTCCGGCGATGACGAGGCGCGCGAGGTTCCTTAGCACGTGTTTCACCACCTAGAAGGGCATGGTGATGGATCGCCGCTCTGGCGGCCCTGCTTTGCCGGGCAAAGGGACCATCAGCCCAGTAGGCGTGAGAGAGTTTCTTCGACGGCCTCTTCGGTAGTATCTTGGGCCAGAACCAGTTCACTCACGAGGATCTGCCGTGCCGTATCGAGCATTTTGCGTTCGCCCGTGGACAGACCCTTTTCTCGGTCGCGAATCGACAGGTTGCGGACGACTTCGGCGACCTCGAAGATGTCTCCGCTCTTGATCTTATCCATATTTGCACGGTAACGACGGTTCCAGTTTTGGGACATTTTGGTCTTCTCGCCTTTGAGGATGTGGTAGACCTTTTCCACTTCCTCGGCGTCTATCACCTGGCGGAGTCCTATCTCCTCCACGTTGTTCAGCGGGATCATGACCTTCATGTCACCGATGGGGAGGCGCATGACGTAGTACTGTTGCTTTTCGCCCAGTACCTCCTGTGTCTCTACGGCCTCAATAATGCCGGCACCGTGCATCGGATAGACAACCCTGTCTCCGATGTTGAACATGCGACAGTTACCTCCCACAATTTTCCGTTTCCTTTGCATCTCACCCTCGAATGCCCGCCGCATCTATTTTACCACATTGGCGATCGATATGTAAGGGAACGGCCTTGAGCGCCCGTCCCGGGCCGCTCTTGACAACCGAAAATTCCCGCCCGTATAATGGGGACGCGACGTTTCACCCACCTCATCGCCTCTCCCTCGCCGCCAATCCCCGCTAAGGAGTGTGGTACCCGTGAGCTCGAGCACCCGCGACACCCGCGACGTCGACCATCAACTCGACAACCGGTACAGCACGTTCCAGGAAGCCGCCTCAGAGTACTTGATCCGCCACCGCAGCATCATCGACGTGCTCTCGAAGATTCAGGAATCATCTGCACGGGTTAATCGCTCGGTCGTAAAGGCTGTCACAAGCTGCGGCTGCATTAGCGTGAACGCTTCCAGGCAAGAGCTCCCGAACGACATTACGTACTGGGAAATGAAAAATTATATGTCGACGCATCTCGACGGAGAAATGTGCGAACAGTGCAAAGAGGTGCTGGAGCTCGAGCTGGGGCGCACTTTGTTTTACTTGGCGGCACTATGCGACCTGTTCTCGCTCAAGTTCGACGAGGTAATTGAAGCCGAACGCAAACGCGTCACGGCGCTGGGCATGTTCAATCTAACGTGATGTTTCGGCCGGGGGCGTCCACCACAAGTTGGACGTCTTTTTGTGTACGACACCGCGGGACGCTTGCGCCTACACGTGACGGTCGAGCAGTACGTGTTCGCGCAGGCGTCTCAGTCCGTCTTTGATGGCGTGGGCGCGGACCTCGCCGATCCCTTCCACCTGGTCCAGTTCTGTAATGGATGCTTCGTCGATGCTGGGAAACCGCTTGAAAGACTGCACCAAGTTCTCGATTACCGTGGCGGGCAGACGCGGGATCTTACTCAGCATGCGATAACCGCGCGGGGTGACCGGCGCGTCCAGGTTCGCGGCCTGTGCACCGTACCCCAGGGCGCGGGCGATCAAAGTCAGATCCAAAAGCTCCTCCGAGCTCCACGACTCGAGCGTCTGCAGCACGTTTTCCGGCGTCTCGACACCCTCCACGTAATAATCCTTTACGACCAAATCTCCCTGGTCCTTCACGTCCACGAGCAACTCTTCCAGCTGCATGTTGACGAGACGGCCCTCGGTGCCCAGTTCCGCCACGTACCGTTCGATCTCACGCACGATCCGGGCGACCATCTGGGAGCGCTGGATGCAGATGGTGACGTCGTACAACGTGGCCAGGTCCTCAAACTCGAGGGCACTCAAGTTGTTCAGCACCTGCTGCAACACGGCCTTATACTTCTCGAGGGTCGACAGCGCCTGATTGGCCTTGGCCAAGACCACGCTGACGTCGCGGAGCATATAGCGGAACGAGCCCTTGTAGACGGTGATCACGTTGCGGCGCTGCGAGATGGAGATGACGAGCGCGCCCGTTTGCCTGGCCACACGCTCGGCCGTGCGGTGCCGGGTGCCGGTCTCAACCGTAGGGATGAGCGGGTTCGGCGTCAGCTGCGTGTTGGCGTAGAGGATGCGCTTTGCGTCGGAGGAAAGAATGATGGCTCCGTCCATTTTGGCCAGTTCGTACAGGGCGGCGGGATTCAGCTCGGCGTCGATACGGAATCCGCCGTTTACGAGGCTCATGACCTCTTCGCTGTCCCCGATGACGATCAAAGCCCCGGTGCGCGCCCGCAGAATGCTCTCGAGGCCTTCGTGCAGCGGCGTTCCCGGAGAAACCATGCGCAAGGTCTTGTAGAAGAGCTCGTCGGATACGCGGTCTTCACGCACAGGCATCCCCTCACTCCGTGGCGTATGCACATTTCTTACGCGGACATCGCGGCCGCCAGTGCTTCGGCGACGGTCGTGACCGGAACGAGCTGCAAGCGCTCCGGCACCTTCAAGCCCCTGGCGTTCCCAGCCGGAAGCAGGCAGCGCCGAAAGCCGAGCCGTACGGCCTCGAGTGCCCGAGCTTCGGCGTATGAGACGGCCCGCACCTCGCCGGCCAGGCCGATCTCGCCGAAGATCACCGTTTCGGGATCGACCGGCCTGCCCCGCAGTGCGGACGCGATGGCCACCGCAATACCTAAATCGGCAGCAGGCTCTTCGAGCCGCATACCTCCGGCCACGTTTAAATACACGTCGTGCGTGTGCAGCTCGAGGCCGTTGCGGCGTTCGAGGACCGCAAGTACGATGCTGGTGCGGCTGTAATCGACGCCGGAAACTTGCCGGCGGGGAGTCCCACCGAAGGGCGCCGGTCCGACCAAGGCCTGAATCTCGACGAGCAGTGCGCGGGAGCCTTCCTGGCTGGACACCACCACCGACCCCGGACTGCCCACGGGACGCTCCGCCAGGAGGGCCCCGGAAGGATCTGCGATGGGCAAAAGACCCGCTTCGGTCATTTCGAAAAGGCCCAGTTCGCTGGTGGCGCCGAACCGGTTCTTTACGGTGCGCAGCAGGCGATGTTGCGTATACCGCTCGCCGTCGAACTGCAAGACCACGTCGACGATATGCTCGAGCACCTTCGGTCCGGCCAAGCCGCCTTGCTTCGTAACATGGCCCACGAGGAACATGGGGATGCCCTTTTCTTTCGCCACGCGCTGGAACACTGCCGCAGCCTCGCGCACCTGAGTCAGACTGCCCGGCAGCCCGTCGATATCAGCCGAAGCCATGGTCTGAATGGAATCGACGATCACAAGCTGCGGGCCGATCCGCTCGATCTGGTGCAGGACGTGCGAGACGTCCGTCTCGCCCGCGATGAAAATGCGCTCCGACAGCGCTTTGAGTCGCTCTGCGCGCAACCGGACTTGAGCGGGCGATTCTTCGCCCGAGACGTACAGAACCGGACCGTACATTTCGGCATAGCGGTGGGCCACTTGCAGGAGAAGCGTAGACTTGCCGATGCCGGGCTCGCCGCCGAGCAGCATGACCGCGCCCGGCAGAATGCCCCCGCCCAGCACCCTGTCGAATTCGGAAAGGTGAATCGGCCTGCGGGCCCCCGTGTCGGTGGTCACATGGGCTAACGCGACGGGCTCGGAGGCCGGCTGCTGCAGGCCGGAGCGGCTGGCCGTCTGGCGCGGCGCGATGTGGACCTCGACCAATGAGTTCCAAGTGCCACAGGCAGCGCAGCGGCCGGCCCATTTCGGATAATCGGCGCCGCACTCCTGGCAGACGTACTGGGTCTTTCGCTTCGCACGCGCCATAGGTTATACTTCGCTCCGGTCCCGAAAAGATGTTCCGCCGCTAACAATTATAGCAATCACTATGCCCGAGCACAACGCGAGGAAGCGGAGCCCGGGCGGTGCCGGCGCTCATCCTACCGGGACGGTCTGCCGGACATCGTCCCGCACATCCCACCGGGGGCACTTGTGGCCCCAACGGGCGAGCACTCGATCGCCGCAGCGGATTTCGATTACTTCGCAGCAGTTCGGGCAATGGGAGCATTCGAAGCTCGACGCATAGTAGTCGCGCATCGTGCCGTCGAAGCCGAGGAACCGGGTAGCCGCGGGTTCGCCCTTCGCACGGCGCCGCTCCATCTCTTCCTTGGCCAATATGGCGGCTCCTACGGCGCCCATGCAATCGTGGTACGGAGGTACGGTTACAGGCTGGTCTAACGCCTCCTCGAAGGCCTTGCGGATGCCCGCGTTACCCGCTACGCCGCCTTGAAACGCAATGGGTGCGAGGAGCTGTTTTCCCCGGCCCACGTTGTTCAAGTAATTGCGCACCAGTGCCTGGCACAGACCGTACAGAATGTCTTCGCGGCGGTAGCCTAGCTGCTGTTTGTGGATCATGTCCGACTCGGCGAAAACCGTGCACCGCCCCGCGATCCGCACGGGTGCGGTGGACTTTAGGGCCACCTCGCCGAACTCTTCGATGGGAATGCCGAGCCGCGCGGCCTGCTGGTCCAGAAATGAGCCGGTTCCCGCCGCGCACACAGTGTTCATGGCGAAGTCGGCCACCACGCCGTCGCGGATCAAGATCAGCTTCGAGTCTTGGCCGCCGATCTCGATGACCGTCTGTACGCCGGGCACGAGCTCGCTTGCGGCCACCGCGTGGGCGGTGATCTCGTTTTTCACTACGTCGGCGCCGATGATGACCGCTGCCAGATGGCGGCCGCTGCCCGTCGTCCCGACGCCGAGCACCTTGAAACCGGACGGCAGGGCGGCTTGCATTTGCTTTAGCCCCTCCTGCACCGCCCGGATCGGTTCGCCTTTGGTGCGCAAGTAGACAGCCTCGATCGGTTTCCCTTCTGCGTCGACGGCCACTACGTTGGTCGAGACCGAGCCGACGTCCAAGCCTAGGTAACCTGCCTTCGTCCCGCTGTTTACCCCATCGCTCCCACAGCCTCCTGACTGCGGCGCCTCTCCCGCCGGCGGACCAAGAGATCTACAAAGGCTTCCAACCGCGTCCGTAGCCCCGCCTCGCCCGTCTGCTCGTCGAAGAAGAACGTGATGACCGGAATGTCTTCAGCCTTGCTTACGGCAGGCAATATCGAGCACGCGACGATCTCGGGAATGCACGTGAAAGGCGCCATCTGAATCACACCGTCCAAACCTTGCCGGGCGTAAAGAACCGTATGGCCGACCGTGTCCTGGCCGTGGCCGCCGATCATTTCGTCGAGGTACGGCGCCGCCGCATCCCGCGCCGTTTGGTTGTCGCCTTCCCGCACGACGTTCTCTTCCGTCCAGTTCGTCAAGAAGATCGAGCGATGCACCTCGACTCCCAGCTCACCCAAAATCCTTTCTATGTTGAGGTTCGACGCCGGCTCCAAGAGCACGTAGATCTCGCCGACGATGCCGACGCGCACCGGATCCCGGGAAGAGTCGATCGGCACGGCACCCATCGCGTCCAGGACTTCGTCCACCGCCTTAGCCGCTTCCCGTCGCGTCGGCGCCTCGGCGATGGTCCGCACGCCGCGTCGAAATATCCGGTCAGCGCCGCCGAACCGCACCTCCCGGGGGCGAATGCGCAGGAGCTCCCTTTGGACCCGGTCGATGCCCTGAATCTTTTGCCAGCAAAGCAGCGCTTCGCTTGCCAGCCGCCATGGGGGCAGGCGTTTCGCGTTCAAACGGTGGATTGCCCGCAGAAGCCGTGCGGGATGGCGACGCAGCGGTTCCAGGACGATCATTTCGAACTCGTACCCTAGGCTGCGCAATATCTCGCGCTGTACCGTCGCATACAGCCCCGCACGGCAAGGTCCTACGCCGCCCGTCGTGACGATGAGGTCGGCGCCCTCCTCCAGCGCTTCGATGTAAGTGCCGAGGCAAATCTTCAAGGGCAGGCACGCGAACTCGGGTCCGTGGACGGTGCCGTACGAAAGAGTCTGCCGGGTGGGCGGCTTGGGCACTACCACGTCGTGGCCGAGCCGTGTCAGAAGGTCGGCGAAAACCCGCGTGTACGGTCCGAGGTGAGGAAACGTCGCCTTGGCGATAGCCTTTGCACCCCTTTACTGCGCCCGGCCGGTGACCGGGCCGCCCGGTGTTGCCGCCGCTTCGGCCAGGGCCTGTTTGCGCCGCAGCATGTCGACGAAGGCCTCGAGGCGGGTTAAGGCACCTGCTTCGCCGGTCTGCTCGTCCAGGCCCAGCGCGAGAAACGGCTTCGCTCCCGGGCGCTTGGCCTCAAGTTCTAGCAGCTTGTCTACGATCGCGTCGGGACCGCAGCTAAAGGCCGTCACGTGGATCACGCCGTCGATGTCGCTCTGCGGATCGAGGGCGTACACTCCGGCACGGGCCACCATGCTGCTGTACGTCCAGAAAGGCTGTTTCGACCAACGGCGCACCGGTCCCGGGTGGCGGTGCTCCAAGGCTTCCGCGGTCACGACCTCGACTCCCATCTCCCGCAGCTTAGGAAGGATGCCGAGGCTCACGTACTCGTCGTAGATCAGGTACGGATAGGCCAACACCGCGAGGCGCACGGGCTGTGCACGGTGCGCCGCGCGCTCCTGTCCGGCTGCGCCGTCCCCTCCGCCACGGGCAGTCGCAATCGAACGGCTGGCATCCCAGTTGGCCGCGAGGCGCCGCGCGTGGCCACGTTGGGCGGAAAAGGCCTTGCGCAAAGCCGGGAGCAGCTTGCTGCGTGGCGCACCGAGCAGGGTCCGCACTTCGTCCGCAACCCGCAGCAGCGGAAAGGGCCTTTTGCGACGGTCGATGCGGGGAGCTATGAGAGGCGGAAGCTCGCGCCACGTGCAGCGCACCATGTCGGGAAGGCCCAGGAACTTGGGGCAAAAAACGGTCTTCTTATCCCAGCTTACAAGGCGCGGGACGAAGAGCATGTCGATCCGTCCCGCCCGCCACTCGTCGATGAGTTCCTGTACGTGGCCGAAAAAGAGCTTAATCGGTACGCACGCCTCGCTCACGGCCGTTTCGATACCTGTGTCGAGCGTAGCTTTCGTCGTTGGACGCGAAACGACGCAGGTCGCCCCTAACCCCGTGAGCAGCGCCTGCCAGAAAGGGTAGTATGTGTAGTATGCCAGGGTTCGGGGTATCCCGACCCGCGCGCCCATTGTCGATACCTCCCGAGTCGACGCCCGTCCCGGCCAAATCGAGTCCCCAGCTTCGAGCCTATCGCACTTCCGGAACGAACTCTAGTGAACTCCTTCACAAGTTGGCAATGCCTGCCATGGAGGAATGTCCGGGATCACCAGCTTTCGTGGCGCAGCGGGAGCAGCTCCATCGCTCGAGATGGGGACGGACCCGCTAGAATGCTAGCCGACGGCGGTGCCTTAACGATCCGGCCCCGCGGCTGGCCTTGGGCACGAAAAAGGGGCTGTCCAAGAAGTACATTCGAGACAGCCCCATGGCTTGAACAGAACGGTGGCTGCCAGCCGCCTCTGTCGGTCTGCTCGCGTTTTCGTAGCTAGAAGAGCTGGAAGCAATTTCCACCGGCACCGCCCGCTGATGGGCGGAGGCGCCCGACCCGAGAGTGGGTCGCGCAGGGAGCGATTCGACCCACGGGTGGGTCACTGCGCCGTCTGGCTGACCCAACCATGGGCCACAGGCCATGGTCACCTTCACAGGCGGTGGCGGCGTCGGGGGCAACGCCCGCGTCATCGCAGCTAGAAGCGTTGCGCAAGCTAGCAACGTTACACGGGTCTATGTCAAAAGGGTACCCTTGCATTTTGGGATCGCGTCGTGCAAGCGTGTCTAGTAGACTGTTGGTGTGAGCACGAAGAACCGTAAGATCCCCTTCAAGCCGTATGAGAATGAAATCAGTCAGCCAATGCTCCTGGTCACTCCACATCCAAACGTTGAAAGAAGGGGCTGTCCCGAATGCACCTTCGGGACAGCCCCCGCGCCCTGCTTCTATCCGTAGGCATCTCAGTCGTCGGCGCTCTCGCTCACCGCAGCGGCGGGAGCGAGCTCGGCCTTGCGGAAGTGGAACTCGCCGTCTTTGGCGTCGACGACGATGCGATCGTCCTCGCTGAAGCGGCCTTCGAGCATTTGCTCCGCCAGCGGGTTTTCCACGAACCGCTGGATCGCCCGGCGCAACGGACGGGCTCCGTAGTCGGGATCGTAGCCCTTCTCCACCAAAAGCTCCTTGGCGGCGTCCGTCAGTTCGACGAAGATGTTGCGCTCGGCCAGCTGCTTCGTGAACTGCTTCACCATGATCTCGACGACCTGCTTCATCTGCTCCTTGTTCAGAGCGTGGAACACGATCACTTCGTCGATGCGGTTCAAGAACTCCGGCCGGAAGGTGCGCTTGAGCTCCTCCATGACCGTCTCCTTCATCCGCTCGTACTGATCGCGCTCCTCGTCGTCGCCGACCCGGAAGCCGATCGCGCTCTCCCGCTGGATTTGGTGCGCACCGACGTTCGAGGTCATAATCAGCACGGTGTTGCGGAAGTCGACGGTTCGGCCCTTCGCGTCGGTCAGGCGGCCGTCCTCGAGCACCTGCAGCAAGATATTGAAGACGTCAGGGTGCGCCTTTTCGATCTCGTCCAGCAGGATGACCGAGTACGGACGGCGCCGCACCCGCTCGGTGAGCTGGCCGCCCTCGTCGTAACCCACGTAGCCCGGAGGAGCGCCGACGAGCCGCGACACCGTATGCCGCTCCATGTACTCCGACATGTCGATGCGGATCATGGCGTCCTCGTCGCCGAACAGGGCTTCCGCCAAGGCCCGTGCCAGCTCGGTCTTGCCTACGCCCGTCGGCCCCAGGAAGATGAACGAACCTACCGGCCGCTTCGGGTTCTTCAGGCCGGCATGGGCACGGCGCACGGCTTGGCTGACCTTTTCGATGGCCTCGTTCTGGCCGATGACCCGCCGGTGCAAGATCTCCTCCAGGTTCAGCAGCCGGTCGGCGTCCTCCTGAGCGAGCTTCGTGACGGGGATGCCCGTCCAGGCCGAGACGACCTCGCGGATGTCGTCTTCGGTTACCTGCATCTCGGTGCGGCCGCGGCTGCTCTTCCACTCCTCGCGCTTTTTCTCGAGTTCCTCTTGCAGCTTCTGCTCGAGGTCGCGCAAGTTGGCCGCCTTTTCGAATTCCTCGTTCTTGATGGCCGAGTCCTTCTCAAGCCGCGTCTCTTCGATCTTCTGCTCGAGCTCCTTCAGTTCAGGCGGTGCGACGAGGGCCTGGAGCCGCACCTTCGACGCCGCCTCGTCGATGAGGTCGATCGCTTTGTCGGGCAGGAAGCGGTCGGTCACGTAGCGGTCGGCCAGCTTCGCCGCGGCAACGAGCGATTCGTCGGTGATCTTCACCCGGTGGTGCGCCTCGTACCGATCGCGCAGACCCTCCAAAATCTTGATGGTCTCCTCCACGGTCGGCTCATCGACCATGATCGGCTGGAACCGGCGCTCCAACGCGGCGTCCTTCTCGACGTGCTTGCGGTACTCATCCAGCGTCGTCGCGCCGATCGCCTGCAGCTCGCCGCGGGCGAGGGCCGGCTTCAAAATGTTCGAGGCATCGATGGCGCCTTCGGCCGCGCCCGCGCCGATGATAGTGTGCATTTCGTCGATGAACAGGATCACGTCGCCTGAGCTCCGGATCTCGTCCATAACCTTCTTCAGGCGCTCCTCGAACTCACCGCGGAACTTCGAACCCGCGACCAAAGAGCCCAGGTCCAAGGTGACGACCCGCTTGTCGAGCAGCGTTTCGGGCACGTCGCCGTTGACGATCATCTGGGCCAGACCTTCCGCGATGGCGGTCTTGCCTACGCCCGGCTCACCGATAAGACACGGGTTGTTCTTTGTACGGCGCGACAGCACCTGGATAACCCGCTGGATTTCCTTTTCCCGGCCGATGACGGGGTCGAGCTTTCCCTCCTGGGCCAGCTCCGTAAGGTCACGGCCGAACTGGTCGAGGGTCGGCGTCTTGCGGCCGCGGGAAGTCCTGGCGCTCTGGGTACCCGAACCGCCCAGCAGATCGACGACGTGCCGGCGCACCTTGTCCAAGTCGGCGCCCAAATTGCGCAACACTTGAGCCGCTACGCCTTCCCCTTCCCGAATGAGGCCCAGCAAAATGTGTTCGGTGCCGATATAGGTGTGGCCGAGCTGCCGCGCCTCGTCGAAAGCCAGCTCGAGGACGCGCTTGGCCCGGGGGGTAAAGCCGATGTTTCCCTGGGATACCCCTTCGCCGCGGCCGATGACCTTTTCAACTTCGGCCCGCACCTTATCCAAACTGATACCTATCGCTTGCAGGGCCCGTGCCGCCACACCTTCTCCCTCGGCGGCCAGACCCAACAGAATGTGCTCGGTTCCTACGACGTTATGCCCCAGACGCCTTGCCTCTTCTTGGGATAGAACGACCACTTTTTGGGCTCGCTCCGTGAACCGTCCAAACATGGTCTTCACTCCTTCACACGCTATTTTTCTCAGCGCCGGACTCCTTCAGACGTTCCCGGATCAGGCTGGCCCGGAAGACGTCCCGTTCTGGGGCTTCCAGTTCGCGTCCCATAATGCGCTGCAAGTGTGCCGGTCGAATGGTAACCAACAGTTCCTGCAATATCCGTCCTTCCAGACCTTCCACAAGTCCTAAGTCGATTCCTAGGCGCACGTCGGAAAGGAGTTGCATAGCCTCCTGCGACGTCATGCTGCGTGCGTTGCTCAGGATGCCGTACGAGCGCCAGACCCGGTCTTCTAAGGGCCCGCGGTTTTTGCTCATGACGTACTCGCGCGCTTGCCGCTCCTGCTCGATGATCTGGCGTGTCACGTCGACCAAATTTTGCAGGATCTCCTCTTCCGTCCGCCCGAGGGTTACCTGGTTCGAAAACTGAAAGATGTTGCCCTGGGCTTCCGTTCCCTCGCCGTACAGTCCCCGCACCGCGAGGCCGAACTGCGAGACGATCTGGAGTACCCGCGGAATCTGCCGGGTCATGGCGAGGGCGGGCAAATGCACCATCAGGGAAGCACGCATCCCGGTGCCTACGTTCGTAGGACAGGCCGTCAGATACCCGCGTTCTTCGTTGAAGGCATAGGGCAGATGCGCGTCGTAGGCGTCGTCGACCTTGCTGCAAAGGGCCCATGCCTCGTGGGGCTGCATCCCGGGGAAGAGGGCCTGAATGCGCAGGTGGTCCTCTTCATTGACCATAATGCTGACGGCTTCATCGTCACGCAACACGACGGCCTTGTGCTTCACCTGCTCGGCGTGCTGCGGGCTGATGAGATGCTTCTCGATCAGAAGCTGCCGCTCGAGGATCGGCACTTCGCTAAGGCGCACGAATTCGTACCGATCGGCCGACTCCAACTGCTTCGTCGCCCGCTCTACCAGTTCCACGACCCGGCGCAAGCTCTCGTCGCTCGCCACCGCCGGGAAGGGAATGCCCGACAAGTTGCGGGCCAGCCGGACACGACTGCCGATGACGATGTCCGACTCGGGACCCGTGCCCTTCATCCACTCGCTCATGGTCTTACTAATGATGTCACGCAGCGACACTCCGCTCACCACCTTACACTCCGAGCTCCCGCTCCAGTCGCCGGATGGCGTCCCTGAGCTCGGCGGCTTTCTCGTACTCCTCCTTGGCCACGGCCTGCTGGAGGGCGGCCCGCATCTTCTCGAGCTCCCGTTGCTTGTAGACCGCGCTGTCGCGGCGGCCCACGGGCACCTTTCCAGTATGTACGGTGCTGCCGTGGATCCGCTTGACCAAGTGCTCCAGTTCGGCGTGGAACGTATCGTAGCACTCGTCGCACCCGAGGTGGCCCAGACGCCGGAAGTCGGCGAAGGTGAGACCGCAGTTCGGGCAACGGCTGGGCGCTTTGACTGCCTGGGCGGTCTTCAGTCCCTTGCCCGGTTCAAACAGCCCGGCCAAGAGATTGTGGAACGTGACCGTGGGCTCGACCATGAAGCTGAGCTGTCCTTGAGCCTGAGCACATTCGTGGCACAGGTGTCGCTCCGACTTAACCCCGTTGATCACCTTACTGATATGCACCGTGGCCGGGCGCTTCCCACACTCTTCACACAACACGGGGGGTCCCTCCCTTCCTAGGCCATGACGACGAGCAGCATACTTCTAAGCAACATAGCCCGCACGTAAGGTCGCCACGCGGGATCGACCGAGTTCAGCTCCCGGCGGATCGCTGCCCGGATCAATGTCGCCCGGCGCTGATCGATGGAACCCGCCTCGGCTAGCTTGGTGAGCAGACTGTCGGCTCGCTCCTCGTCGATTTCTCTGCCAATCTGCCGGTACAAAGATGAAGCCAGGTCGATGCTGCGGCGCAGCTCCAGCGAGGTGATGCGAATGTACCCGCCTCCGCCGCGGCGGCTTTCCACGATATAACCTTTCTCGGGCGTGAAGCGAGTCTCAAGGACGTAATTTATTTGCGACGGCACGCACTGAAAGGATTCGGCAAGATCACAGCGACGGATCTCGATTTGGCCTTCCCGGTCGCTTTCGATCAGTCGCTTCAAGTATGCCTCAATCCGACCTGCCAATGTACTCATTCTCATCCCCCTGGAAAATCCTGACCTTCTTTGACCTACGCCCATTATATACCTGACCCGACTTGGATGCAAGGGGCACCGGCCGGACATTTGACGTTTTTTGACCAAACTGGCGAGAACGGGCCGCGAAAGCAGGGCTGACCGGCAAGGAGGCCGAGATTGGCGGCCGCTGCGGTGTACTCGCCCGTCAATCTCGGGCCGGTACCGGCCAGCCTTCCGGCGACGCCCGTGCAAGCGCATACACCCGTATGCGGCCGGAAATGCTGATTCAGAGGTGATGGAAGATGCAAACCGGTTATTGGGTAGCGATTGTCGGGCTTCTCGTCAGCCTCCTGGGCTGGAGCATGCTCGATTCGCGGCTCGGTGCGGGCATTCTCGGCTTTGGCCTCGCCCACATCGTGCTGGGCCTGCTGGACGCGGCATTGGCGCGGCGCAGCGTGATGCAAGGGGATTGAGAAAGCCCCACCGGAAACCGCGGCTGCCCGAAGCGGGGGATGCCTGCGCCGCGAACGTCGCCGCGGTGCCTGGGAAACGAAAGGCCTCCAACAAACCAGCCCCACCGGAAACCGGCTTCCGCTGGGGCTTTTTTCCTTGCGGTACGGTTCTCGCCGACGGCGGGCACCCGCCCCAAGCGCCTATGCACCCAACACGTCGGCCAGGGCACCCACGGCTCGGTCGATGTCCTCCTCGGTATTGAAGGCATGCACCGAAAAGCGCAAGAGCCTCGGCTTCGGAATGGAGCGGACGACTACCCGGTGCCGTTCCCAAAGGGCGCGGACCACGGGCTCCGGATCGACACCGGCCAGCTCCACGCTCACGAGGCCCGAACGATCGACCGCCGGGTCTTTCCCCCACGGCCGCACTCCGGGTACATCCTGCAGCCGGCCGATGAGATGGTCCGTCAGCTCGGCGATGCGCGCCGCCACGCGTTCCATGCCGATATCCGTCAAAGCCTCCGCCGCCTCGGCCAGCGCGGCGAACGCCGGCACCCTGTGGCCTGCCACCTCATACCGCCGGGCGTCGCCGTGAAATTGTATCCGCCCGCCCTGCAGCGCCTCCATGCGAAGGGACGCCCAGCCTACGTACGAAGGCACGAGCAGATCCTGCACGTCCCGGCGGACGTATAAGGCTCCCGTGCCGTCCGGTCCGAGGAGCCACTTTTGTCCCGGCAGGGCGTAGGCGTGCACTCCCAGCTCGTGCAAGTTGACGGGCATCGCCCCGGCGCTCTGGGCCCCGTCGACCGCGAGCAGAAAGCCACGGGCCTCGGCCTCGCGAGCCATCTCGGCCACGGGCAGGACGGCCCCCGACACGTACGATACGTGGCTGAGCAGCACGAGCCGGGTCTTCGGCGTCACGTGGTCCAGGACGCGCTGCACGTCGAGCCGGCCGCCCTCCGTAGCTACTTCGACCATCCGGATTCCTTTCAAGCGTTCCAGGTGCAGCCACGGTGCGACGCCGGAAATGTGCTCCACGTCGCTGATGATGACCTCGTCGCCCTCCCGCCAGTCGATGCCACACGCGATGCGGTTGATCGCGGCGCTCGTGCTCTCAACCAGGGCGATTTCCTCGTGGCTGCAGCCCAAAAGCGCGGCCAAGGCCCGGCGTGCCCCGGCCAACAGCCCTGCCGCGTGGGCCAGCGCCGTGGCCGACATCGGACCGTGCTCGTCGTTCAGGGCGTGGATCGCGCGGATTTCCGCTTCGACGACGCGGCGGGGCGACGGCCCGGATCCGCCCCAGTTCAAATAGGTGACGTTTTTCAAAGCAGCCATCTCGTCGCGCAGCATCAAGAAGTCGTGCACGGTCGACACCTCCAAGCAAAGGAAAGGTCGCATCCCGGGGGAAGGCCGGCCAGCCCCGCGGCCTTCGGTGCACCTATCTTCCCCGCACCGTGCGCCATCCCTTCTTCCTTGCATCGCTCGGCGGCACGTGTGCGGCCTGGCGTCCCCTAGCGCGGCCGTTCTACCGCTCCCGGCCGCTCAGTATGATGGCGACGAGGGGGTGAGGTCGGGCGTGCTCAATGCGATATGGGCCGGCATGATCATCGTAGGCATCTGTTTCGCCATGGTGCACCCGGAACGCGGCATGGAACATATCACCCACGCCGTCTTCCGGGCCTCGGAACAGGCGGTGGCGGTCGCCTTGGGTTTGATCGGACTCCTCGCCTTCTGGTCGGGGATCATGCGCGTCGCGGAGGAAGCCGGGTTCACGCGCCTGATCGCCCGGCTGCTCGCCCCCTTGGTACGGCGCCTTTTCCCCTCCGTTCCGCCAGACCATCCCGCCATGGGCTCGATGTTGATGGCACTCAGCGCGAACATGCTCGGACTGGGCAACGCCGCTACCCCCCTCGGACTGCGGGCCATGCGGGATTTGCGTGACCTCGACCCCCACGGCGACGAAGCGACCGATGCCATGTGCACGTTTCTCGCGCTGAGCACCGCGGGAGTGACGATCATACCGAGCACCGTGATTGCCTTGCGGGCCGCTCAAGGTTCCTCGGACCCCACGGCCATCGTCGGGCCGACGCTCGTCGCAACGATGCTCAGCACCGTCATCGCCGTGGTGCTCGACCGCCTGTACCGCGGGGGGCGCCGCTGACGTGTTGGTGCAAGCCGTTGCCTTCCTTTCGCGGCTCGCCATCCCCCTGCTCCTGCTCCTTCTCATGGCCGCCGGCGTCCGCAAGCGGCTTCGCCTGTACGAGCTCTTCGTCGAAGGGGCAAAAGAAGGCTTCGATACCGCCGTGCAGATCCTGCCCTACCTGTTGGCCATGTTCGTGGCCTTAGGGATCTTGCGGGAATCGGGCGCCTTCGACGCTGTCCTCGGTCTAGTGGGGCCCTTGACGGAGGCGATCGGCGTTCCACGGGAAGTACTTCCGCTCGCCCTGCTGCGCCCGCTTTCGGGCTCGGGAGCCTTGGGCGCCATGAGCGAGCTTTTCGCCAGCCACGGCCCCGACTCCCAAATAGGGCTGATGGCCTCCGTCATCCAGGGGAGCACCGAGACGACGTTCTACGTGCTCACCGTGTACTTCGGTTCCGTGGGCGTCAAAAAGGTGCGTCACGCCCTTGCCGTCGGCGTCTGGGCGGACGTCTTCGCTTTCTTGCTCGCCGTGTACGCGGTGCAGTTGATGTTCTGACGCGCCACGGAGTTCCGCTGCCGTATTCCCTAATCCCGGCGGTCGCCAAGTGACCTTCATCATGGTATAATTGTCCCAGCATGTGAAGGGCTTTCCCACCGTCTGTACGCAGGCGGACCGGGAAAGCGCGCGTCCTAAGGAGTTGACTTTGGTGAGCCGCGTCTCGCACTCGCCGGCTAAGCGCTTGTTCACGGTCGCCATCCTCTTCACGATGGCGGCGCTGGCCGTGGCGTACATCTTCTTGCGCCAGCCTACGGGTGCCGTGGCGGAGATCGGCAAACCCGCGCCCGACTTCACCTTAGGAATCCTCGGCGGGGATTATTTGTCTTTAAGCGAGCTGCGGGGCCAGGTCGTCATGCTCAACTTCTGGGCTACCTGGTGTGAGCCGTGCCGCGACGAGATGCCCGCCATGCAAACCGTTTACGAGAGATACCGCGACGAAGGTTTTGAAATCGTGGGGATCAACTTGCAAGAGACCGAGGTCACGGTGCGGGGCTTCGTCAACCAGCTGGGCATCACGTTCCCGATCGTCTACGACCTGACCGGCGAAGTCTACGATGCCTACCTCGTCCGGCCGATGCCGACTTCGTATTTCCTCGATCGCGACGGCATCGTCCGCTTTCTGTTTATCGGGCCCATGACGGAGCAAGAAATTGAACAGCGGGTCCGGTTGCTGCTCTACGGAACGGGAGAACCGGCATGACGGTACACGGTAAGGTCCAGCCCAACGTACGGCCAAAAGCGCAAGCCAAAGCTCCGGTTTCCTTCTACGACCGCTTCTGGCGCTTCTTCGCCTCGGTGCGGCTTGCCATCGTGCTCATTTTCCTCATCGCCGCGGCCGCGGTGCTGGGCAGCCTCATCCAGCAGGAAGGCGCTTACCCGTCCAGCCTGCCGCCGGAAATCTACTACCCGATGGAGTACGGCACCTACGGCGAGATCATGTACAAGCTCGGCTTCACGCGCATGTACTCGTCGTGGTGGTTCCTGCTCCTGCTCGTCCTCTTCGGCGTCAACCTCATCGTCTGCAGCATCGACCGCTTCGTCCCGCTTATCAAGGCACTGCGCAATCCGAAGGTCGCCCGCTCGCGCCGGTTCATCGCATCGCGGCAGGTGTATACCCAACTGCGGACGGCACGGCCTCCCGAGGAAGCCTTGGACCTCATCCTCGCCCGGTTCCGCAAAGAAGGCTACAAGGTTTACCGCGACGGCGTGCACGGCTACGCGGACAAAGGGCGCTGGGGCAGGTACGGGCCGTACATCACCCACATCGGCCTGTTGCTGCTCCTCGTGGCTACATTGGGCATGGCCGTGCCGGGCTGGTACCACGACGAGTTTTTCTGGGTGGCAGAAGGCGAGACGGTGCGCGTGCCCCATACCGACTTCGTGGTGCGCAACGACGGCTTCCACGTGGAATTTTACGACGACGGCCGCCCCCGCCTTTTCCAGACGGACGCGGTGATCATCGACGAAGGCGAGGAACGGTTAGCCAAGCCCATCCGGGTAAACGAGCCCCTGGTGTACAAGCGCGTCAATCTGCTCCAGGCCAGCTACGAATTTCTGCTCGGCGAAACCTCCTTTGAACTGCTGCGCACCGTGCCGGGGCAAGACGAGCCGGTGTCGTTGGGCCTTCTTACGATCGACATGCAAAACCCCGCGCCGGAATACATCGTGAGCGACGACACCAAGGTCACTGTAGTCCATTACCTTCCCGACTTCGCCATGGATCCGAACCTCGGACCTATATCGAAGTCGCCCGATCCGCTGAATCCCGTGTTTATCTTGCAAATCGAGCACGGGGACGAGCCGGCCGAGCCCGCCATCTTGTTCTTGCTCCAGCCGGATTTCGCACTGCCGGGCCTCGACTCGCCCTACACTTTCCGGCTGGCCGGCCTCGAGATCGTGGCGCGCAGCGGCCTCATCTCCCATAAGAACCTGGCCCTGCCGTACATCTACACGGGGCTCGTCATCACGGTCTTCGGCGTCTTCCTCAGCTTCTATTTGTACCACCGGCGCGTGTGGATCCGGTGCGAGGACGGGCTCATCGACATCGGCGCGATCAGCAACAAACACGCGTTTAGCTTGGAAAGGGAACTCCATCGCCTGGTCGAGGCCGTCAAGCAAGATCTCGGCGCCGAGCAGCCCGTGCCGCTGCGCCGTCAGCCCAAGGCGGCCGCCGCTGCCACCGCCGATTCCTAGGAAGGATGATCGAGAGTGCTGGAACTGAGTCGTACGCTCTTTCTCGTCAGTTTCGCCGCCTACTTGCTCGGGAGCGTCGCCTATATCAGCGGCGTCGTGGGGGTCCGCATGGCAGCCCGGGTGAAAAGCGCCTCCCTCGCCCCGGGACCGGGCACCGTCGCGCTGCCCGCCGAGCGCAAAACGATGGACCGCTGGCCTGTATGGGGCATGTACCTCGTTGCGGCGGGCGTCCTGCTCCACGCGGGCGGCATCGTCGCCCGCTGGCTCGGCGCGGGTTACTGGCCAATCAGCAACATGTACGAGTTCATGAACTTCTTCGGCTTCGGGATTATGGTCATGTTCCTGTGGATCAACCGCCAGTACCGGGTGCCGGCCCTCGGAGCGGTCATGGCCCCCGTCGGCATGCTGATCCTGGCCTACGCTTCCATCTTCCCCCGGGACGTGCAGCCGCTCATCCCGGCCCTGCAAAGCTATTGGCTCGTCCTGCACGTTTCGGTCGCCGCCCTCGGTGAAGCCGCCTTCGCCGTATCGTTCGGAGCCGGGCTCATGTACCTGCTGCGGGCACAAAACACGGAGGAGTTCGGCAAGTGGGGCGGACGGCTGCTCGAGTTCACCCTTTACTGCCTGGTCGCCCTGGCCGGTTTCGTCGGCATGGCGCTTCTTTTCAAAGCCCGGGGTTACCAGGTGCCCTTGCCCGATGGAAGCTACTATAGCCTGCCGCCGCTCATCGGGCCGAGCGGGTTTCAAGGGGAACTGACACGCTTTGCCGGGCTTCCGCTGCCGTTGTTCGAGACGCCCGCTTGGATGGCAGGGGTCAACGCGGCGCAAAAGTGGAACACGATCGTGCTGTCGCTCGTCCTGGGCACCTTGGTGTACGCGGTGCTGCGCCTCGCCGTCCGGATGCCGCTGCGGGAACGGATCGGCCGCTGGCTGAGCCACCTGGACCTCGACGTCCTCGACGACATCAGCTACAAAGGCGTGGCCGTCGGCTTTCCCCTCTTTACCCTGGGCGGACTGCTCTTCGCGATGATCTGGGCGCAGCAGGCGTGGGGGCGTTTCTGGGGCTGGGACCCGAAGGAAGTGTGGGCCCTCATCACCTGGCTCGTCTATTCGGGATACCTGCACCTGCGTATGACCCGGGGCTGGCGCGGCGCGAAAGCGGCTTGGCTCACGGTGATGGGCTTCGTCGTCGTGCTCTTCACCTTGCTCGGCGTCAACTTGCTCATCGTGGGTCTGCACTCCTACGCCGTATAGCCTGCAGCGCGTCGCTTACGGCACCGCGGAGCGCTTTGTAGGCCCGCTCCAGAACCGAGGGCTCTTGCTCGGGGCTGTAGCGGGCCTTTACGTAAATGTCGGCGGTCCGCTGCAGCTCGGTTTCGGCATCGGGACGCAGCCGCGTCACCCGGCGGGCATACTCGTACGGCGTCTCGTCCCGCTGCCGGGGATAGCCTAGCCCCGCCATCTGGCGCAGCCAACGGGCAAACAAGGCGCGGATGCGCAGGGCCGGGCCCAGGTTGAAATCGTCCTGACCTTCCCTTCCCCTGCGCCGCCGGGCCTTTTTCTTGCGCGCCTCGCCGCTTGCCGCCTGTCCTTCGGCCCAGCTCGCGATCGTCCGGAACAGGCCGCGCAGGTGATCCCACAGCCAGCGGATGAGTTCGAGCAAGAGGCTGCCTTCTTTGTAGCGCGCGCCGCCCTCGTCTTCCGGCCGGCGCAGCTGCATCAACCGGACGAATCGCCACAATGCGTAGGCCACCGCTACCAATACGGCCACGGTCATGACGTAGGCCAACACGGCGCTCAAACCGGCTACGGCTTCCGCGGACCCGGTCCCTTCGGTGAACGGCGACAGCAGAGCCTCCGTCAGCCGGTCCATAAAGCCGCCGCCACCGGTGCGCCCCGGCCGGCTTCCGGGCACGAACAAAGGCGCAGCCCACTCGGTCAACCGCTGGAAAAAGCCGCCCACGCCGTGGCGGGCCAGGGGCGAAAGGTTGGCGGGCAAGGCGGCGGCTACCAGGGCTACGCCCAGAGCAAAGGGCAGCACCACCTGCCGCAGGCCGCCCTCCATGAGCAGCACCTGATCGTCGCCCTCCGCCGCGTGCAGCCACCTCTGCAGGCGCACATGGGCCAGGTGCAACGCGGTCAAGGTCGCGGCCGCGCCGATCGCTGCGCCCAGGGCGATGCCCCAGCGTGGAAAGGTCAAACCGGAAAGCCGGAACATCGCATCGACCAGGCCCGAGCCGATGAGGGCCAGGATGATCCACCCTTTGAACGAGACGGCAAGCAGCTGGCGAAAACCCTCTTGCGAGCGGCGGGCCTCGACTTCAGCCTGCACCGCGGCTTCGCCTAGGGGCACGAGCAGTACGCACGCATCGCCGAGGGAACTGGCCATTACGAAGGCACCTAGCAAGATCCCGCCGGGCAGCGCGCCGCGCAGAAGAAGCTCGTCGATGGTCCAGCCGCCCCGCACCACGGCGGCGAGCGAACCGAGGACGGAGGGCGCGAGAAGGAGCATGAAGCCGATCATGAGCCGGCCTACGTTGGCGCCCTCCCCCTCCCGGCGGAGCGGCAAGGTCACCCCGATGCCTGCCGCGGCCATGAGCAAGAGGTAGAGCCACCAAGTCAGGCCGATACCCGGAAAATACGCCGCCGCGGTCTGGGCCAGCGTGAAACCGTAGGCGAACGCGCTGCAGGCCGCGGTAAAGGGAATGCTCCAGCGATCCCAGGCTCGTGTTTGCTGGAAAGCGATCATCGACTATACCCCGTCTCCAAAGGCAGGTCGAGGCACTACACGGGCTCGACCGGCGCAGGCTCGTCCTCCTCCAGCTTGATGGGTACTTGGGAGAGGATCTCGTCCACGACCTTCTCACCGGTGCGGCCGCGCAGCTCCGATTCGGGCCGCAGCACGATCCGGTGGGCCAGAACGGGCACGGCGAGCCGCTTCACATCATCCGGAATCACGTAGTCGCGTCCGGCGAGCGCCGCGGCGGCCTGGGCGGTGCGGAAAAGGCCGAGGGCGCCCCGGGGACTGGCGCCCAGGGAGACATCCGGATGGCTGCGCGTTTTTTGCACGATGTTCACGATGTACTGCCGCACCGAATCCTCCACGTAGACACGGCGGATGACGGCTTGCGCTTCGACCAACCGCTCGGCCGGCAGCACCTGCTCGATGGTTTCGATCGGGTGGCGTTCCTGGAGCCGGATCAAGATCTCGTTTTCCTCCTCGGGCGTAGGATAGCCCATGCGCAGCCGAAGCAAAAAGCGGTCCAGTTGGGCCTCGGGCAGCGGGAACGTACCTTCGTACTCGATGGGGTTTTGCGTCGCCATCACCAAGAAAGGCCGCGGCAGCTTGTGGGTCACCCCGTCGACCGTCACCTGCCGCTCTTCCATGCACTCAAGCAACGCCGACTGGGTGCGCGGCGTGGCCCGGTTCACTTCGTCGGCGAGCACGATTTGCGACAGAATGGGCCCTGGCCGGAACTGGAACTCTCCGAGCTTCTGGTTGTAGACGGAAACGCCCGTGACGTCGGAAGGCAACAGGTCGGGCGTAAATTGGATGCGCTGGAACTCACAACCGAGAGAGCGTGCGATCGCCCGGGCCATCATCGTCTTGCCCACGCCGGGAACGTCTTCAATGAGAATGTGCCCGTCGGCGAGGAGCGCGATCAGCACCAGCTCGATGACGTCGGACTTGCCCACCATCACTTGGCTGACGTTTTCCTTCAGCGTCTTTCCTACCTCTTGGACCATCGAGACGAGACTCGGATTCGTCACCCATCCAACCTCCAGTAGACCATGATCGGCGGAAGCAGCCTTTCACAGGAGAAGCGTTCTGCAGGTCACCGGTATATCCTCCGTGCCGCCTCAAGGTGTATACCGGACCCGGGCCCAGGCCGTTCAAACCTGTTGTCGCAGCGGGCGCCTGGCTGTGGTACATTGAGGGATACAAGAGGCGAAGGAGGCTTGGACGTGCAGATTTCATACGGCGGCGAAGGCAGGCCGCAGCAGACTCCTTACGAAGCGATCGGCGGCGCCGGGACCGTGGCCCGGTTGGTCGAAGCGTTTTACAAGAGGGTGGCCGAGCATCCGGACCTCGCGCCGATCTTTCCGGACGACCTGGGTCCGGTGGCCAAAAAGCAGTATGCCTTCTTGACGCAGTTTTTCGGTGGACCTCCCCTCTTCAGCCAGGAATACGGCCCGCCCATGCTGCGCATGCGCCATCTTCCCCATCCCATCACGCCAAGGCGCGCCGAGGCGTGGCTCGAGTGCATGGCCGGAGCCCTGGACGAAGCCGGCGTCAAGGGACCCGTGCGAGACTTTTTGTGGCAGCGCCTCAGCCGGACGGCCTATCACATGGTGAATACGGAAAGCCGCGGGGAGCCGGCGGATAGGTGATGGTGCATACACGGCTGGTGCGGTGCGCCGGGCCTTCCGCCGTTCTGTTCTAGGGCCGCTCCAAGTACCGGGGCGGCTGGACCCGGCGGAACCAGAGGACGCCGTCGTATTGAGTGCGCGGGATCAACGTCTCCTCGTATGGCCCGGCGTACAGGGCTTTTCTTTCCGTGAACATCCAGGTGTTGCCGACCTCCGGCACCTGGTGCTTAAAGTCGATGAAGGCTACGTCGTATCCGGCGTGCGCGAAGATCGCCTCGAGGCTGTCCGGCGCGTGTTCCGCCGCGATCTGCTGCACGACCCGGTTGTTGTCCGCATGGGAGCCCGAATACATGTACAGGCCCAGCGAGTAAGCGCGGGCGCGCAGGGTATCCGGTAAGAGCTCGCCCAAGGTCGGCGTGGGCAGGCCCATGAAAAGCGGGTCATCTTGTACGGAACTGTTCTGTTTCCGAATATGGTAGTTGTGGGCCCATACAATGATCTTCTTGCCGGGATAAACCTCTTCCGCGAGCCAGGCAAGGTTATCGGCCATAATGCGGTCCCGTACGTACGGGTAATTTTGCAAGGAGTGGAGCGGAAGGAAAAGGTTGGCAGGCGACAGCACGAGCGCCTTCGCCCCCACGAACTCGTCCAAGACCCGGATGCGCTCGGCGATGGCCCGCAGCACGATTTCCGCAAGACCCGGAACATCAGGCCGGGCCTTCGTAAGCTCCTCGCGGTTTTGCAGGACGAACCGGGCTAGCTCCTGGTAGCCGAGGGTCCAGAGTGCGACGCGGGTCGGCAGCTCTTCCCAAGGGTAGTCGAGCGCATACACCGCCTGCTTGTACCGCCCTTCGAGTCCCCGCCAGGCACCGCCCCGCATCGGGTCGACTGCGCTCAGCCACGCCGTGACGAAATTTGAAAAGGCATCGAACGGCTGCATATCGATTCCGGCGAGCTGCAAAGGATTTTCCGTCCCCTGCGTTTCCTTGACGTATTCAAAAAGAGCCAGTACTTCCTCGGTGTGCCACATAGGGTGGAGGCTGCGCTCCAGCATTTCCCGGGCAGACAGGGCGCCGGCCTCGAGCGTGACGGCGTAAGTATCGGCCCAGCTCGATTCGAAGACGAGGACGTCGAAACCGAGCTCTTGATGGAGGAACTTAACGAGGCGCACTTTGGCCAGATTGTACTCCCGCACGCCGTGGGAGCTCTCGCCCAGCATCACGATGTGGCGGTCGGCCAAAACGGACGCCAGCGGCGCAAGGTCGGCAAAATCGTCGTCGGATTCGGACCCGGCCCCACCGAGCGCCACGGGATGGGCGTGCTGCTTGACCCACTCCGCCCACGCCTCGTGGTCGTTCATGTGACGGTGCAGGTAGTCGTTCCACAGGCTCCAAAACTCGTCGCTTTCCGTCTGGGCCAAGGCGGACGCCGGCGCGAGCAAGCAGACACCGATCAGGAAAAGCAAGAGCACAGGATATAGAGACCAACGTAAAGCCCCTCGCTTTGCACGCGCCGACTCATCCGCTTTGCCGCCGAGACTCATTTTGCATTTCCCCTTTAGTCGTAATTCCGTGCCCTGCGTGCAGGAGGCACGGACGCGGCCGCGTCCCGTACAGACGTACGTAGGTGACGCGGCGGCCCTGCGCCTTGCCGCCGTGTTCGGGTTCCGCTCGCGGCTGTCCGGCCGCCAGGGGCATTATGAATCCATAATAATGATTCGTGATATTTTGTCAAGAAATGTAACACAATGATCGGTATTCTTCACACGGTGTAGGACGCCCCCTTCCGGCGGGCAGCGGCGGTGACGCACGTACGCGGTCGCTCAAGGGCGAAAGGCAAGGCGGATGCCGGAAAGGGAAATAGGGCATTTTTCGTAGTAAGATGGTACGAAAGCGATCCCTCGCGGCGGGGACCCGTGCACTTACGGCGCGCCGGCCCGCACTGCAAGAGTCAATCCTCCCTAGCCGACGATAGTCATAGGAACCTGTACCCATGGCACTTATGTCCGTTCGTACCGTTGACATCCACCGTCCGCAACATTAGAATAGATTCCGAACATGTTTTCGGAGCCAGCGAACAATTTTATGACGGGGAGTCGAATAATGTCACCGGAAGATCTATACCACCACTTAGCACGGCTCAGTTTGGCACACGGCGTATCGGGGCGCGAGGCGCCCGTTGCCGCCCTGTTCGCGGAAGCCGCCGCCCCCCTGTGTAATGAAGTGCGTACCGACGCGTTGGGCAACGTGGTAGCAGTGAAATACGGGGAGCAGCCCGATTCCGACGATCGCGTGCGCTTTATGATCGCAGCCCACACCGACGAAATCGGCATGCTGGTCAGCGCCGTCCATCCCGACGGCTTCCTGCACGTCTCTCCCGTAGGCGGTGTCGATCGCTCCCTGCTGTTCGCCAAGGAGGTGTGGGTGCATACGAAACACGGCCCGATTCCAGGTCTGATTACGTCACGGCCGCCCCACCTGACAAAACCGAGCGAGCGCGAAAAACTGCCCGACTGGGACGAGCTGTTCGTCGACGTCGGACTGCCGAAGGACAAGCTCGAGCAAACCGTACGCATCGGCGACATGGTCACCATGCGGGGACGGTGCGAAAGGCTGGCGGGCACGCGGGTTGCCGGCAAAGCGATCGACGACCGGGCCAGCGTAGTCGCCATGATCGCGATGCTTACCCACCTGCAGCGCCTCCGGCACGACGTCGACGTGTACGCCGTGGCGACGGTGCAGGAGGAAGTCGGGCTGCGCGGCGCCATGACGGCCACGTTCGGCGTGGCACCTCACGTGGGCATCGCGGTCGACGTGGGACACGCGCACCAACCCGGCGTTCCGAAGTACAAGACGGCAGAGCAAGGCGCCGGTCCCGTAGTGGCCCGGGGCGCCAACATCCATCCCGAAGTGTACGCCGCCATCTGCGCCGCCGCCGAAGCCTACGGCATCAAATACCAGACCGAGGTAGTGGCCGCCAACACCGGGACGGATGCCTGGGCCATGCAGGTGACCCGCAGTGGTGTTCCCACCGGACTCCTTTCCCTGCCGTTGGCCTACATGCACAGCCAGGTTGAAACGGTCGATCTGAACGACATCGGCGAGACGGGCAGGCTGCTGGCAGCCTTTGCAGCCGAAGCGGACATCGAGCGCATCAGGGGGTGGCAGCGTGTACTTATCTGAGCTGTCTGCGCTGCGCGGCGTGTCGGGCAACGAGGCCGCGGTACGTACTTACATCAGTGAGCAGATCCGCGGCCTCGTCGACGAGATGTGGGTCGACCCGATGGGCAACCTGTTCGCCCGCAAGGGGACGCACCTTTCCGGTCCCCACGTCATGCTCGCCGCCCATATGGACGAAGTGGGTCTTTTGGTGACGCACATAGAAGACGACGGTCTTTTGCGCTTCGACACGGTCGGCGGCATTGACCACCGCGTCCTGCCTTCGGTTTGGGTCCAGGTCGGAGACGAGGCCGTCCCGGGTGTCATCGGCGCCAAGGCCATTCACCTGAAAAAGCCGGAGGAACGCGGGAAGCCCGTGGCCCGCGACGACCTTTTCATCGACATCGGCGCGCGCAGCAAGGCCGAAGCTGAAAAACTCGTGCAGCCCGGCGACTATGCGACGTTTTGGACCGACTACGAAGAGCTGGGCGACCGGCGCGCCAAAGGGAAAGCCTTCGACGACCGGGTTGGCTGCCACGTCTTGATGGAACTTCTCAAAGACGAAGTACAGACGCCCCTCACTGCAGTCTTTACGGTGCAAGAGGAGATCGGCCTGCGGGGCGCGCAGGTGGCCGCCTACACGGTGCAGCCCGACGTTGCCCTCGTCTTGGAAGGCACGACGTGCGCGGACATTCCGCTATCCATCCCGCACGGCGAATCGACGAAGCTCGGTCACGGCCCCGCCATCACGGTGGCCGACCGGAGCACCGTCGTGCACCCGCGCATGGTGGAACTGCTCATCGAGGCGGGCGAGCGAGCCGGGGTGCCGTACCAACTGAAGCGCACCACATTCGGCGGCACCGACGCGGGCACGATTCATCGCGCCGGCGCCGGCGTCCGCACAGGCATCGTCTCGGTGCCGTGCCGGTACATCCATACGCCGGCGGCCATGCTCAGCCTCGACGACGTCGAAAATACCGTTCGCCTCGTGCGAGCCTTTCTCGATTCCATTCCTGCTGGAGGGAGCCTCTGATGATTGACCTGATTACCACCCTTGCCGAAGCGTACGGACCCGTAGGCCAGGAATCCGGGGTGCGCCAGACGATCGAACAGCTGATCAAACCGTACGTCGACGAGATCCGCACCGATCCTTTGGGCAATCTCATCGCCTACAAGTCGGGCTCGTCCTCGGAACACCGCATCATGCTATCGGCCCATATGGACGAGATCGGGCTTATGGTCACCCACATCGACGAAAACGGCTTCCTCCGCTTTCAGCCTCTGGGGGGCGTCGGCCCGTGGACCAGCCTGGGCCAGCGGGTGCGCTTCGCCGACGGCACCGTCGGTGCGGTGAGCTCCGAGAAGCTCAAAGACATCAAGGAGCTCGAGTTCGACAAGATGTTCATCGACATCGGGGCCACGAGCGCCGGCGAGGCACAGCAGAAGGTACGCATCGGCTCGGTGGCCTGCTTCGACCGGACCGTGGCGGTACAGGGCAAGCGGCTGAGCGGCAAAGCCCTCGACGATCGGGTAGGCTGCGCCGTTTTGGTTGAGGCGCTGCGGCGCCTCGAGGCACCGGTATCCGATGTGTATGCGGTTTTTTCCGTCCACGAGGAAGTCGGCGCCAGGGGCGCGGGGCCTGCCGCTTACAGCATCGACCCCACCGTCGGCATCGCGATCGACGTCACGCCGACGGGCGATACGCCCGAGGGAGAGAAGCTGCCCGTCAAACTCGGGGAAGGCGTCGCCATCAAGGTAAAGGACAGCAGCCTCCTTACCCACCCGAAGGTCAAGGAGCACCTGGCCGAGCTGGCAGAGAAGGCCGGCATCAAACACCAGTACGAGGTGCTGGGCTACGGGGGGACCGACGCGGGAACGATCCACACGATCCGTGCGGGCATTCCGTCGGGAGCCATCTCCATCCCGGTGCGCTACGTGCACACTCCGGTCGAGATGGTCGACCTGGACGACGTTGAGGCTGCGGTAGAGCTCACTTGCGCTCTGCTTGAGTCTCCCGTTCCCGACCTCGCCTGATCATGCGCTCCCGCTCTTCGCTGAGGAGCGCGCGAGCGTCGTATTTCGGTCCTCGCCTGCCGAGTGCGGCGAGGGCCTCTTCGTTTTTGCGCCGGACGCTGCGGATGAACAATAAGAGGCCAGCCGCGGCCAAGCCACCGGCGAAAGGCGCCAGTTCGGAGCCGGCGGCTTTCCGGACAACGAACGTACCCCCGGCGACCAGGATGAGCGCAAGGGCGATCTGCGGCTGAACGCGGGTGGCACGTCTACTCACTTCGGTCGTCGCGAACCTCCTCCGCCAGGACAAAGCGTTCAATGGCCAGCGCGCACCCGTCTTCCTCCACCGGCGCCGTCACCCAGTCGGCCACCGCTTTCACTTCCGGGTGGGCATTGCCCATGGCGACGCCGGTGCCGGCCCATGCGAGCATCTCGATGTCGTTTCGCTCGTCGCCCACTGCCAGCACTTCTTCCCTGGCCACGCCGAGGCGCGCCGCGAGCCACTCGAGGGCGGCCGCCTTGGATGTGCCGAGCGGGAGTACCTCGACGAAAGACCAGGGCCCCTCCCAAATGACGTAGGCGACTTGATCTCCCAACGCCTCCCGGAGCCTTTCCAACGTAGGAAAGGGCGTGTCGTCGGCCCGGAACACGACTTTGCATACCTCGTCGTGGGAGGCTCGCTGCAAATCACCGATATAAGACGCAGGCCCTTCGGCCAAGATCGCGTAGGCGTGCACGTCGGGCGCGTCGAACCGGGCGGCGTAAGAGCGGGGGTATTCCAGAAACACGTTTTCCGCCCGCAGCTCCGTACGGTCCAAAGCGAGGATGCGTTTGACGAGATCGGGCTCCAGGTACTGCTCCCGGATGCGTTGGAGTTCGGGCAACGTGGCCACGACCGCACCGTTTAAGGCGATACAGTGACCTTCGACGCCGAGCTCCTTGGCGTAGGACGCGATGGACCCCAAAGGACGGGCGCTGGCCAAAACGACATGGCACCCGCGCGCGACCGCCGCGCGAATGGCCCGTTCCGTCCGTGCGCTGATCGTCTTATCGGCCCGGAGCACGGTGTCGTCTAAGTCGAGGGCGATCAAGCGGATGCGGCGGATCACAGCGTCGTGCGCCGCGCTCTCGGCCCCGGCTTCTCGCTTCACGAAGGCATCGTCCTTCCTTGCTGGAACTGAGACCATCTGAGGCTTCCGGATCCGCTTCGCCCTATAGTGTAACATTCCCTGCCGCGGCGCAAGCCCGGCCCGGTGGCTCCCGCCGGATGCCGCGCGACCGACGAGGCGCGCCCCTTTTCTGCTGGCGCAGGTCTTTTCAGCCCATACGGCGAAGACGGAATCTCCCGTAGAACTTCCGGGTCTCCGTCGAACCGGGAAATACCCTGTGTCAAGGAGCTGACCCCGTCATGTTGGCAGACTACCACATGCATCTTATACACGACGGACACGAAGGCCAGTGTCCGTACACGCTGGAGCGCATCGAAGAGTACTTGCGGGCGGCCGAGGCCAACGGGATCGACGAAATCGGCATCACCGACCACTGCGACCGGTTCCGCGAGTTTCGTCCGGTCATGGAGCACCTGATCACCGGCCCCGGTACCTACGAGGCCGTGACGAAATGGCTCAGCAAACGCTTCTCCGAGCCGCTAGACGAGTACGTTGAAGCGCTCGTACAGGCTAAGCAACGTGGCTGGCCCGTGAAAGCAGGACTGGAGGTCGATTACATTCCCGGGATGGAAAACGCGATCCGGGAGATTCTCGCGGTCTATCCGTGGGACTACGTGCTCGGATCGGTGCATTTCATCGGCAAGTGGGGCATCGATATTTCGCCCGACTCCGGCTGGCCCGAGCGCGACGTCGATCAGGTGTATGAGGAGTACTTCGATTTGCTCGTGCGGGCGGCCGGCAGCGGCTTGTACGACGTGCTGGCCCACCCGGATCTCGTGAAAAAGTTCGGGCACCGGCCGCGGCGCTCGCCCACGCCTCTCTACGAGAAGCTCGTCGATGCCGTGGCTCAGGCCGGCATCGCGATCGAGCTCAGCACGGCGGGTATACGACGGGGGGAAAAGGAGCTGTACCCGGCGCCTGAGGTCATGGAGATGTGCGCGGCCGAAGGTATTCCGATCACCCTCGCCTCCGACGCGCACTATCCGGAGCACATCGGCGCCGACTTCAACCGGGCGTTGGACGAATGCGAACGGGTCGGGTACACGCACTTCACCCGCTTCGAGGAACGGACCCGGGTTCCCGAGCCCCTGTCGTAGCCGGCGTAAGAACCGTGACCGGTGCCGGCTGCCCTCTGACCGACCCGAGCCGGCTGCCCCTTTTACGGCCGGACAAAGCTTGGAAGCATGTACGATGCGAGGCGTGGATACGCTAGCTACTGCACCACCCATCAGTCCGGTCAAGGGGGAGAGTACGTGGAGCAGAACAGGCAGCGTCAGCCTCGCCGGAGCCTGCGGTTCAGCAAGAACCAGCGATACAGGTTCGGCGGTCAGCGGAACTTCGATCAAGAAGTCGGTGCGTTCGATCGGATTAACGAGTACGAACGGGATCTAAACACCGACTACGAGATCGGCGGCCTCGTCGATGACGTCGACACCGGTCTGAATGCTGACTACGAAGTCGGTGACATGGGCGAGCCGTACACGTTCCCCGCTGGCGCAGAGCGCCGAAAAAAGGCCCAAGCGCAACGTACCCAACGCCGCAATACTGACCGGTAATGGTGTGAAGTAAGCAAAGGGGGCTGTCCCGAAAGCGCATTTGGACAGCCCCCTTTGGCGCGTGCCGGATAGGGCATGTCCGGCCCGAGACGTGTTTGCCGCACTTTCCGCCCGGAAAGCAAAAATGGAAGGCCCAGGTGCTCCGGTCGCTCTGGCTGAGCCGAAAGTGACACTCGCGGGAGCTCCTGGACCTGGTATCCAAGGGACTGCGTTCGCACACGTGGTACTGCTCAATCCGAGTGTGTGTCACGTCCCTTGGACGTTCTTATCTTGCCCCGACCGCCGGGCGCGATGCAGGAAACATCTTCCTGCCCCCTTAGCCTTCCCATCCGGCTTGCCGCAAGAGCCCCTCTACCTCCACCGGCTGTCCCGTGCGGGCAGACAGATCGCCTGCCAGCGTGACGGCCAAGGTGCGGATCCCCTCGCGGTAGTCGGCACGGATCAGTTCCCGCCTGCCCTCGGCTACGGCCTGCACGAAAGCCCGGTCCTGCTCCAGCATAGGATCGACTCCGTCGGGCACCTCTTCCAAACCGTCTTTGGTCAACACTTGCAGGGGGCCGCCGAGCTGATGGGAAAGGGTCATGCCGTCGCAGAAGATATGCACGCCGCGGGCGGACTGGGGCACGCCGTGGGATGAAATCATATTGTTGGCGAAGTTCGCCACCACGCCGCTCGCAAACGTCAAAGTCATGCAGTTCACATCAAACACGTCGTAATCGGGCTGTCGCAAATGATGAATCCTGGTGGCCGCGGCGGCATATACGGTCCTCACTTCGCCCAACAAGTACCGCAGCTGGTCCACGTGATGCGTCGCCATCTCCACGAGCTGCCCGCCCGACTTGCTCTGAATCCGGTACCAAGGCACGCCGGGCGTCCCGCCGAAGCGCATCACGACCGCCATGCCCACCGTCGTGCCGGCCAGGAGCTCCTTGGCACGGTCCATACTGCGCAGGTACCGCAGCTGGTAGCCGACCGCGGAAAGGAGATTCTGCTCATCGAGGCGACGCAAAATGTCCATCGCCGTCCCGAGGTCCAAGGCAACGGGCTTTTCCACGAACAGATGGGCTCCTGCTTCGATCACGGCCCGCTCCGGCTCCCCGTGGGCGAAGGGCGGCAAGCAGACAAAGACGGCATCCAGCTTTTCCCGGCGCAGCATTTCGGTATAATCGGTGTAGTGGGCGGCAGCGAGGGTGCGTGCCCGGGGATCCCGTTCTCGCACGACGGCATTGACGTCCTTCTCCGCCTGCTCGCTGCGTCCGGGCGCCAAATCGCACAAGGCCACGACCTCGGCCTTTTCCACCTGCAGCAGGCGGTGCAGGTGGGCAACGGCGATCCCGCCGGTACCGATAAATCCTATGCGTACTGTCATATGTATCCATCCTCTCGTTCTATCTCTTGCTACATTGTGCCGTAGTACGGTAGGATAAGGATAATGCATCGGACGAAGGAGAATGATCGGTGTCGACAGAGCTTACAATGGACAAGCTTGTAGCCCTTGCCAAACACAGAGGCTTCGTCTTTCAAGGTTCCGAGATCTACGGCGGCCTGGCCAACGCGTGGGACTACGGCCCGCTCGGCGTCGAACTGAAGAACAACATAAAAAAGGCTTGGTGGAAGCGGTTCATTCAGGAGTCCGAGTACAACGTCGGTCTCGATGCCGCGATCTTGATGAATCCGAAGACGTGGGAGGCATCGGGCCACCTCGCTTCCTTCGCCGACCCGCTGACCGACTGCCGTCAGTGCAAGTCGCGCCACCGGGCCGACAAGCTCGTGCAGGAATACTTGGTCAGCCAAGGTAAGGAGGCCAGCGGCGTCGACGGCTGGTCCAACGAACAGCTCATCACATTCATCAGGGAGGAAGGCGTTCCCTGCCCCCAGTGCGGAGCAAGCGACTTCACCGACATCCGCTACTTCAACCTGATGTTCAAGACGTTTCAGGGCGTCACCGAGGACTCCCAATCCGTCGTCTACCTGCGCCCCGAGACGGCCCAAGGCATCTTTGTCAATTTTAAGAACGTACAGCGCACGACCCGCCGGCGCATTCCTTTCGGCATCGGGCAAATCGGAAAGGCCTTCCGCAACGAGATCACGCCGGGCAACTTCATCTTCCGCA
>LSQX01296115.1_pt1 | contig 44474 bp, 22 predicted proteins | sample 654561 | NCBI WGS metagenome assembly LSQX01 (sample SAMN04489861, study PRJNA283612) | anaerobic digester metagenome | isolation source: 4 biogas reactors fed with cattle manure at either 37C or 55C with and... | place: Denmark: Kongens Lyngby | collected 2014 | reverse complement strand
CGTTATCTACAGAAACTCTTAGCTCTTCTCCTTCTCTAGTAGTATAACGGTGAGGTAGTACCACTGGTGGGTCATTTACTGGAAGCATTCTAAAGTTTGCTTTGCGTGTGGCTGAGGCACCTTCAGGGTCAGTAACGGTAAAGGTTAAGGTTTCAGGTCCGCCATACCAGTGTTCGCGGGGCGATCTAATGCGAATTTCGCGTTTTAGTTGATCAATATCCACTATTAACTCTTTATTTCCTGTTACGGTCCATTTTAATTCGTGATTTCTATGATCCTTGTCGCTGGCCATTTCGTCCATTTTGATGGGCTTAAAAGGCGTATCTTCGTCAATGGTTTGGTTGGGAATAGTTTTTAACACAGGGGGCGCATTTACATGTCGTACTACAAACATAGCACTCATAGTTGCGCTTGCTTTTTCGGGATCAGTCACTGTGAAAGTTAACTTTTCTTGACCAAACCACTCTTTGCGTTTGGGTTTAATCAAAGCTTCTCTACCGCTGTTTATGGTTACATCTAGTTGTCGATTTCCACTCACAGTCCATTTTAGTTCATGGTTTTTATGATCTAAGTCTTTTACATATTGGTCTAACTTGATGGGCGCAAAGGTTTTGCCTTGATCAATGGTAATATCGGCAAAATCTTTAATGATTTCAGGGGCATCATTTACAGATTCCACTTCAAACTGTACCTCAATGGAAGCCGAAGCTTTTTCTGGATCCCAAACAGTAACTTTAACTGTTTCTTTGCCATTCCAATGATTGTATGGTTGGCTAACATGCAATACGCCATCTTTGTCAATATTGTATTTCATAACTCTTTTTACCGTAGAAGCTCTGGCGGGAGTTCTGCGTTTGCCAGGACCTACAAAAGCAGGCACGGCATTGTCTATGGTAAACATTAGTTCTTCGATTTTGTTATCGGGATCCGCAGCTATTTTGCGTAAATCTATGGGCTTAAACTCTGCTTTTTCCTTGATTTTTTGCAAAGGCAATGCTTTTAGTGTAGGAGCGTCGTTAACTCTTAAAATAGTGTAAGAAACCGTTTTAGAGTCGCTAGCGCTATCGGGGTCAGTTACGGTAAAAGTGATTTTTTCCGTACCATTCCATTGGGGATCAATGGGGGATAAACGATAGGCGTTTTTAGCTTTGCTGAACTCTATTTTTAAGTTTTTATTACCACTATAAGACCATTTTAGCTCTTCTGTTTTGTTGTCCACATCAGTGGCCGCTTTGTTTAAGTCTAGAATAGGCAATGGTTCTTTTTCTTTAATAGTAACATTCTTAATTATGTTAGTGATTTGAGGAGGGTCATTGATGGGATTTATTACAAACCATACTTTTTTACTGTCTTTAGCACCTTCAGGGTCAGTAACAGTGATAGTTAACTCTTCTTTACCAAACCAGAATTTGTTAGGTTGAGCCACTGTTAATACGCCTTGGGGTGAAACTGTGGCCTTTAATTCTTTGGTTCCAGTTACAGTGAATTTAAGCTGGTTCACTGGATGATCAGGATCTGAGGCTAATTCCCTTAAATTGATGGCTTTGAACTTTTGTTTTTCATCAATTCTTTGGTTTTCAATTTTGGCTAAAACAGGGGCATCATTTATAGAAGTTACATGAAATAATACTTTTTGCGAAGCTTTTGCGCCTTCGGGGTCGGTAACGGTGAAAGTAATACTTCTTTCTCCATTCCAATACTTGTTGGGTAAAGTTACTTTTGCTTTGCGTTCAGCATTTATTTCCACTTTCATGTCTTCTGGAGCGGGGGCAGGTTTGCGTCCTCGTCTGGCAGGGGGAGGTGCAACTGGTGCTACAGTGGCAGCCCATTTTAGTTCCTCTTTTTTGTGGTCAGGATCGTGAACAAAATCATCTAAGTTAATGACTTTAAAGCTTTCTTTTTCTTTAATGCGTTGCTCGGGGATAGTTTTCATTTCCGGTGGGTCATTTACGGAAATTACAGTGAATTTTGCTTCCGCAGTAGCAGATGCTCCAGCTTTATCTTTCACAGTAAGCTTTAAGGTTTCAGCTCCATTCCAATATTTGTCAGGTATATTGATTTTCAGTACCCGCTGTTCGGTTATCACAACTTGTAGAGCCTTATTACCCGTTACAGTCCAAGTCATATCCGCAGGCTTATCGTCAGGATCTTTAACAATGTCATCTAAGCGCACTTCTACGAATTTTTGTTTTTCTTTGATGGTTTGGGCTGCAAACTTTGTAATTACCGGGGGATCATTTACAGGTTTGATTACAAAGGTGAGTTTGGTTTCTGCCTTGCCACCTTCGGGGTCAGTTACAGTAAGATTAACTTCTTCTTTACCAAACCAGTATTTATCGGGTTGTTTCACGGTGAGCACACCTTGGGGGCTTATGGTTACAGCACACGCTTTGGCACCAGTTGCAGTGAATTTTAATTGATTAATAGCATGATCTGGGTCTTTAACCATCTCCCTTAAATTGATGGGCTCAAACTTCTCTTTTTCATCGATGGTAAATACCTTGTTAATTAAACTTTTGTCAATTACAGGTAAGTCATTGATGGAACGCACGGTGAAATTGCTAGTAGTAGAGGCTTTTCCACCTTCGGGGTCAGTAACTGTAAAGGTGATTTTGCGCTGCCCATTCCAATATTGGTCGGGGATAACTATGCGCGCCATGCCTTTTTCAAATACCACATCTAAGTCTGGCTCTTTAGGAGGTGCTTTTTGACCTCTTCTAACAGGTCTAGGAGCCACCATGGGGGCTACCGTGGCAGTCCATTTTAGTTCTTCAAATTTGTGGTCAGGGTCGTGGGCATAGTCAGAAAGTTTAATTTCCTTAAATTGTTTCTTTTCATCAATGGTTTGCCCAGGAATATTTTTCAATTCGGGTAAGTCGTTGACTGAAACCACTTCAAAATCAACAGTAGCTTCTGCTTTTCCACCTTCAGGATCAGTAACTGTTAAAGTCAAAGTTTCTTTACCATTCCAGTATTTATTAGGAGTAGCAATGGTTAAAACTCTAGCAGGGCTTATGGTTGCTTTTAAGTCTTTCAAGCCAGTTACAGTAAATTTAAGTTCTTTATTTTGGTGATCAGGATCTTTAACAATAGGATCTAGATTAATGGGTGCAAATTTTGCTTTTTCCATGATTTTTTGACCTTTAAAGCCTGTGATTTCAGGTAAGTCGTTAATGGAAACAGCGGTGAAACTCAAAGTATCTTGAGCTTTTCCACCTTCGGGATCCGTTACTGTCATAATTATTTTTTCAGTGCCATTCCAATAGATGTTTGGGGTGGCAATTTTTAACACTAAATCTTTATTTAGAGTTAAATTTAGATCTTTTTGTCCTCTAAATTCAATTTTTAAACTTTTTAAAGAGTGATCTGGATCAGAAACATATTCAGCTAAATTAATGTCGCTAAACTTTTCTTTTTCGTTGATTTTTTGAGCTGCAATTTTCTTAATAACAGGTAAATCGTTGATAGAGCGCACGGTATAAGTTTCCTTAAGCGTGGCTTTAGCACCATCGGGATCTGTGGCCACAAAAGTAATGACTTCAGAGCCATTCCAGTATTTATTAGGGATAACTATGGTAGCTATGCCTTTGCTATCAATGTCAACTTTTAGCTCACCTTTTGCTCCTCTTTTAGGGGGACCAGCAGGCACTGAGCTTACAGTCCACTTTAGCTCTTCAAACTTATGATCCATGTCTTTAACATGTTCTTTTAAGTTGATCTTAGCGAATTGCTTTTTCTCATCAATGATTTGTGGGGCCAAAGGCTTAATTACCTCTGGTATATCATTAACTGATATTATGGTAAAAGTAGCAGTGCATTGCTCTTGGAACTCTCCGTCACTCACTGTAAAGGTGATGGTTTCTTCGCCATTCCAATATTTATTTGGCGCTGTGATACTTAAATTTCTTTTAGCATCTACATTGAGTTTCAAATCTTTATTGCCAGCAAAAGTCCATTTTAGTTCTTCGTGGGTGTTGTCCACATCAGTTACAAATTTATCAAGTTCTATAACTTTAAACTGCGCTTTTTCCATGATTTTTTGTGAAGGAATTTCAGTAAGCACAGGGGGGTCATTCACAGGATTTACGGTATAGCTTACTTTTGCGGTATCAGCACCACCTTCGGGGTCAGTGACTATTAATACAAAAAGTTCAGGACCTCCAAACCAATGTTTGTGGGGAATAGCTACGCTTAAGACTCTATTGGCATTTATGGATGCTTTGAGCTCTTTGCCGCCCTCTACCACCCAGCGTAGGCTGTTTTTGGGATGGTCAGGATCTTCCACAAATTCATCTAAATTGACATTTACAAATTTTTGACCTTCGTCAATTTTTTGATTTTCAATTTTAGAGATTTTAGGTAAATCGTTAATGGAGTTTACGGTAAAGCGCGTACTAACAGTTTTGCTAGCGCCTTCAGGATCCGTTACAGTAAAGCTAATGTTTTCAGTGCCATTCCAATATTTATTGGGGATTTTAATGCGCGCTACACGGGAAGCATCAATTTCCACACTTAGCTCAGCTTGACCTCTTACTCCTTGAGGCTTGCTTACTTTAGTGGCCCAAGTGAGCATATCTTTAGCATGGTCAGGATCGTTGACATAATCATCTAACTTGATAGGTTTAAACTGCTGTTTTTCATCTATAACTTGAGTAGGAATAGCGGTTAATTCAGGAGGATCGTTTACAGATACAACTGTGAAAACAACATTGCGTTCATCTTTGGCACCTTCTGGGTCAGTAACTGTGAATGTTATGTATTCTTTACCATTCCAATATTTGTTAGGAATAACAACAGTGGCTATTCTAGCATCATTAACTTCAATTTTTAAATCTTTATTGCCACTAAAAGTCCATTTTAACTGGTCATTTTTATGATCAATATCACTTACATATTGGTTTAAGTTTATAGTGACAAACTTTTGCTTTTCTTGGATGCTTTGATTGGGAATATCTTTCATCACAGGAGGATCGTTGATAGAGTTTATTTTAAAGATAACTGTGGTGGTGTCTTTGCCGCCTTCAGGATCCGTTACGGTCAAAAGAACTTTCTCTCCAGCAGTATTGAAGTGTTCATAAGGTGCTTTAACTGTGAGAATGCGATCTTTGCTTATAGTAACGCGTAAATCTTTTTGCCCTCTAGCATCCCATCTTAACTGTTCATTGCTGTGATCTACATCACTTACATATTCATCTAAATATATAGGAGTAAATTCATTCTTTTCATCAATGGTTTGATTAGGAATCTTTTTTAGTATAGGAGGGTCATTAATGGAGCGCACCGCAAAGTTAACAGTCTTTTCGTCTTGAGCGCCTTCGGGATCAGTCACAGTGAAAGTGATGCTAAAGTTACCGTTGTAGTTAGTGTCGGGTTGCACGATATTTGCAATTCTTTTATCATTAATTTCCACATAAGGTTCACCGAAAGGGTTCACTTTGTTCTTGCTAACTAGATTGGTTTCCCATCTTAATTCGTTGTTTTTGTGGTCTAAATCGCTCACATAATCATCTAACTTAATAGCCTTGAATTTTTCTCCCTCATCAATATTTTGTCCTGGAATATTCCCAATGACAGGCTTATCGTTTATGGAGTTTACCATCACAGTTACTTCTCCTTCATCTTTGCCGTCTTCTGGGTCTTCTACTAATATTTTGATGGTTTCAGTGCCATTCCAGTGCAAATAGGGAACTTTAAAATTTAACATTCTGCCAGCTTTTTGGACCTGTAATTCTTTTTGTCCGGTAAAAGTCCATTTTAGCTGTTCAAAGCTATGATCCACATCAGTTACATACTTAGACAAGTCCACGGAAGGTATGGGCTTTTTTTCATCTACGGTGATATTGGGGATAGTTTTAAGTTCGGGGGGATCATTTACCGAGCGTACTAAAAATTTAGCAGTGGTGCGAGCTGAGGCTCCATGGGGGTCAGTAACAGTAATGGTAAAAGTTTCTTCGGGCCCATTCCAATGCNNTCTTTATAGATAAAATATTAAACTTATCTATAGAAGCTTTGAGACCTCTACCTCCTGTAACAGTGAATTTAAGTGTGTTTATATCGTCATCCACATCAGAGGCATAGGACATAAGGTTTATCACTTCAAACTCTTGGCCTTCGTCAATGGCTTGACTGGGAATTGCTTGTAAAATAGGTGCGTCATTAACAGGATTAACGGTAAAAACTGCTTCAGTCTTATCGCTGGCACCTTCACCATCAGTGGCTGTGAAAGTAGCTTTATAGGCTCCGAACCAGTTGGTATCGGGCTGTACTAAAGATGCTATTCTATTTTCGTTTATGATGATATTTAATTCGCCATCAGCTTTTTCTTTGCTAATTTGTTGCAAATCTACAAGCCAATTTATTTGCTCTGCTGGATGATCAGGATCAGACACATAATCATCTAGCTTGATTTTCTTAAATTCTGAACCTTCATTGATGGTTTGATTGGGGATTTTTTTCACCACTGGAGGGTCGTTAATGGAATTTACGGTGAGAGTGATAGTCTCTGCCCCGGTGGCTCCTTTGGGATCTTTGGCAATAAAGGTTACGGTTTCAGAACCATTCCAGTATTTGTCGGGGATTCTTATGTTGGCAACCCTATTATTTATGGTGATAACTAAATCTTTTTGTCCAGAAACAGTCCAAGTTATTGTGTTTGCTTTGTCGTCGGGGTCGTTAACATAATCATCTAATTTAATAGGACTAAATTGCTGCTTCTCATCTATAGTTTGTGATGGAATTCCACTTACTGTTGGTGCTTCGTTGCCAGTATCTTGGGCAAAGCTGATTCCATAAGAGAAAAAGAAAAAAAGTGTTGCTACAAAGAGTTTGTGCAAAAACTTGGGCTTAAAATTCATTATTTCGACTCCGATTTAAACATATTAGACAAAATCATTATACTACTTTGCCTATTAAATACCATAAAATAGTAGCAAAATGAGCGTTATTTGACCAAAGTTGGTGCTTTTTGTTTGTCTCTTTATTTTTTTAAAAGCATTATTTTAAGCTAACTGTATGATTTATAACAAAATAGGGTTTAATAATTTTTTTTGAGAAAAAATGTCATACAACTTATTAAGAATCTTTATTTATTTTAGAGCCATGAATAAAGTAAAATATCTCTTGATTATTTGTTTGAGTTTAAAGTTTAGTTGGGCAGAAAGATTGCCGGGTTTGCCTTTGGGTGGTCCAGCATCTACAGGGCCCGAAAATGTGCAAAGCTCTCAAGAATTATTGAAAATCTCCATAGATCCTTCTCAGCCAGGAATTAAAATGAGTTTAGATGGTGCCTTTGGAGCTGATTTAGCAATTTGGAACAAACCAGACGATTATGCAGAGTTTAAACCATTTTTAATTGATGCGGGCTTTAATTGGTTTCGCTTTCCCAATGGTTCTTTGTCCAACGATTATCACTGGAATGGAGAGGGAAAATTTGATGAAAATGGTGTTTGGGCTACCACCCATAAAGAATATAAGCCTGGTTTTTTGGTGGAAAGCCGTTTTAGGGGAACTAGTAAAGATAACTATGGCTTCAAAAGAGCTTCGCACCTCACCGACGGCAATGACACCACGCTTTGGTGGGGAAGCATAGATGACAATGTGGATTTGCCTTGGTTTGTGCTCGATTTGGGGACAGTACACGCTGTGGATTCTGTGGAAATTGTGTGGGGAAAGTATCGCCCCAAAAGCTTTGCTTTAGCTGTGTGGGATAGCATAGATGCAGTTTACCCTGGCCCCCAACAAAACCATGTAAACAAGTGGAAAAATGCTTTTGTGGGCAAGGCGACACAAGAGCGCACGCAAAAGAAATTCACCCCGATTTCCGGGCGGTTTTGGGCAGTACGCGTGCAGAAAAAACATTTGCCCAAACAGGGTTTGCAAGTGGGGCAAATCCGTTTGTGGAGTCAAGGCGAACAAGTTACGCGCAATGTGCCCGACCCTGGGGCCCAAACCCGCACTTGGGCTATGTCCACCCATATTGGCGGTAAAGTGCGGGCGGATTGGATCGATATTAAATGGGATTTTGAGAAGTTTATGGCCTGGGTCCAATCCGTGCCCCAGGGACAGGCAGTGATAAGCGTCAATGTAGCCACCGGTACACCAGCTGAAGCGGCGAATTGGGTACGCTACGCCAACAAAGTGCGGGGTTTCAAAATCCGCGATTGGCAAGTGGGCAACGAAAACGACGGAGATTGGGAAGAAGGCGGTCCTTTGTCGGCCACCCAATACGCCCGACGCTACATAGCTTTTGCCAAAGCTATGAAAGCGGTGGATCCCAGCATTAGGGTCTATGGACCGCTGCATAGCACCGCCGATTGGTTCACTAAAGGCGACGGCCTATACAGCGGCCGCTCGTGGATGGAAACATTTCTGAAAGTCGTGGCCGAAGCTGAAATTAAAGATAAAAAACGCTATTTAGATGGCGTGGATTTCCACAGTTACCCCTATTGGTTCGATAAAACTGGTGACGCAGCCACTATGCTACATTCCACCCGCCGTCCCGGGCCTATGATGGATACTTTAGCTACTTGGCTGCGGAAACATTTTAAAGATGGCGATAAGCGGCGCGTGGCTTATTCCGAATATTCTTCCACAGTGGTGGGCACGCATTTGACCCAACAAGCCGTACAAGGCACCGCCGTATTGAGTCTGTTAGCGGATTTTGCCGTGCGTTTTGGCGATCGCGGGCACGCTTTGCCCTGGGATGTTTACGGTGGCTTTCAAACCGGTCCCGATGGTACAAGTGGAAGTTTAAGGCTTTTTAATCCCGTACATCCTTGGGCATACAGTAGTTGGGGAAATCATAGCCCTTCATCGCAATACCACGCTTTGTATTTGGCGCAAACCCAATGGCAACGCCAAGGATTTGCTGTTTTACCAGTCAATAACCCCGATTCCATGGTGCGAGTTTTTGCTTTGGGCAACAAAGACTCTATTAATGTTTTATTGCTTAACTTTAGGGCAGAACCTGTAAAAGTAGAGCTAAATGTGCCCAGTTCTCATAGCTCTCCCATGCAGAGCTTTGTTTTTAGCGAGACAAACTTTAACTGGCAAGGTACAGATTTAAAGGCTTATGCAGCACCGGGTATGGGAGCGTGGGCCAATAGACATGCCGCAGATAGCGTGTTACAAATAATGTTGCCTCCCCAAGGTGTTGCTTTGGTGCAATGGGGTAGCATACCATTGGCTGATGAACCCGTATTGATGCAACATTTGGCCATGACTCGCAATGTGTTAAAACCCGGTGATACCATAGATATTTGGGGTACGGTAATTCAAGAAAATGGTGCTGTATTAGGAGCTGATTACAAGAGCGTGTGGGGACCAGGGGAAATTTTCCCATCAGATGGGCAATGGGGTGGTTCCATGGAAGGCTTGCGTTTGCAAATCCCTATTCCACACAATACTAAACCCGGAGAACATCGCTTAGAAATCACCACGCGAGCCGCAGGTGATCAGGTAGGGGCGTGGTTATTAAAATATCGTATTCAAGGCGAAGCCAGAACTGTGGCTCCTTTGTCGCTATTTGATAAAGGGGTAACTTTGCAATCCGATCAGCCAGATCAATCAGAATGGTTTGTTTATGCCCATGGACGAAACGGCACTAAGCTCGATTTAAAGATAATACCCGGACCACCGCCCATGGGGGGATATCTGCATGGAGATTTTTACATTTTACAGCCTGAAGGGCAGGGGTGGCCCAATTTTGTCTCGGCGCATTTACCCATTGAAAGAGAGTTGTTTACCAAGCCCGAGTTTGGTCGTTTGTCAGGGGTGATTTTCGATTACGCCACTTTTCACGACTCAAATGATGGTTATTTTCAATTTATGGCTTTATCAGAACCTGTAAAGGACTATGATGATTATATAAAACTTTTGCGCAACACCAAAGGAACTTGGGTGCGTGATACTGTTTTTTGGGAAGATATGGCTCAGGAAGGGTGGGGCAAACCTTGCGGACTTTTAGACCCGAAGTTAATCACACAATTTGAATGGCAAGCTAGGGGACAAGGTAGTGGTTATATGCGTATAGATAATTTGATGCTACTGGCAGAAGACGGCAAAGAAGTACCCATGCCCCAAGGTTTTAGAAGAACTAGATAAAAAATTCCCAAAAAACAAAAATAGGAGTTATTTTTAAAGAAATTATATTGGAGGTTATATGCGAATAGCATTGCTTTTATTCACAGCTGTTTTTTTCTTAGTGTCCTGTGGTGACGGTTCAGAAAAAAGCTTTCACAATAATGGAAATGTAAAAGAACGCTGGTTTGAGGCCAAAGCCGAAAACGGAAAAATGGTGAGACATGGGTCTTTTGAACGCTTCGATGACAAGGGTAATAAAAGGGATTCTATTAATTACAATATGAATCAACGCCATGGAATAGAAATCTCTTGGCATCCCAATGGAGAAATAGCAAAAAAGTGCAATTGGACCGATGGTTTTTTAGATGGGTTGTGTGATGAGTTTACTGATCAAGGGCAAAAAGTACAATCGGTAACTTGGGTTAAAGGTAAATTACATGGTCCCAAGCTTATATGGAACCGCGAAGGGGTAAAAACCGAAGAAATTCACTATAAAGATGGTTTGCAAGACTCTTTATATCAGCGTTGGAACGATAAAGGAGTACTCAAACATAGTGTTACTTATTTAGAAGGTAGAAAGCACGGCGAAGAAAAGATGTGGTGCGAAGAAGAACAATACGCCGATGTAATCCGAGAACAACGCATTTGGGAGCATGGTAAACGAGAAGGTATAGAGACATACTATGTATGTATAGATGGCGAAATATCAGGTATTTTAACCTGGGAAAACGATAAAATGCATGGGCCTTATACCTATTGGGAAGAGGGAGATCAAGTAACTGATTTTTATGAAGAAAATGAGAAAATTGAGGAAAAAACCAAGCGTATAAAAAATAAGCCTAAGCCTAAGAGAAAGAAATAGCATTTAAAGGGTCGCAATGGCTGTTATTTGTGGTTTAGCAAGCATTGTTTTTCTATGTTTATAGCTTATGAAATCAAATGAGCATCACAATACAAGTTTTTTGAATATAATTTTAAACATTATCAATTCGTGTTTGAAGTTTCCCAAGTTATATCTGAGCATTGTAATCATACCTACTGTGTTGATTATGATTACTGTTTTGTTTATACTCAAACCTCGTTATGAGTCTGGAGCGACTTTGCATTTACCTGATGGTGATTCTTTTGGCTCCATGCAAAGCGTAGTAGATGGTTTGGGAGCTTTAGGGTCGTTTATGCCTAAAATTGGTTCTGATCAGAGCTCTAATGTTGTTTGGACCTTTTTTAATAGCAAAGAACTTCACGATCAAGTTATTGTAAAATTTGACTTGGAAAAGAGTTATAAATTTAAGGGCAAGTATTACGCAGATTTGTTAAAAAAAATGCGTAAAAGAATGGGTTTAGTTTTTAACGACGAAGATATGCTTGAGGTCTACTTTGAAGACGAAGATCCCCAAGTGGCCAAAGAAGTAGTGGAGTTTATGATTCATGCTGTGGATTCCATGTATAGGGATTATAGCAATGCTAAGGCTAAAACCGTATATGACTTTTTTGCAGAACGCACAGATATAACTAAAAATAGCATAGATTCTCTTAGTTTAGTTTTTGCACAATTTCAAAAAGAAAAGAATATGTATGCTCCCGAAGTGCAGGTAGAAAATACTATTAGCACTTTAACTGATGCTTATGTACGCCGTGACGAAGTGGCTTTAGAGTTAGAGGTTGAGGCTTTGGTTAATGGCAAAAATTCACCTCGTTATAAGCAACTAAATGAGCGCTATAAGACCACCAATGCGTATCTAAATAGAGTGCGCCATGGGGCTTTAAAGAATATTGGTGTTACCAAACTAGAAGATCAAGTTGATGACACCTACACCTACATCAAATATGAAAGTGAACTAAAGATATTAACTGTCTTGTATAAATTGTTGCGTCAAAAATCCGAGGAAGCATCCATTGAAGAAGCTAAAAAAATGCAACAGTTGCAAGTTATGCATAAACCTTGGGCTAATGATAAAAAGAAAAGCCCACCTCGTATGGCTATGACGATTTTAGTCTTTTTAGTGGCAAATGTTATAGCTATGGTCACTTGCGTTTATAAAATATTTATGCAAAAACAAATAGAAGAGGACACTGAATTAGCTCGTCAATGGCTAAGCTTTAAGAACAATTTAAGGTTCAAAAAATAAAATGACCTCTTTGGTTTATGTGTTTTTGGCTCTAGGCTTGTCTATAGTTTTATGGGCTGTGGTTTACAAGGATGAGTTTTTTACCCCAATTAAGGTTTATGCGGTTAGTTATAGCCTAACCATGGGGGTTTCCTTTTTAGCTTTGCATCCAGGCATGACCCCTTTAAAAGTTAAAACTTGGTTTTTCCTAATAGGAGCATTTATAGCTTTTGCTTTGGGCTATGCTATGGTACGCATGGTTTGGTTTACTTATAATCCTCGCTTTAAAGCGACTTTACCTGCTCAACCTGCTGAATATTCTTGGCGAGCTCATTATGCAGGCAGCTTTGCTGTTTTAGCTTTTTATTCAGTTGGGGTGGCTGTTTACATATATTATGTTGGTGGACTTGCGGTTTTTTCAAAAGATGTGCATTTGATTATGAATCGCAACTTTAATTTGGGGTTGTGGTCCTATGTTTATGCTTCTTATCCCGCGGTGATTGTTTTGTTTGGCGTTGGCGCTTTTAAGGCACTAAATCCCCACAAAAGATTGCGTACTATTTCAAAAATAGTTGTTTTTGTTGTGTTGATTTTAGCAACTTTAACCTTTCCCAGCCGAGGGCTGCTCATGCAGAGTATTGCTGTGTTAGTTATTATGTATAACTTTTTGTCCAAGCGTATTAAGCCAACTTTGATTTTGTTGTCGGTGGTAGCTGCTATAGGGTTATTTATTCTTATTGCTTTTGCTCGCAATCAGTTTGGCACCGATGTAGAGGGAATTGCTATAAAAAAGGTTTTAACTTTGCCCTATCTGTATTTTGCTAATAATTTTTGGAATTTAGATTTTGCAATAAATCCTCCCACAGATTTTGAAATACATCCTTTTACCTACGGCATGGACTTTTTTAACGGTTTAACTCAGATTAGCCCAGTAGGATATCAATTAGTACAATCTTATAATTGGGATAATTTGTTTAATGATCGTATTCAAAAGGTTGCAGGATTAAATACTATTGTTTACTTGTGGGAATTTTACAAAGATTGGGGATTATTTGGAGTGATATTTTTTCCTGCTTTGTTAGGTGCTTTTATAGGCTTTTTATACCACAAAATGTTAGCTACCTGGCAGCCACGAGTAATTATTTTTTACGCATGGATTTTGTTTTTTGTGGCTTGGTCTTTTATGGTGGAAAGTTACAAAAGTGGTCTTATGTGGTTATGCACCATTCTAGCTCTTTTGGTAACCCAAGCTGCTAAGCATAGTGGTCGTAAATCTATTCCTTAGCGAGTAATAAGTAAAAGGTAACGGCGCTGATTAAGACTCCAACAACTTGGCTGAAAAATGATACCAACTCTTTGGTGGACTCAAAAGTTTCTTTAGAAACCTCAATGTAATCGCCAGGCAACACAGGATCATTGTATGGATCAAGTTTTATTTTTTTGCCGTTTCTTATAACTCTTGTATGTTTAAATTTACCACTAATGGGAACCACACCTGCCATACTCACATAATCTAAAATAGTATGGCCTTCGGTATAGGGTTTTCTTCCTGGGGCAGCAATGGAACCTCCCACATAAACAAATTCATCTTCGCCGCTGCTTAATTCTATGGTGTAACCGCTTTCAACAGTTTCGTTTAAAGCTTTAAGATATTCAAACTTTTTTTCTGAGTTTTTAGAAATAATAGTTACCATATCAATATTATGAGCACTGCGTATGGCGCCACTTTGTTTAAGGGCTTCAAGTACAGTCATACCTTCGTGCCAGGGAATATTCCACTTATGGCTGTTCATAGTTATCTTAATTATGTTGTTTTCGTAATCAATAAATGGTACAAATAGCACATCGCCTTGCTCTAAGCGTATGTTTTGCTCTACATCTCCTAAGTATTCTACAGCGTAATAGTTAAGATTTATAGTGTCCCCTTGGCGAATGAGTTTGAGGTTGTGTTCGTCTGCGTTGCCAGTTAGTCCCCCTGAAATGCGTATTAAAGAACTTAAACGCGAATGGGCGGGTAAATGATGTAAACCAGGGGAGTTTATGGAGCCTGTGCTGCTCACGGTAAGCGCTTTAGTTTGCAGCAGTTGCACAAATACATGCTCGGGGTTATAGCGGATTGAAAGCTTTTCAATAATTGCTCTTTTAGCAGCTGCCAAAGTCATTTTGTTTACATAAATGATGCCTACTCGCTCTAGGCTTACAGCTCCTTCTATGGAAACCTGCACCGTAACGGTCTTTTCTCCTGCAAGTATCTCAAAAAAGTCTCCAGGTCCTATTATATAATTAGAATCGATTTCAGAATCGGTATAAATAGGGGTTAAGGCTATGGTAGATTTTGCTTCAGTGCCTTCGGAAGTGGGCAACAAAAATTGTTGAGAAGACAACTGTGCTTGGGAAAGCCCCCAAAAAGAGCTAAGAACTAGTAATATAATAGGCAAGAAATTCATAAGGATATTATACATAAAAAGAGCGGAATAATCCGCTCAGGGTGAATTTATACAATAAAATTATATTTTAAAATCCTTCATGGCTTGAACTAAGGCATCTATACCTGCTTCGGGCATGGCGTTGTAGATAGAGGCGCGGAATCCGCCCACCACACGATGCCCAGCCAAAGTTTCCAAGCCGCGATCTTTACAAAAGGCTAAAAAGCTCTTTTCAGCGCTTTCTTTTTGCTCAGCACTTACTTTTTCAGGGTTTAAAATAAAGGGTACATTCATTAAACTGCGATCTTCTTTTGCAGCAGTTCCTTTAAAAAGCGGATTAGCATCAATTTCAGCGTATAATTTAGCCGCTTTGCGTTCGTTGATTGCTTGCATGGCTTTAATGCCACCCAAAGATTTTAGCCATTTCAGGGTTTCGTTCATAACATAAACGCTAAACACTGGTGGCGTGTTAAACATCGAAGCACCTTTGATATGCGTGGCATAATCTAAAATAGTGGGGATTTCTCTACCGCTCTTACCTACAATATCTTCGCGAATAATCACCAAAGTCACTCCCGCAGGACCTGCGTTTTTTTGCGCCCCAGCATACACCATACCTATGCGCGACCAGTCTAGTTCATAGCTGAAAATATCAGAACTTGCATCTATAACTTGATAAGCTTCAGGATTAATAGGGGTAGGGAGTTCTTTCCATTGAGTTCCAAAAATAGTGTTATTGCTAGTGAGATGTAAATAAACGGAATCTTTGGATTGTTGTAAATCTTTGGGAATATAGGAGTAATTATCTGTTTTTGAAGAACAAGCTACATTGACTTGACCAAACATCTTGGCTTCTTGCAAAGCTTTTGATCCCCATGCACCAGTATCAGTGTAATCGGCCACTGCATTTTGTGGTAGTAAATTCATAGGAGCCATGCAAAACTGCATGGAAGCGCCACCACCCAAAAACAAGACCTTAAAGTTGCTGGGCACAGCTAGTAATTCGCGAATTAGCTCCTCAGTTTCTGCAAACATATCCATCACAGGCTTAGAGCGGTGGGACATGGTCATTAAACTCATTCCGGTTTGATTAAAATTCGTGGCGGCTTCTGCAGCAGCGCGAAGAGCTTCTTGGGGGAGTACACTTGGTCCGGCGCTAAAATTGTAAATTGCTTTCATTTTCTCCTCAGATTTTGGCTTGTACGGTGGTTTGAATGCCACCACGGGTGTTAAAAACTCCTGTAACTATCATATATTCTGGGTCACAGGCTTGGGCGACATCTTTTAAAATTAGGTTTACAACATGTTCGTGGAAAATGCCCACATCGCGAAAAAAAGTAATGTATTCTTTCAAACTTTTTAGCTCAATACACTGTTTTTTAGGACGATATTCTATGATGATTTCCGCAAAGTCAGGAAGTCCGGTTTTAGGGCATATACAAGTAAATTCTGGGATATTTATTTCTAAATCAGTTTGGGTACCAGGATATTCAAAGTCCCAAGTTTCTATACTGGGAGTTTTTAAAGAAGTAATATCTTCTTGTAAATTTTTATAAGATCCTGGAGTACCAGTGCTATAAGGATTTTCTTTACTAGTCATTTTATTTCCTTGACAATATTTGCTAAACTATCGGCACTTTGTTTGCCTGTTTCCATAATTTTATATTCAAAAGCTCCTTCGGGAGCGCGATCTCCATCTACAAAAATCACTGCCCTGGCTCCGGCGATGTTGGCACTTTCTAGCTGCTTGCCCACTCGGGTAGGCGATAATATATGGGAGCATGATAGCCCCATTTTTCGCACTTTTGCAGCAATACTAAAGATTTTTTCCATATCGTTACCAAAACTTACCAACCACACATCAATTTCCGCTTGGGGAGAAGGTAAAAGCCCTCTTTCTTCCAATAAATCTGCTAAAACCACATCGCCCATACCAAAACCTACGCAGGGAACTTTACTTCCACCAAGGCGTTGGGTCAGGGAGTCATAGCGACCACCACCAGCTACAGCTCGCATAGATCTTTTGCAGTCAAACACTTCAAAAACTATTCCGGTATAATAAGCCAATCCTCGCACTATGCTTAAATCTAGTTGGATAGACTCTGCGATTCCCGCTTTTTCGAGAACTGCAAAAAGCTGTTTTAAGTCGGCTAAAGCTTTTTGTGAAGCTTCTTTTTGGGTGAGTTTTTCAATTTCTGTTAAGCTTGTGCAAAGCATAAAATCGTCTAATAATTGCACTTGCTCGGCATTTAGTTCTAACTCGTTTAGATTATCTCGAAAAACTTCGGGGCTAACTTTGGCACGCCTATCTAACACGGGATATACTTTGTCGGGGTCGGCGATGCCAATTTCTGCAAACCAAGTGGCCAAAAGCTCTCTGCTAGATATGCCTATAACAAAATCGTCTGCTTTAAGACCAAAATCATTGAGCATGGACACTATTGCGCTTATCAAATCAGCTTCGGCGTATATGCTATCAGATCCAATTATATCTAAGTTTAGCTGGAAAAATTCTCGCAAACGGCCTTTTTGAGCCCTTTCATAGCGAAATAAGCGAGGAATGGAAAACCAACGCAAAGGTTTGCGCAAAGCGGCACCCTTTAGGTTTACCATGCGAGCTAGGGTAGGGGTCATTTCGGGGCGCAAAGATAGTTCTCTTTTGCCCTTGTCCCTAAAATTATACAATTGCTGAACAATTTCGTCGCCAGATTTGTCGGTGTAAAGTTCCAAATGTTCAAAAATGGGCCCTTCATATTCTTCGTAACCAAATTTGATGCAAGCTTGGCGCCAAGTATCAAAAATGTGGTTTTGAATACGCTGTTCGGGCGGAAAAAAATCTCTAGTGCCTTTGGGGAGTTTTATGCTCATCGTAGTGCAAATTTAGCATAAATATTTTAACTAATAGCACAAATACCCTATAAATTGTTTTCCGTTATTTCTCTATTAATTTGCTAGATTTAAGCTGTAAATAGCTTAATCGCTATATTAGATAAGAGTTTGTTATTTAGCATTGGAAATTAATGAAGATACTGCTTACCAACGACGATGGAATTAACAGTAATGCCCTTTTATGTTTGGCTACTGAAATCAGCAAAATAGCTCAAGTGATAGTAGTGGCTCCCCGCAATGAGCAAAGCGGCGTGAGCAATGCTTTTTCTTATTATCGTCCCATACAGTTTCAAAAAGTTGATGGTTTCCCCTGCGAAGCCTATTGGCTCGAAGGTACCCCTGGGGATTGCGTGAAGTTTGCTGTTTGCAAATTAATGGCGGATAGCTTGCCCGATTTGATTATTTCGGGAATAAATAATGGCGAAAATAGTGGGATTTCTGTGATATACTCAGGAACTATCGCCGCTGCACGCGAAGGTGCCACTTGGGATATTCCTTCCATAGCGATTTCCATGCAGAAATTACGAGATGATTTATATGCTCCATGTTTAGAATGGGTTTCTCAGGTGGTGCAAAAACAATTGCATAAAGAGATTTCGCCACAAATATGTTGGTCGGTGAATTTCCCTGCCACTGCTGAGCCCAAAGAAATGAAAATTTGTCCCATGGATACCACTATGTTTGAAGACAAATATATAACTCATACCAATCCGCGGGGCATTGAAGATTTTTGGCTAGTGGGTCGTAAAGATCGCTCTAGCTTCAAAACAGAAAGTGATGATTGGTGGCTTTATCAAGGGCATCCAACTTTAACGCCTTTGCAATTAGATCAGAGCTCCCATTCTGAAATAAATCGTTTACAAAAAATATTATCTCCCAACTCATAGAAATTTAGGAATACTTATGTCAGAAAATAAATTTACTCCCGGAACACCTATTCCGTCCTTAATTGAAAAGGATATGAAGGACAGCTATTTGCGTTATTCCATGAGTGTGATTATTTCGCGTGCCTTACCCGATGTCCGCGACGGTCTAAAGCCGGTGCATCGCCGGGTTTTATACGGAATGCACGATCTTTCCGTTTATCCTGGCAAGTCCTATAAAAAGTCTGCTCGTATTGTGGGAGATGTCATAGGTAAATATCATCCCCATGGTGATGCTGCGGTTTACGACACCTTAGTGCGTATGGCTCAAGATTTTTCCCTACGCTATCCCTTGGTGGATGGACAAGGAAACTTTGGTTCCATAGATGGTGACTCTGCAGCAGCTATGCGCTATACCGAGGCGCGTATGGCACACATGGGAGCATTGCTTTTAGAAGATTTAGATAAAGAAATCGTAGATTTTCAAGCTAACTACGATGAATCCATGGAAGAACCCACGGTTTTACCTGCGGTTTATCCGAATTTGTTGGTAAATGGTACCACGGGAATTGCTGTGGGGATGGCCACTAATATGCCCCCGCACAACTTAAGAGAAATAACCAATGCAATCAAAGCGGTGGTGGCGAATCCCGAAATTAGTGATGAAGAACTTTTACCCTATGTTTCTGGACCAGACTTTCCCACAGGTGGGATAATTTGCGGACGCTCAGGTATTCGTGACGCTTACCTTACTGGAAGGGGAAGGGTGGTGGTACGAGCTCGCTTTCATACTGAAACTTTTGGTAAAGATCGCGAGCGTTTGGTGATTACAGAAATCCCTTATATGGTAAACAAAACTAATTTGCTAGAAAAAATGGCAGATTTAGTGCGTGACAAGCGTTTAGAAGGTATTTCTGACATACGCGATGAGTCTGATAGTAAGGGAATGAGGGTGGTTATCGAACTTAGGCGCGATGCTGTGCCTGAAGTGGTGCAAAATAACCTTTACAAATATACCCAATGCCAAGAAACTTTTGGCGTTAACAACTTAGCCTTGGTAAATAGAGAGCCTAAATTACTTACGCTGAAACAGCTTATAGTGCATTATGTGGAACATCGCCACGAAATTATTTTGCGTCGCACCCAGCTTGAGCTTAAAAAAGCTGAAGCCCGCGCGCATATTCTCGAAGGTTTGCGCATAGCTCAACAAAACATTGATGAAGTGGTGCGTATTATACGCAATGCTCCCGATACGGACATAGCTAAAAAAACCTTGCAGGAACGCTTTGATCTTTCGGAAATACAATCCCAAGCCATTGTAGATATGCGTTTACGCCAACTCACTGGCTTAGAAATAGAAAAGATTGAAAAGGAATATAACGATTTATTGGTGGTTATAGCTAATTTAAAAGAAATTTTAGCTAGCCGTGATCGACGCATGCAGATAGTGATAGATCGATTAGAAGAAGTGAACAATCGTTTTGGCGATGAAAGGCGCACGGCTATTGAAGATGCCATCGAAGATTTTGAAATTGAAGATTTAATTCCCGAAGAAGAACAAGTAATTAGCCTTTCTAAAGAAGGTTATATTAAACGCGTTCATATTGATACCTTTAAATCCCAAGGTCGCGGGGGCAGAGGGGTGATAGGAGCAAATCTAAAAGATGAAGATAATATAGTCTCCATATTTACCGCTTCTACCCATAGCTTCCTACTCATATTTACTGATAGAGGAAGAGTTCACTGGACTAAAGTTTATCGTATCCCCGAAGGTGCTCGCACGGGTAGGGGACGGCCGGTGGTAAACTTGGTGGAATTGGCAGAAGATGAAAATGTAACAGCTATAGTACCAGTTCGTAATTTTGATGAAGGTTTTTATCTTGTTATGTGCACGAAAAATGGTATAATAAATAAAATGAGCTTAGAACACTTTAGCCGGCCTCGTCGCACCGGGGTTAATGCTATTACCCTAGATTCAGATGATACTCTGGTAAGTGTACTTTTAGCCCAAGATAAAACCAACCTTCTTATAGCCACTCGCAACGGTCAAGCTATTAGCTTCCCACCCAGTGCTTTCCGTGCCATGGGGCGTGGAACTCGCGGCGTGCGGGGTATTCGCTTAGATGACGCAGATTATGTTATAGGCATGATTTTGCTCAAAGAAGATACCCTAGTGCTAACTTTAACCGAAAATGGCTATGCCAAGCGCACTGTTCCTTCAGAATATCGCGTAACAAATCGCGGTGGAAAAGGAGTGCGCAATGTGCAAATCACTGAAAAAACTGGAAAAGCGGTAGCGGTGGCTGCGGTGCTAGATGATTATGATTTAATTATCACTAGCCGCGAAGGCGTAGTTATTCGTATTCCCGTGGAAAGCGTGCGTATTACTGGGCGTTCTGCTCAAGGTGTGCGTGCTATATCGCTACGAGATAGTGATGTGGTGATGGATATGGCAGCTTTGCCTCCCATGGAAGACATAGAAGAGACTCCAGCTGAAGAACAAGGTGAAAATGTCACAGATGCTGAAATTGTGGAAAATGATTCCCAAGCAGAAAACTCCGCAGAAAATGTAGGAGATTCTTCCCATGAAGATGGCTCGGAAGATGTGGAAAGTGAAGATTCCGCAGAAACTGAAACTTCTGAAGACGAAGATTAAATATTTGAAAATTAAACGATGACCGGCTCTTAGGAGCCGGTTTTTTTTCCTAGATGACAATTCAGGCAAGCACATACCCAAACTCTTGGCAAAAGCTCTTGTGTTTATAACTCAGAAAAGATTGGGGCTTTACGAGGCTTCTCCAGCGTCTTTTTTAGCGTAGTAGCATAACTTAAAATAAAAAAGACTGGCATATAGCCAGTCTTTTAAATCTTTTCTTAAAAATTACGCTTAGCGTTGATCTCTAGCACGATCACCATATTTTTCAACTAATTCGTCTTGAATATTGCGTGGTACTGGATGATACTTAGCAAACTCCATGGTAAATTCAGCTTTACCTTGGGTCATGGAGCGCAAATCAGTGGCGTAACCAAACATTTCAGCCAAGGGAACTTCACATATAATAGTGGTGTATCCCAATTGTTCAGTGGTACCTTGAACAGTTCCACGGCGTTGAGATAAGTTACCTACCACAGCACCCTGAAATTCTGTGGGAGTTTCCACTTCTACTTTCATAATGGGTTCTAAGACTTGGGCACCTGCTTTTTCAAAAGCTTGACGGTAAGCCATGCGAGCTGCAATTTGGAAAGCCATGTCCGAAGAGTCCACATCGTGATATTGACCGTCGGTTACTTCCATTTGAATACCCAAAACAGGGAAGCCAATTAAAGAACCAGATTCCATACAAGATTGGAAACCTTTATCACAGGAAGGGATAAATTCCTTAGGAATGCGACCACCTACCACGGAACTGATAAATTCGTAGTTCTTCTCGGGATTTTCTTCCAAGTTTAAGGGGCGCATAAAGCCTTGTACTTTAGCAAACTGCCCTGAACCACCAGTTTGTCTTCTATGAGTGTAGTCAAACTCAGCTTCGCGGGTAATAGTTTCGCGATATGCCACTTGAGGCGCACCCACATTAACTTCTACTTTGTATTCGCGTTTCATGCGCTCGATGTAAACATCTAAGTGCAATTCACCCATACCTTTCACAATGGTTTGTCCAGATTCTCTATCCACTTCCACTTGGAAAGTAGGGTCTTCTTTGGTAAAGCGGTTTAATGCTTTGGAAAGGTTAGCTAAATCGTCGCGGTTTTTAGTTTCAACGACTAATTCGATTACTGGCTCGGGTACATGCATAGAAGTCATATTAACCCGTAAAGTTCCATCAGTAAATGTGGTTCCAGTGGCACAATCAATGCCAAATAGTGCTACAATATCACCTGCACCCGCTTCATTAATTTCTTCCATTTCATCGGAGTGCATGCGTACCAAGCGACCTACATTAATGCGTTTGCCAGTGGTCATATTATAAATCTGGCTGCCTTTTTTGATAGAGCCTTGATAAATGCGTATATAAGTTAGTTGGCCGTAGCGATCATCGGTAAGCTTAAATGCATAGCAAACCAAAGGTTTATCGTCATCGGTGCTAAGCACAACTTCAGCTTCATCGTTATCAATGTCTAAGGCAACATTTTCCACTTCGGTGGGATTGGGTAAAAAGTCTGTTACGCCATCTAATAATTTTTGTACTCCAATGTTTTTATAAGCAGAGCCCATAAATACGGGAGTAATATCTAAATCAATGGTGGCTTTACGCAGAGCTTTTTTTATTAAATCTTGGGGAACTTCTTGGTCTTCTAACATTAATTCCATAATTTCATCGGAATATTCGGAAGCAACATCTAAAAGTTTTTCGCGGTATTCATCGGCTAATTCTACCAAGTCTGCGGGAATATCGTCTTCGCGTAGTTCAGTACCTTTGTCGCCTTCAAAATAGAAAGCGCGCATTTCCACTAAATCTACCACGCCTTTAAGCTGATCTTCAAGGCCAATGGGAACTTGCAAAACCACGGGTTTATGATTTAGTTTTTCTTCCAAATCATTGGCTACGCGCAACGGGTCTGCTCCAGAGCGGTCGCATTTATTTACAAAAGCAATGCGTGGGACATTGTAGCGACGCATTTGCCTATCCACAGTAATTGACTGAGATTGAACACCTGCTACACTGCAAAGCACTAAAATAGCCCCATCTAACACTCTTAAAGAGCGTTCTACTTCGATGGTAAAGTCCACGTGACCTGGAGTATCAATGATATTGATAGTTGTGTCTTTCCATGTACTATAAGTGGCGGCAGATTGAATGGTGATGCCTCTTTCTCTTTCCAATTCCATGTGATCCATGGTGGCACCCACACCGTCTTTACCTTTAACTTCGTGAACAGTGTGAATTCTATCAGTGAAAAAGAGAATCCTTTCACTTAGGGTGGTCTTGCCCGAGTCAATATGGGCAGATATACCAATGTTTCTATGATTTTGTATGTTTTTCATATTTTCTTATGGGGTTCATGTAATTTGAGTGCCAAATATATAAAAAAAAATGAATACGGGATGTTTTTTAGAATCTTTGTAAATCTTGTAAAAAAGAAAACAATTTATTGGCTACAGTGTATCTATTACCAATGGTTTCAATGTGTTTAATAAGTTCTAGTTGATCACTGGTACTTATTTCTTGTAAACTTTTATAAAGTTGCTTAGCAAAACCTTTATGGGCTTGACTGGTGCTTTGGATTATGGTGGTTTCATTAGAAAGCTCAGCCAAAGAGAAATTAGCCTTTACAAAGCCAATAATGTATTGAGTCAAATCATGTAGTTTTTGTAAGAAATGCATTAGAATAATTTCTTCAGTGATTAAACCATATTTTTTTTCTCTGCTAAAACTAGGCAGTTTAGCTTTTTTGTGTAAAAATATTGCACTTTTTGCGTATTCTAAACAGCTTGCCAAATCTTTAGCAAAAACTTCGAAGACTTCTAAAAAATCATGGTGGTCTAATTTAAAGTTTTCTTGATTTTCGTCTAAGTAAGCTTGGACCTTACGAAAATTATAAAATGATTTTTCATAATATTTACTCCGCATTTTACAATTAAAAACGCGGTTTTTAGCAATTTGAAGCGCTAAAGGAGTAGTAGGTTCAGAAGTCATAGTTAAAATATATCAATTATTCTGCTTATAAACGCCTAACTCTTTTTATGCTAGGAATATCTTGCAGTTTTTGCATAACTCTTTCTAATTGCGCCAAGCTATAGACTTCCACAGTAAATTTGTTGCGCACCTGATTGTTTAGGGTGATTATAGAAGCATTTACCACAGAAATATGGTTAGTGTGCAACATAGCTGTTATTTCTGCGAGCAAACCATCGCGGTTTTGTGCTTGTAATTCTATTCTAGTGCGTGTGGTTTCAGTGGTTTTTTCGTCCCAGGTGGCACTAATTCTTAAGTTTTGCGAGATTTTTTTCACAACTTTACAGCTGTCTTTATGTATAAATAAACCTTTGTTCTTTTGCATGACTCCAATGATTTTATCACCAGGGACGGGGCCACAACAGGGGGCAAAAGTGATGGATGGTGCTCCGGCTTTAACCACGATTTTCTTTATATCTTGTTCTTCTTCTTCCTTGCCTAATATATAGTTCAATATACTGCGATCTTTGCGTTTTATTATTTGACCTTCGTCGATTTCAAGTAGAAAATCCGCAATATCTTCAGAAGTAATGTTACCAGTTCCTATGACTTCATAAAAAGAATCCATGCTTTTGACCTTAAAGCGTTCTATAATTTCTTTTTCTTTGGGGTAGCTTTCTTGAGCAATTTTAGCATTGCGCAACTCTCTTTCATAAATTGCTTTACCGATATTGTGGGATTGCTTTAATTCAGAAGAACGCAATCTGCGCCTTATGGCAAGTTTGGCTTTATGGGTAGTAACACTATCTAACCAATCACGAGAAGGCTCTTGGTCGGGATTACGAATAATGTGTACAGTATGACCGTGACTTAATGGTTCGCTAATTCCTACCACTTGTTCATCTATTTTAGCTCCCACGCATTGAAGTCCCAGTTCTGAATGCACAGCAAAGGCAAAGTCTAGGACTGTGGCTCCCATGGGTAAAGATATTGCTTTCCCCTTAGGAGTAAAAACTACAATTTCAGTGGGTTCTAAGTCTAAGCGTAAAAACTCTAAGAACTCTTTAGAGTCAGTAATTTCACTTTGAGCTTGAGCCAGTTGCTTAACCCATTTCAAATTAGTTTCATTATTTTCATCTATCTTGTATGCCCAGTGAGCCGCAAAACCGTGCTCTGCAGTGGCATCCATATCGTGAGTGCGAATTTGTACTTCCACCATTTTACCTTCGGGACCAATAACCGTGGTGTGTAAACTCTGATACAGATTAGGTTTGGGTGTGGCTATATAATCTTTAAAACGCGATTGTAAAGGAGTCCATAAGTTGTGCACATAACCTAGAGCTAAATAGCAGTCTGGAATAGTATCTACTAAAATTCTTATGGCAAATAGGTCAAATAAATCATCCACAGTGCAGTTGCGGGCTTTGATTTTTCGATAAATACTATAAACATGTTTAGGGCGCCCTTGAATGGTACACTCCAAATTTTCTAAAGCCATTTTCATTTCTAGAGGCATAATAACTGAAGAAATATAAGCCTCTCTATTGCTGCGAGATTGCTGCAGTTTGTCTATAATATTTTTGTAGCCTTCGGGGTCGATGTATTTTAATGATAAATCTTCCAATTCCCATCTAATGCGATGCAAGCCAAACCGGTGGGTAAGGGGAGCGTATATATCCAAAGATTCTCTGGCAATTTCTCGGCGCTTTTCAGGGCGCATATAATGCAGTGTTCGCAAATTATGTAGTCTGTCGGCTAATTTGATCATTATCACCCGTGGATCTTGGGCCATAGAGACTATAAATTTGCGATAAGTGGCTATTTTTTGCTCTTCTTTAACATTTCCGACCATGGACTGTTGTATAGTGCTTATTTTGGTTACAGCATCCACCATAAAAGCCACTTCGGCACCAAACATTTCCGTTAATTCTTCTAAACTGTATTCAGTATCTTCTACAACATCGTGTAGTAAACCAGCAATAATAGTGTCTGTGTCTAGCTTTAACGAAGCTAAAATCTTCGCTACTTCTAGGGGGTGCTCGGTATATGGAGCGCCACTTTTGCGAAACTGATTGCGATGGGCTTCAGCTAAAAAAGGTAAAACTTTAGCTATTCTTTCGCCGTCAAGTTCTTCATTGCGAGCTAATAAAAAACGGATAAAATGTCGGTGCGATAATTCTTCAGTGGAGGACATTAATCAATAACCAATTTAAGTAAATGTGATATGCGCGAAGGGTGCTTTAATTTTTGTATGGCTTTATTTTCAATTTGGCGCACTCTTTCTCTGGAGATATTAAAATATTCTCCCGTATCTTTAAGAGTATTTACCACGCCATCATCAAGTCCAAAGCGCATGGCTATAATTTCTTGTTCTTTGGGCTCTAAAGAACCTAAAATTTTGTTGAGCTCGCTGCGTACATTTTCTTGGTAATTTCTTTCCGTGGGATCCAAGGAATTTGGGTCTTCTATAGTGGAACCCAATGTGCTGTTTTCTTCGTCGTCTATATAACTATCCAGAGAAATCGTTTCTTGGCTGGCTTCTATGGCAAGAACAACCTTATCTAGCGATATTTTCATAAGTTTCGCCAAATCTTCGGGGCTAGGGTCATTGCCATGTTTTTGCATATATGTACGCTGTGCTTTGTACAATTTGCGCACAATTTCTTGCACATTGGCGGGAATCCTGATTACTTTGCCTTTGTTGCCAATGGCTCTAGTAATAGCTTGGCGAATCCACCAAGTGGCGTAGGTAGAAAATTTAAAACCCTTGGAGTAATCAAAGCTTTCCACCGCTTTTATCAAGCCTGAATTTCCTTCTTGGATTAAGTCGATAAATTCCATGCCTGTGGAGTTATATCCTTTAGCTATGCTAATTACTAAGCGCAGATTACTTTGAATAATCTTTTCTTTAGCGCCATTGCGCATATTTTCAAGTTGCCCAAGTTTTTCTAAAACCCTCATGGATTGGGGGTTTTGTTGCACATTAATTTTATATATCTCTATTAATCTGTCAGTTTGACGATGGGTATAGCTGAGTTTGAGTGTTGTGTTTTGGGCATCTTTTCCTAAGTTATTAACAGCAGCTTTAAGTTTGTCAATCTTTTGTTTTTCATCACCTCGCATGGTGGCTACAGAAAGATCGTCTATGGCTGCTTCCCATTTATGATACGCCTTTTTTAGCAAAGTAAGTGTTTTTTGGACACATTTTAAGGAATCTTTGTAGTTCTCGTTAGATTCCCATGCTTTTGCTGGAAGTCGCACAAAATCTTCTACTTTAAAATTAGGACTATAGCATTTTTCCTCAATATCCGTTACTGCAGCAATGGTTGCGGGGTATTCAAAAATGAGTTTGCAGATTTTTTTCTGAATTTCGTCTATGGTTTTAGCTATGATAACTTCTTCTTGCCGCGTAAGCAGCGGGGCTTTGGTGGCTACATTTAAATAGATAGTAGTAGGATCTGCATAATTTATAGAATGTCGGTTAGGCATATAACTCCTTAAAATTATGTTAAACTCGATTTCATTTCTTCAATCAAGGGGTAAATGTCTTGATAGACGCCATTCCATTGTTTAAACAATTCAGCGATATTCTCTGTTTTACTGGTATGCAGTTTCAATTCATTCATCCTTTTTAAAATTCCAGCGGTTTTTAGTCTCAAGATATTAAATTCCTCAGCAGAAGTGTTATTTTTTATGGCAAATTTATGCGACTTATTACGCAAATTTTGTATATAACTTCCATACATCTGTATTAAACTAGCCAAAAATTCTTGGGCGGCGCTTTTTTCTGTCCATTTTTCATCTTTTAATTTAATAATAATCTCTTTTTCTTCGTCATTTAGCTCTTCAGTGAGTGTTAAAAGCTTAAAACACCCTTTTTCTTCTACTAAAGCTAATCCCAAGTCCAAAATTTCTGCCACGGCACTAACTGAAAATATTTCGGGGATAAACCAAGGATGTAAATAAGACCAAAGTTGAGGAGATACTAACATAAGCTTTAAAAAACGTGCTTCTAAATTGGGAATCTTTAATGCGGGTTGTGCTAAATTGGGCTTAGGGGGTGCAAAATTCCTTGGTGTCATGACCGGATTCTGCATTGTTAAGTTTTGCCGCGCTACATTAAAGCGGCGAGTGGCTAAATTTAGGTACTCTTGACGCAAAAGAGGATCTGCAATCAAATTCACACATTGGCGGACTTCATGTAAAAATTGTGCTTTTTCTTCCGGGGTGTTTTGGGGGCTGCTAACACTCAAAAACTCCATGAAATCTACGGATTCAGAACTTATATATTCGCGGAACTTTTTTGCACCATGGGTTTTAATCAAATCGTCGGGATCACTACCTTGGGGAAACAACAAAACCCGTACGGTTAAGTTTAAAGGTAAAAGCACATCTAAGCTACGACGGGCTGCAGTGCGACCAGCGTCATCCCCATCGAAAAGCAGAAATACCTTTTGGGCGTAACGCGACAAAATTCGGCCATGATTTTCTGTTAAAGCCGTGCCCGAAGCCGCCACCACATTATTTATCCCCCCCTGATTTAACGAAATTACATCAAAATAACCCTCTACTACCAAAACTTCGTTGCTTTTGGACATGAAGTTGCGAGCGGTATTCAAACCATATAAAATTGAACTTTTATTGTATAGTGGAGTTTCTGGACTATTTAAATACTTGGGAGCCCGAGGATTATCAACTATAATTCTGCCGCCAAAGCCAATGGTGTTTCCACTTAAGTTTTTAATAGCAAAAATTAATCTATTGCGAAATCTATCGGTGATTTCTCCGCCTTCTCGCTCCACTGCAAGCCCGGCTTTAATCATAGAATCTGTGCTAAAACCTTTTTCTTGAGCCCACTTTACAAAACCTTGCCTCAATGCCGGTGCCCAGCCAATGGAGAATTCTTTTTGTGTAGTGAGATTAATATCGCGGTTGTGCAAATATTGTTGCGCATCCTGGGTGTTTTGCAATTGCTGCATAAACCACTTTTCTGCCAAGTCGTGTAATTCTAAAAGTATGCCTTGTTCTTCTCTTTTAGCGGGATCAATTTCTTTTAAGGCGGGAAGGCTAAAGTTAGATTCTGCAGCTACGAATTTTAATGTTGAAATAAAGTCCATTTTTTCGTGTTCCATGATGAACTTTAAAACATCCCCCCCGGCTCCACAGGCAAAGCATTTATATATACCCATGCTTGGAGTTACATGCATGCTTGGAGAACTATCATCGTGAAAGGGACATAGACCTACCCAGCTAGAACCTTGGCGGCGCAAGGGTACAAAATTCTGTATAATCTGCACAATATCAGCATGGGATTTTAGTTGTTGGATAATGTCTTCACTGTAATGCAACATATATGCAGACAAAATTAATTTATTATCGTCTTGACATTGAAATAAACAAAATGTATTTATATAGAATAGTTGTTCTAGTATTTGTTGAAGTCTCCTCTGTTAATAAACTGCCTTTGTTTTGCGAAGGCAGTTTTTTGTTATAATTGACTCACTTTTGAATAAATTAAGACAAAAAAAATATGTTCCTGGCGGTATTCGCGAAACCATGGCGATTTCCTTGCCCATGATTGTTTCTCACGCTTTAGATACCTTGATGACCATGGTGGATCGTCTTTTTCTGGCGCGTTTAGGAACTTTGCACATGAGCGCATCCATGGCGGGGGGCTTAGCTAGCTTTACCAGTACTACTTTTTTTATGGGCTTAATTGGCTATGCCAATGCTTTAGTGGCTCAAAGTTTGGGCGCTCGTCGAGAAAAATCTTGCTCTCGCATATTAATTCAAGCGTTGATTATTGCGTTGATGTCATGGCCTGTAGTTGTGATTCTTTCCCGGCCTTTTGCCCGCATAATTTTTGGTGCATCGAGCATAGACCCCCAGCAACTAGTTTTACAAAACCAGTATTTCAATATTTTAATACTTGGATCCATAGTGCCTTTGATTCGTCATGCTTTGGCTTCCTTCTTTTCGGGAATTGGGGAAACTCGGGTGATTATGGTAGCTTCGGTGGTGGGATTATTGGTAAACGCCGGGGCAAATTACGGTTTGATTTTCGGAAATTTTGGTTTGCCTGCTTGGGGAATCCAAGGCGCAGCCGTGGGGACTATTCTCGGAGGCATAGCTACCGTGGCAGTGATGGCAGGGCAGTACGCTAAGCGGCGAGTTCGCCACCGCTTTGGTGGAACCAAACGCTCCTTGCGCTATCACCGCATATACTTTTGGACCTTGGTGCGCAAGGGCAGCCCCGCTGGCCTAGAAATGTTCTTAAACTTGTTTTCTTTTCAACTATTGGTGCAACTCTTTCACGGCCAAGGGGCTGTGGTGGCCGCCGCTGCAACCATCATGTTCACCTGGGATAGCATCTCTTATGTGCCGCTTTTGGGCATAGAAGTAGCTATGAGTAGCTTGGTGGGGCGCTATGCGGCCGCCAAAAAGTTTGACATCGTAAAAAAGGCCACTCGCTCGGGAATCTTCATAGGGTGGGGCTTTTCTGCAGTGGTTTTGGTGGCATTTGTGGGATTTCCAGAGTTTTTAGTGCATGTATTTAGGCCGCATCCAGTAGATGATATGTTTTTGCAAGCTTTTCCAATCAGCGTGTTTATGTTGCGCATCGCTGCACTTTATGTGTTTACCCAAGCTGTAATGGTGGTTTTTGCCGGGGCTTTGCGCGGTGCTGGCGATACATTTTGGACCATGGTGATAATGGTAAGCGTAAACTGGGCGCTGGTGGGCATTTTATATATCTTACTTAATGTACTCGATTTAGGAGCTAAAGTGGGCTGGGCTGCAACGGTGGCCGTTTTTGTGGTATTCCCCGTATTCTTAATAGCTCGTTGGCGGACCGGCAATTGGAAAACTATATTAGACTAATCTTTTCGAAGAAAGCACTCTACTAATTACTCCCCGTCAAGCTCGTTGAAACTCCATCACCATTTTTACAAATATTATGTTTGAGAATATTATACATTAGTATATATTGTTGTTGTGAAAAGCAAAAATATTTATATTATTGATTTCAATGGGTGTAGTGGGTAAAAGGGTATTATCAGCGGAGGTTTTCTTGCGTTTTATTATAGTTTTGTTGCTAAGTTGTCTAACAGCGTTTGCTCAAATAGAACCCACGCCTTTTGAACTTATTAGGCCAGTGTTTCCCTTATCTTGGGACAGCACTATTTTCGACCAATATGTGCCTGGTATGCGTAGCAATTCCGTACCCACCAACCGCACCCCAGCGGCTTACGAACCCAATGCACCCATTCCTGATACTCTTAACCAAGCTTATTTGGATGCTATTAATTTGAATATGTCACCCATTCGGGTAAATCAGGCGGGATATTTGCCTTCGGATCCCGAAAAAATGATTTACTATGTGGGTAATGCCAGTACTTTCGAGGTGGTGGATTCCAGTGGCACCACAGTTTTGGGTACGGGTACTTTTGAACCCACGGGCACTTCCACGGAATCCCATTATAAGATTGTGGCTGGGGTTAATGCAGAACGAGATATGAATATTCGTTATTCTGTGGAAAATTTTGGTCCTAAAGGCTCTTTGCAAAAAGGCTTTTTACCAGGGGGACTACCTGAGGAAACTCGTATGCGCATCAAGGTGGGTAATGATTTTTCTGCGACTTTTATTATCAGTGACCGTATTTATTCCATGGTGCGCGATGCCACCCTCAAATTTTATGGCATCAACCGCAGCGGTGATAGTGAATCTTGGTTTCATCCCCCTTCGCACACCCAAGATGGTGGTGGACCCATAGTGGGAGGACAAGGTGGAGGCGGTACTGGTACTCCTGGCTCCATGTCTGGAGGTTGGTACGACTGCGGTGACCATCTTAAAGAATCTCTTACTCAATCCTACGCATTTATGGTTTTATCTGTTATGCATGCCGCTGACCCCACCCGGGATGAAGATAACTACGCTTATAACCATTCAGAAATACATAACACCGATGGCATCCCTGATATTTTGCGCGAAGCCAAACACGGTGCCGATTATGCTCTAAAGGCTTATGATTTTGCCAATGGAGTAATCGATAATATGCCCTTGTCTGTGGGTAATTTTGGTGCCGACCACGGTTGGTGGGGCAGACCCGAAAATCAAGATTTTATCCCCACTAGCATCACAGGTCGGGGAGGCCCTCACGAGCGTGATTTGCGTTTGGGAGAAGTGGGTTCCACAGTTGGTGCGCAGTTTGCTGCTGGTTTAGCCATACTTTCCGTGCATTATGAGGTCTATGACCCAGAATTTGCTGCCAAAGCCTTAAAAGTAGCCAAAGAACTCTATGTTTTTGCCAAGGAACTTGCCCTAGGAACTTCTAATAACGCTAACAACACCTTATCCACTTTCTCAAGCTCTGCTTATAATGGTAATAACGAATACTATGATGATTTGGGCTTAGCCGCCATTGCTTTGCTCTATGCTACCCAAGATACCATGTACCTTTACGATGCTGTGGAAAACCCTGCGCTTAGCGAAGGGCAAAATAAACACGATTTTATGCATGATAGAAATGGAGCAGGGGCTTTTAGGGGAGGGTGGTTTGCGCATAAAGAACCAACCTTGCTAAAAAGTGGCAAAAACACCTCCTGGGCTAACGCTTACACTTATACGCTTTATGCCTTTTATAAGTTGATTTTATCTTCAGCAGACCGCGCCGCCCAATATGGCATAGATAATAATCGCCGTTTGGCTTATATAGAAGATGTGATTTTAACCATGGTTTGTAACCTTGGTGACATGAGCTTAGGATCTGCCAGCACAAGTATTACACTACCCAGTGGGGTTATAATGTGGAAGCAGAGCCAGGTTAAATACGATCCAATATGGTTTACCATGTTCACCGACCAAACTTGGATTTATAATCGCTACCAAGCGGGGAATATTTTTGAAGTCATGGCCTATGCCGATATAGCTAAAGATTTAGAAGGTCTTAATTTGCCCAATATGGGGGCACAAGACTGGAAGTCCAAAGAAATGCAGCAACTGGGCATTAATCAGCTGAACTACATGTTAGGCATGAATCCTTGGGATCTCTCTATGCTGTTGGGTGTGGGCGACAAAAACGATGCCCACCCTCACCATAGATCCGCTAACCCCGAAGGCAAAAATGTTCCCGGAGCTCCCTACAAATACCGTCCTCCCACGGGAGCTTTATATGGAGGCATACCTGCGGGAGGGACTAATTCCATGGTTCCAGCTTCCATGAGTTGGGAAGATTACCATCTTTCGGAAACTTGTATAGATGGCACAGCTTCTTTTATAGCTCCCACCATTGTAGCTGCTAAAAGCGAAGATTTAATGCGCCCTCCCAGTGCCACCGTAGAAATTAAATATGTGGGTTTTGATTCCGCCATCGTGGTGGTGCGTCAAGACCGTTTTGGTACTTCTACCATAAATTTTGGCACTTCCCCCGAAGTTTTAGATCAAAGCGTAAGCAGCGATACCCCTAATTCCATCCATACCATTATTTTAAAACCCTTGCAAAATGGCACTGAATACTTCTTTACTGTGAGTGCATACAACCAACAAAGTGGCAATCACCGGGTAATTTACGCAGTGGACAGCACCCAAACTCCCTTTACCTTCACCACTCTAGCCAGTCCCCCGGCTTCTGCGGATATTCAAAATGTCAAGGTTTGTAATGTCTCAGCCGATAGTGCCGAAATCATGTGGTTTACCCCCAATGGCGAATACGAATCGAAAATTTATTGGGACACGGTATTAACTTCTTACGACAATATGCGGTGGAGCAAAAGTGGCGATGAAAGTGGTGTGCCCACTCGTTTCCATTATATGAAAATTGGCGGTTTACAAGAGAAAACCACTTATTATTATGTGGTGGAAAGTAACGGTGTGCGCAAAGCCGTAGATGATAATGGTCAACCCCTACAATTTACTACTCCAGTAACCCAATATGACTTTGAAGTGCGTACCTATGAGTACGATATTGGTGGCATGCAATTTATAAACTTTAATATCTTTAATAACGAAGAACGAGCTTTTGATAGTCTCACTTTACGACTGTATGTAAATGCCACCGAAGCCCAGATGTCTAATTGTCAGATTATGTTTGATAGCGATATTTGCCAAGCTTATAATGAGGCTGGCTTTAATTTGCCCTGTGAAAATGACCGGGAAATTCGCGACTTATTGCGCGGAGCAAAACCCCAGCGCTTAGATGACACCTATAACCCGCAAACCTCAGAGTATTCTTGGTATATTCCCTTAAATCTAGGTTCTACCACCATAAAATCTTCCTCCCGTTTACGCCAAGATATTCGCTTAAGTGGCGGTATTGGTAACAGAAACCCCGATGGTTCCATTAAGTGCGACCCCATGGTAACTCCAGCGGCAAAACGCTTTAGTGCTGCCGGGGGGGATTGGAGCTGGATGCCCCACAGTCGCGCCCAAGGTGATCCCGTGGATTATGTGGGAATGCCCACGGAAGATAAAGAATTTGGCGATGCTGATATGGCTCCTGTTAATCCCTATATTGTGGTATATCGCAAAGATGAATTTGTCTGGGGTTTCTCTCCTTCGTATCAAGAGCAAATTACCAAACGCTCGGATTATAAAATAACTACTACTTTTCAAGCGCCTTTTAATGTTTCCAACGGAGCTAGGGTAGAGCTTGACGCAGCTTCTTCAACCATTTATGTAAAGGGAACCGCCCATGTAACCGAAGCGGGGAGCATCAATTCAATTTGGGTAAATGGAAGCCCTCTTTCCGACGAAGAAGTGCAAAAGGCAGCGATTTACAACTATGATACGGAAATGTTTGATCTAAATATCCCCGTACGCATGGGCATTGGAGGCAATAAGGTGGATATCACCGTATTTGCAGGCCCCGATCTCAGCTGTGCGGAGTGTCAAGAGTTTGGAGGTTGCGCCTTTACCAACCATAACTTCTTTGTGCAATTTAGTCGTGGTGAACTCACCGCATCTACTTTGATAATCACCGATGTGGCCACAGGCAAGTCCGTAACCAGCCCTGCAGAACCTGGCGCTATCAACTTTAACATCACCGTGCGTGATGACGACAAAATCAAGGCTAAAACTCCCAGCGTGCCTGTGTTGGTTATCAATGCTCGCAAAGGCGATACCCTAAAAGTTGATTTGAAATTCAATGATAATGGTGTTTTCAGTTCATCTAGCCCCATCAGTGGCGTACCCAAAGCCGTAGGCTCTACGGGCAAAGACGAAATCGTCTTTTTCGCTGGCGATACTATCATCGTGCGCTATGTGGATCCCGACGATGACGAAGATGTGAGCGAACAAAGTTTTTATGCCGAAAGCAAAACCCCTGCTTTGACCGTGGCTAAGCTTTTAGACAGCGATTGCGATGATATTCCCGATATGCTTGAATTACATTTTAGTCAAGCTTTTGGACCTGGTGACAAATTAGACACCATAAATATAAGCGTGGATAACCCTCTCACCGGTGGAGTTATAAGCTTTACGCTTATTAATGATAAACCGGTAACAAATTTGGCTACCATTCAAATCCCTATTCCCACCTCGGCAAACTTAACTACTAATGCAGCTCCTAGTGGTGAAGTTTCTGTGAAAATGCACATAGATGGCATTGGTGCCGAAGATTCTAAGGTTAAAGTAACTGATGGTATTTTACCTAAGCTTATTGGGGTGAGCATTTTAGAAAATATTGATAGGGAGTCAGAGCAAGATACCATAATGATCAGCTTTAATGAGCCTGTTTCCTTGCAAAGTCGCAGTACTTGGCCTTTGGCCGTCTATAATAGCCAAGGGGAAAAATTAAACACTGCTAGTATTACTGTGGTGGATAGAGCCAACACTGAAAATGATGGACAAAGTTGGCTTTTTGCCATCACTGGCAACACCAATGGTAGTCTTATAGATTCAGGCTATTTTGCGGAAATAGATCCAAGTTTTTTAGTTAATGACAATGCTTTAAACTCTTTGGATCCCAATGGTTGCGACGGACGAGTAATGGTCATAGAAGTGCCTAAACCAGTACCAGTAAATGTGGCTATAATGAAGGATGTAGATGGCAACGGCTACCCCGAAGTACTTTACATGGAATTTGCCCGCAAGCTCCGCGATAAAGATATGCTCGACAGTTTTGTGGTGAGTTGGGGAAACCCCGCTATTCAACGATCATTGCTTCCCTCCAAAGCGCGTCAGTGGAATTTAGATTATAAAACTCGCGAAAATAAAGTGGGAGTTTTCGATGCAAATGGCGATGCTGTACTCGACGCTAATGATATGCCAATTTTTGAAACCCAAACAGATACTTTCTCGGTCTTAGAATTGGAGTTCGATGAAAAAATCTTCCCCTTTGGTACCACCCATGGCCATCGTAACGGTCGTGGTCGTGTAAAACCTCGTTTGGGGCCTGCGGGAGGCTTTTTTGAAGTGGAATATAGCGTTTCTGACTCCGTAGGTCCGGTTTTAACTGCGGCACGATTGTCTAATATGCGTTCGGGAATGGACTCCTTGGGCTTGGTTGTAAGTGAACCCGTAGATACCACCGGAGGAGTGATTTTACTGCGCCGTCGCAGTGGCAATGTTTCTGAAATTATTCCTGCTGTTTCCATGCGCCTTGGAAACGATTCTCTCTTTATTTTCTTCTTTGATAAAGAAAATGCTGGTACAGTTCGCATCGGAGACTTTGTACGCCTATATTCCGAGCCTGTTTTAAGTGGCTTAGTGGATAGAGCAAATATCTTACCTGCACCCAATGCACCTTGGATTCAAGTTAAAGGGGTAGAGGATGATAAAGTTGATTATAAAATTAGCGTGCATACACCAGTGGTAGGTAGAGATCCCGATGCTGTGCAACAAGGCTATGGACCCCATGCTCCCGATCCTGATGATTATTTTAGAATTACAGTAAATTTACCTGGGGAAAATACCATGCAAAATATTTCCGAAGGTAGTACTAATATGTTTGTGAATAAAGGTGTAATATATGATACTACAGCCTATAACTTTTTAGGTCCAACTTTTAAAGTTGAGATAAATCTGCCATGGACTGATCACCAATACGATGGAGATAAATACACCGTAAATTACCAATTATCAATAGTTTTAAACATATACGATCAATTAGGACAGTTTGTTAATGGTACTAAATTGCGCTTTAATTTAGACGATATAGGTAGAGAATATATCAGCGATGATGGTACACTTTCCTTGAATTTTGAATGGCTTAGCCATGACGGTTCTGGTCCTAAATCTAAGTCGGGGCGTATTGTTGGGAGTGGATCTTATGTGGGAAGATTTAATTTCACCACTTCGTACATGGCCATGGAAGACGAAAAGGTGCCTTTAGATGATAAAGGCGTTGCCGAAAGAGTGCCGGCTTACCGCAGGGGTAGTGCTAAAAAATCCCATGCCGAAAAAACTAGTAGTTTTGGAGTAATTAGAGTTCATTAATCAATTTTGCTTATGTTATGTCCTTTTTGTAAACACGATAAAAACAGCGTAGTCGATTCGCGAGCTACTAGTGGAGCTATACGCCGTCGCAGAGAATGTAGTAACTGCTCTCGGCGTTTTACCACCTATGAGTATGTGGAAAAAGTCCCTTTAACTGTGGTAAAGCGAGATGAAACCCGCGAAGCTTTTGCCAGGGAAAAACTATTGAATGGTATAATGACTGCTTGTAAAAAGCGACCTATTTCACGCAATGCCATAGATGAAATAGTAAATGACATTGAAAACACCTTGATGAACGGCGATTCTCAAGAAGTTAGTTACGAAAAAATCGGCAATTTAGTGATGGATGCTTTAAGCTCATTAGATGCGGTGGCTTATGTGCGTTTTGCCTCGGTTTATAGAGAATTTAAAGAAGTGGATGAGTTTTTAGATCAAGTCAAAAACTTAAAAGATTAATGGCATTCTACTAATTTAAGCTATAGACATCTAAATCCTGGTCTTTGCCGCGCATTTGAAAACTGCCGTGGGCTTGGACTTTAAAACCATGGGTGTGGGGCATTTTCTTTAAAAAAGTATCAGAAACGACAAAATCTTTTTTAAGCAAATTGCATAGAGATTGGATGCGAGCTGTGCTATTTAAAATATCGCCGTGGTAGGCTATGGCACTGCCAAAATTTCCAACTTCCGTGGCAATCACTCGCCCTGAATGTACAGATGCTTTAAATACAGGGGCGTTTTGATATTTTTCCTTGAAATAATCTTTGCGTTTATCAAAAAGTTCTACTAAATCTTTTAAAAAATATAAGGGGTAGGGATGTCGGCGACATTTTTGTGTTAGCCAAGTGAGAATCACTCCATCGCCAGCGTATTGATAGACTTCCCCAGAGTTTTCTGCGCAGCAATTAGATATTAAGTGAAAATATTCCCGCAAAAAACTACTATAATATAAGTGTCCAATATCTTCTGCTAAGGTAGTGGCTGAGCGCAAGTCCAAAAACACAAAAACTCGTTCTTCTTCTATGGCTTTTTGCTTAATTCCTAAGAGGCTGTTTATCAAAGTGCGCCAGCCAAGTTTTTTATGGATGGAATGGACAAATGTGATAAGAAAACCACAGAATAAAGCATAAAAAAAGAAGCGAAAAAATGCGAAATTAGCAAATGCTGTTTTCCAAAGTTCACTTTGCCATATATTGTTGAAATTATACAGATTCCAAGTCAAAAAAACTACTGCACCATTAATTAAAATGAGTACTGAAAATAATAAGATGCGACCTAGAAAGTAGGCTATATTAGGCCAGTGTCCGCGATCTTTTTCACCCCATAATACTTCAAAAACCCCATGAAATATTCCAAGCAACCATCCAAATTGTAGGGCGATAAGAATCATTTGAAGCTTCTTATTAACTTCGTCTTGAGGGGAATTATGTAAAAATACAAAAGCTAAACTCAATGCCATCCATGCAACTATAAAGAATGAAAGGAATAAAATGCGCTTTTTATTGAGTTTAGACACCATAATTTCTATTATAATAAAATAACCAACTACAGAAGTTAATTTTTTCTCCCAAAGTTCTATTACTATAAATGCTTTCTCTATATGTACACATCCCTTTTTGCGCTCGTATATGCAGTTATTGTGATTTTCCCGTGCTTAAAGCCCCGTCGAGGATACAGGAACAATTTGTAAGCGCAATTCTACGAGAAGCCAGTTTGCGCATACCCCCTTTGCATCTAAAACAATGGTATAGCATATATTTTGGGGGCGGCACTCCTTCGGCTTTGGAACACAATTTATGGCTTAAACTTTTGGAAAGCTTAAATCAAATTCACCAACTGAACTGCAGTAGCGGAGAGTTTTCTGTGGAGTCTAATCCTGAATCCACCACTAAGACCTGGGTTCAATTAATGAGTGATTGGGGCGTAAATCGTTTTAGTCTTGGGGTGCAAAGTTTTAATGACCAAATTTTACAAAAAATCCAACGCAATCATAACTCTACCCAAGCAATGCGTGCTATTGAACTTTTATTAAACTCAAATTATAAAGTAAATGCTGACTTTATTTTTGATTTACCAGAGCAAAGTTCAGCTCAGTTTCACGACGATTTACGCAAAGCGGTGGCTCTAGGTTTGCCACACATCTCTTTTTATGGGCTGCAAATAGAAGCCCACACTTTGCTAGACCAACAAATGCGTAAAGGCATTTTTAGCCATAACCAAGCTTCATACAGCGAGTTTTACCATGGTGGGGTGGAGCTCTTAGAAAAAGAGGGTTTAAATCGCTATGAAATTTCAAACTTTGCTCGCCCCGGTCATGAGTCTTTGCATAATCTTCACTACTGGCAGCGGGGAGAGTATTTGGGGCTGGGGCCAGGGGCGCATTCTTTTATAAATGGGGTGCGTTATGGCAATCCTCGAAGCTTTGTGCATTGGCTTAAATGGGTGGATCAATCCTGTCCAGAGGGCTTAATGGAACTCGATGAAGTTAATGAAGAAGCCGCAAATTTGGAAAAACTATGGTTGGGATTGCGGCAAAATGCGGGGATTAATATTCAAGAATGGCAAAAATTGGGAATAAGCAGTTCTCATTCAGTGTTTAAAAAATATGTAAATTTAGGATGGATGTCTCAAAATGATGGTTTTGTGCAAATAATGAGAGACGGTTGGGTGTATCTAGACGATATAATTGCAAGTTTAGCGTCTATAATGGAATAATATACTTGCAAATAAATTATTTTTGATTGTGGTTGATTTTGTAGGAAATTGATTTACTTTAATTTTAATAGGGTTTATCTATTTATTGACTCAAGATAAAGATAGATATACTCTTTGAGAGGCGTAAATGTTAGGGTTTCGGTTAGATTCGACAAGATTGCGAATATATCTGTTTTTATTGTTGCTTTTATGGGGCAACAGTTTCTCGCAGTTGCTCCGTGATACTGTGCGTGTGGGGGGGCGCTATCAAGTAGAAGTTACTATTAAAGATCCTGTGCTTTCTGAAGGTGATAACTTAGTTCCTTTATACGACCAGGAATTTGCTTTATTGTTTAACGAAGACAGCAGCGTTACAAAAGTTTGGCATTTATCCGATGATACTAAGTTCTTCGCCAGTGGTGATGAGTTTAAAACTCCTTCATCACCAGAGGAGCCAGACACTTCGGCTATACCAGACGGTAATGGGCTTCTTGCCTGTAAAGATGGTTGGCGTTGTTTTATGCTTTCCAACTTAGATGAAGAAATGGTAAAAGTGAGTATCAAAGATGAAGACGAGCAAGTTAATACTTTTGCAGAACTTTATTTTTACTATCCTCGCTTAGTTTTCTCCGATGAAAAGGGGGAAAAAATTGACAAATTATCGGATATTAATTTTAAAACAGGGGAATATAAGTTAATCAATGTACAGGCTACTACCCCCAATGGAAAACCAGATAATACTTTTACCAGCACGGGGGGATCCAATTGGCTAGTTCCCGATGTGGGCGACAACACTAATTTGGAGTTTTTTATTGTTGATAATAACGGCAATAAATCTGATAAAATCGATAGCATCAAAATAACTGAAGGTAAAGCGCAGTTCTATATGGGAGCATCCGCACCAGTAAATGGAGCTAAAATTGACTTTCATTTTGCAATGTATTCTCAACTATTAAAGCCGAGTGAGCGCCCTCGCGATACCGTGCCTTTCCCTGGGGAAATCAATATTAACTACGGCGATTATCCTTTGTTGGATTCAGCCCATATATACGATTTAGATGGCGATGGCATTGGCGATCATATTCAAGCATGGTTTAACGAAGGTTTAGAACATAGTCCTCGCGATCCACAAATGAGTTGGCCCCATGGCGAAAAACTAAGTTCCGTAAACCCAGGTGGTGCCTCCATAGGTTTTGCCAAGGGCAATAATTATATAGAGGTGGATGTAGAGCAACGAACTGTGAAAAACCCACCTGCCCAGGGAGATTTTGCGGTGGAAGTCCAAAGCGAGTCTGGGCAATGGTTCCCAACCCAAACACCTATAAAAGATAAAATAGGGCCAGTGCTCAATGGGGTGACAATAATTCGCGGTAATGATGGTGATCCTGATACTTTAGTGGCACTCTTCAATAAAGAATTAGATGATTCCTTCAGTCAAGGTAAAGCTTTTTTAGTAAATGGCAATTCTGTTCGTGTAAGTGGTAAACCTGTAGAAGGGCGAGTTTGGCGTTTTATTGTAGATGAGCGCGATGCGGAAAAAGTTAATCCGGGAGATTCCATTAATATCTCCGCAAATGGTGGACTTAAAACCCACGATCAAAACTTGCCCGCCAGCAACAATCGCAAGGTGGTCATTCGCGAAGCAGGTAATATTCCGCCTTTAACCGAAGATGGCAATGGCTTTTTTGATTCTAACCTCGATGGGCGTTTAGATAGTATAACTCTCGAGTTTACTGAAGCACTGCAAGAATGGCAGTTAGACTCCCTCGATGTCCGCTTTTTCTGGAAAGATACCGCCGACAAAATCATAGAGCTTAAGCCAGATCCTAAAGATTTACAATGGGATAGTAAAAACCCTACACAAATTTCCTGGAAGTTTGATCCCGACGATTATGGTATTCAGCATAATTTAACCTCCATAGATAATCCCAGTTATGGTTATGGTTTTTTAATTAATAAACAAGAAATTTTAGAAGATGTTCTTTACGATACTTCCACGGTAAAAATGACTGATCGCATGGCCCCGGTGTTAACTACAGCTATGATTTGGCCTAATTCTAAGAACCAAAACAAAGGAGATTCACTGGTGTTATACTTTTCTGAAGAGGTGGACACAAATGCTCTTAAAACTTTGGACTTTTTAGAGTTTTTACAAACGGGGAGTGGCTCTGGAGATTTGGGCTTGGCCAAAGCAATTTGGAGTGATAGTGGGAAAGTACTCAGCGTTCAGTTAGCCCAAGGTACAAGTTTATGGGATAGACCTAATCCTGGAGATTCGTTATTTGTTAAATCCTTGTCCCATGGTTTACAAGATACCCAAGGCAATGCTATGGAATCTGATGGAAATGCGGTGTTGTTGCAAGGAGGAGCACGCATTTTAAGTGATGATGCTTTTATAGTGGGTGTTAATCGTATGGCCATTGGCAATGACGATATCCCTCGGGATAAAGATGGCAACCCCGAAGCAATTAGCGTGGATTTTTTACCAGATAATGTGAAGTTAGACGATGGTTTGCGAGGGAGTTCCTTAGGGGTTTTGTTAGATGTTGGTATGGCTACCGTGGGAGATTTAGATAGTATTAGCGAAGAGTTAGCTTTGGATTACGAAAAGATAAAGCTAAGTTGGCAATTAGATATTTTCACAAGTTTAGGTGGTTTTGTAGCCAGTTCCAAAGGGGAGATAAACTGCACAGATCCTGAATTTTCAGTTACAGGCGATCAAGCAGGTAACTGTTTTGAAAACAGACGGCGGGTTTATTTATCTTGGAATATGTTAGCTGAAAATGGTCGCAAAGTGGGATACGGAGTATATGCGGCTAAATTGACTGTAAAGGTAAGTGGTGCGAAAAAGACCCATCGTGTGGTTAAAACCTACGCGTGGGGGGTAAAAGCAGGCAATGGTAGTGGTCGTCCCACTTTATTAAGAAATTAGGCGGAGGCAAAAATGCAGAGCAAAAAAACAATCTTGTTTATTTTATTAGCCATTACGGCTCTTATGGCTCAAGATGTGTGGAACCCAGCTAATGGGGTTTATATTAAGCAAAAAGGGCAGATTTATCCCAGTGATTCGGTGTCGGGTGATTTATATTATACTCGTTACGAAGGCGATGATCGGGTAAAGAAGGTAACATTCCGTTACAATGGCATGGGGTACTTTCGTCTAGAAAATAAAACCACCATTGCAAGCACCCCTGGAGCTGACGGTATAGTGCACCACCCTGATGGCGATATTCTTATTGCAGGGCAAAATGAATATGTGTATAAAGTCAATCAAAGTAGTGGGCAAATAGTAGCCCAAGCCACAGATGAAGGTGGAAGGCAAAGGACTAAGAGATACGGAGTTTTTCATTTGATGATGGATCCCGACAACGAAACTTTATGGGCGGCGGGTATTCCTGGTCGTCTTTTTAGTTTTCCCTTAGACAAAAACCAACCTGGTAGATTAGGAGAAGGAACTTATCGCAAAATAATAGGGAAGGATTCCCTAATTTGCACCTTGGCTTGGGATGAAAATGGTCAAGCTTTTTACACTTCCTCTAATGATAGGGGATATGGCTACTTTGGTGTGATAGACTTGAATACTATGGTTGCAACTCGGAGCATTAGCGGAGTTATGGAAGGCGCTCACGGTATGACTTACGATACCTATTCCAAAACAATCATAACTTTTGGTGGTAAGCGTATTGTGCAAATAGATCCCATTTCAAGAGTTAAGATAGCAGAGTTGGAGTTTGATAAGGAATTTGCTGACTACGCTAATCATTTTAACTTCATATACGATTCCACTAAATATGGTTTCCGTTTTGACCAAGGCACCACCGATGGCAAAGGGCATTTGTATGTGGCAGAAAATAATGGTTATTTAGTTTTTGTGGATTATACTTCTAATCCACAAAAACGAATTGATGATAATATCTTGATTCATATACAGTATTTAGATCCACAATTAGATGATGTGGCCCCTTTATCTGGTGCCGGTTCAGAACCTAAAACCACAGTAGTTCTTTCTTCCGCTTCAGGATATTCCAGCGCATGGGGAGGGGGAAGTTCTGGGGGTAACCAATATTGGAGCAGCCCTGCACTTAGCTCTTCTAGTAATGGGAGTTCAACTGGCGGTGGCTCCAGCGGTTCCACCGGCGATGGTTCTGGCTCCAGTGGTTCCACCGGCGATGGCTCTGGCTCCAGTGGTTCCACCGGCGATGGTTCTGGCTCCAGCGGTTCCACCGGCGATGGTTCTGGCTCCAGCGGTTCCACCGGCGATGGCTCAGATGGCTCTAGCGGTTCTGGAAGTGATGGTTCTGGCGGTTCTCCAGATGGCTCCAGTGATTCCGGCAGTGATGGCTCTGGCGGTTCCCCAGATGATCCCA
>LSQX01160225.1_pt2 | contig 44531 bp, 46 predicted proteins | sample 654561 | NCBI WGS metagenome assembly LSQX01 (sample SAMN04489861, study PRJNA283612) | anaerobic digester metagenome | isolation source: 4 biogas reactors fed with cattle manure at either 37C or 55C with and... | place: Denmark: Kongens Lyngby | collected 2014 | reverse complement strand
ACCTTTCTTATAATGCACTACGGGTAATGAATAATGATTTTTTAGAATTGAAAAAGGCGGAGTCGGAGGATATTCCGGTCATCTGGAAAATTCTCCAACAATCCATAGAACGTCGACGAAAAGACGGAAGTGATCAATGGCAGGACGGTTATCCCAATCTTTCCACCGTCGAAATGGATGTGGAAAAACAACAAAACTATGTGCTTACCCAAAACGGGAAGCTCATTGCGACGGCCGCTGTCATTTTCAATTACGAACCCACTTATGATGAAATTGATGGAGAATGGCTGACAAACGGTGATTTTTATGTGGTGCATCGGGTAGGCGTTTCAGATGAAGTAGCCGGAAAAGGAATAGCAACCCAATTTTTTCTGATGATTGAGGAATTTGTCAAAGAAAAGGGTGTTTTCAGCATTAAAATCGATACGAATTTTGATAATCTGGCGATGCTTCGGATTTTGGAAAAATTAGATTATACCTATTGCGGCGAAATCTTGGTGAGAAATAGTCCGAGAAAGGCTTTTGAAAAGGTACTTTAATAATCACAGGCAGAAAAAACTTTGACAAAGTTTGGAACTTTGTCAAAGTTGAGTAAAAAATCCCTACTTTCATTTTACGAAACCTTAATTACACATAATGTTTAAAAATTTATTCCGGAAAAAGTCCATTGAGAAACTCGTTCGGGAAAGTGAGGAAGATGTCAATCCGCTCAAAAAAGTCCTTTCGGTAAAGGATTTGACCTTTATGGGAATTGCGGCAGTCGTCGGTGCCGGGATTTTCTCCACCATCGGTTCGGCGGCTTACAACGGTGGACCGGGCGTTTCGCTCTTGTTTATCATCACAGCTGTAACCTGCGGATTTACAGCGCTTTGCTATGCCGAATTTGCCAGTAGAATTCCGGTTTCGGGAAGTGCTTATACTTATTCTTATGTGGCTTTCGGCGAAATCGCCGCTTGGATTATCGGTTGGGCTTTGATACTCGAATACTCCATCGGGAACATTGTCGTAGCCATTTCCTGGAGCAGTTATTTCAATAATTTATTGGTTCATCTTTTCAATATTCATCTCCCTGACTGGATGATCATCGACCCGATGACCGCCAAAAATGCCTTTGTAGAATCTACTGCCGCACTGGCCTCGGGAGCGGAATTGACCGCCAAACAAATTCAGAGTTATGAGTTTGCCATCAATGCTTACAACAGCGCACCGATGATTGGCGACACCAAAATATTTTTCAATCTCCCGGCTTTCATCATCGTGGCCTTGGTTACTTGGCTGGCATATATCGGCATTAAAGAAAGTAAGAAATCGGCCAATTTTATGGTGTATTTCAAAGTTGCCGTGATTTTATTTGTGATTGTTGCCGGAGCATTTTTTATCGATACCAACAATTGGCGACCTTTTCTTCCCAATGGATTTGAAGGCGTTCTGAAAGGTGTTTCGGCCGTTTTTTATGCCTATATAGGTTTTGATGCGATCTCCACGATGGCCGAAGAAACCAAAAATCCGCAACGTGATATGCCGCGCGGAATGATTTATTCGCTACTGATTTGTACCGGATTGTATATTTTAATCGCACTGACATTGACCGGAATTGAACATTATTCGCATTTTCAAAATGTAACCGATCCGCTGGCATTTGTGTTTGAAGAACGTGCGCCTTGGATTGAAAAAATTGTTTCCATCAGTGCAGTTGTCGCGACGACTTCGGTTTTATTGGTTTTCCAGATTGGACAACCGAGAATTTGGATGAGTATGAGCCGTGATGGTTTATTGCCTAAAAAATTCGGGCAAATTCATCCGAAATACCAGACTCCGGGATTTGCAACGATTGTAACGGGTGTCATCGTCGGAATCGGAGCTTTATTCATCGAAAGTGATTTGGTAACCGACTTGACGAGCATCGGGACTTTGTTTGCATTTATGTTGGTTTCGGGTGGGGTTTTGTTTTTACCGCCCAAACTCAAGGAATCTGGTAAGTTTCATTTGCCTTATATAAACGGAAAATGGATTGTTCCTGTTTTATACATTTTCTTTGTTTACGCTTTCCAAAACCGTACGATTGCGGCTTTTACCGAATTCAATTTAGAAAATAGCGAAGAAGTTTTATTTATCGTTTTCCTGATTTTTGCTTTAATCGTAGCGATTATGACCTTCATCCGAAACTATTCGCTCATTCCGATTATGGGCGTTTTGATGTGTTCTTATATGATGGTTGAAATTCCGCTTGTGAGCTGGAAATGGTTTCTGGTTTGGATGGCGCTTGGGCTGACGGTTTATTTCCTTTATGGTTATAGAAATAGTAAATTGAGGAAGGAAGTTTAAGTCAGATTATTTCAAATCGAAACGATTTTCAATTCCGAGTACGTTATAAATAATTTTCAAATGGTATTTGACTGTATTTTCTGAAATAAATAATTCGTTTCCAATTTCTTTATTGGTTTTTCCTTGTTTGACAAGTTCAATGATTTGGAGTTGCCTGTCCGACAAACTCTCCCGAGCTTCCTCCAATTGTTTGTCTCCTTGGGTTGCATTTCTGGAGATTTCTTCCAACTCCTCACGCATTCTTTCGTTTTCGAGTTCAATGAAATATCTTTTTTCTTTATTGATTTTAAATAATTGATACAAAACAACGAGAAATGCCAATAGAATAACAGAGGTTACGGTGAGGAAAATCTGGACATATCGCTCATATCTTCGTTCGAGCTCTCTACGTTTTTTCCAAAGTTCTTTTTCAACCATATTTAAATTTCCACTTTGAACGGGCGCATTGTACACTCCGGATAATTCAGAGCCCATTCTTTCATGAAAATATGCGTTTTTATAGTCGTCCATTTTGAGGTAAAAATGGCTCATGTCATAATGCATTCTAATTTTATAAATATCAATTCCGTATTTCTTGGAATAATAAATACCTTTTTCAAAAGCCCATTCTGCCAATTCAGGATTCCTTGTATGCTCTGCAAGATTGACCAATTTGCAATAAACGGCAGGCAAATGCTCTGGATTTTCGTTTTCTATAACAGCAATGCCTTGGCGCAATATCGCTTCTGCTTCTTCGTATTTTCCTTCTCTTATCTTAAATGTTCCTGCGACGTTCCAATAAAAAGCTTTGATGGGCGGATCTACTAATTCGAGATCCCGCTCTGTAATTTTATCAAAATGATATCGGGCTTGTTGAAAATCCAATAAGTCAAAGTGAATAAACATTTTTTCGAATTTGACTCGGGCTTCGGCATGGGCCTCAATGGCCGTACCTCTTCCCTCTTCCACAGCATAATTCAGATTGTTCAGAACAACGGCATAATTGTAAAGCCTTTTGTAAGTCAAAGCTTTTTCGATGTAAGCATAATATCTATCAATCGAAGTGCTGGACGGATGATTGATAATTTCTTCCAATTTTATGATTGCAGAATCATATTTATAGGCATTATTCAGCTCCGAAATCTTTTCAGTTAACTCTTTCGGATCTATATTCTGTGCAAATACCAACAGAGGCAATGCGAAAAAACCACAAAAAAATAAAACTTTCTTTTGCAAAAAGAATACTTTAATTACACTCAAGACGATTGATTATTAACCTATTACGAACCTACCCACTGGGTAGTTTGTCATAACTACTCCCTAACTACACCCACAAAAGTAGAGAAAATAAATTTTATTTGTGACTTTCGTACCGCTTTTATTTGAAAGCAAAAAGTAAAAATATTTTTGACGGAACCCTCCCTCCTAAAAAAAAACAAAAATTACTTTAACTACCTATTCTCTACTCTAACTGATTTTATTTTAGTTAGTGAATCAAAAGCAGTCCTTGGAACTAATCGTTTGAAGGACTGCTTGTTTTTTTTAAATACTTGGAAATCCAATCAATTAATCGGAGCAGGAATCAGTAAAACTGGAATTTTTGTACCTTTAATTACGCCATCGGAAACGCTTCCTACAAATGTCTTGTATAGTGCGCTATGCTTTATATAACCCAAAACAATCAAATCTGCATGAAGTTTTTCTGCCAGTTTCAGAATTTGTTTGTCTGCAAAGCCATGGAGAAGATGAACCTCGGTCAATAGCCCTGCCTCCTGAAATTTTGCTTTAAAGGAATTTAAAGTGTCCATTTCCTTTTCATATTCGGTAAGGTTTACTGGAGAAATGTATTCGACACCCGGCTCAGTTACGACAATGTCCTTACTGAGCGAAGTCACATGCACCAAATGGACTTTGGATTCAAATGCCTTGGCGATTTCAATTGCTTTTTGCGCTACCAAATCACCTTCTTTGTTGGAGTCAATGGGAACTAATATTGTTTTCATTTTCAGTGGAATTTTTAATTTGAATTAAAGTTAGCAAATAGATTGCAATCAAACTATGATATTTCCACGTATGAAGTTAATTCAAACTATACTCCGTTCCGTCCTTTCCGTCTTTCAGCTGGATTCCGATGGCAGCCAATTCGTCACGAATTTGGTCGGACAAAGCCCAGTTTTTATCGACACGCGCCTGATTTCGCATTTTGATGAGTAATTGAACCGTTCCGTCCAGTTTGTCGTTTTTTCCGTTGGAAGCTTCATCGGATTTCAATCCCATTACGTCAAATACAAATTCATTCAACGACTTTTTCAAAACTTCTATGTCATCCGAACTCAGTTTTTCCGTTCCGGCTTTAGCGCCATTAATTACCCGCACCGCATCGAATAAATGAGAAATTAAAATGGGCGTATTGAAATCGTCGTCCATTGCTGCATAACAATCTTTCAGCCAATTTTGAACGTCAAAGGTGGATTCTTTTGAGTTTTGAATGAAATCAAGATTTTTAATTCCGTCCATCAATCGATTAAATCCTTTTTCGCTTGCCAGCATGGCATCATTCGAAATGTCGAGAACGCTTCTGTAATGCGCTTGCAAAAAGCAAAACCGAACAATTCCGGGATGGAATGGTTTTTCAAAGAAATCATTTTCACCGCTTACCAATTGCATCGGTAAGATATAATTTCCGGTTGATTTACTCATGCGCTGTCCGTTCATTGTCAGCATATTGGCATGTAGCCAGTATTTTACAGGTTCCTGTCCGTTGGCGCCTTTGGCTTGTGCGATTTCACATTCGTGGTGCGGGAACTTCAAATCCATTCCGCCACCGTGGATGTCAAAAAATTCACCCAAGTATTTGGTACTCATTACGGTACACTCCAGATGCCAGCCCGGAAAACCTTCACCCCAAGGTGAGCCCCAACGCATAATGTGCGCCGGAGAAGCGTTTTTCCAAAGGGCAAAATCCACCGGATTTCGTTTTTCATCCTGACCGTCCAGATCGCGGGTATTATTGATTAAATCATCAATATTTCTTCGGCTCAATTCGCCGTAATTCAATCCTTTTTGGTTGTAAGCGACCACATCAAAATAAACCGAACCGTTGATTTCATAAGCCAATCCAAGTTCGATTAATTTTTGAGCCAATTCGATTTGCTCCAGAATATGCCCTGTGGCAGTGGGCTCAATTGTGGGCGGAAGTAAATTAAAGGTTTCCAAGACTTTATGAAAATCGACGGTGTATTTCTGAACGATTTCCATCGGTTCGAGTTTTTCCAGTCTTGATTGTTTCACAAAACGGTCGTTGTCCACATTTCCATCATCGGTCAGGTGACCGGCATCGGTGATATTTCGTACATAACGAACTTTATAACCCAAATGCACCAAGTACCGATAAATCATATCAAACGACAAAAACGTACGTACATTTCCCAAATGTACATTGCTGTAAACCGTTGGTCCACAGACATACATCCCGATGCTGTCTTTGTGAATGGGAACAAATGTTTCTTTCTCGCCGCTCAGCGAATTATGTACTTTTAAGTTGTGGTTTTTGATCATTTTGGGTTGTGCGTTTATGGGTTTTGGGTTATGCGTTAATTATTTTTGAATATTTCTATTAACTAAGCTTTGAAAAGCTATCATTTCTGCTTCATTATTAAAATATCTTTTGGGAATGACATAAGCAACTATACTATCGATATAAAGATAAAAAGCATTTTTACCTTCTTCAAATTTTTTTACTGTAGCCCAATTAACTGCTCCTTGTGAGTTTTCACTATTGTATAAAATTTTATCGTCAGAGAATTCATATTCTGTTTTACTTAAAAAACTCCCATCTTTTAAAGCTATTTTTTTTGTACTTTTTAATCTAAAATAAATTAAAAGGAAACAAGTAAGCCAAAAAATTACTGTTGAAAAAATTATAGCGAATAAATTTATTCCGTAATTAATAAGGAAATATAATTGTATAATAATAAATGCAATACAATACAAAATAATTGATTTTCTAAAACCATTTTTCATGAAATGATGTTTAGCAAAATCTGAATAATCTTCCCTCGTTATATCTACAACTATTTTCATTTCAAATCTAAATCTTCAAACTCCCCTCCTTCCTGTCCGTCAGATAGGCGGATGGATGAGACTAGGGAGGCTTACACATTAAATTTCGTATGCACGCCGATGTAATGCAGGAATTCTCTTCTTGTCGTCGGATCGGTTTTGAAAATCCCGCCCAATTCTGCCGTCACGGTGCTGCTGTCGATATCACGAATACCCCGTGAATTTACACAAAGGTGTTTCGCATCGATTACACAGGCAACATCTTCCGTTCCCAATGCGTCCTGCATCGCTTTTACAATCTGCATCGTCAGTCTTTCCTGAACTTGCGGACGTTTCGCGTAATAATCCACGATGCGGTTCATTTTAGAAAGCCCGATTACTTTTCCGTTTGAAATATATCCGATATGCGCTTTCCCTACGATGGGCAGAAAATGGTGCTCACAGGTCGAATAAACCGTGATGTCTTTCTCCACCAACATTTGGTTGTATTTATATTTATTATCAAACGTGGACATTTTGGGCTTTCGATCGGGATGCAATCCACCGAAAATTTCATTGACAAACATTTTGGCTACGCGTTTGGGCGTTCCTTTCAAACTATCATCGGTCAAATCCAATCCCAAAGTATCCATAATGTTTTTGAAATCGGCTTCGATTTTTGCAATTTTTTCATCATTACTCAACTCAAAAGCATCTTTGCGCATAGGCGTATCGTGGTGCGACGCAAAGTGATCATCGCCTATTTCGTCGTACAAATTCTGGTCAGACATTTTCTTAAATTTAATAAAGTGCAAATTTACCGAAACAGAATCATATTTAGACCATTATCCGGCGAAATTCTAAAACCTAATGATTATCGGTCTCCACCGCAAATTTGTATATTTGAGTCCAGAAAAATTCAAGAATGAACCAAAAAATTTATGGCGTTGACCATTTTACAATAGAAGACTCGATAGAGATTTTAAACAATAAAATCCAAGCGGTAATTTCCGAAAAAAGCCGCGAACAAATCCAACGCTCCAAAGACAATGTGGAAGCAATCGTAAATTCCGGAATGACGGTTTACGGCATTAACACAGGCTTCGGGCCGCTTTGCGATACTAAAATTTCAAAAGAAGAGACCCGAAAACTTCAGGAAAATTTACTGATCAGTCACGCCGTTGGTGTGGGAAATCCGATTTCGAAGGAACTTTCCAAACTGATGCTGGTGGCAAAGCTCCACGCCTTGGCAAAAGGTTTTTCGGGAATTTCGCCTGAAACTTTTGAAAGAATTTTGTTGTTCGTCGAAAAAGATTTAATTCCCGTCGTTCCTGAACAAGGTTCCGTGGGAGCTTCGGGCGATTTGGCGCCGCTTTCTCATTTATTTTTGCCTTTGATTGGCGAAGGGAAAATCTGGAAAAACGGCGTTCCAACTCCGGCAATGGAAGTTTTGAAAGAACATAATCTTGAGCCGATTGAACTTCAGGCAAAAGAAGGTTTGGGGCTGATCAATGGAACCCAATTCATTCTGGCGCACGCCCTTTTCGGATTGGACAAAATGAAGTATTTGCTGGATCTGGCCGATGTGGTTGGAACAATGAGTTTGGAGGCTTATTCGGGTTTGAGTTCTCCGTTCCGAAAGGAATTGCATGAAGTCCGTCCGTATCGCGGAACGAAATTAGTAGCCGAGCGAATTCGCAAACTTTTGGAAAGTTCAGAAATCATTGATAACAACGATTTTCCACGGGTTCAGGATCCTTATTCGCTTCGCTGTATGCCGCAAGTGCATGGCGCTTCGCGAAATGCTTGGTTTCATCTGAAGGAAATGGCAGAAATCGAATTGAATTCCGTAACCGATAATCCGATTGTCCTGGACGAAGAAACCGCAATCAGTGGGGGGAATTTCCATGGTCAGCCAATGGCAATGGTGTTGGATTATGCGACCTTGGCTGCTGCAGAACTGGGAAATATTTCCGATCGCCGACAATATTTATTGCTCGAAGGGAAATTCGGATTGCCCAGATTATTGACGGAAAAATCGGGTCTGAACTCCGGATTTATGATCCCGCAATATACATCGGCTGCTTTGGTTACCGAAAATAAAACTTTGTGTTTCCCGGCTTCGGCGGACTCGGTTCCGACTTCATTGGGACAGGAAGATCACGTTTCGATGGGAAGTATTTCGGGTAGAAAATTCAATCAGGTTTTGAATAATCTGGAGAAAATTCTTGCGATTGAACTGATGTATGCCTGTCAGGGACTGGAATTTAGAAGACCTTTGAAATCAAGTCCGGTGATTGAAGAAGTTTTTGATTTGGTTCGAACCAAAGTGGGTAAATTAGAAGATGACCGATTGATCGGTGAAGATATTTTGGCGATTATTGAATTAATTCAAGGTGAGAAATTGAAAGAAATTATTTCGAAAGTATAAAGTTCAACCTAATCAAGGTTTAAAAAATAGAGAAAATGACAACCGAACAATTTCAACAACAAATACAACAAGGAATTCCGGCAGAATTGCCACTGAAAAAAAACTATAACCCCAATGTAAGTCACGCTCCGAAGCGAAAAGAAATTCTTTCGGAGGAAGAGAAAAAACTGGCGTTGAAAAATGCTTTGCGTTATTTCGAACCGAAATTTCATTCGGAATTAATTCCCGAATTCAAAGAGGAATTGGAGAAATTCGGACGCATTTATATGTACCGATTCAAACCCGATTATGAAATCTACGCCCGACCGATTGAGGAATATCCCGGAAAATCTTTGCAAGCCAAAGCCATCCAGCTGATGATTCAAAACAATTTGGATCCAGCGGTCGCGCAACATCCAGACGAATTAATCACCTACGGAGGAAACGGAGCGGTTTTCCAGAATTGGGCACAATATCTTTTGACGATGAAATATTTGTCGGAAATGACCGATGAACAAACTTTGGTGATGTATTCCGGGCATCCGATGGGCTTGTTTCCATCTCACAAAAATGCACCGAGAGTCGTTGTCACAAATGGAATGGTCATTCCAAATTATTCAAAACCCGACGATTGGGAAAAGATGAACGCTTTGGGCGTGTCCCAATATGGACAAATGACCGCCGGAAGTTATATGTATATCGGTCCGCAAGGAATTGTACACGGAACCACGATTACGGTTTTAAACGGATCAAGAAAGATTGATGATAAAGGAACTGCCGGAAAACTCTTTGTCACGGCAGGTTTAGGCGGAATGTCGGGTGCTCAACCCAAAGCCGGGAACATTGCCGGTGTCATTTCGGTTACAGCTGAAGTGAATCCAGCTGCAACTTGGAAACGACACGAACAAGGTTGGGTGGATGAAGTAATTTCGGATTTGGACGAATTGGTGAAAAGAGTTCGCGAAGCAAAAGAAAAACAAGAAGTCGTTTCGATTGCCTACGATGGAAATATCGTGGATGTTTGGGAAAAGTTCGACCAAGAAGATGTGTACGTCGATTTGGGTTCTGACCAGACTTCTTTGCACAATCCTTGGGCGGGAGGATATTATCCGGTGGGATTAAGTTTCGAAGAATCCAACCAAATGATGGCGGAAAATCCCGAATTATTCAAAGAAAAAGTACAAGAATCATTGCGTCGTCATGCGGCTGCAGTCAATAAACACACCGCCAAAGGAACTTACTTCTTCGATTATGGAAATGCCTTTTTGCTCGAAGCAAGTCGTGCCGGAGCCGATGTGATGGCAGAAAACGGGATCGATTTCAAATATCCGTCTTATGTGCAGGACATTATGGGGCCGATGTGTTTTGATTTTGGCTTTGGGCCGTTCCGTTGGGTTTGTACATCGGGGAAACCGGAAGATTTACAGAAAACAGATGAAATCGCTTGTCAAGTTTTAGAAGAAATCATGAAAAATTCTCCGAAGGAAATTCAGCAACAAATGCAGGACAACATCACTTGGATCAAAGGTGCGCAGGAAAATAAATTGGTGGTAGGCTCACAAGCCCGAATTTTGTATGCCGATGCCGAAGGTCGAATTAAAATTGCGAAAGCCTTTAACGATGCGATTTCCAAAGGTAAAATCGGACCGGTAGTTTTGGGACGTGATCACCACGATGTTTCCGGAACGGATTCGCCATTCAGAGAAACTTCCAATATTTACGATGGCTCGAAATTTACGGCCGATATGGCGATTCACAACGTGATTGGCGATAGTTTCCGTGGTGCAACCTGGGTTTCGATTCACAACGGTGGCGGCGTCGGTTGGGGCGAAGTCATCAACGGCGGATTTGGAATGTTGTTGGACGGAACTTCCGAAGCTGAACAAAGATTGAAATCGATGTTGCATTGGGATGTAAATAACGGAATTGCGCGTCGTTCGTGGGCGAGAAACGAAGAAGCGATTTTTGCCATCAAACGTGCGATGGAAGACGAACCTTTGCTGAAAGTTACTTTGCCGAATTTGGTGGATGAAGATTTATTGTAAATCACGCTATCTTAAAACAAATGAAAATATTATTATTGGTATTAATTTTTATACCCGCATTAGTTTATACACAAATTGATGAATCAACCACATCAAAAGTTGAGCGAGGAGCAAACTCTAAAAGTTTCTTCATCAAGGATGCTCAGGAATTTAGGTTTAAAGAATATGAAAATGTTTTTTCAAACGAACAAGCAATTGGTTATATGCGAAAAGCTAAAACGAACAAATCTATTGCTTCAATTCTCACTTATTCGGGCGGTGCAATTTTAGGTTTGGGGGTAGGTGTTTATGTTATCACTAAATCAACCGAAGGTAATTTTTGGGTTATATTTTAAGTGGTTCGACAATAGCATTGGGCACTGGAATTATGCTTTCAAGCATTCCATTGTGGATGGGTTATTCCAAAAACATCAAAAAGGCAATTGATGTTGAAAATGGAGAAAGTGAGATTCAGACTTCACAGTTAAGATTAAATGTAAACGGAGACGGATTTGGTCTTGCTTATCAGTTTTAAACAAATTAAACCGCAAAAAAGCTTTCCAATTCTTTCAACGTTTCGGGGGAAGTCTGAATGTCTTTTACTAATTCGCCTTTGTTCAAAGCAATAATTCTGTCCGAAACTTCTACCGTATGGTTCAAATCGTGGCTGGAAACCAAAATCGTTTTTTCTTTGTGGGAAGTTAAATCCCTGATTAGTTTTTTCAAACGAATTTGTGTGGAAGGATCGAGGTTGGCAAAAGGTTCATCCAAAATAATGATTTCCGGGTCGCCAATCAAAGCCGCAACAATGCCGACTTTCTTTTGATTTCCTTTGGACAAATCGCGTAAATATTTCTTTTTTCCTAAAATTTCATCGTTAAAAAAATCGGTGTAATTTTTCAGAAAAGCATCTATACTCGCTTTGTTTTCGCCGCGAAGTTCCCCGATGAAATAGAAATATTCTTCGGGTGTCAAATAACCGATGAGAAAACTTTCATCGATGAAGGCGGTGGTGAATTTCTTCCAGTCTTCGCTCTCGTGGACTTTAATTCCGTTGAGCATGATTTCCCCTGTCGTGGGTTGAATTAAGTCCAGCATCAGGCTAAAAAGCGTGGTTTTACCGGCTCCGTTGTTTCCCACCAGTCCGATACTTTCGCCTTTGTTGATTTTAATTTCGCCGAGGTTCAAAACTTTGACTCCACCGTATTCTTTTGATATAGTATTGATTTCAATCATTTTCCTGAAGTTAGATTAAGCATTTTGTTCTTTAAATCCATTAATTGCGGCATATTTCCGGGTTTTGTAACCTTTGAGAATTCCATTCATAAAATAATTTCTCAGTAAAAACCCAATCAGCCCAAGGAAGGCCAAAACCGCCGAAGCAATGTAAAAATTCCCGAAATATTTCAGCAGCATCCAAATGATCACCGGCACACCGATCAAAGGCAAAATGATGAGCCATTGCGTAATTCCGGTTCCCTGATAATTGGAAAACTGACCTTTGTCCAGATCAATTCTTTTCTTGTTAAATGAGCCTGCGAACAGTAAAAGCGGAACATTTATTCCGAAGTTATAAATCGCACAAGCCATGTTTAAAATTAAAATTTTAGAATCAAAAAAGCCATAAGGCAAAGTGGCAATGGTCATAATCAGAATGGAAAAATTCATCAAAGTCGCTTTGGAATGCAGGTAGAGTTTCATCGGAATGTTTTGCGTCATCATCATCGGATAATAAGTCGAGTCCCAAGCGGGAATAAACTGTCCGAAATTCATCATAAAAACTCCGGTCATAAAAAGCCCGACGAAAGCCCACATCGCCGATTCGTTGTAAGTATCCTGGGTATAGAAAAGCAATCCGTAAAGCGCAAAAAACAAGGACATATAAAGCACGGTTTTGGGGCGTTTGTTTCGCCAGATGAGTTTCATGTCCAACTGCATAAAAGGCGCTACTTTCCCAAACCGCTGCGTCCACGCCATTTCGGTGTCGTCAAAACTATTGGATTCGGTTTTCAGATAAGCATCTAGATAAAAATTCTGAATTAAATTTCTTTGGTTGAGCTTGAACAAGAAAATTACAATCGCAACGGGAATTAGGCAAATCCAAGGCTGAAGCAGGATTTGGTTGAAAATATTTCCTACGAATTGAGTGGTCAGAAAGATTTCAAAATATTCCAATCCGTAAAGAATGGCGATTGTGCCAAAGAACAAGGCAAATAATAATTTATTGTCAAGGATTTTCTTTTCGATGTAAATGTTGAGGAAATTCGCAATCAACACCATCGATAAAATTGAAATCGTCCAGCCTGAAATCTGAAGGAAACTGAAATCCGTTTGCCAAAAGCTAATGGCGGCAAAAGGAATGACCATGATGGGCGTAAAGATGTTGAAATAGGAAAAGATACTTTTGGTCAGAATGAAATTGACCAAAGTGCTTCGTTTGATGTTTTGAATGAGAAAAGGTTTGATGTTGATAATCGGAATTTTTTGCATCATATAGCGCATCACCAATTCAATTATAAACCAAACCACCACCAACTGATTGGCCAGATAAAGAGGTTCTGTGTCGGGAAATAATTCAATCAGTAAAAATCGCAATCCGATTCCCAAAACCAGCATACTTGCAATTCCATACAGCGCAAAAAAACCAATCAGAAGTTTGATTGCGATTTCTTTGCCCATCGTGGCAGACCGAAAAAATGATTTCCATTCGAGTAAAATGAGTTTCCTAAACATGCGCTCAATTTTATACTTATGTAAGTAGGGCAAATGGCAAAAATGTTACAAAAATAAGTATTAAGACCTAAGTATTATGTATTAAGATTTTCGGTGTTGAAAAAAAACCTCATTTCTGAAGTGCTCTTTGCTCGAACCCGTCTCGGCTCATCCGAAAAGATGGGCAGGTATACTATGAAGTTGAATCTTTACAAAACAAAAAAAGCACCTCATTTCTGAAGTGCTTTTAGCGATCTGGACGGGACTCGAACCCGCGACNNCTGCGTGACAGGCAGGTATTCTAACCAACTGAACTACCGGATCAGTCAATTTTGGACTGCAAATATACATGAATTTTCATTACCTGCAAATAGAATTCCTATTTCTCTCAACTTTTTTTATTTCTTCATAAAAAAAGCCGGAACTAAGTCCAGCTTTCTTATTCATTTATAAAGATTTACATCATTTGTCTATCTAGTTTTTCCATTCGGGTATCGTCAATGTCCGATGACATAATCAAGGATGGAAGTAATTGTTGCATCATTCTTTGCTGTGCCTGCTGATTGATTTGTTCGATCAGGAATGTTGCATCTTGAACGGTCGGAGCTTCTGTTCTGGATTTCAAATTGACTACATAAACTCCCGCATTTCCAGCAATTGCTTTGGAGGTTGTATTTGGATTCATTCCGAAAGCTGCTCCTGCAACTTTTGGTTCTGCTCCTTTTCCTGCTATTTGTGCCGATCCAAAGCTGATGGAGGTACTTCCTCTTTCCGCTCCAAAATTAGATACAAAAGCATCCAAGCTTGGGTTTTCACCTAATTTCTTATTGATTTCCTCAATCAATTTCTGATGCGCCAAAATCGGTTCCACTTCATCACGAACAGCTTTGGCAGGAGCTAATCCTTCAGGTGTTCTTGACGAAAGGAAAACGATGATATGATCTTCGTTTATGGTTGAAAACATGTTTGTAGAACCTGGTTTTGTGTTTTTATTGAAAGCCCATTTCAAAATATCGTTGTCTTTGTCATTGCTAAATCCTGTTGATGGATCTACCAATGGAAGTACGTAATATCGGGCAACGTTTTCAGCGGTATTGTAATTATAACCTTTTTGCTGCGCCAAGTTGGCAAATTCATTCAAGGATTTTCCTTGCACTTCTTGTGCGAAATTTCTTGCATCCGCAAAGTTTTTATCCGAAGTCTCCTGAGAAGGTTTGATTTCTTTCAGAATGTTTGCAAACTGATAGCCTGTTACGTTTTTCACTCCATCGATTCGAATGATATGGAACCCAAAACGAGATTCTGTCAATCCGATTTCTCCGGTTGTATGTGTATTTAAAAATTGAAGGTATTCGGGAGCGATGTTTTGTGAGTTTCTATACGTCCAACCAATGCTACCGTTTTTGGGTGCTGATCCTGGATCTTCGGAATGCTGAGCTACCATGGCATTGAAACTGGATGGATTTGCTTTTATTTGTGTCAACAAACTATCGGCCAATACTCTTGCTTCTTCGCGGGAACGATTGCCAGCCGCATTTCCTGTTCCTGTATAAGAAATTAAAATATGGCTTGAATTGATGGAGTCGGCAACTTCTTTTGTTTTGGAAACCTTTACCAATTGATAGGCATTTCCCGTTTTGAAAGGGCCTCCTACCTGTCCTACCGTCCCATTCATTAAGAAATCCACGTAGTCCTCAGGCAATTGAGAAGCAAATTGTTGTACCTCTTTTCTTGTAATAAACTGATTTACGAAAGGACGCTCTGAATATTTAGATACATAAACAGAATCATTGTCTGCACTCGCAAATGCAGCAATTGTATCCGTTACATTGTTTACCTCATCATGAACGATCTGTGGGGTTAAGAATTTTTTGATTTCATCTAAGGCTACTGCTTCATCAGCTGCAGAAGCCTGAGCTGGGAAATAAACGTAATTCAAATCAACTAAAGCTTCGCTTTTGTAGTATTTTGGATATTTTTTCACATAGGCATTGATTTCATCATCGGTTACTTCGATGTTGTATCGCTTTTTCAAATCCTCATAAGAAGCAAAAGCATAATCAATGGTTGCGTTTTGTATGTTTCCTATTTGCTGAAGTTCGGCTTCTTTGGAAGTAGTGGCTACGCCCATTGTCACCAACTGCATATATTTTTGTCGAATTAAATTAGGTCTTGCTTCGTCAAACATCATCAAAAAATTCTGATAGGTCTGTCCGGCACCGGGAACTCCTTGTTCGGCCTGAGATTTTAATTGCCCAATCTGAACTTTCAACTCATCTGCGCTCGGCATACCATATTGTTGAGCAAGGAAGTTCCAAACTTCATTTTCGCTCACCTCAAGTCCGGCTTTTTCTGCTTGTGTTTTGATAAGTTTTTGAGAAACCAAAGTGTTCCAAACTTGTTGAGAAACCTGATTTTGAGATAGGTTTTGATTTGACATAGCCGATTGTGCATTGACAAATTCTGCCAATGAGATGGACTCACCATTTACGTTCCCGACCTCATTGGGGTCACCTGTAAACAGTCGTTTTACGACGGAATTATCACTGAATAAATCCCCGGCCAGAAAAGCTATCATAGCTATACCGATCACTACAATCAAAAGCCATGTTTGTTTGCGAATTGCTCCTAAAATTGCCATTATCTCGTGTCTTAAATATTAATTTTTGGTTGGCGAAATTACAATAATTAAATCAAATTGAAAATTTGAAACCCATAAATTTTGAAAATGAAGCCTTTAAAACCATTTTTCAACTTAGTTTGGATGAAATTAATTCCTAATGAGTTGAATTTCAAAAAATGAATCCCCTTCAAGCATCAGAATTTTTCTTCCTCATAAAGCTTCATCCCCCGATTATTAAACAAACTGTATTCGCTCAAGTCGTCTTTGGCCTCCAATCCATTATTGGCCTGCAAAGAATCGCCTGATTTCGATATAATATACACAGTGTCCTGCGTGAAAACTCTTCGTTCGTTTTTATTCCAAAATAATTTTTGGGTTTTCAAAGTATCGCCTTTTTCATTGATGACCAAAACATCACCTCTTCCCTCATACCAGCCTTTCATATCATTCATCACTGCCCAATTGGCACGAAGATATCCGGGAGAATCAATACTTTTATTGTAAAAATCCATTTCCAGACCTTTTGGGAATTTTGTATAAGGCGAGTCGGTCATTGCAAATTCTTCGATCAAAGGCGAACGAAGATCAATTTTCAGAAAGCCTGAATCTTTAAAAATTACGTGCGCATTGATAAGCGATCGGCTTGGGATCTCTTCGTTCCGAGTGGATAAATCTAAATCCTCTGCTTGATTACAGGCAAAAACAAAGAGAAAAAAATAAACCGGCAGAAGTCTCTTTCGCAAAAAATTTCTTGAAAATGTATAGAAAGAAAACATCTTTATTTCGATTAATCAATCACACGCTTTCTAAACCAGATATCGTTCAGGGTAAATCCAATCTTGATGTTGGCATAATTTTCCTTGATGACCATTGAATTTGCTTTACCTAATTGCCCCAATTCAAACGCTAAATTCAGCATCGAAGCATCGCGGTCTTTGCCTACTGGAAATCCAAAACCGAAAGTCACTCCGTATTTTTTGATGCCTAAATCGCCAAACTGCAAAGGGGTCGCTTCATAAAAACCACCCAAACGGTAGGTTACACGATTGAAATAGCTTTTGTAACTATTGAAATCCGGGATCCAATACCCACCTGCTGAAACTCGAAAACGCGTGTCAATGTTGGAATTATCATCCTCGTCCAGAGAGTATCCACCCCAATCACCCCAATCCAATTGTGCGCCGACCATCCAATTTAAATCTTTTCGATAGGAAGCTCCAATTGAAAGAGATTGAGGAAGTTTCATATCTCCGTAAATCTTCTGATAACGAATGGTATCCAAATTACTTGGCACCAAATCCATCAGCACGTAAGTTGTGGTCAAATCCTCGATTTTCGCATTGACATTTGCGCCCAATGTGTAAGTCGCACCCACATCAAAACGTTTATTGGTTCCGATTTTTTTGGAATAGTATGCACCGGTTGTAAATTGGAATCCGCTTAGTTCGGCTTGGTATGAATAATTGGTTTGCAAAGCCAATCCTTCTGTTGTGATGGTTTGATTTCGATCCAATTCACCAAATAAATAATTCACACGAAGTCCCAAAGAAAGTTCGGGAGACAGATTATAAGAACCCATGAAATGAAGCGAATTAATTCCTCCACTTCCTTTGTAATCATTTCGGAAGCGAAGCTCATCGTTTTCCGAAATCGTAGCCAAATCATATCCCACCGATGTAAAAGGCTGAAAGCCAAAACCAGCTCTTGCTTTTGTTCCGATTGGAAAGGCAAGTGAAACGTTTGAAATATAAGTTGTACTTTTTTTCGAAACATTGGATCCATCGTCAAACTGGCTCAAATGGGTGTTTACGCCAAATTCAAAACTCGTAAAACTGAGAAGTGGATTCGCCGCTGGGTTATAAAAGTTGGCACTTGCTGAATAAGGATTTGTGGGTAAAACCGACAAGCCTCCCATTCCGGCTTGTTCTATATTATTGTCAAACAACAAATCTCCGGCTCCAAAAGAGGAATAAGGAGAAGTAGAAGTACTTTGTGCATTAGACAAAACGCCGATACTCAAAACACCCAAAACAGCTAAAACGCGATTTATTTTCATGCGTAAATCTATAATTTGAAGTTGCAAATATGATGATTAGATTGGAAACTGCAAAAACAGACTTAGGAATTGCTTGTTAATGAACTATTAAAGTTTGTTAAGACTTGAATTGATTTAATTCGAAAAAATATTTTTTTTGCATTTAATAAAATTTATATATTTGCAGTCCCAAATGAGTCGGTGCCTTAGCTCAGTTGGTAGAGCAAANNATCCTTGTGTCCCTGGTTCGATTCCTGGAGGCACCACTTTTTAAAAGCCATTTCAAAAGAAGTGGCTTTTTTCATTATGCAGTTTTTATATATTTTACATAGCAAAAAACTGGATCGATTTAGTCTTTACTCAACTGGTTTTCTGTATAGAAATCCTTATTTCGATTTCATATTTTAAATTCATGTAAACATCTGTTCAATTAATTACTGTAATTTTGCGACTTAATTTCAGAATTTAAAAAAATGAGCGATGCTAAAATAGCCATCATCGGATTGGGATACGTGGGTCTTCCTTTGGCGCGACTTTTCGCCACGAGATACTATACCGTAGGATTTGACATCAACGAAGCCCGAATTAATGAACTCAAACTTGGTGTGGACAGCACTCTGGAAGTCGAAGAAGAACTTCTACAGTCCGTTCTAACTCAAGATTCAAAAGCTGAAAAAGGTCTTTTCATAACCAATCAATTAGAAGATTTAAAAGATTGCAATTATTATATTGTAACAGTTCCTACACCCGTAGATAAAAACAATCGTCCCGATTTAACTCCATTGTACAAAGCGAGTGAAACCGTGGGGAAAGTTTTGTCAAAAGGCGATATCGTCATCTATGAATCCACGGTTTATCCAGGTGCAACGGAAGAAGATTGCATCCCGATCTTGGAGAAAGTTTCAGGATTGAAATTCAATGAAGATTTTTATGCCGGATATTCTCCCGAACGAATCAATCCGGGCGATAAGGAACATACCGTAGAAAAAATTTTAAAAGTTACTTCCGGTTCCACACCCGAAACGGGTCGGAAAGTAAACGAACTTTATAAAGCCGTTATTTCGGCAGGAACGCATCTTGCTCCCTCCATCAAGGTGGCTGAAGCCGCCAAAGTAATTGAAAATTCCCAACGCGATATCAACATTGCTTTCGTCAATGAATTGGCCAAAATTTTCAATCTCATGGACATTGATACCCATGCCGTTCTGGAAGCCGCCGGCACCAAATGGAACTTTCTTCCCTTTAAACCCGGTTTAGTAGGCGGGCACTGCATCGGCGTAGATCCTTATTATCTGGCACAAAAAGCACAAGAATTTGGCTATCACCCCGAAATCATTTTGGCTGGGAGAAGGCTAAACGACTCAATGGGCGAATACGTAGCTTCGCAAGTTGTGAAATGCATGATCCGTCAAGGAATAAAAGTAAACGGAGCGGAAATTCTAATGCTTGGAATTACTTTCAAAGAAAATTGTCCCGATGTCCGAAACACAAAAATTGTCGATGTGATTCAAGCGCTTCAGGAATATAAAACCGAAGTCACCACCTTCGATCCTTGGGCACACCCGGAGGAAGTTCAGCAGGAATACGGCATTTCTTCCATTCAAGACTTGGCAGTGAACGGACAACACAAACGTTATGACGCAATTGTTTTGGGCGTAGCGCATGATGAATTCAAAAATATAGATTTGAATTTGCTGAAAAAAGAAAATGCGGTAGTCTATGATGTAAAAGGAATACTAAACGACGACACCGTTGACGGAAGACTTTAATTCAAATGAAATTAATCAAATAAACAGCAGACAGGTTCATACAAATTGAGCCTGTTTTCTTTTAGAATTGAAAAATTATTTAAATCCAAAGTCTTTTTTGTAATTTGTCCCTTAACAAACTTTAACATAATTCTATCAATAAATTAGCGAAAAGGAGCACTTAAAATGTGCAAATTAGCGTGTTTAAACTATCAATATGCAGAACGACCTCAGTTCATTTGACATTCAACAAGTCAGTGAAGAAATTGAAAGAGAAAGTCAAATCATTTCTCGACTTTCCAATGAAATCAATAAAAAAGTGATCGGTCAGGAAAAAATGGTGGAAAGCCTTCTGATAGGTCTTCTTTCAAACGGACATATTTTGCTAGAAGGTGTTCCCGGGTTGGCCAAAACCTTAGCCATAAAAACCTTGTCAGAAGCTGTCAGCGGTTCTTTTTCCAGAATTCAGTTTACACCAGATTTACTTCCGGCCGATGTCGTAGGAACTTTGATTTACAATATAAAGGAAAACGACTTCAAAATAAAGAAAGGACCCATTTTCGCAAACTTTGTTTTGGCGGACGAAATCAACCGTTCACCCGCAAAAGTTCAATCAGCACTTTTGGAGGCCATGCAAGAAAAACAAGTGACCATCGGTGATGAAACCTATAAATTGGAAAATCCATTTCTGGTTCTCGCTACCCAAAATCCGGTGGAACAAGAAGGAACTTATCCACTTCCAGAAGCTCAAGTGGACCGATTTATGCTGAAAACCGTAATTTCCTATCCCAAAAGAGAAGCCGAAAAACTGGTTTTGAGACATAGCATTCACGAAGGCTTCCCCGAAATAGAAAAAGTAATTAACCTGGAGGAAATTCTCAAAGCCCGAACGATTGTGAAAAAAGTGTATATGGACGAAAAAATCGAACGATATATACTCGATATCATCACCGCCACAAGAAATCCACAAGAGTTTAATTTGTCCAAACTTTCACCGCTGATTTCCTTTGGAGCTTCTCCGCGTGGAAGCATCAATCTGGCATTGGCAGCACGTTCTTATGCGTTTTTGAGAAGAAGAGCTTATGTGATTCCCGAAGATGTACGGGCGATGAGCAAAGAAGTTTTGCGCCATCGAATTGGACTGAGTTACGAAGCAGAAGCAGAAAATATTTCAACGGATCAAATTATCGACGAAATTTTAAATGCCATTCCGATTCCTTAGATTCAATTTAAGAAATCAAACTAAGATGTAAGAAACAACCTTTTAGTGTTTTTATACATCTACTAATGGAAAGATGAAAAAATGAAAAGATTACTGACATTAACCGTTTTACTTTTATTGCTTTCTTGTGATTCTAATGCTCAACAAGATAATAGAACAATTGGAATACCAGATGACTTTGGAAAAGTAAAGCCAAAAAAAGCCGAGAAGAAATTTGAAATTAAGGATTCTATTATAAACAATGTAATCCTGATAGAAAAAGAAAAAGTTTTCACAAATGGTTCTAATTTTCTGATTGATATGCCGATTAAAGTACAGAAAGAACCTATTATTATTTTCAATAACGACAATCGAATTCCCGTAGAATTATTCTTTGAAAGGAAATCATTTTTGTACGGACAAAATGAAATTTTATTGATTACGCGTGACTGGGAATATTATGAGAGTCTCAGGGAGGACGAAAGAAACACCCCCGGGTTACATTTGATTCCCTATGTGCAAAACAAATTTTACCATATCAAAAGAAATAATAAGAGTTACAATGTTGACAGTTTGAGTATCAGAATGGACGACCCAAGAAAACCTATTACATTAAACTTCATAAAACCGGAATTTAATGATGGTGAAACAATATACTATTATGCAGATGGATATGGTTCAATTTGTTGTCCTAGAGATAAACGATGGGATTATTACGAAGCCATTCAAAACTACATTAAACTTTTTGCCGAAAAAAATAATATAAAATTAGAAAATACACGTTCGGTTTCTAATGGAGAGGAAGGCGAACATAGTAGTTTTTATTCTCTAACCGAATTGACAAACGAACAAAAACTGTTGTTTATTCAAGAAATTAAAAACATAACCGGAGAAAAATTTCCCCAAATACATCTTCCCATAACTTTTTAGATGACCTCAAAACTTTATATATCATTTCTAATTTTCTGCTTTCTGACGGTAAATTGTTCTACCTCAAAAATCGAAAACACAAAAACACAAAAAACAGTAAAAGGAATTGTTCTTGATACTGACGGATTTGGATTTAGTGGTGTTGAAGTGAAAATAAAAGGAACTAAGCGAAAAACAACAACGGATATTGACGGGAATTTTGAATTAGATGCTGCTGAAGGCGATGTTTTGATTTTTAACTGTAAGAATTGTACTCATCAAGAAATTAATGTTACCGATCAAAACGAATATAATATTACGATAAAAGCTTATTATGTTGATAACAAACAACAACGCTATATTAAACGAGAATTAAGAAAAAAAGGGGTATATGTATATCCTGATTAAATCCCATTTTCAATTTAAACGATGACCTCAAAACTTTATATATCATTTCTAATTTTCTGCTTTCTGGCGGTAAGTTGCACCACAACAAAAAACACAATTGAAAACGAAAAACCGCAAAAAATAGTAAAAGGTGTAGTCCTTGATAGCAACGAAATTCCAGAAGCAGACGCTGAGGTAGCGGTAAAAGGAACTGACAGAAAAACCACTACTGACAAAGAAGGAAATTTTGAAATAGAAGCAACCAAAGGAGATATTTTAGAAGTTACAACTGTATACGGAGAATTTTATGAGCGTCGTATTACTAACAATAGTGGATATATCAGGCTTGTTTCAAGTGTTGTTTTATTAAAAAATTAACCTAAATCTACGTCTTGAAAAACTTTAAACTCTGAACCTTAAACTTTAAATTAAATTTTGGACACCAAAGAAATCATTAAAAAAGTCAAAAAGATTGAGCTAAAGAGCCGACGCAAGGCAAACAATCTTTTCATGGGCGAATACCAAAGTTCATTCAAAGGTCGTGGAATGATTTTTTCTGAGATTCGACCTTATCAATACGGTGATGACGTAAGAAATATTGACTGGAATAAAACCGCGCATTTCAACGAGCCTTATGTGAAAGTTTTTGAAGAAGAAAGAGAACTCACAATGGTTTTGATGGTGGATGTAAGTGGTTCTCAAAATTTCGGAACCCGAAAGCAATTCAAATCCGACACCATCGCCGAAATCTGCGCTACACTTGCTTTTTCAGCTATCACTTACAATGATAAAGTAGGTTTAATTCTTTTTTCTGAAGAAATCGAATTGTTCATTCCACCCAAAAAAGGAAAAAAACACGTACTGAGAATCATCCGAGAATTGGTTCATCATGAACCCAAAAACTCAAGCAATAATTTATCCCATGCTCTTCGTTTTCTAATGGATACCTTTAAACGAAAGGCAAATGTTTTCATTTTGTCGGATTTTATGGATGAAAGCAATTACCTGAAAAACCTAAAAATTGCCGCTCGAAAACATGATGTAACAGGAATCCGAGTATATGATGAAAAAGAAAAAGAATTTCCGGACATTGGTTTAGTCACTCTGATGGACAATGAAACTGGCAAAAAGAAAATTGTACACACTTCTTCTGAATTTGTACGGAAACAATACAAAAGCTATTTCGATCGATTGACGTATGAGTTCAATCAACGGTTCAATCTAGCAGGTGCCGGAAATTTATCGATTCGTGCCGATGAGGATTACGTCAAACCCTTGTTGAATTATTTTAAAAAACATTCGGTGAAATGATGGGACGCATAGAGGTTAGAGATTGGAAGTTGGTTTTTGGAAAATGGCTATGGATGTCTGTTTTCTATTTTCTATTTTCTACTTTCTCGTCTGCACAAATCGACACAGAAATCGACACAGCACATATCAAAATCGGTGAGCCGATTCAGTATTCTCTTAAAGTTCCTCTACAAGTTGACACTCCTGTGATTTTGCCAGAAATTCAAGATACACTCAGTTTTCATATCGAGGTCTTGGAAGAAAGAACCGACACAGTGTTGGAGGGCGAAAGAAAAAACCTTATCAAACGAATGGTTCTGACGAGTTTCGATCCGGGTGAGTTTCTGATTCGTTCACTTCCTGTGGTGGTGGGTGGCGATACTTTGCTCTCTGCTTCTTTTCAAATCAAAGTAGATGATGTGGAAATTGACTCCGCAAATCTGACCGGATTTCCTATCAAACCTATAATGGATGAGGAATATACATGGAAAGATTATTGGGATAAATACTGGATTTATTTTGCAGTCGGCATCTTATTATTTTTGATTTTATTAATTGTAGCAATCCTATTTCTACGCGACAAAAAAAGAAAGGACATTTTGGCCAAAACACCCAAAACACCCTATGAAGAAGCCAAATACGCATTGAAATCCCTTGACAAACAAAATTATCTTCAGAAAAATCAATTCAATCCTTATTATTCCGAACTTTCTTATGTGTTGAGGAGGTATTTAGGAAGGGTTTTCCATTTTTCTTCTCTGGAATTATTGTCAGATGATTTGATTGATTATTTCAGAAAAACCACCCATTTAGAAAAAGAAGAAATTGAACAACTAAGAGAGTTTTTATACGATTCCGATTTGGCGAAATTTGCCAAAGTGGTTCCCGAAAAGGAGAAACATGATTTTTATCGAAAATGGGTAGAGGATTTGATTGAAAAAACCAAACCTTTGGAATTGGAAGATGAAACGGTTCAGGAGTTGAGACCCAATGAAAAATATAGAAAATTAAGATGATGGGAAATTTTGAATTTCAAAATCCTTGGATGCTGTTGTTGCTTCTTTTGATTCCCTTGCTGATTTATCTGCGAATCAAAAGAAAAAGACCGCATTCTGTTCTGAAAATATCTTCCCTGAAGCCCTTTGAAACTACCGATAGTTTTTTGGGGAAATTAAAACCTCTGCTCTATGTTTTACGTCTGGCGACGATAGCTTTGATTGTCATCGCGCTTGCCCGCCCACAAATCGTAGAAATGACATCCACGGTTAAATCGGATAAAGGTGTCGATATTTTGATGGTGGTCGACACCTCTTTGAGTATGCTTGCAAGAGACCTGAAACCGGATCGTTTGGAAGCTTTAAAAGAAGTTGCAGAAAATTTTTCCCGCGCTCGGCCTACCGACCGAATCGGTTTGGTGGCTTATTCGGGAGAAGCCATTGCCAAAGTTCCTTTGACTACAGATCATCGGGTTTTAATCCAAGAAATTCGGAATTTGGAAACCAAAGAGCTTGAAGATGGAACGGCCATCGGAGTCGGCTTAGCTACCGCCATCAATCACCTGACCGATAGCAAAGCAACAAGTAAAATCATCATCCTGATTACCGACGGTGTGGAATCCATTGATTATCGGAACGATTTGCTGTATGTTTCGCCACAAGATGCTACTCAAATCGCTATGAACAAAGGAATTAAAGTTTATACCATCGGTGTGGGAACAAACGGTAGAGCACCATTTCCTACTCAATACAATCCTTTCACTCAAGAACTAATTTTCACCATGGAATTGGTAGAAATCGATGAAGATTTGTTGAGACACATTGCGGATAGTACCGGTGGGGAATATTTCAGAGCGACGGACAATGAATCTTTGGAGGAAATTTACAGCCAAATTGATCAATTGGAAAAAACAGAAATCAACGAAATAAAATATTACAATTACACCGAATTGTTTGGAAAATACCTTACTTGGGCATTGGCATTGCTATGCTTCGAACTCATTTTACGTAGAACTCTGTTTAAAGAATTAACCTGATGGATTGGGCACAACCCGAAAATAGCGTTTGGCTTCTAGCGGTTCCGATTATAATCGGCCTAGCGATTTATGTCCATAATTGGCGTAAGAAAACACGCGAGAAATTCGCTGACGCAAATCTTCTTTCCCGATTATTTCCATTGAGTTCAGATTCATCTTATTGGTGGAAAAATATTCTAATCATTTCCGGTTTGTTATTTTCGATTTTAGCCTTGATGGATCCTCTTTTTGGGGAAGAAGAAGTCAAAATCAAACGAGAAGGAATTGACATTATTTACGCATTGGATTTGTCCAATAGCATGAATGCCGAAGACGTGGTTCCAAGCCGTTTGGAGCGAGCCAAAAAAATCATCTCCGAATCGGTCGGAAGGTTAGGTGGCGATCGTGTGGGTTTGATTGTCTTTGCTGCTGATGCTTATTCCATTTCACCTTTGACAAACGATTACAGTGCCATTCAGTCGTATATTCAAACTGCAAGTCCTGAATTAATTTCTCAACAGGGAACCAGTTTTTCGGCCGTCATTACCAAAGCCGCAGAAATGTTTGAAAATGCACCGACTACAGGAAAATTACTAGTGATTCTTTCCGATGGGGAGGACAATGAAAATAGCGTAAATCGCGCCATAGAATTAGCCAAAAAAACAAATATTCACATTGTTACGATGGGAATAGGAACCGAAAAAGGAGGTCCCATACCGGTTAAAGAAGGCTCGTTTGAATCATTTAAACTCGATCGATACGGAGAAACCGTGATTTCCAAACTGGAAGAAAATTCTATGCAATCCCTTGCCAAATCCACTTCAGGTGTTTACCTAAGAGTCAATCAAACGCAACAATCCCTTGACCGTTTACACGGCTATTTAAATACTTTGGACAAAGAAGTTCAAGACATATCCACCAGTAAAGACAAAAAACATATTTTTCAAGTCTTTTTAGCAATTGCCTTGTTTTTGATTTTTATAGATACTTTAACAACTGACCATAAACTTTTTAACAACAAAAAGCAATAGTTTTGTGCCAACGATGCCTATGCTTAAACATATACTAACTATTTTTATACTACTGAATTTTTTGCAAAACCTTTCTGCTCAGAAATCGGAAGCAAAGGACTATATCATCAGTGGAAATCAAAGTTATTATCAAGGCGATTTTTCAAAAGCCGAAACCAAATATAAAATTGCGCTTTCCGAAGATCCCAATTCTTTGAAAGCCAGCTATAATTTAGGGAATGCTTTGTACAATCAAAGTCGATTGGAAGAAGCAAGGGTTCATTATGACCGAGTAATTAAAAACCGGGAATCGACTAAGGCTGACAAACACAAAGCGTATCATAACATCGGAAAAACCTATCTGGATGAGAACGATCCTGAGAAAGCGGTTACCCATCTGAAAGAAGCTTTAAAGCTCAATCCTTATGACGATGAAACCCGTTATAATTATGCTTTGGCTCGAAAGCTTTTAGAGAAACAACAAGAAGATAACGAAAAGAAAGACCAGGAAAATTCTGAGGAAAATCAAGACGATTCCCAAGAGAATTCTGAGAATTCAAATGAAGGAGAGGAAGGTGAAAACGATGGAGAATCCAAACCTCAGGATCAAGGAGGAAATCAAGAAGGCGGGCAAAATGGACAAGAACAAGGCGAAGGCGATACGCCTCAAGGACAGCAAATAACCAAGGGTTCACAAGGCGAAGGAAATGAATCCCAAAGACCGATGAACACACAGCGACAAGAAGGTTTATTGGAGGCTTTGCGTCAACAAGAACAAGAAACACTCAAAAAAATAATCAGTCAAAAAGCAAAAAAGGTAAGAACAAATACGGAAAAGGATTGGTAATGTTGAAACGAAATCTTTTATTGGCATTTCTTTTTTTCTTCGCAAATTTTCTGTGGAGCCAGGAACTGAATTTTAAAGCAGTGGCCAGCAAAACGGAAGTTTCTGTAAACGAGCGCTTCGTGGTTCAGTTTGTTTTAACCTATGGACAAGAAAATCTCTCCGTAGATCGGCCGTTGAGCTTACCTGATTTTGGGAAACTCCATCAATTGGGCGAATCCAAAATCAATAGTTTTCAGTTCATTAACGGAAACGTAATCAATCAGTCCGGAGTAGAGGTGATGTTGGTCGCAGATCAAGAAGGGGAATTCACAATTGGAGCTGCCACAGTCACAATCGACGGGAAACGTTACCGAACCGAACCCATTAAGATTTCGGTAAAAAAAGGACTCAAACCTGTTCCACCAGCGGGTCAACGTTTACAAGGAGCTTTTCTGACTGCTGAACTATCAGAGGAAAACCCATTTCTCAATCAAGAAGTGGTTTTGACAGTGAAAATTTACGCACGTGATTATTCGATTTTGCGTCGTTTAAGAAATTATCAAGAACCGGATTTCAATAATATGATCGCCAAATACGTCAGCGAAAAATTGGATGATGACGAAAAGCAAGTTTTGGTAAACGGCGTCACATTCATTCAAAAAGTTTTGGCGCGTTATGTATTATTTCCTCAAAAAGAAGGGAAAATTGAAATCGATCCTTTCTCTATAAACGTCCTTGTCTCAGGCTATTATGGAGCTGAAAATGTACAACTTACTTCGGAGCCAGCGATTATGCGCGTACGAGAGCTTCCTTCGGGAAAACCCTCCAATTTCAGTGGTGCTATTGGGGATTACAAATTAAATGCTTCGTTATCGAAAAAGCAAATCAATGCAAATGAGGCGGTCAATCTGGAAGTAGAAATAGTAGGTGCCGGCAACCTCAACACATTGAAATCTCCTGAAATTCCTTTGCCGGAACACATCGAAGCTTTTCCACCCAAAAAGAATGACGTCATTGAAGTTCGTCCTTCTGGAATGCGTGGAGCTGTGGTTCAAAATCATGTTTTGGTTCCACAATACGGAGGCGATTATAAAATTGGGCCGGTGCTTTTCAATTATTTCGATCCGAACAAAGAAAAGTACATCACCCTTCAGACCAAACCTTTCAATTTATCAGTAAACGGCCCCGAACCACCAAGGGAAGACAGTTTGGAAACCAATGATTTCTCGGATCATCTTCGAAACGATTCTTCAAGTCTTGACAAAGTCGTCGTTCCTCAGAAAATTACAGAAGTAAAAGACAAAGTAGTGGAAACGGTTTCCACCAACAATAATTGGATTTGGGTTCTTATCGCCATGGGTGCAGTTTTAATCGCCGTTCTATTCTGGATTCGATCAAAGCAATCGGGCGCCAAAGAAAAGGCAGCACTGAGCGAAAAACAATTCAAATCTCAGTTCAAATCCGAGATAAATCAAAAATTAACTGCTTTGAAGTCTTTGGCTCAAAAGCAAGATAAGAATGCATTTTTATCGCTTCAAGAAGAAATTCTGACGCAAATCGGGATGCATTATAGTGGCACCAACCTATCGGAATTTACGGAAACTCATGTCGATGAAAAACTAGAGTCGACCTACGGCGAGCTTGCTATGAAGTGGAAGTCCTTGATTTCAGAATGCAAACAATCCAAATATGCATTTGGCGAAACGGGCAAAAGTCTGATGAGCAAATTCAAAGAAACCGAAGAAATTTGGAAAGCTTTTCAGAAAAAGGCTTAATCCCTCTGCGACTTTAACCTAATTAATAAAGTTTTTAACCAATTCTAAAATTTCTTTCTGACTGATTTCTAAATCTTTATTTACAATAATTGTATCAAACTCAGGTGCCAATACCAATTCTTTTTCGGCTTTATCAATCCGCATTTGGACTTTTTCCTCGCTTTCCGTATTTCGGTTGCGCAATCGATTTTCCAATTCCTGAACGGAAGGAGGCATAATGAAAATGGAGAGTGAATTTTCGGGGTAAATTTTCTTCAGATTGATTCCGCCGATGACATCGATGTCAAAAATCACGGATTTCCCTTTGTCCCAAATTCGTTGGATTTCGGATTTCAAAGTTCCATAAAAGCTTCCGGCATACACCTCCTCAAACTCAGCAAACTCCTGATTATCAGCTCTTTCTCTAAATTCTTTTTCAGAAATGAAATAATAATCCTTTCCGTCGATTTCATTGGGTCGCGGACTTCTTGTTGCACATGAGACAGAAAACTCGATGGAATCGAGATTTTCCAATAAATATTTGACCAAAGTGGTCTTTCCTGCGCCTGAAGGAGCCGAGACGATGATTAGTTTTGCTGAATTCATGGGGCAAAAATCGTGAATTATTATGGCGAATCCAATTCAAAATAATCTATGTCATATCGAATGCAGTGCAACGAAATGAGAAATCTATTTTTTTATTAGATTTCTCGTTACTCGAAATAGCAATACGATTACAAAATATTCAAAACCTGTTCTTTGACTTTTTCGAGTTCGTCTTTCATTTGAACTACGATTTTCTGCATTTCGGAATGATTGGATTTCGAACCCAAAGTATTAATTTCCCGTCCGATTTCCTGGCAGATAAATCCCAATTTTTTTCCTTCGGATTCATTGGAATTCAAACTTTCAAGGAAATATTCGCAATGGTTTTTCAAACGTACTTTTTCTTCTGTAATGTCCAGTTTCTCAAGATAATAGATGAGTTCTTGTTCGAAACGATTGGGGTCATATTCTGTACTTAATTCTTCCAGATTTTTGGTAAAACGATCTTTTAAGGTTTGAATTCTTTCTTTCTCAAAGGGTTCAACTTGAACCAATAATTCTTTTATTTTGTTGATTCGCTGGATAAAATCTTGTTCCAATACTTTTCCTTCGGCAATTCGGAATTCATTTAAATTATCAATGGCCTCGTATAAAACTTTCAGAAAAATATTCCATTCTTCTTCATCGAGTTCTTTGCAAGTAAAAGCCATGACGTCGGGCAAACGCATCACGATGGCAAGAAGTTCGGGATCAGTAGCTTCAGGAACGATTGCTTTGAATTCGTTGATATAAGCTTTGATGATTTCGGGATTAATTTGCTGGGCTTTGTTATCGGCCGTGGCTTCTGTATTTACCGTAAAATCTACTTTTCCTCGCTGAAGTTTTTCTGATAAAACTTTACGAATATCGAGCTCCTTTTCCTTGTACAAAAAAGGAAGTCGTGTATTCAGATCGATGGATTTACTGTTTAGGGAACGGATTTCAATCGTGATTTTCTTGTCAGAACATTCAGCGACTGCTTTTCCGTATCCGGTCATGGATTGAATCATATATGCATTTTGATTGGGTCAAAAGTAATGAATTTATTGTTCTTTGGAATTTTTGGAAAAAATTTAATTTGGCCTAAGTCTTATTTTAATTTATGAGCAATAACTTAAACAAGGGCATTGGTTATTTAAAATTTTACAGAAAAACTTAAATAAGAACTATGTTTATTTACTATTTATGCAAAATTTTAAATCGGGTAAATATATAAATCAAGTTTTTTATAAAAGCTTTCAGCCCGAATTCATTCATCGCAATTGGGAAATTCAAGATATGTCTGTTTTGCAACTTTTAAGTCAGGCAGGTCGTCAATTGGGTAGATTGGATATGTATTCAGAGTATGTAAATTGATTCCGACCCTAATAATCAAATATACCCAAACTTATCCACGTATTTGTTTAGCTCTTGTTCGGTTCTAGCCAAAAGTTTTTCAAGCAGAATGATTTTATCTTCGTAGAGTTTTTTGATGTCTTCATCAAAATTGATGTTTACAACCCCGTTATTATTACCTTTTAAATTATTAAAGGAATTAAAATATTTCTGTGTATCAAACGACTGAATATCTTCTACTTTTACACCCATAATTTTTGCGATATCTTGTAGTTTATCGTAAGAAACTTTCGTGTTTCCATTTTCAATTTTGCTGTAAGCAGCTTGCGAAATCCCGAGCTTGTCTGCCATGTATTCTTGTGTCAGATTTTTCAATTCGCGGATGTTGCGGATTTTGTTTTCAATTTTTTCCATAGGACTAAACTATAACTTAAAATTATATAGTATAACCACAAATGTAATATTTATAACCCAATTAAGTGTTAAAATTGTGGAAAATTTAAACTTATGAAAAAGAAATTTATATTAATTGTTTTCCTACTTTCAGTTATATGTAACTCACAAGACGTTATCATAATGAAAAACGGGGATGAAATCCAATCTAAGGTCAGTGAAATTAACATTGAGCAAATAAAGTACAAAAAATTTGATAGTCCAGATGGACCTGTTTATATCATTCCTAAATCGGACGTTTTACTGATTCAGTATGAAAATGGCGAGAAAGACATTTTTACAAATAAGGAACCAGAGGTTTCAAATATAGAAAGTCCATCCAATGAAGATTTGTTTAGTTTGGGAGAGAGGGATGCTTCAAAGTATTATAAAGGGTATAGAGGCGCTGGAACTGGGACTCTTATTACTAGTTTAGTATCACCTTTAATTGGTTTAATTCCAGCTATTTCAACATCTTCAACACAACCTAAGATAGAAAACTTGAATTATCCGAATGAAGAATTATTTAAAAACTCTCAATACTATGAGGGCTACACTAAAAAAGCCAAAAAAATAAAACAAGGTCGAGTCTGGATGAATTGGGGTATTGCTTTTGGAGTAAATTTAGTGGCTGTCTTGTTTCTTCTTTCTTCTGCCTATTAAGAAATATCTTTTGACTATTTATACTTTTCGGAATTTAACACGCTAATTATAAATCTCGTATGAAAAAAATTTCTGGTTTTTTCCTTCGTCAAATCGATGCGGTAATATATGGATTGGTAGGGCCTTTTACCGTTCTTTTTATAGTTCCGAAGTATTTGTTAGCGGTTGAGAAAGAAATAGGAATTTTGCTGCCAATTTATCAGCCTTTAAAGTATTTAGGAATTGTTCTGATGAATTTAGGAGGCCTTCTGGCAATTTGGTGTGCCCTTATTATGTTTCTCACTACAAATGCGCCAAGCATATTTTCTAAGCCTCAAAAAGTAATAGAAATTGATCCCTACAAAGTTGTCAGACATCCTATGATGTGGGCATTATTTCTTGTGTTGGCAGGAGAAGTAATGGTAGAAAGCTCATTATTCATTCTAATATGGTTTTTGATTTTTATACGTTTTTCGATTATATACATTAAACGAAATGAAGAGCCTTTGCTTATATCTATTCTTGGAGATGACTATATCCATTATTCCCAAAAAGTACCTCGATGGTTTCCAAAGAGCCTCCAAAGAGTAGTTAGCAAATAGTCATAATAAAATGAAAGTCAACTATCATATTATTATAATTTTATGATATTCTAATTCCATTTTTCCAAACACCATTCGGCTTCAATTGTCCTTGATAATAAATAATATCCCGGAATTTTGTATTTTTACGTGGTGAAGAAGGAGATTACCATACAGGATTTTTCGCCCGTTTTGTTTTGGGATGTGGATATTGAGAAAGTGGATTTGCAGAAGCATAAAAAGCATATCATCCACAAAGTATTGGAATATGGTTCGATGAAAGATTGGGAACTCATCAAAGAATTATACGGAATGGAAGCAATCAAAGAAACAGCGCTTACTGTCAGGACATTGGATGCGGTAACGCTTGCTTTTGTCTCCAACCTTTTTCAGATTGATAAAACCGAATTCAGATGCTACAAACACGCACAGTTGCACCCGAACTTATGGAACTCCTGATAAAATTGATGAACGAAAATGCATTTTCGGGATTTAATTTAGCAGGTGGCACTGCTTTGGCACTTCAGATAGGGCATCGAAACTCGGTTGATATTGATATGTTTGGATCTTCTGAAATTAAGCCTGCACTTTTTTATGATATTTTAAGTGGTTTTGGAGAAATTGCAGAAAGACAAAGCTCAACAAATATTTACATTTCCGAAATCAATAAAATAAAAGTTGATTTTGTAAATTACAGCAATTTTCCCCAAATTGATGAAATTATAGAGATTCAGGGGATTAGAATGTTTACTCCAAAAGAAATTGCAGCAATGAAATTAAACGCGATTTCGGGCCGTGGAAGCAAAAAAGATTTTATCGATTTATATTTTTTGCTTAAAACATTTACATTGGAAGAAATGATTGGTTTTTACCGTGAAAAATATACAGATGCATCTGAATTTATGATGTTGAAAAGTTTGTCTTATTTTGGAGATGCGGATTTACAGCCTGAGCCTAAAGTATTTAAAGAATTCAACTGGGAAGAGTGTAAAAACACGATTTTACAAGAAGTGAATAAATTATAATTTTTCTCCATTTTTCCAAACGCCATTGGGTTTCAATTGTCCTTGATAATAAAGAATATCCCGGAAATCATCGGTCGGAAAAGAAATAAAATCCGCTAATTTACCAGTTTCCAAACTTCCTCTGTCCGTAAACCCTAAAGCTTTTGCCGCACGAAATGTAATTCCTGAAAGGACTTCCGCCATTGATAATTTTTCAAAAGTTGCCAAAATGGAAGCTTGGGTCAATAAATCACCCATCGGTGCGGAACCGGGATTCCAATCCGAAGCAATCGACAAAGAAACACCTGCATCCAAAAGCTTTCGGGCAGGCGTATATTGCATTCCCAAACCTATGGATGCGCCGGGCAAAGCCACGGCCACCACATCACTTTCTGCAAGTGCTTTGATTTCGTTTTCTCCGGAAAATTCCAAATGATCTGCGCTCAAAGCACCAAATTCCACTGCCAAATGACTCCCGCCCGGCGTAAACTGATCGGCGTGAATGGTAATTTCAAATCCGTTTTCTTTGGCTTTTTGCAGATAAATTCGGCTTTCTTCTACCGAAAAGGCAGATTGTTCGGTAAATATATCAATTCGATTGGAAAGATTTTCTTCTTTCAGAATTGGAAAGATTTCGTTTACCAATATTTCTAAATACTCCGAATTGGAGCCTTCAAAATCACGAGGTTTCATGTGTGCACCCAAAAAAGTCGGAACGATTTCTGCCTTGGAATTATTTTTAACCTGATTAATGGCACGTAGCATTTTCAATTCATCTTCAATGGAAAGCCCGTATCCGCTTTTGATTTCGATGGTCGTAATTCCATTTTTAACTAATTTCTGAGTGTTTTCAAAAGTGGATGTATAGAGATTTTCTTGTGATTCTTTTCGGGTATTGGTCACGGTGCTCCAGATTCCGCCACCGCTTTCGGCAATTTCCAGATAGGTTTTTCCGTTTAGTCGCATCGCAAAATCGCGCGAGCGTTTTCCGCCGAAACAGATGTGCGTATGACTGTCCACAAATCCGGGAAGCAATACATTTTTCCCGTCGGTTTCTTCCAATTCTGCATTGGAAAATTCCTTTTTCAACTCCTCATAATTCCCTGTTCGGAGTATTTTTCCGTTTTGGGTAAGAATTCCGGCGTTTGGGATGATTTCAATTTGTTCATCTTTGACAGCGCCTTTGAGAGGAATTCCTGCCAATGTGACGATTTGTGAAAAAGGTCCTGTAAGTTTCATGCTTTAAAAATTAATTGGGTTTAAAGTTAAGCCTTTTAGGAAAAAGAAAAAGCCCTGAAAATTCAGGGCTTTGAACAAAATTATAATTTTATTTATTGATTTTTATCGGCTGTAATATCCACTTGCAACATTACCTCGTCTTTGATAATCGAGTCACCACCACCTTGATAAACGATTCCAAAGTCCTGACGGTTGATATGGAATTCTTCAGATTTGATTGTAACTTGATCTCCTTCTACGTTAACATTTGCGCGGAATGTAATGTTTTTTGGAGTTCCTCTGAAATCAAGATTTCCTGAAATTTCAGTATTGTAATCTCCTTCTGTTAAAGTATTTACACCGGTGATTTCAAAACTTGCTTCTGGGAATTTTTCCACGTGCAAAAAGTCTTCAGACTTCAAGTGTCCGTCCAATTTTGCTTTGGTGTCTGGATCTTCATTTAGGTCTGCGCTTTCGATTGATCCTTGGTCAGAAACAAATCTTCCTGCTTCCAAAACTCCGTTGTTGATTACAACTTCTCCTGATTTCAATTTCACAGAACCGTAGTGCCCGGATTCAGGTTTTGAAGTGTCTTCAAAGATTTTTCCACCTTTCCAAGAAACTGAACTTACGTCTGTGTTCAGTACATAAGCTACCGACTCTTCTGAAGCCGTTGCAGCATCCTGAGCATCTGTAGCTTCAACAGGGTTTGTGTTTCCTCCGCATGATACGAAAAATACCATTCCTACCAGAGATAGTCCTAAAAATACTTTTTTCATTTTCTTTTAATTTTTAGGCAAAAATAAGCAAAATATATACCCTAATGAATTGATGTATGATAAGGAATTTTAATGAACTGATAAATTTTCGAAAAAACTTGGGTAATATTGTATAGATTTTACTTCATGCTCAGTATTAAAAATTTAAATTTTAGTTTTTCACCCCAAATTCGGGTACTAAAAAATTTGGACTTCCAAATCGAGAAGGGAGAGTTCACAGCTATTTTAGGCGAAAGTGGGAGTGGAAAATCGAGTCTTTTAAAATTGATTTATGGTTTAGAAGATGCGGATTTGGGCGAAATTTATTTTCAAAATGAAATCATTAGAGGTCCAAAGTTTAATTTAATACCCGGACATCCCAAAATGAAATTTGTGCCGCAAGAATTTGATTTACTCGATTATGTAACGGTAGCCGAAAATGTGGGAAAATACCTAAGCAATTTTAATTTGCCATTGAAAAAAGAAAACATTGAAAATGCTTTGGACGTAGTACGTTTATTGGATTTCAAAAACGATTTTCCCAATCAACTCAGCGGAGGACAGCGACAAAGAGTTTCCATTGCGAGAGCCTTGGCGGCCAATCCGGAGTTACTTTTGCTCGACGAACCTTATTCGCACTTAGATCAGCCCCTAAAAATTGAGATACGGAAAAGCATCCGCAATTGGGCCAAAGAAACCAATTCTACGCTTATCATCACGACGCACGATATGCAGGATGCATTGGAGTATTCCGATAAAATTATCATCTTGAAAGATGGTGAAATCATTCAAACGGATACCCCAGAGAATTTGAGGAAAACTCCCGCTAATGAATACGTAGCTGCTTTGTTGGGCGAATATTCGATAATCACTGCAAAGGAAATGAGCAATTTATTTCAAATTGAAATACCCATCGACAAGAAAGCAATTGTTTTTCCAGATGAAATAGAAGTTTCAGAAGAAGGTACCGAATTCGAAATCAAAGATTTGCGGTTTCAGGGAAGAGATTATCTGGTAGAAGCTGTAAATGAAAGTCTTTCGCTGAAGTTTTACCTTGTCCATTTTCCTTCCAACGAGCTCATTAAACTTAAAATTCGAAATTATCGACTTGTCTAAATCAAAATTTCAAATAAAAATCCCGTGTCAACGCAATGTATTCTTCGGTATAAATATTTCGGGATAATTCAAGGGTCAATTCACTTATTTCAGGTTGGGTTTGAATCCGTGATAAAAGAAGAAGACTTCGTTTGAAAGGTGCATTTTCATTGCCTTTCACATGCGTGATTTTATTGGGATACAATCCATACATTTCGGCCAAATCCAAAAATTCAGCCTCAGAATTATACGGAATAATCACCGCTAGTTTTCCATCTGATTTCAATTGGATTTCGGAATGAAATATCAAATCCGAAAACTTCAATTCTGATTGTTGACGAGCGGTATTTCTTGAAGAATTTTGCTTGTGCGTCAACTCGAAAAAAGGTGGATTACTAACAATTAAATCAAATTTCTCTGGAGAGTCATACTTCTGAAGAGAACGGTGCATAGCAGAAATTCGCTCATGAAACGGACTTTCTTCGAAGTTATATTTTGCTTCTTCAAAGGAGTCGCTATCGATTTCAATGGCAGTAATTTGAGCTTTTGGATAACGCTGCGCTAGCATCAGGCTGATCAATCCCGTTCCGGTTCCAATGTCCAGGATTCTCGTTGGATTTTCGGTTTTTACCCAAGCTCCGAGCAAAACTCCATCGGTTCCGATTTTCATGGCAGACTTTTCCTGTACAACGGAAAAGGATTTAAATCTAAAAACTGCTTTTGACATAAGGAATTTTGATGATGAATTCCGTTCCGCGATTTTCTTCGCTTTGGTAACGGATCACGCCGTTGTAATCTTCAACAATTTTTTTGACCATTGCCAATCCAAGTCCCATACCACCAGTCGTGGTGGTGAATTTGGGTTCAAATATTTTATCTCCCAAATTTGGTGGAATTCCTACTCCATTGTCGGAAATACGAATGACAATTTGGTCTTTCATTTTCTGAAGAATAACATGAACTTCGGGTTTACGTTCATTAGGAACCGCTTGAATGGCATTTTTAACCAAGTTGGTAATGACACGAATCAGATAAATCCTATCGAAATGAATTTTAAATTCCTTCACGGTAGAATCAAAATGAACCATATTTTCTTGGAAAATCTCCAGTGCGGTTTCAATCGTTGCTACCGCATCAATTTCCTCGTCTTTCCGAATTGGCATTCGAGCAAAATCTGAAAAAGCTTCCGCAATCGCCGACATCGTATCGATTTGGGTCACCAAAGTATCTGACAAATCTTTCAATTTTTCCTTTGCATTGGGGTTGTTTGGGTCGTATTTTCTCACATAATTCTGAATCATCATTCGCATCGGCGTCAGCGGATTTTTGATCTCGTGTGCAACTTGTTTGGCCATTTCACGCCATGCTTCTTCACGTTCGGTCAAGGCTAATAAATTGGATTGATGATTGAGTTTTTCCAACATTTCATTATAGGAATCTACCAAAGGTCGAAGTTCATCTTTTCGTTGATAATCAATGGGTTTATTGTGAATTACCACATCGGTTTGTTTGATTTTAGCCGCAATTAAATCGATTTTTTTGGTGATTTGCTTTGCCATAAACCAAGATAAAATTCCACCGACGATTAAGACAAATAACATCACGCCCGCAAATCGGTTGAGAAGCGAATACATATTGTCGCGAAAGAAAGAATTATCGGATTTATAAGGCAAATTGATAATTGCAACCGGCTCGCCTTTGAAGTTGGTAATGTATCGGTAAGTCGCCAAAACCGTTTTGTCTTTTCCGACGGTTACGGGTACTTCGAGGTATTCTAAATTTCGGGATAAGCTGTCCAAAACCTGCTGAGGAAGAACTCTTTTGGGGTATCCATTGGGTTCGGTTGAACGGAAAAGATTTCCACGAATGTCAAAAACATTGATATCGGTTTTGTGAACGTCTGCAATTCCGAGAATGGAATTTTCTAAAATCAAAAAAATATTATCATCGTTTGCGATTTCTGGATAGCGATCCAGTTCATAATCAATGGCAGCTATGACTTCTCTTTCTTTATTTTTCAAAAGATTTTCTGCAAATCCCTGATATTGTTCGCGGAAGCTATAATTGGTGACCAATAAAATGGAGACCGATGTAAATAGAATTACTAAAAACATCGCTGCAAAAATTCTTTGTGATAATTTGAGCCTTTCGAACATATTTATCGGTTCATCAATCGCTGAACATATTTCCCGATGATATCAAATTCTAAATTTACGATGTCTCCCGGACTTAATTGATGCAAATTTGTGTTTTCCCAAGTATAGGGAATGATAGCTACCGAAAATTTACCTTTTTGAGAGTCCACCACGGTTAGGCTGATTCCATTTACACAGATAGATCCTTTGGGAACGGTGAGATTTCCGGTCAAATCTTCATCGTATTCAAAATCTAATAAATAGCTTCCATTTTCATTTCGGATGGATTTCAAACTGGCCGTTTGATCTACATGACCTTGTACCACATGACCGTCCAAGCGATCGCTCACACGCAGACATCTCTCCAAATTTATCTTGTCGCCTTCCGAAACCTTTCCCAAATTGGTTTTTTTCAAAGTTTCATCAATCGCCGTTACTTTATAAAGTTTATCCTTTATCTCCACAACTGTCAGGCAAATCCCGTTGTGGGCAATGCTTTGGTCAATTTTTAATTCATTTGTAAAATCAGATTCCAGCCAGAGATGAAGATTGCCAGCTTCTTTTTCAAGCTTTACGATGATTCCCATACTTTCGACTATACCGGTAAACACAGTTCGTTTTATTTATGTTGAACAATAATTTTTTGATTGGATACAGAATTTCCATTGGAAATTTTCAATATATAAATTCCATCTGCCAGTCCCGATGTATTGATTTGGAAATCATTTTGTTGAAATTTTTCTTCCAAAAGAATTCTTCCTGAAAGATCCATCAACTGTACATTTTGAATTTCATTTCCTTGTGTATTCACTTGAATGAATCGATCAGCGGGATTGGGGAAAATTTTGATTTTGGATGAATCTATTTCATGAATTCCCATGGTTTCAGTGGCTTGTGCAAAATGGCAAACTGCTCCCAAAGTTCCTTTTGCTACTTTGTGAATGAATTCAAAATCCAGATTTTCCAAAGTGTCCTGCGGAGTATGTGGATAAGGCGAAACATTGTATTCATAAATTCCTGTAATCACGAAGCCTTCTTCTTGAAAGGGAACATAGTCCGAGCCATAGGCATAACTCAAATCCGTAAACAAACCGCCATAGGTTTCCATATAATTCATCAGGTCGTTTGTATAAGCTGCTGATTCTGAATTGTTATGATGGGGTGAAGATTCATCTTGCTCACAGGTAATCGTATCATTGATTTGCCCAGCAACTCCTCCCACTTGGTCGATATTAAACACCAAACGAATGTCCAGATTTTGGGGAATTACAATGTCTTCCACGTATTGATAACTTCCGAATAGTCCCCATTCTTCAGCTGTAAAATGAATGAATTTAATGGAGTATTCGGTAGAAATATCTTTTAAAATACGAGCCGTTTCCAAAATCACGGCCGTTCCGCTTCCGTTATCATTCGCGCCCGGTCCATTAACCGTATCATAATGTCCATCCACGATGATGTAAGTGTCCGGATAAAGCGTTCCAGTTTTGGTAACGATCAGATTATAACCCGATTGTCCATAGGCATTGACTTCGTGAAGTTCGATGTCTGTGTATCCCCAAGACTGGTATAGATCTTTCATCCAGTTCAATGCATTTTCTTCAGCTGCAGAACCTAAGGTTTTCTCTCCAAATCCGGCAAGTTCCGTCAGGTTTTCTTCGACTTCTGTATAGCTTACCTGATCCACAAGGCTTTGATAAAAAACATTGGGCAATTGTGCTTGAACTGAAATGGAAAATAAGAATCCAACTAAAATAAATGGTATTAATTTCATCAATAATAAATAAGGGATAAAAGTACAATAAAATAAAAAAAATAACCCTTTAACCTTAAAATTAAAGGGTTATCACTATTTTTAAAATTTGCAATTAAGCGTATTCTTGATAAGCTTCCTTTAGGTTTTCTGCGATGGCTTCGGCCGAATGACCTTCGATATGATGGCGTTCCAACATATGAACCAAATCACCATCTTTGAACAAAGCTACAGCCGGTGAGCTTGGAGGAAATGGCATCAAATATTCACGAACACGTTTTACCGCATCTAGGTCAAAACCTGCAAAAACAGTTGTCAAATTATCGGGCAATTTATCTCCTGTCAACGACATCAAAACACCGGGACGAGCCGCTCCTGCAGCACAACCACATACACTGTTGATCATCACCAATGTAGTGCCTTGTTTTTTCATCGCTTCATCAACCTTTTCGACCGTGGTCAAATCTTCAAATCCATTGAGCGTCAATTGCTCTTTCATGGGAATTACAATATCTTCTGGATACATTTTTTAAATTTTAAATTTATATACAAAATTAGGCAATCTTTCTATATTTAGCCGAATGAATTACCTTTGAATTAATTATAGACAGATAATCGGAATTGATGAAACTTACTCTGGGAAAAGACAAACGCCTGAAAAGTCGAAAAAAAATTGACCAATTATTTATTTCTGGACAGAAAACCCAGAAATTTCCTATCAGAGCTATGTTTATTCTCAATTCTCAAGAAGAAAATGCAGTAAAAATTTCGGTAAGCGTTCCAAAAAGATTGTTTAAAAAAGCCGTGGATCGAAATCTTTTGAAACGACGAATGAGAGAAGCTTTTCGGATTCATCAACTTCAATTGAAAACCCAAGGAAATCTGGAAATAATGTTTATTTATACTTCCCCTCAAATCCTGGAATTTTCCAAAATAGAAAAATCTATGCTTTCGTTGATCGATTATCTAAATTCGATTTCAAACGATAATAATTCAGAAAAATAAAGCAAAGAATCAATCCACAAATTCCAGCTCCCAATCCGATGATAAACGGACGATTTGAAGCATCTAAAATACCCAATCCATAATCAATGGAAACAAGGTTGTAAATAAAGGAACCCAGAAGAAGAACCAATGCGATATAAATAATTTTTTTCATTTTTAAAAACTTTGAACGAATAATGCGCCGATGTTGGAAACAAATAATTTAACGGCAATGGACAATAAAATAACTCCAAATACCTTTTTGAGAACGGACATAATGCCTGGTCCCAATAATCGTTCGAGACGTCCGGCATTTATAAGTACCAAATACACGATAATCATGTTGAGGATGATGGCGATGATGATGTTGATATCGGCAAATTCTGCACGCAAAGTCAGCACAGTGGTCAGTGATCCTGCACCGGCAATGAGCGGAAATGCAATCGGAACAATCGATGCCGATTCGGGAGTCGTATCTCGATGGATCTGAATGCCCAAAATTAGCTCGAGAGCTATGATGAAAATCACAAAAGCTCCCGCTACTGCAAAGGACTCAACATCTATCCCAACGAAAGACAAAATTTTAGTTCCAAAAAACAAAAAAGAAATCATAATAAGTCCAGCTACGATGGTCGCTTTTTCGGATTCAATGAACCCCACGCGACTGCGAATGGAAACCAAAATGGGAAGACTTCCCAAAATATCAATCACCGCAAATAAAACGGCAAAACAAGTTCCGATTTCTTTTAAGGAAATTTGACTTATCAGTTCTGACATGATATCGAAATTTTTGCAAAGGTATAACCTCAAATTTAAATGACATCAATTCGCTGAAAAGATTAAGTTAAAATAAATTTCAAATGATTTCTTTATATATTCGAGAATATTAATCATTTCTAAATGAATAAAATAAGTTTTGGATTGTTTTTCACACTGGTTTTCATGACAATCCATTGTAAAAGTCAAGAAAATTATTGGGTCGAATACATCAAACGTATCGATGAGATTCCCGTTAGCAAAAGTTTATTTGTGTTTGAAGTCGATTCGCAGAAAAATATACTTGACACCCTCACAATCCGAAAGTTAAAATATGATAAAGATGTTTTGATTTATGAAGATTTCATCGGCATTATTTCGAAGATGAAAAGGGCAATTATTTAAGGTTTACGGAATTTATTTTATAAAATAGATTGAAAAATTTTCAAAGTTGATTGAAATCAAAAATGCCCCGAAATTGGGGCATTTATTTTATTTTGAATTAATTCAATACTGCCGCCACGCCGGGAAGTTCTTTTCCTTCCAAACTTTCCAACATCGCACCTCCTCCAGTGGAAACATAGCTTACTTTTTCATCGAATTTATATTGCTTGACGAAGGCAACCGAATCTCCACCTCCTACCAAGGAAAAAGCACCGTTTTTAGTGGCTTCAGCAATGGCATCACCCAATGCGATGGTTCCTTTTGCGAAATTATCCATTTCAAATACACCCAAAGGTCCATTCCATAAAATAGTTTTGGAATTACGAATGACTTCGGCAAACTTCTCATTCGTTTCCGCTCCGGTATCCATTCCCATCCAACCTTCGGGAATTTGATCCACCGCAACGGTTTTTTGATTGGCTTCATTTTTAAAATCATCTGCAACCACATTATCCACCGGCAAATGAACTTCTACATTGTGTTTTTTACATTCTTCCAAAATACGCAATGCCAAATCCAATTTATCATCTTCTACCAAAGATTTCCCGATTTTACCACCTTGGGCTTTGATAAATGTATAAGTCATTCCACCTCCGATGATTAGGTTGTCAATATTGGGCAAAATATTGTCAATAATTGTAATTTTAGAAGAAACTTTTGCACCACCCAAAATGGCTGTTATAGGTTTCTCACCGGATTTCAAAACTTTTTCGATCGCTTCTAATTCTTGTTTCATCAAGTAACCAAAACATTTGGCCGAAGGAAAAAATTCAGCCACGATGGCCGTGGAAGCATGTGCTCTATGAGCCGTTCCAAAGGCATCATTTACATAAATATCACCGAGTTTCGATAATTTTTCTGCAAAGTTTTTGTCGCCTTTTTCTTCTTCGGCATGAAATCGTACGTTTTCCAATAATAAAACTTCGCCTGGTTTCAAATTTTCGGCTTTTTTCTGGGCATCTTCTCCCACTACATCCTCTGCTGAAATCAGATTTACATCTAAAATTTCTGCAACTTTGGAAGCGATATTTTTCAATGAAAACTTATCTTCAAATCCGTTTTTTGGTCGACCTAAATGCGTCATCAAAATGGCATATCCACCATCTTTTAGAATTTTATCAATCGTAGGTTTAGCTGCTCGGATCCGAGTATCATCCGTAACTTTGAGATTTTCGTCTTGTGGAACATTAAAATCCACTCGAATCAAAGCCTTTTTGCCAGAGAAATTAAAATCATCAATCGTTTTCATTTTGGAATTAAATTTGTTGAAAGCAAAATTAAGAAATTCTTTGACCCTAAAATTTTAAGTTGTTCACATTTATATATACATCATCATATTATTATTTAAATTTTAATTAAAAAGAAAACCTATGTATATGTATGCACTGTTGATATGTGAATAACTAAATTTGGAATAATTTTATGGAGAAGTGATTAACAATTTATTATTTGTAATTTTGTTTTAAAATGAATGATTTAGGAAGTTATAAACAAAAATTGTTGATTGTTGAAATTTAAAAATTC
>LSQX01040850.1_pt1 | contig 44531 bp, 40 predicted proteins | sample 654561 | NCBI WGS metagenome assembly LSQX01 (sample SAMN04489861, study PRJNA283612) | anaerobic digester metagenome | isolation source: 4 biogas reactors fed with cattle manure at either 37C or 55C with and... | place: Denmark: Kongens Lyngby | collected 2014 | reverse complement strand
TGTATAAGAGACAGTTGTATATCCTTGCATTACGGGGGACGCTATTATGATAAACCTTGGACTTATAGGCGTTGGATACTGGGGGCCGAACCTTGCCAGAAACCTGAATAACACCGAAAATGCGGCTCTGGCGTGGGTGTGCGATGCCGATGAAAAGTCGCTCGGCAAGATATCATCCGGTTATCCCAAAGTGCAGGCAACGAACGATCTAACCAGGATGCTTGCAGCTACGGATCTGGATGCCGTAGTAGTTGCGACTCCGGCAGGAACCCACTTCGAAATTGCCAAACAAGTTCTGAAAGCCGGGAAACACGCACTCGTGGAAAAACCGCTGGCTATGAGCGGCGATGAATGCGATGAACTAATCGATCTCGCTGATAGCAAAAATCTGAAACTAATGGTAGGCCATACGTTTCTCTACAGCCCTCCGGTGCTAAAATTAAAAGAGATTGTCGGTTCAGGTGAGATCGGCGATGTATATTATGCATACTCCACCCGGGTAAATCTCGGCAGAATACGCAAAGATGTCAACGCTATGTGGAATCTCGCTCCGCACGACATCGCCATATTCATAAATCTTTTCGAGTCTGCGCCGGTCTCCGTCAGCGCAAAAGGCATAACCCATATCCAGCCCGGAATCGAAGATGTTGTTTTTATGTATCTGGATTTCCCCGGCAACATCACGGTGCACGTGCACGTCAGTTGGCTCGATCCCGGCAAAGTGCGCAAACTTACGCTGGTGGGCAGCAAGAAAATGGTCGTATATGATGACGCCAACGCAGACGCTAAAATACAGATATTCGACAAGGGAGTCACCAAGGTTTCCAATGGAGGAGCCGAGTCATTTACAAGCTTTGGCGAATTCCAGCTTCTGCTGAGGGCAGGGGATGTGCTGATCCCCAAAATAGCTGCAACGGAGCCTTTGAAGATGGAATGCCAGCACTTTGTGGACTGCATCATCAGTGGCGAGCGTCCACTCACCGACGGAGTCCACGGAAAACAGGTTGTAAGGGTGCTTGAGGCGGCGCAGGAGTCAATGAAATCAGGAGCGTGTCCGGTGGAGGTCAAGCTATGAGCAATATCGCCGAAACTGCAAAAATATATCCCAATGTGATCCTCGAAGAAGGGGCTGAAGTTGGCGAGTTCTGTATAATAGGGCTTCCGCCAAAGAGAAAAGCCGCAGGTGAGCTTGAGACTCGCATCGGCAAAAACGCTGTGATCAGGTCGCATACTGTTATCTACGCGGGCAATGTGATCGGAGATAATTTCAATTCCGGCCACGGCGCGCTTATCCGCGAGGACAACCAGATCGGAAACGATGTCAGCATCGGAAGCCATACCGTCATCGAGCATCATCTGGAGATTCAGGACGGCGTGCGCGTCCATTCTCAGGCATTCGTGCCGGAGTTCACCGTTTTGGAAAAGGGCTGCTGGATCGGCCCGAATGTGGTCTTCACAAATGCCCTGCACCCGCTGTGCAAGCACGTTAAAGAATGTCTCAAGGGCGCGACGGTGAAGAGCGGCGCAAAAATCGGTGCAAATGCGACGATACTGCCGGATACTACCATCGGGGAGATGGCTCTGGTGGGTGCAGGATCGGTGGTTGTAAAAGATGTCCCGGAAAAAGTGGTTGTGGCCGGCTCACCTGCCAGGGTAATAAAAAATGTCGCCGATCTGGATTGTCCTTATGATCTGTGCGACAAACCTTACGATGTGTAAATATGCCATTTATAGAGGCAAAGTATGCTAAATGGAGGAGGGCGCTTGAGCCGTTTATCGTGGCGAATCAGCGTATTGATGCCACCATTGCCCGGTTAAACGAGGGCGCGCTGATAGCTGATGTCGGCGCAGGGGGCAGAAGAATTACGCCTGATATCGTTTCTGTGGATGCATATTGGGCGACGGATACGGATATTGTCTCCGATGCGGCTGATTTGGCGATCGCCGATGATGTCTTTGATTGCGTGTTTTGCACCGGAACTTTGGAGCATTTGCCGGATCCGTGGACTGCGGCAAAGGAGATAGCCAGGGTGACGAAGCCCGGCGGATTGGTGCATATCGATGCGCCGTTTATGCAGGGATACCATGCAGATCCGCAGGATTATTGGAGATTCACGCAGGACGGGCTGCGCAAGCTGTTCGAGGGTTTCGAGGAGATCGAATGCGGCGTTCATATCGGCCCTGCATCCGGGTTGAGCTGGACATTTGTAGGTTTCTGTCAGGGGCTGGCAGGGGGGCCGTTTATGCGCAAAATATGGTTCCGGATCGGCAGATTGCTGGCGTTTCCGTGGAAATACCTGGACACTTTGATAGTGAAACGACCGTATAGTTACTTAGCAGCCGGCGGAGTTTATTTTGTAGGCCGTAAGCCTGAGCGTCGGACACCCGATAATATGTAACGGCAGGCAGACACGGGCAATATCGATTTCGAACGGAGTAAGAAATCTGTTTTCGTATGCAAGTGAACAATAACGATAATCTTAACTGGGAGTAGATATATGGTACAGTTTGTAGACCTTAAGGCTCAACACGATTCGCTTCGCAGGGAGCTGTTCGACGCCATCACAAATGTTATCGATAACAGCGCGTTCATTATGGGGCCGGCGATCAAGGAGTTGGAGAAGAACTTCGCCGATTTTTGTGGCTGCAAACACGCGATTGGCTGCTCGTCCGGCACATCCGCGCTGAACCTGGCTTTGTGGGCAATTGAAGTCGGACCTGAAGATGAGGTAATCACAATCCCTCATACTTTCATCGCCACCACCGAGGCGATTTGCGTTCGCGGAGCAAAGCCTGTGTTTGTGGATATCGATCCGGCGACCTATACGATGGACATGTCAAAGCTAGAAGCCGCCATCACTCCCAAGACAAAGGCGATCATTCCTGTGCATCTGTATGGCCATCCAACGGATATGGATCCGCTGCTGGCGATCGCCAAAAAACACGGCCTGAAGGTGATAGAGGACTGCGCTCAGGCGCACGGAGCGGAGTATAAGGGCAGGCGGGTTGGCACGATGGGCGATATCGGCTGCTTCAGCTTCTTCCCCGGCAAGAATATAGGCGCGATGGGGGATGCTGGTGCTATGACCACCAACGACGACAAGCTGGCTGTGAAGCTCAATAAGCTGCGAAATCACGGTCGATTGGGTAAATATGAGCACGAGATGATCGGCTACAACGAGCGCATAGACAACCTGCAGGCCGCGATCCTCAACGTGAAGTTGCCTCATCTAAACGATTGGAACGCTCTGCGCAGAAAGCATGCGGCGGAATATGCCGAGGCTCTGGACGGGGCCGGCGTTGGGCTGCCGTCGGTCGCGGACGGATGCCTGCCCGTCTATCATCTGTTTGTGATCCGACATCCCGACCGTGACGGTCTGCAAAAGTTCCTCAAGGAAAAGGGAATCGCAACAGGCGTACACTACCCGCTGCCCTTGCACATGCAGCCGGCGCATTCCGATCTCGGCTACAAAGAAGGGGACTTCCCGGAGACCGAAAAGGCATCAAAAGAAATCATATCCCTGCCGATGTACCCTGAAATGACAGCAAAAATGGTATCAGAAGTCGCCGAGGCGATCAAGGAGTTTAGCAGTTGAAGGTCGGTTACGTCATAACAATGGCTTCAGGGGTCAGTCACTGGACGCACCGTGAAATTGATATATTAACGGAAAATGGCGTCGAAATATTTACGTTCCCATTGAGGTGGAGCGTGGGGCCGCACATGCCCAAGCCCGGCTGGCACTTCTGGAAACCTAGTATTGCCCGGACCCTTTTGACTCAACCCGGAATGCTTCTGCGGATGCCGGCAAGATATATCAAATTGCTGATGCTGGCTATTCGTATGCGTACGATTGCCGAGTTCCTTCTAGCTGTCGATTTCAGTCGAGAAATGCGCAAAGCCGGTGTAAGCCACATCCATTGTCATTTTGGTGATCGAAAACTGTTTACCGGCTACTATTGCAGCAAGCTGTTGAACCTGCCCCTTTCGGTGACTGTGCACGCTTATGAAATACTGTGCAATCCAAACCCTGCTATGTTCAAACTTGCAGCCGCTTCTTGCAAGTGGGTGGTAACAATTTCGGAGTTTAATAAGCAGGAAATAGCAAGCATATACGGAGTGCCGGAATCCAAAATAACGGTAATCCACTGTCACGGCGATATCTCCGACGAGCGCCTGAGTGCCTCGATTAAACTGTTGATCGCGGCAGAGTTCCGGGAGAAAAAGGGATACGATATACTCTTTAAGGCTATCAAAAAGCTCGGGCGAAAAGACATAACTGTCTGGGTAGCCGGCCGCGGGAAACTTGATGTGGCCAAAATGGCCGAAGACTTGGGAGTGTCAGATCAGGTTGTGATGATGGGCGAGGTAAACAGAGGTGTTCTAGACGTGCTTTACGATGCTTGTGACGTTTTTGTACTTCCATCACGCACGGCATCGGATGGTGATAGAGAGGGCATACCCGTCTCAATTATGGAGGCTATGTCACACCGCAAGCCCGTTATCAGTACTCGACACACAGGTATTCCAGAACTTGTAGAAGATATTTTGGTAGATGAAAACGATGTGGATGGGTTGGCGGAAGCGATAGCCCGGCTTGCTGATGATCCGGAGTTGCGAGCACAGATGGGTGAGCGTAACCTTGAGATAATCAAACGCGATTTCTCCGATGAAGCGACATTGAAACTCAAGGAAATATTCACAAACGATAATACGGAATTATAGCAAGATTTTTGGTCGCTTAGATCACATTAATAAAAAAACGCAAAGCGATCAGAGAACTCCAATGCTGAAACAGCATTGTCTCGATAGTATCGGTATCAGCAAGAAATATGTAATGCAATATAATTATTGCCGGGGGTGGAATGAGTAAGCTCAGGTTTTGCTTAGCGGGTTCATACCCGGCAGATGCGGCAAAAATAGGGGGAGGCGTGCTTTGTACTATGTATCTGCTCGGCGAGGTTTTAGCCCAGCGAGATGACATAGATTTTCATATTGTGGCCTCCACCGAAGGAGGCGATGGGGTGAGGGTTATAAATAGACCGGGCGCAACTGTTCATCAAGTTGGTTATAAGTCCCGCACTCTGGTGCCAAATTTATACACCCAGCCTGCCAAGATCGCAAAAGTGATGAGTGAGCTTAGCCCTGACATCATCAATAGCCATTATGCCGCAACCACCCACGCTGCGCTAATGGTGGGATGCAAAGTGGCCCATACTATACACGGCATTATTGATGAGGAGATTCAATATCAACGGGGTAGAGAAAAAATAGCTAAGATGCTCGAATCCCGCCTCCAGCACAAATCAATGATGAACGCCGATGGCATCGTTTCCGTCGCGCAATATGGCCTGGATTATTACGATCGATGGATAAAGTCTCCGGCCACGGTTATAAACGTGCCGATTGAGGATATATTCTGGTCGGTGCCGGATATGAAACCCTGCAGGGGAATATTGTTCGCAGGAGCCGTCGGGAAACGGAAAAATCTGAGAGCGCTGGTAGAATCAATGCCGGTAGTGTTGAGCAAGTTCCCGGACGCTGTCCTGTATGTGTGCGGCGGCATAAACGACAAGGCTTACAAAGATGATATAGACAATTTTGTCGGAGGCAGAAACATCGGCGATTCGGTCAAGTTTCTCGGAGTGGTAGATCGCCGCAGGCTGGTGGAATTGCTCGAGGAATGCGTGGCTTTATCCCTGCCGTCATATCAGGAGACCTCCCCCGGCGTTATTTGTCAGGCTATGGCAGCCGGCAGAGTTCCCATTGCTGCTCCGGTGGGCGGCGTTCCGGAGATGATTGAGGACGGCGTCACCGGATATTTAGTCGATTCCGACGATTCCGATCTGCTTGCGCAGAGAATAATAGAACTGATGGACGACTTCGATATGGCCGCAAAAATGGGCGCAGCGGCCAGGGAAGTCGCTAAATCTCGCTACAATGCCCGCGATGTCGCAAACAGCATCATTGAGTTTTGCTCCTCGCTGGTAACGTCAGGATAACAGAGGTTATTATGGACTACAAAGACGTCATACTCGGCAGGGACGCGCAGATCGACGACTGCGTGAAACTTGGCTATCGCACCGGCAGAAAGATCGCCGACCACACGCTTCGCATAGGGGACGGCGCCTGCATAAGATTCGGCAGCGTGATCTATGGCGGGTCCGTGATCGGCAACGGATTTGCCACCGGTCATAACGTCACCATCCGTGAGGAAAACCAGATCGGCGACAATTTCAACGTCTGGAACTGCACCACCATAGACTACGGCTGCAAAATCGGCAATAATATCAAGATACACTGCAACTGCTATGTTGCTCAATTTACCGTTATCGAGGACAATGCATTTATGGCTCCGGGAGTGACCATAGCGAACGATATCCATCCCGGATGCGAGTTCTCCGCCGATTGCATGAAAGGCCCGCATATCGAACAGGGCGTCCAGATTGGCGTCAATGTCACTATTCTGCCGTTCGTGCGAATCGGCGCACATTCGGTCATCGGATCGGGCGCGGTGGTCACAAAAGATATTCCCGCCGGGTCAGTCGTCGTCGGCAACCCCGGACGGGTAATATGCGGCATTCACGATCTCAAATGCGAGACTGGCCTCACTGACAGTCCATACGCGCACATACTCCTGCACGGAGAGGAAGGGTAGGCAAAATGGTTCCGCTTATTGATCTGAAAATTCAGCACAAGTCCATCGCAGCCGAAATCGAAGCTGCTATCAAAAACGTCTGTGAGAATACGGCCTTCATTCTCAGCGATGAGATGAAAACATTCGAGGCCGAGTTCGCCGCCTGCTGTGGCGCAAAACACGGAATAGGCGTTGCCAACGGTACAGATGCATTATTTCTGGCGCTCAAAGCAGTCGGAGTAAAGGACGGCGATGAGGTAATTGTGCCCGCCAACACATTTATCGCTACCGCCGCCGCAGTCAGCCACGCAAACGCTGTTCCGGTATTCGTAGATGCCGATCCGGAAACCTACTGTATAAGTCCGGACAAAATCAAAACAGCGATCACCGAAAAGACAAAAGCCATATTGCCGGTGCACCTCTACGGGCATCCTGCCGATATGGATGCTATAATGAGCATAGCGCGCGCAAACGGGCTAAAGGTTGTGGAGGATTGCGCGCAGGCTCATGGAACATTATATAAGGGCAAGCCTGTCGGCTCGATAGGGGATGCGGCTGGGTTCAGCTTCTATCCAAGCAAGACTCTGGGAGCCTATGGGGATGCGGGAATCGTGCTCACCAACAGCGATGAGGTCTGCGAAAACCTCAAACTGCTGCGGGATAACGGTCGAACGACCTGGTATGAACATTCCATCATCGGATACAATTCCCGGCTCGATGGAATCCAGGCGGCTGTTTTGCGCGTAAAACTAAAGTATCTGGACAAATGGGTAGAGGCTCGACGCGCGCATGCGAAGCAGTATGCTCAGTTGCTTGGCGATGTTGCGGGGTTGAGCTTGCCGGTGGAAAAACCGGATATGAAGCACTCATATTATGTCTATGTGGTGCGTGTCGAAAACAGGGACGATGTGATGGCGCAGCTCAAGGAAAAGGGCTGTGGCTGCGGAGTGCATTATCCGGTGCCGCTTCATCTGCAGCCGGCTTATGCGTTTCTGGGAGGCAAACAGGGAGATCATCCGGTCTCAGAAGCCTACGCCAAGCAGATCATATCAATACCTATGTTCCCGGAACTGACCCCGGAGCAACTGGCTGAAGCGGCAAAAATAATTAAGGAAGTATTGAAGTAGCGGGAATCGAACCCGGCTTGATGAGGTAAGTAGTAATGCCGACAGCACAAGACACTGCCACGAATGACAAGGCGGGTGAGGTGTGCGCTGTGCGTCCAATCAAAACCTATAGGTCAAAAAGACTACTGGATTTGGTGGTTGCATCAATGGCTCTGATAATCGCAGCGCCATTGGCTGCTGTCATTAGTGCGCTGATCAAGCTGTCAAGCCCGGGTCCGGTGCTGTTCAAGCAAATGCGCGTGGGCAAAAACGGCAAGCAGTTTATGTTCTACAAGTTTCGCAGCATGCGCGTGGATAATGACGATTCCGAACACCGGGAATATATAAAACTCTTCATTGAGGGCAACGAGGCGGAGATTAAAAGACGCTATCCGGACAGGAAGATATATAAGCTGGCCGGAGATGACAGGGTGACGTTCATAGGCAAGTTTCTGCGACGCACAAGCCTTGATGAGCTTCCGCAATTGCTCAATGTGTTTAAGGGCGAAATGAGTATGGTCGGGCCGAGGCCGCACTTGCCCTACGAAGTAGACCTGTATCAGGACTGGCACAAGAGGCGACTGGAGGGAATTCCGGGAATCACCGGCTGGTGGCAAATACACGGCAGAAGCCGGGTTCCGTTCCAGGAGGCCATCAAAATGGACATCTGGTATCTGGAGCGTCAGTCGCTGATACTTGATATACGAATTATGTGCCGCACCATCACAAAAACCATCGTCGGTCGCGGCGCATGCTGATCTGCGGCTAATCTAAATATATCGGGGGCTAATATGAGCACAAAAGTTGGCGTGGTTGGGGCCGGATATTGGGGTCCTAATATAATCAGAAACTTCAATCAGAACCCTGCTTGCGATATGGCTGTCTGCTGTGATATCGAGGAGAAGCGGCTCGCGCATATGAAGGGGCTGTATCCCAGGATCGATGTCACAACGGATTTCGAATCCCTTGTAAATGACCCGTCAATCGACGCTGTTGCGATATGCACTCACGTCAGCGCACATTATCCCCTTGCGAAAAAAGCGCTGCAGGCGGGCAAACACGTGCTTGTCGAAAAGCCCTTGACCGCCAAAGTAGAGGAAGCCGAGGAGTTGGTCGCACTCGCCAAGGCCAACGACAGGGTGTTGATGGTCGATCACACGTTCGAATACACCGCGGGCGTCAACAAGATGAAGGAGATCATAGAGGAGGGCTTGCTGGGCGATATACTCTATGTGCACTGCTCTCGACTGAATCTGGGCATATTCCAGCGCGATATCAACGTAGTATGGGACCTCGCGCCGCACGATATTTCGATCATTTTATACGCCACCGGCCTGAAGCCGACATCGATTCGCACGGTCGGTATGAAACTGTTGCACCCTAAAGTCGAGGACGCCGCATTTGTCACTCTCAAGTGCGGGAATAGCTCCAGCGCAGTTATCCATGTCAGTTGGGTTGACCCTCTGAAGATTCGCAAGGTGAGCGTGGTCGGGACCAAGCAGATGCTTGTATATGACGATTTGGACCCGCTCTCCAAGATACAGATATACGATAAAGGCGTGGACAACCCGCCTCACTACGACACATTCGGCGAATTTTTGTGCTCATATAAGTATGGCGATATCCATATGCCGCGCCTGCAGGAGGCCGAGCCGCTTAGCGCGATGTGCAAACACTTCCTGGATTGCATACAGACGGGAGCTACGCCTCGAAGCAGCGGTGAGAGCGGACTAAATATGGTTCGATTGCTTGCGGCATCCGATGCGTCTCTTGCCGCAAACGGGGCAGAGATAGAGATCAAGTTCTAAGTGGACAGAAATTCTAAATTGTGGCTTGCTGCCATTTTAGTGATGTGTTTGCTGCTCAGGCTTGCGTTCGTCTTTTTATTCGGCGACAGCGAGATCAGAAGCGACGCGGCAGTATTCTACCAGATAGCGTGCAACATCGCCGATGGCAATGGTTTTTCCGCCAACACATATCTGGGAGAAACCGTGCCCAGCGCACACGGCTACGTCGTTTATCCCTATTTTCTGGCTTCGCTGCTATATCTGTTTGACGCCGGATTCTTCGGAATCGAGGTGGCGCATGCCATAATAGACACGCTGTGTTGCCTGCTGGTTTTCTGCATAGCCCGCAGATTTACCGGCGGAGGCGTGCAGGCGGGATTGTTTGCCTCATTTGCATTTGCCGTATATCCCCCGTTCATATTCAGCGTCGGCACGGTGATGACCGAGACTTTCAACACTCTCGTAATGACCGCTTTGGTCTTTGTGCTCATCGTTGCGGTGCGCAGAGACTGGCGATACAGCGCGCTTGCCGGATTATTTATGGGCTTTGCGATATTGTCCAGACCCGCTCTTTTAGCTTTCCCGCTGGCGTTGGCGCTGACGCTATTTTTCAGTCGACGGCAGGTAAGTTCGTGGCTGCCGAAGGCCGCTGTATTTGTGGCCTGTTCATACCTCGCGATCAGCCCGTGGACAGCTCGCAATTATTTGCTGCTGAAAAGCTTTGTGCCGGTGACGACCAACTTCGGAATGCCGTTTTGGGGCGGAACAGGTCCTGCGGACGGAGTCTGCCTTGGCGGGCCGGGATATCCTGTCGATACCAAAGAACGCAACCTGTACGATCATCATCTGGTTCCCTATGTAAGCGAGCAAACCTACCAGAAGATCACCTCTCTTCAGAAGCGTTTGACCAAAATGAACGAAGTCGACAGGGACAACGCACTGAAAAGAGAGGCGATCAAGGAAATAAAAGAGCATCCCGGAAGATATATCACGCTCATGCCCAAAAAGTGCGTGCGCTTCTGGTTTAATCTATGGCACGATTTTCCGCCATCAAAAGCCAGCATTGTCGTTGCGGTCGTCAATATGATTCTGCTGACAATGGCCGCGCTCGGATGGCGGCAGAAAACCGGCGACAGCGCCCTCAAATGGGTCGCCTTTTCAGCCGCAGCATATCATACCGCCATCTACTCGATTATCTACTCAACGGTGCGATTCAGCTATCCGATTATGCCGTTGGTTATCATCTTCGCAGCAGCCTGGTTATCCGGCCTGCTGGATAAGTTATATGGCAAGGTCGAGAGGCCGGCAGGCGCGGATGCAGCCTAGTCTCGATCCTTTACCATCACTATTCTGTCGATATATATCCCCTTGACGGCGTTGGCGTCCCCAAGCGGCGATATCCAGGCATACAGTCCTGCAGTGGTCAATATCTTGCCCAGATAATAGGTGTGATACTTGCCATCCGCTCCGGTCTCCAACTGCGCAGTAAACTGGGTGACGTTGCGGTGGCTCGGGTCATCATAAACGCCATATTTGAACGCGCCTCCGGATTGACCTCCCTGTGTGCGCGCCACCAGATACCATTTCCACGTCCCCGGCATCGATTTGGCCAGCCTGTCCGAGATGTGATACTGGACTGCCCATTGGGTGTGGCTGCCATCCATAAACGCGGCCCTGCCCTGCGTTGCCGCTGGATCATCAACGATCTTTGCCCATTTCGGCGGCTCAAAGAGCTTCATCTTCTCCGGATAAACCTCTATGATGTCTTGTTTAGGCAGCCTGGCAAGCTCGTCCGGCGATGGAGGCGGCCCTGCGAATTGGGCGTCCAGCGACGCTTCATACAACCTGAACGGCCAGTTCTCCGAGTAGTTGCCGACGTTGAACGAATAGGCGGCATCAATGAATCGTTCAATGGCGATTTTATGACTGGCGGGTCCGGCAAACCTCACATTATCCGCCTCAGCCTGTCGCTTTAGCTCATCATATTTCTTCACCCAGACGTGATCAAAAGACAACCTGTCCCTCTTCACCCGCTTCAGCAGGGTCGGATCGTTGGCGACGGCTCTCTCCGCCTGATCGAACAGCTTTTTCGACTCGGTCATCACATCCAGTGTCATAAACGAGAGATCGCCGTTATAGCAACTAAGCCGCATCCCGTTTGCCTCTACCGAGTCGTGGATCAGGTCAAGATACTTCTGCAGATAAGGAGCCGCCGGGCCGTAGTACCCTTGCAGGTATTCGCTTATAAGCTCAGCGGTGTCCCTGGACGGATCCCATTCCAGATGTGCCAGCACCCAGGCGCGCATTCTCACAAAATCGCCGATGGAGCATCCCGCGTCCCCTTGCTCAAAGACGCCAATGGTATTATTTTCAACGAAGAACCGCAGGTTCGGCGCGAGCACCCTCATATTAGGATGCGGCTGGATATACGAAGCGAAGTCGGTGACGTAATCCCAAATATACAGATTCGGCGCAATCGCTCTCCATTTGCGAATGTCATCTCTGAATGTGGGGTTGCCGTCACCGTCCAGCGGCTTTGAAAAATCGCACTCTATCGTACACAGCCGTATGACGGTGTTCTTTGCCGGCTTTACTTTGGCCGGCGGCTTGCGGGTATATTGATATGCCAGTGTCTCGACGAGCACATCGGGATACTGCTTTTCGATCTCCTCTGCGACAAGGTTCAGGCATCTGATCAGCGGCCCTGCCTGCGATTCCTCTTCTGCCTCCACCGCCCTGCATTTGGCGCATTGACAGGCTCCATGCCAGTCATTTTGACTTATGGATATGATCCCGGCGGTCGGGTCTTTTTTAATCCAGCCAAGAGCGACCTTCGTCAGCTCTTTGCGCATCTCATCATTACTCCAGCAAAGCTGACCCCCCGCCGACTGTCTCTTGCCGCCGTGTTCGCTATACCATTCAGGGTGTTCGGAGAAGTATTTATCGGGCGGCAGCAGGTCATAAGCCGTATGACACCAGCCAAGGATCTTATAATGACCTCCGTAGCTGTCGGGAATCTTATAGAAATGCCCGTTCAGCTTGAGCTTTGCTGCAAACAGCGGGTATTCATTCGGATCTTTATAATATGCCTCTCGATAGAGCAGCTTCGGAGCATAGACCGTGTCCAGCGCGGGTATTGTCAACGTTTGCTTGGTGGGAATATCGCTCTCAGTTCCGCTCCACCATCGACAGCCCACGGTATCCTCCAGAAATGTGTACACCGCATACAGCGCGCCTCGTGGTTTTCCGCCGGCAAGCAGCAGCTTGTTGCCAACGCTGCGAATCACAATTCCATCGTGGCCGAGCGCAGCCCAGTCCACTCCGGTCGCAAGGCTCTTGAGCCTATCAGATGAGCCGACCAGAATCTGCGACGCATCAGGCTTCACCTGAGACTCGTTGCGGACTCTGAACTTCGCTCCGGTCACCTGTCCAAGGTAGTTTTGCAGCTCTTTTGCCGCGGTCTTTTCTGGAGTTGATGCGTTTCTTGCGATCACTATATCGCATTGAGCCTTGCCGTTAGAGGCAAGTGTAAGGTCCCCTGATGCGTGGGAAGCAATAAAAACAGTCAATGCTGACGCGACTGCGATCATCCTGATAATCAAGTTTCAATTCCTCCGCAGATTAATCCATGCCCATTCTATCTGCTATATTGCTTGTCTGCAACCACTTTATCTCCTCGTCAAAATATCAAGCCAGGCGGTTCGGATGTGCACATATTTCTCAGCATAACCCAACAATGGGCAGGTGAAAGCTTTTGCAACTTTTCTTACTCATCGCATTGAGCATAAGCTATAATAATATTGGTAATTGGGTACTGACGGCGCGGGCAGGGATTATTTCTGTGGCCGCGGCATCGACGAAGTCCCCAACAGCTACGGCAGGCCGTATGCGGTCAGACAGGCGGTCTTATCGAGGAAAGGGTCGGCACGAATAAGGTTGACAAGTTTTTTGCTGTGGAATGTGTTTGTCAATGGAGGTTATGCATCATGTGTAAAAAGGTATCAGTATTGGTTGTATTGGTGGCTGTGGCGGCTTGTTTTGCCTCGACAAGCTTAGCGGCTGTATCGATCCCGGTGGATCTCAAGCGGGATAGTGAGGATGCCGAGTTTATCTGCGTTGGCGAGACCATACCTCCGCATGCAAACGATGTCCGGGCCAGGCAGGCGGCTGGTTCTTCGGAGGTAACATGCCGCTTTAGGATTGACCGAGTGCTCAAGGGAGACATCGAACCGGGTCAGACTATCGAATTAAAGTATCTTTATGGACAACAACATTATTCCGGATATGATCTGGTAATGTTGAAGAGAAGCGGCGATTCATTTGTTTACAGCCGCATCGAATGCTCTGTGCCGGTGAGTGAAGAAGCATACTCGGTTTATAAGAAGTCAGGTGACGTAATGGCGAACCTCCGATGGGAGATGATCAATTCCCTGCAATCATCTTCGGAATGGGTGGTTCACAGCGCACTGGCACAAGCCGGCATATTGACTAAATCAGATATCGAGGTTTACACGAAGCCGAAGATCAATGATCCCGACCTGCGAACTCAGGCGAGCGCGCTTGGAGTATGCATTGCTGCGGGGATGGACGGCTATGTGATCCCCGCTCTTGAGGTCGTCGAAAAACTGTGCGGCAGCGATAACAATGAAGGGTCAGGCGTGCCGACATCGCTTCTGAATCAGTTGACGAAGTTGCAGATCAAACCCGCAATGATGGCCCCGGTGGCCGCAAAGCTCGACTCCAAGTCTGCGGAGGTTCGTCGTATAGCCAGCTTTATGCTCAGACAATCCAAAGTTGATGCTGCCGTGCCTTATCTGAAGAGCGCTTTGAACGATTCTGACTCAGAAGTCAGGTATAACGCCGTGTTTGGAATAGCCATGATCAAAGGAGACCCGAAGCACGCGCCGTCAATGGATAAGTTTACCGAAGACGAGCAGGCGTATATCGGGTATTGGAAATCGCAGTTGTGACGAAAAACGCTATGCAGTAAGTGGCGAAATGACAAGCGAAATAGCGGGCGGCGGCGGTTTTTCCGGCTCCTTATACAAAGGAATGACGGCAGGCACTGTACAAGTACTAGACAGGATCCGGCTCAGATCCAATTGTCCCTGAGCCGTCGATTGCCTAACGGCTCAGGCAAGTGCAGCAATTGATGGAGGAAGGAACTGGCGGGAATGCAGATAAGTGCGATCATCAGCAATATTGAACAAGGCAGCATGGCTCTACCGAAGTTTCAGAGAGGCTACGTATGGAACCGCGACCAAGTGCGCGGTCTCATGCGCTCTCTGTACCTCAAGCATCCAGTGGGCAGTCTCCTAGTCTGGGTGACGAAGACAGAGGAAGCCAACACGAGGGGCGACGGTCCCCTACCGCCAGGATGTGTTCATCTGCTTCTGGATGGGCAGCAACGCATCACAACCCTCTATGGCATCATCAAGGGCAAACCACCGAAGTTCTTTGACGGCAACGCTCAAGCGTTCACAGGGCTCTACTTCAACATCGGCACGGAGGAGTTCAAGTTCTTCTCACCACTCGAGATGCGGGACAATCCGCTGTGGATTGACACGACCCAGCTTATGCGCGACGGAGTAGGCGAGACAATCGGGCGGCTGTATGCGGTGCCAGACCTGCACTCGAAGATGGATGCCTATATTAGCCGCATAACGGCCATTGGCGCCATCAAGGACATTGATCTTCACATCGAGCAAGTGGTTGGTGAGGACAAGACCGTTGATGTGGTTGTAGAAATATTCAACCGCGTGAACAGCGGCGGCACCAAACTCTCAAATGGTGATCTGGCCCTTGCTAAGATTTGCGCGCAATGGCCTTCAGCCAGGGAAGAGATGAAGCGCTGCCTGGATCGATGGCGCAACGCCGGTTTCCATTTCCGATTGGAATGGCTGCTGCGCAACGTGAACGCTATCGTTACCGGCGAGGCCCTCTTCTCTGCTCTCAAAGATACTGGAACCCCCGAGATAGCCGACGGCCTCAAGCGGGCCGAGAAGGCAGTTGACGTGATCATCAACATGATCTCAGGCCGTCTGGGGCTTGATCATGATAGAGTCCTTGGGAGCAAGGGGAGCTTGCCCCTGCTTGCGCGTTACATCGCGGAGCGCGGAGGCAACGTCGGAGATCACCATGACCGGGACAGGTTGCTCTTCTGGTATGTACACACGCTGTTGTGGGGACGATATGCTGGTTCGACAGAGACCATTCTCAATCAAGACCTTGACCTCATTGAGACCGGCGGCCTTGATGCCCTCATCGATGGCTTGCGTAAGAATCGCGGCGACCTGCGTATCAGTCCTGTTGATTTCTCAGGATCTAGCCTTGGAGCCAGGTTCTACCCCCTGCTTTACATGCTGACCCGTGTGTACGGAGCCAGAGATTGGGACTCAGGGCTTGAGCTTTCCGCGAATTTGCTGGGTAAGTTCAGCAGTCTGCACGTGCACCACATATTCCCCAAGGCGCAGCTTTACAAACGCGGCCATTCTCGCGGGGATGTGAACGCCGTAGCGAACTTCTGCTTCCAAACTCAGGACAGCAACCTCGGCATAGGGGATAAGCTGCCAGAGGATTATTTCGAGGAAGTCGAGCGAAGAAACCCAGGTGCACTCGCGTCGCAATGGATTCCTATGGACAGAGGTCTGTGGCAGATAGACCGTTATCTGGATTTCCTTGCCGCACGGCGCGAGCTACTTGCGGATGCCGCCAATGAGTTTCTCGATAGCTTGTTCTCTGGAACGATGCCGGAGACCGCAGTTGCTACTGCGGTAATGGAAAGAGCCGTAGATTCCACACGCGATAGGCCAGTGGTGGAAGACGAAGAACAAGCAATATTCGATTGTGTTGACTGGGTTACGAAGCAGGGGCTGCCGGAGGGCGAGATAGTCTATGACCTGACAGACCCTGAGACTGGGCAGCAACTTGCAGTTCTAGACCTCGCTTGGCCTAACGGACTCCAGGAGGGCCTCAGCCAGCCAGTCGCGTTGCTGATCAACGAAGGCCAAGAAACGGAGGATGCCGCCAACAAAGCGGGCTTTCGCTACTTTACGGATGTAGATGAATTCAAGGCTTACGTGCGGCGAGAAATAATGGCTGCGGAGGAGACAGCCGCAGTTGGGATACCGGTCTAACTACTGTGTTGGATACCTAGAGAGGTCAGGTCAGAATAGATGCACCCAATGGTCTGACCGAACGACTATCGGCACATGAGATGATTGGCCGTTTCAAGGAAACTCATAGCATCGGTCCCTGGGTTGCGACGAGGTAGATGGCAGTTGCAACATTGCGGACGTGAGCTAGCGGCCAGCAATCGCTGCCCGCAGTCAAATGATAATCTAGGCCAACACAAAGACGGCAATTGCCACGCAGTGAAGAATGCTCATCTTCGTGAGCTTATACCCCTTTTGCAACTTTCCTTGCTCATCGCATAGGGCATCAGCTATAATAATATTAGTAATAGGGGGAGTAGCGGTGCGGGCGGAGATTATTTCGGTCGGGACAGAGTTGTTACTGGGACAGACCGTTGATACGGATGCGGCATATTTATCAAAACTGTTGCCGCAGTTCGGAATTGACCTGCACTATCGCGTAACCGTAGGGGACAACGAATCTCGTCTTGCCGAGGCGTTGCAACTGGCTCTCACACGCGCTGACATAGTCTTCACCATCGGCGGACTTGGGCCGACGATAGACGATTTGACCAAAGAGACCGTCGCTGCGGTGCTAGGCGATGAAATGGCTCTTCACGAAGAATCCGCACAGCGTATGCGCTCATTTTTTGCGGCGCGCGGCATCGATATGCCGGAATCCAACCTCAAGCAGGCGATGACGCCCAGGCACGGTAAGGCGCTACCCAATCCACTGGGCACTGCGCCGGGGGCGGCGTTTGAAAAGGATGGCAAGGTGATAATAGTCTTGCCTGGGCCGCCCGGGGAGTTCGTCGAGATGGTGGATTCGCAGGTTGTAAAATATCTGCGCGAATATGTCGGAGATGCCGCCGGTTTGATTCGCTCCAGGGTTCTTCGCATCGCCGGCCTTGGTGAGTCAAGTGTGGCGGAGATGGTGAAAGATCATTTTAACGGATCAAATCCGACAGTCGCGCCGCTTGCCAGCTCCGGTGAGGTGCATTTGAGGATTACCGCGAAAGCGGCAAGCGCGGCCGAGGCGGATGCGATGCTCGATGATATGGACGCCGGGCTGTCGGCGATCCTTGGAGCAAACGTCTTTGGGCGCGACGATGAGACCCTCGAACAGGTCGTGGTGAGGTCGCTTATCGCGGATAAATTGACGCTGGCGTTGGCGGAAAGCTGCACCGGCGGGTTGATAGCCAACAGAATAACTAATGTGCCCGGCGCTTCGGAGACACTGCTGGCCGGGTTTGTGACCTATAGCAACCGGGCAAAGAAGGATATTCTGGGGGTGGACGAGCAATTATTAATTGAATATGGGGCGGTCAGCGAGCAGGTGGCTCGTGCGATGGCTGAGGGCGCCAGGAGGGTCTCTGGAGCCGATATTGCAGTTTCGGTGACAGGGATTGCGGGGCCGACCGGGGGAACAGCCGACAAGCCGGTTGGGTTGGTATATATGGCTTTGAGCACGGCTGACGAGACTATTGCCTTCGAACATCGGTTCTCGGGCAAACGGATGGACATTAAACTAAGGGCATCACAAGCGGCTCTGAACCTGCTGCGCACGCGCGGTTCATAGCTCAGGTTTTGAGATGCCGTATTTGATATGGCAAACCAAAAAGTTATCCGCGCATTTGCGGCCATTTGCCTGGATGAGGAGGTCCGAAATCGCATCTCCGACCTTCAGGCACGCATCAAAGATCTCGCCTCAGATGTCAAGTGGGTCGAGCCGAAGAATTTTCATATCACACTGAAATTTTTGGGCGACGTCACCCCTGGAAAACTTGTCAGCGTTCAGGCCGCGCTTGCCGAAGTCGCGCGGAAGCTTCCAGCGTTTGATTTGAGTGTGACCGGCACGGGGGTATTTCCCACGCCGAGACGTCCGAGGGTGGTCTGGGTCGGAACCGAAACCGGCCGCGAACAGCTCGCCGCGCTTGCGGGGGCGGTCGAAGACTCGCTGGTTAAGGTGGGGTTTGAAAAAGAAGAAAAACCGTTTCAGTCGCATATAACAATCGGCCGGATAAGAGAGTCCAAACCGGATCCGAAGCTGATCGAAGGGCTGGAAGATATTGATGACGAAGATCTCGGCGTGCAGCGCGTCGGAGCAATTACGCTGATGGAGAGCGTGCTGAGATCGGGCGGGCCTTCATATACGCCGATGAGTGTGCACGAATTGACGGCGTTATCCTGAGTTTAGCTTGGATTGGCGATTGAGAGGATTGCAGACAGGGAGAGTCTTATGGATAAAGATAAAGCGTTGGATATGGCTCTGGCGCAGATCGAGAAGCAGTTCGGACGCGGCTCGATTATGCGATTGGGGGAAAGACCGCAGTTTGATGCGTCTGTAATACCTACCGGCGCAATATCGCTGGATATGGCTCTTGGGGTTGGCGGAGTGCCCAGGGGCAGAATTACGGAGATATATGGTCAGGAGTCTTCGGGAAAGACGACTTTGGCCTATCACATCGTCGCTGAAGCGCAGAAACTGGGCGGGGTGGCGGCGTTTGTCGATGCTGAGCACTCAGTCGATGCGGCTTATGCTGCGAGGCTTGGTGTCGATATCGATTCTCTGCTGGTCTCTCAGCCGGATACCGGCGAGGAGGCGCTCGAGATCGTTGACGCGCTGGTGCGAAGTGGGGCGGTCGACATAGTGGTGCTGGACTCCGTTGCTGCGTTGGTCCCCAAAGCGGAGATCGAAGGTGATATGGGGGATTCGCATATGGGCCTGCAGGCTAGGCTGATGTCGCAGGCGCTGCGAAAAATCGGCGGCTCGCTGAACAAGTCCAACACCGCGGCGATCTTTATCAATCAAATCAGAGAAAAAATCGGCGTTATGTTCGGCAATCCGGAGACCACTCCCGGCGGGCGAGCGCTGAAGTTCTGGGCGAGTGTCCGACTGGAAGTGAGGCGGATTGAGACACTCAAAGTGAGCGGCGAGGCGGTCGGGACCCGGGTTAGGGTCAAAGTCGCCAAAAACAAGGTCGGGCCTCCATTCAAAAACGCCGAGTTCGACATAATGTTCAGCCAGGGAATCTCCAAGAGCGGCGGCCTGCTCGATGTGGCTGTTGACATGGGCCTGGTCACCAAAACCGGCACCTGGTTTACCTACGCCGATACCAGGCTTGGCCAGGGGCGGGAGAACGCAAAGACATTTTTGGAAAACAACCCGGAATTGCTTACTGAATTGGAGACAAAAATAAGGGCTGACGCCACGGAGAGCGGTTCTGGGGCTGAAGGCAATGGAGAAGAGGCGAAAGTATCGTCTGAATGATGCGATGAGTGAGATAACGGCAATCGAGACTCAGGCGAAGCGAGGCGATAGGAAGTCGATCTTCGTCGATGGTCAATTTGTCGTTGGGGCGCACCAGGACGTTGTGGCTGCGCTAAACTTGGCGGTTGGCCAGAGGTTCGAGGCCGATCATCTTGAGAAAATAATACATAAAGAATCCGCTAGAAAAGCGTTTGAAGCTGCGCTGCGATTGATTGGTTATAGAGATCGCGCGGAAGCGGAGGTTCGCAAGCGATTAAGAGGGAATGATTTTCCTGAAAATATCGTAGATGAAGTGATTGACCGGCTGTATCGAATGGGTTTGTTGGATGATGCGAAGTTCAGCCGGGATTGGGTCAAATCGCGCACGGCCTCTAAGCCGATGGGCCGGATGCGACTTGCTTGGGAACTACGGACGAAGGGCGTGGAGCCTGCCGTGGTTGAGCAAGCTTTGGAAAATATCGACGCGGGCGACGAGAGGACACTCGCACTCGCTTTGGCGCGTAATCGGGCCGATAAATCCGATGTTTGCGACCGCAGCTTTCGTGACAAAACAGCCTCGTTTCTGAGGAGGAGAGGTTTTGGCTGGGGGATTATCGCAAACGTATTAGATGAGATATGTCCCTTAAAAGAGGACTGAACAGAGATTGGAGCCATATGAGGCTTCAATGGCAGAAATATTTCTGCGATGTGAGAGGAGGTACCGAGGTAATCATTCGGTAGTGGAATTGTCGGGATGTGTTATGCTAGGCGCGGATCGTGCGCCGAATAATAGTCAGTTGATATATTCGCTCTACCTCACATCCTAATTCGAACAGGAGGTGAGGCTGATTGAACATTGTGATACCTTTAATCGTCGGTTTGATTGCTGTTGCGGCGGCTGCCGGCGCGACTTATTTCTGGTTCATTTCACCGAATCTGCTCAGGCTAAAATCCGCGAAAGCGGCGATTGCGGAGCGTGAAGAGGAACTCCAAAAGGAGATTGAGGCCAAAAGAAAAGAAGTTCTCCTCGAAGCTAAGGAAGAAGCGTTCAAAATACGCGCTGAGATAGAAAAGGAGAATAAAGAAAACAGGGCTGAGATCCAGAGGTTAGAGCGGAAGCTGACTCAAAAAGAAGAAACACTCGACCGTAGACTTGAAAACCTCGATCGAAAAGAACGTGGCATTACGGAAAGTGAAGCACAAGCCCAGCAAATGCTTCACGACGCCGAATGTATGTTAATTCAGCATAGAACTGAGCTGGAACGGATTTCTAGAATGAACTCCGACGAGGCCAGGGCTATTTTGCTGCGTCAAATCGAACATGAGATGGAGCGTAAAGTCGCTCACATCATTAGACAAGCTGAAGAACAAGCCAAAGAGCAGGCCGATCGTAAAGCGAGGGATATCATAACCCTTGCGGTTCAAAGATGCGCGGTGGATCAGGCTGCTGAGACCACCGTTTCCGTCGTTCCGCTGCCTGGCGATGATATGAAGGGGCGCATCATCGGTCGAGAGGGTCGCAATATCAGGGCGTTTGAGACCCTCACGGGGGTTGATCTGATAATCGACGACACTCCTGAGGCTGTTGTGGTCTCCGGGTTCGACCCGGTGCGCCGAGAAGTGGCTCGTGTGGCTTTGTCGAGCCTCATCCTCGACGGGAGAATCCATCCCGGTCGCATTGAGGAGATGGTCAGCAAAGCTCAGCTCGAGTCGACCGCCAAAATGAAAGAGGCGGCCGAACGCGCCGTCTTCGAGACTGGAGTCACCGGGCTTGATCCGGAACTGATAAAGCTCCTTGGGCGACTCAGATATCGCACAAGCTATGGGCAAAACGTCCTGCAGCACAGCGTCGAAGTCGCTCATCTGGCCGGAGCGATCGCTGCGGAACTGGATGTCAATGTTCCACTTGCGAAACGGGCAGGGTTGCTGCATGACATCGGCAAGGCGGTCGACTTTGAGGTCGAAGGGCCGCATGCGATCATTGGGATGGATATTCTCAAGCGTTACCGAGAGCATCCCGAGGTCTGCCATGCTGTGGGCGCGCATCATAACGACATCGAGCCTAAATCGGTGGAGGCGGTATTAGTCCTTGCCTCAGACGCGATCTCAGCGGCCAGGCCGGGAGCCAGACGCGAGACGCTGGAGACCTATGTCAAACGCCTGCAAAAGCTCGAAACCATCGCAGATTCGTTCGATGGCGTCGAAAAGACCTACGCTGTTCAGGCTGGCAGAGAGATCCGCGTTATGGTCAAACCGACGGAAATCGACGATGAAGGCGCGGTCAAATTGGCGCACGACACAGCAAAGCGAATCGAAGAAGAGATGGAGTATCCGGGCCAGATCAAGGTCACAGTTATAAGGGAAACTCGAGCTATCGAGTTTGCGAAATAAGAAAAAAAGATCACTTGAAACGAAACAGAGGGTGCGTAAGGGTAACGGCCTTGCGTACCCTCGGATTGTATGATAAGTGGACGATGCAATCAAAATCCTGGTAGTGGGCGATATGATGGGCGGCTCTGGAAGAAGGGCTGCGGCCAAGTTGCTTCACGATATTCGTGCGCAGCATGGTTGTGATATGGTCATTGTCAACGCGGAAAACGCAGCCGGCGGTTTAGGGATTACTGTTCCTACCGCTAAGGCGCTCTTCGACGCTGGCGCCGATGTCCTGACTATGGGCAACCATACCTTCGCAAAGCGCACTATCGCGCCGTATCTTGACGACGAAATTAGAATCATCCGACCGGCGAATTACCCGCCGGGGGTAGCGGGTCGAGGATGGGGCATATATCGCAGCGCCTCTGGGGTGAGCGTGGCTGTGATCAGCCTGTTGGGGCGCATATTTATGGAGCCGATGGATTGTCCATTTCGCGCGGCGGATTGCGCCCTCAAGGAAATCGGGGATCGAGCCAAAGTAATAGTAGTCGATATGCACGCCGAGGCGACTTCAGAAAAGATCGCCTTAGGGCGGTATCTGGATGGCCGGGTGTCTGCGGTGATTGGAACACATACCCACGTGCAGACGTCAGATGAAAAGGTGATGCCTGGCGGGACGGCTTATATCACCGATGTTGGAATGACCGGCGTGGAGGATTCCGTGATCGGTATGGACTATCCGACCGTGATCTCACGTTTTCTGACTCGTGTTTCCACCAAGTTCGAGCTGGCGGAGGGCGAGGCTGTGCTGAGGGGAGTCATAGTAGAGGTGCAGCCCGATACGGGGCGAGCAGTATCTATCACCAGGATAGTCATCCCTGAATAATATCTTTGGCGACAAGCTCCCGATTGCTTTGGCGTTAGACGATAATTGACAGCGTCTGCGGGCGCAGGTAGAATAGTAGCGGAGGTCATGACGATGCGGTTTTTGCATTTTATGCTCATATTGGGAATGCTGGCGGCCTGCCTGATCGCTCCGTGGACGGCCTCTGCGGCTCCTGCGAAAGATGTATCCATATACAAAGGGGAAGACCCCTCTGAAAATGGGATGATGCTTGGCGGATGGGGCAGCGGTAACGCCATTAAAGCCAAGGAGTTGATCCTTGAAGGCAGTTGGTCGATAAAGATCACTACCCAAGGCCTCTACTCAGGCGGAAAAATAGAGTTCGGCCAGCCGGTGACGCTGTTTTCCGGCGGTATCGATGACACCCGCTACATTCAGTTTGGGCTGTTCTTCAACGAAACCCAGATGGTAAATCCTGCTCCGGGCTTCGAGTATGCCATGTCCGATGTGGAGCCATATCGAAAGCCCAAAGCGAACAAGGTGCGATTTTTGTTCGTATCAGAGACTGGCCAGGCGGTCGAAGCAGTGGAGCCTGTCGGAGCAGTCGATCCGGACGACAACTGGCTGCGAGTGGCAGTGCCGCTTGCTAAATTCAAATCTATTCCCGGCATCACTGAGTTTCGTATGAAGCAGCTTATGATCTTCACCGACACGCCGGGTACTGTATATCTTGGCCTTATGAAGCTGGTCACGGACACCGAACCGATCAAAGTCGATCCGCTGGACTCTCGGACTACTTCGATTATGTACACGGAATATTTCGTTGCAAATGCTACTGCTGGGGTAAGCAACCTCAAATATGCTTGGGATTTTGACGCCAGCAACGGGATTCTTGCAGACTCGACCGAGAAAGTCGCGAAGTATACTTATAAAACCGGCGGGGATTACACTGTTACGCTCACTGTCAGTGATGCCAATGGGTTGAAAGATCCGGTGACGGTTTCAACGATCATCTCGGTCACGGACTAGCGTGGGGGCGCTCGATTCGCAGTGTTGATCGCGCTGCTACAATCACTCCGACCTAAGCAATGGACCAAAAACGGCCTGCTGTTTGCGGGCTATCTGTTTACCATTCAGCAGGGCCACCACATCTCCGAACTGCTCAGGGTGATCGCCGCGTTTGCGATATTTTGCGGAATATCGGGCGCAGCCTACATCATAAACGATGTGGCCGATATCAATCGCGACCGCATTCACCCCCAAAAGCGTAAGCGGCCGATCGCTTCAGGCGCGCTGCCGATTTCGGTGGCTTTAGCCGCGGCAATTGTTTTTATCGCTGTTGGTTCTTGGTGCGCATTTGTTCTAGACTTCCAGTTTGGTTTGCTGGTGTTGGGCTATTTGACGCTGACGCTGGCTTATTCGGCCAGGCTGAAGCACGTAGTGATCATCGACGTACTCGCTCTAACCGCAGGGTTTGTTATTCGAGCGGTGGCGGGCGCGGAGGTTATCAACGTCCCAATTTCTTCCTGGCTGTTGCTTTGCGCGACGCTGCTGGCGCTATTTTTGGGCTTGGCGAAGCGCCGAAACGAGCTGCTTTCCCTCGAAAATGGAGGCGAGCATCGCAAGACTCTGGGAGAATATACCGCTCCGATGCTCGACCAGATGCTCACAGTCACTGCCTCGGCGACGCTTATGGCCTACTGCCTCTACACTTTCACGTCGGTGTCGTTAGTTACGGGCAGCTCACATCCCGCTTTGATGATTACGATTCCATTCGTGGTTTATGGGCTATTCAGATATATGTTTTTGATCCACACCCGCAACGCCGGCGGCAACCCGGAGTTGGTTTTGCTTGAGGACAAGCCGATGTTCATCAACCTTGTTCTCTATATTGCTGCAGCGGTGGTGGCTCTCAAACTAGTGCCGTAGCCGCCTGCCTGCCCCATTCAATTGCGGCCTCTTCAGCCTCAACTACATCGCCATCTATTCTCAGTCCGGGTGCGATTATGGCAGCCCCGCAGTCTTTCAGCCGCTCTTCGAGAAGGTTTACAGCCTCACAAAACATATCGTAGCTCGAATCTCCAGGGCCGAATGCCGCGCCTTTCTTGCCGGAAAGGTCCAAGCCCGCCATCGCATCATAGAACTCGATAAAATCGTCTTGCATGTCCCCTTCTCCCCAAGTGGAGCTTCCCAGGAAGATGATGTCGTAGTCCTGCATATCGTCGACGTCAGTATCGATGACATTGCGAATGACTACGTCGATTCCCGCCTGTTTTATGCCATCGCTGATATATCCCGCGAGCAATTCGGTGCTGCCGGTGGAAGTGCCGTAGATAATAATCGCCTGCATAGCTGCGCCTCCGGGTGTTTATGTATATTAGTCTTACCCACCTGTGGCGAGCCAAAACGAAGAGCCGACCATCATAACGATGATCGGCTCAAAAATGGGGCGAGAAATGGGATTTGAACCCACGGCCTCCAGGGCCACAACCTGNNGCTTAGAAGGCAGTTGCTCTATCCCCTGAGCTAAGGGGGCACGCACGCGGACGCTCCGTCCTCAAAGATTATATCACAGCGACGCCCGGTGGGCAAATGTTTTTGGGCGCGAAAACTGAAAGTGAAAGAAGAAGAAAGTGGACTCGCCGCTCCGGCACATTAACAACATGGGTGGCGGTTTTCTCGCCACCCATCAATCTGCAAGTCGCCGCTAGTTATCTTTGACAGTGTGATACATTCGCGCCTGCATGCCGTGGGTCTTGACGATCCCGACGGCCTCGCTTTGGTCGAACGTTTTAGAATCGAAGCTGGCGAGATCTTCGTTGTAAAGCGCATATTTGCTGGCTCGACCGATGATCTGAGCTGAGCCTTTGAACAGCCTCATCGTGACAGAGCCTGTCACACGCGGCTGAATCGAATTGATAAACGCCTCGAGGTCGTCCTTGAACGGATCATACCACAATCCGGCATAGGCCAACTCTCCCCACTTCTGATCGACCAACACCTTGAACGCACGCTCTTGGGCGGTGCAGACCAACGCTTCAAGCGCCTGATGGGCCGGAATCAGCAGCCTGGCGGCCGGGCATTCATAGTTCTCTCGAACCTTGAGGCCCATAATGCGATCTTCCATTATATCAATTCGCCCTATGCCGTTTTCGCCGGCGAGATTATGCGCCTCGATGATGAGATCCAGCGGGTTCATTTTGTTGCCATTGATAGAGACCGGCACACCATTTTCGAACTCAATCGTGATCTCAGTCGGGGTATCCGGCGCATCCTGCGGGCTTTTTGTCCACGTGAATATTTCCTCAGGAGGCGCATAGTTCGGCTCTTCGAGTCTGCCGCCCTCGATGCTTCTTCCCCACAAGTTCTCGTCAATTGACCAGATTTTCTCTTTACTCTGACCAATCGGGATACCCTTCTTTTCGGCGTACTCGATTTCCCACGTGCGAGTCATCGTATGCTCCCGCATCGGCGCAATGATCGGCGTCTCCGGCATAAATGTTCTCATCACGAACTCAAAGCGGAACTGGTCGTTACCTTTGCCGGTGCATCCGTGGCAAAACGCGTCGATACCTCCGATTTTTTTGGCGATCTCGACAGCTTTCAACGCGATCAACGGCCGCGCGATCGAGGTGCTGATCGGGTAGCCTTGATAATCGCCGTTGGCCTTGATCGAAGGATAAATAAAGTCAGTAACGAACTCTTCGCGTGCATCAATCGAATAGTGCTCAGTCTTGAGCAGTTTTGCCTTATCCTCGGCCTGCTTAAGCTCCCCTGCCGGCAAGCCGACATCGACCGTGACCGTGACCACGCGATCAAACCCATAGTCCTCGCGCATCATCGGAATACACACCGAGGTATCAAGACCTCCAGAGTAGACTAAAAGAACGGTTTTTGGCATTGGGTCCTCCGACTCATCGTTAGATATATTGTATTGACTTGTTTTTGCGCTTATTCTCGGCAGGCCAGAAGAACCATCACGGCTTTCTGCGCATGCAGGCGGTTCTCGGCTTCGTCGAAGACTACGCTCTGCCCGCTGTCTATAACCTCATCTGTGACTTCTGAGCCGCGGTGGGCGGGCAGGCAGTGCTCGAAGATCGCGTCGGGTTTCGCATGACTCATTAAGGCGCTGTTGACCTGGAACGCGGAGAAGACCTTCTCTCGCTCGGCGGCTTCCTCTTCCATCCCCATACTAGCCCATACATCCGTGACTACGACGTCCGCATTGCGAGCGGCTTCAACAGGATCATGGACTATCTCGATTCGCGATCCCGTGGAGTCGGCGTCCTTATGGGCTTGGGTGATGACGGGTTCGACCGGGCCGTATCCCTCGGGACACCCCAGGGCGAAGTGCATTCCAACCTTTGCCGCCAACAACATTAGCGACTGTGACACATTGTTGCCGTCGCCGAGAAACGCCATTTTAAGCCCCTCAAACTTACCTTTATGTTCCAGGATCGTCTGAAAATCCGCCAACGCCTGGCAGGGGTGTTCGAGATCGCTGAGTCCGTTGATGACGGGAATGCGAGCATAGCTGGCAAGCTCTGTTACGGTGGAGTGAACGAATGTTCGAGCCATAATAATGTCCACGAAGCGCTCAAGGTTCCTCGCGGCATCAGCGATCGTCTCGCGCTTGCCGAGCTGGATATCCATCGGCTGCAGATTTATAGCCTGGCCGCCAAGTTGGAAAATCCCCGTCTCAAAGCTGACACGTGTACGCAGAGATGGCTTTTCGAAGATCATCGCCAGGGTCTTGCCTTCGAGGATTTTGCGCTGCTCAGCCACGCTAATTTGCCCCGTTTTGAGCTTTGTCGTCAAATCGAATATGGCGTCGAGATCAGCTCTATTTAGATGAGATATGCCGATCAGGTCGTCGTCTTTGAGGTTTGCTATGTTGTATCTACTTTGTATGTCCAAGTTTTTCACCAGTTTTATAGTCTCAGTCCGGGTATATCGTCCTGTATCCGATCTTGCCATTGTTATATTCATACACCCGAAACGCCAGTTGTCTGTTGAACAGCGAAGAGACGGGTGGGCAGACAAACTGCGGTGTATTGCCGATCCAATCAAGTTCATCGCGATGGAAATGCCCCGTTATGACCGCTTTCACGTTCCCATTCGACGATATCAACGTCTCCCACTTGCGCCGGTTCTCCGCAGGCCAGCTATCGTGCATTTTGTTGAGGTAGAAATCCTGGCTGATCGGAGTATGCGTGAAAACGATTACGGGTTTGTCTCCGGCATCTTTCAGAGCCGTCCTCAGCCACCCGAGGGTGTCGAAGTCCACCTTGACATCCACACGCAGCGGTTCTGAATATATCATCAGAAACACAACGCCTTTGACCTCGGCTTTGGATGCGACAGGGCCGAAGTGTTTGACAAAAGCATCCCGCATCGCAGGGGCTTCATCGATCTCAACTATGTCATTGTTGCCCGGCAGATAGTAGACAGGCGGTTTGAGTGCGCCGAGCGTCTGTTTAGCTTCATTTACGATGTCAGTATCCAGGATGCACTCGTCGAAAATATCCCCAGTGTGGACAACAGCTTCGATTTTCAGGGGCAGAGTGTTGATGGCATTCACCACTTTTGCCGTCCGATTGGTGTTATCTTTATAACCGAAATGAGTATCCGTCATCTGCGCGAAGTAAAAATGCTGCGCAAACCCCGGCACAGATAACCCGATCAGCAGCCCGACGACCACAACAATTCGTCGAATGTACATATCAGCTTTCAAGGATACCAACCGCCTTATCCACTTGCTCTTTCGTCACGATTAACGGTGGCACAAATCGCACGATATTATCTCCGATGGCGTTGACAATCAAGCCTTTCTCCAACGCTTTTGTCGCCAGATCCTTTGCGACAGGTTCGACGAACTCCGCCCCTATCATCAGCCCCAGACCACGGACTTCTTTAATGCCCGGCAGGTTCTTCAGCTGCTCCATAAAATAGGCTCCGACCACCCGGGAATTCTCGACCCAGCCGCCTTCAATGATCTCACTAACACACGCATTGGCCGCCGCACAGGCCAAAGGGTTGCCGCCGAATGTCGAGGCGTGATCCCCCGGCTCGAATATCTCCGCGAATTTCCCCCCGGCAAGACAGCAGCCGATCGGGAATCCGCCCCCGAGAGTCTTAGCCAAGGTCATAACGTCAGGCCTGATATCGTAGTGCTGAAAGCCGAACAGCTTGCCCGTTCTGCCCAGCCCGGTCTGCACTTCGTCGAAGATAAGAACCGCCCCGAGTTCGTCGCACAGCGATCTCGCAGTGGCCAGAAACTCTCTCGCAGCGGGATGGACTCCGCTTTCCCCCTGCACAGGCTCCATAAGAATGGCGCAGGTTTTGTCACCGGCAGCCTGCCTGAGCGCTGCGACATCGTTGTAAGGCACATATTTGAAACCCGGAACGAGAGGGGTGAATGAGTTTTGATATTTTGGTTGGCCGGTTGCGGTGATGGTGGCCAGCGTCCTGCCGTGGAATGATTGTTCGGCGGTGATGATCTCGGTCTTTTCCGGACAGCCGGCGACTTTTGCGGCCTTGCGGGCGAGTTTGATCGCAGCCTCGTTCGCCTCGGCTCCGGAGTTGCAGAAAAACGCCTTGCTCATTCCGGAAGCATCCACCAGCAGCTTCGCCAACTGCGGCTGAGGGGTGGTGTAGTATAAATTGGAAGTATGTATCAGCGTTCCCGCCTGCTTGCATATCGCCTCCACCACCGTAGGAGGACAATGCCCCAGCCCGTTCACGGCAATCCCGGCTACAAAGTCCAGATACTGCTTGCCGTTTTCGTCATAGACGAAGCACCCCTCGCCTCTCACAAAAACGACCGGCAGCCGGCCGTAGGTATGCATCACATAATTGCTGTCCAATTCGATTGTCGTCATATATTTCAGTCCTTGCTTTCGCGCACGATCATCGTCCCGATCCCGGTGTCGGTGAATATCTCCATCAGCAGAGAATGGGGTTTGGTGCCATCGACGATATGGGTGCGCGGAACCCCACCTCTGAGGGCGGTTACGCACGCCTCTACCTTCGGGATCATCCCGGAGCTGATCTTGCCGCCCCGTATCATTTTATCTGCGTCGGCGACATTTAGTTCAGAGATAAACGTGGATTGGTCACCGATGGCGCCGTAGATTCCCGGCACATCCGTCATCATTATAAGCTTTTCCGCGCCAACCTTCGCTGCTATCTCTCCTGCAATGTGATCCGCATTGACGTTCAGGCTCTCACCATTTGGGCCGATAGCCACCGATGAAATGACGGGAATATAGCCGTGGTGAAGAAGATCGATAAGAATATCGGGGTTGATCGCGGTTACTCTGCCGACAAATCCCAGGTCGACCTCCCCTTCCGCTTTTTCCGCTGCGATGAGGTTGGCGTCCTTTCCGCTCAGGCCGATTGCTTTTGCACCCGCGCCATTGATTAGTGAGACGATGCCTTTGTTGGTTTTGCCCGCCAAAACCATCTCCACGATCTCCATGGTCTCCTGATCCGTCACTCGGAGACCGTTGACAAACTCAGGCTCTTTGCCCATCTTTTTCATCAGAGAACTGATCTCCGGCCCTCCGCCGTGAACCAGTATCGGGCGCATTCCGACGCAGTGCATTAAGACAACATCGCGCGCCACCCCGCGCTTGAGGTCTTCGTCGAGCATGGCATTGCCGCCGTATTTGATGACAACAATCTTGCCGCTGTAAGCCTGTATATACGGAAGCGCCTGGACGAGTATCCCCGCTTCCTCACGTGTGTAGTTCATAATATTCCCCCTGAACGGACATGACATGGTATAGACCTGAGCACACAGCGTCAAGTTTTGCGAAGCGCCCGGCGACGTGTGGAGGTTGTCAGCGATTCTAACGCTTGTCGATATTCGCGACTTCAGCCGCCGGCTCGACGTACATACACCCACACCCCTGCGAATGTATTTGCCAGGGTTTTGCCGCGTGTCTCTCCCAACACGCTTATCGCTGTCGAAAGGCTGTCAGAGGTTGTGGCGTTTGGCGCGACCACGGTCACGGCGATACGATCTGTCAGCCCCAGGCCTGTTTTAGGGTTCACAATATGGGAATAGCGTTTGCCGTCGATCTCGATATATTGTTCGACATCCCCGCTGGACGATATTGCGGCGTTTTTCAGAGACACGGTTTTTGGAGATGGGGCGTTAGCGACATCGATTTGCCAGCCGTTTTTACCAGGCGGAGGATCGCCGACGGCGATATCTCCACCCATCTCGATCAACGCGCTTTTTATGCCGCGTGACCTGAGTGTCTTGAGGGCCTCGTCGCATGCGTAACCCTTGGCAATCCCGCCCAAATCCAGTAACATACCAGTTCGCATCAGTTGGACGAAACCCGGCTTGTCGCATGCGGCCGGAACACGCATCAGACGCCAGCCGGTCAGTTTTCGAGCATCTTCGAGATCTGAGCTGTCAGGCAAAGTTCCGGATTTTCGAGCCGCCCGCCACAACTTGACGAGAGGCCCAACCGTGCAATCGAACCCCCCGTCCGATCTGCGTGCCAACTCCTGGCATTTGTCGAGTACATAATACAAATCCGGACTGACTTGAACCGGCGGCCCGCCTGCTTTTTTGCACAGCCGCATAAGCTCGCTGCCCGGCCGATAATCGCTCATAATATCTTCGAGTTGAGCGATTCTTTTATATGCATCAAGCGCGGCGGAATCCGCCGATGCCCTATCAGAGGCATATAGCACAATCCTCGCGCACACGCCCATCGCAATCTCGGAATATTCAAATCGCGTTTGAGCGGCCGCAGGCGTTGCGCAGCAAGTGACCCACAACAAAATGATCGTTATCCGCATCAATCCTACAGACATTCGGTGTTACGGTTCCACCAGCCTTGTCTTAACTTTGCCCGCCTCTTCGGAGAACACCACGAATCGCGCCGTGACCTTCGACGGTTTCACATCCACCGGCGTAAGCGCACTCACAATGGTATCTTTGCGCCCGGACGCGGTAGTGACCGTGATGGTGACTGTGTCCCCATCGTCGTGCCGTTCGAGTTTGGAGATCGTTCTCTTGCCCACGTATGGCTCGATCACGCTGACATAAGTCGATTCTTTGGCCTTATTTGGCGACAGCAGATACCACAGATTGTTCGGATTACCCGGTTTGTTTCGCGGCGGCTGGGTGCGAGCAAGGACTATTTCACCGGGCGCTGACAAGACATTGAACCGCAAGCGAAGATCTTTAGGCTCTTTGAGACAGTTCCAAGTGTCCACAACCTTATACGTTATAGCGGCCTCACTGGTCGGCTTGCTATCCCGTCTCACGTTATAAAAATACTGATAACCCGTTGCGTTCGCCCAGCCATCAGCCCCATAGCCGAGGTCAGCGTAAAGCTCCACATCCTCCCCGGCAAGCGTCCCCGTGGGCTGGTCGACCAGGTTAAGACCGCTGGTCTCGATTTCACCTTCAGGCCCGTGCAGGCTATACATATGTTCCTCGCCGCCCTTAACCCGGAATATATCCACAAGATAAAAATCATCTTCGTCTATGTCCACCATCGCAATCGTGCGCTGATACAGCGAACACTGCCTGTATGGCATACCCGCATAGACCTCCGCCGCCGATACTCCGTCCCCATCATCCGCAAACCTGGCCTTTCCCAGCCTGTTTCGCTCCTGTCTTTTGCGATCAACCACGACAGTATTATGGGTAATGGTATGGTCGGTCGATTCATAACGTGGGGGCCAGTTGGTGGCGAACTCCGGATATCCTAGATCCGGCATCAGGTCAAGCCCGTGGCCAAACAGCTCAATATTAAGGGTGTCTCTATGACCGTGCCCGGTATTGCGTCCATAGTAAACAGATAAAGCTCTGGCATTCTCTTTGCTGCCTCGCCTCAAAATAGCGCATCCATAGCTCGGCATTACATCGGTTTTCGGAGTCCATTCTCCGTGCTTGTCGATCTCCTTTTGTATTTGCCTGCCAAGCTCTTCCGGGTCGGAATCGAAGATGTCCACTCGCAGCCCGTCGGCTTTATGACCATTAAGGAAATACGCCATCTGAGCGAAAATCGGGTCTTTGAATGTGTTATATGCGTAGACCGTATCCGGCATACTCACCCCTGAAAGCCCCGGCCCGCCGGTTTTACCTGTGTCCCCTATCAGTGGTACAAACTTGTCTATCACTATCAACCTATTCGGCGCTTCGAACATTTTCTTGTATTTAGGCTGGTTTACGAACGAGTTGCGCGTATACCGCCCGTATACTTGCAGAACCTGGGAAATTTTTCTAAACATCACCCGCCAGATGGAGTTATAGGACGGTGAAGCCTCGTTGCCCATGCCATCATCGTCGACCATTTCGGCGAACAGACTGGTCATATTCCCGCCGGTCATAGTCGGGCCTCGCGCTCCGTCTAAAAATAGCCAATCGAGCCACTCATCTGTAACCTCGGGCAAATCCAACACCACCGCCGCGCTGGCCATGGAATACTGATGCATTCCCTGGTTGCCCTGAATATCGCCGGAGATGATTCCATCGTGTATCTGGTGGAGCAGGTTTTTCTCACACAGGGAGCGAAACTCCGTCGCAGTCACGGTTTTGCCTGCCAGCTTGGAGAGCTGCGCCAGCAATTGTGGGTCATCCAGCGCCGGATAGATCGCGTCATAGACATGAGAAATCGTGTCGGCGACAGATGTCTCCCAGATGCATCCGTAGACCTTGCCTCTACCTGTCCCTCCGTCGCTGTTATAACAGCCCTGCTTCGACCAAAAATTGTAGTCCATGTCCGGGTAGAACATTGCGACTCTGTATAGCAGCAAAGCGGCTTTTCGCGCATATTTGATGTCGCCGGTGAACAGCCAGGCATTTTGCAATACGTTAAGAACTGCTAAAGTCGTAGTCCAACTTCCGTAGTGACCATAATAAGCAACCAGCCGATACACATTGCCGTTCTCGTCTTGATAACCCATAGAGTCATCGACTCCATACATATGCAAAGGATCGGCGGGGTCGGGGTGGTCGGTGTTGAACAGGAGGCTGCGGTCGGCTTTTTCATAGCGGAAGATGCCATCTTCATCCTTGCCGCTTTCATAGAATCTGCCGAAGTCGTTTTTGGGGAATATTTCCCCACAACTCGGACATTCTATTTTCCAAGGCTTGCCCAAAACATCTGTTTTCCACGGATAGTTGCCGAATTTTGCGATTTCTTTGCCGCATTTGGGGCAGCCTTTTTCCATATTGACTTCGATACCGCGAGGGATCGACTGCGGAGTAACCATATTCCAAACAGCATCATCTGACAGTGCAACATAAACCTCGGCGTTTGCGACCACTTTGTCACGCTGCCTTTTCGCCCATTCATAACGTTCGATGTTGCGCCGAGCATTTTCCACGCGCTGCGGATTATAGATTGTGCTGGCGGTTTTCGCCGAAACCGAAGTCACAAGCGCTACCGCAGCAATAGACGCGATAATTATGTGAGTTGTCAACGCGGGCCTCCTGCGATTCATATAATTCTTTCTTCTCGGGTCTCCCTGCGTCATCCTCCCCCGCGCTTGGAAAACACAACAGTTTGAAATGCTGCTATTCTGGGTAGCGTGCAGATTGTTAGAAGCGATTCGGAACGGTTTGTTTCCACGTACGCCAATCTACGCAACTACGGAGGCTGAAATGAAAGGTAACGATCAGATTATCGAGAAGCTGAATCTGCTGCTCGCCGAGGAGTTGACGGCAATAAATCAATATTTCGTCCATGCTGAAATGTGTGAGGATTGGGACTATGAACCCCTCTCGGCAGCGATCAAACAGCGCTCTATTGTTGAAATGAAGCACGCCGAAACGCTGATTGAGCGCATCATTTTCCTCGAAGGCAAACCCATCGTCAGCAACCTCAACGAAATCCGAATCGCCTCGGATGTGAAGGGGATGCACCAAAATGATCTCGCTTTGGAGTGTGTCGCCATCAAAGACTACAACGAAGCGGCAAATCTCGCTGGGCAACTAGGGGACAACAATACCAAAAGCATTCTGAAGGCGATCCTGAAAGACGAGGAAGACCACATCGACGATCTGGAGGCTCAACTCGATCAAATCGAGCAGATGGGCATACAAAACTACCTGGCACAGCAAATCAGGTAACCCTACCTGTTCACTTCGGGGCTTCTCTGACCTCCTCGGAAGCCCCGAAAGAACTCTTGCCCAGCAAAAGATTTCGTCTTTCTCTTGCACATGATCCATTCTTAAGGTAGCATTAAATTAGCTATGATTGTATGGCCGATCGGTACGAATTGGGGGTATTTGATATGCTTATTGTTGGCGAGAGAATCAACACATCGCGCAAGGTAAAAGGCGAGCCTGTTATCGAGCAGGCTGTTATCAATCGTGACGAGAAGTTTTTTGCAGATTTGGCCAGGGCGCAGTTCGAGGCCGGCGCTACGTATATCGATATCAACGCAGGCACACTCACGTCAGGTGAACCGGAGGCGTTGGAGTGGCTGACACAAGTTGTGCAGGATGCTGTCGATGCTCCGATTTGCTTCGATACCCCAAACCCTATGGCTCTGGAGAGTGCGCTCGCGGTATACAATACCCAAAGAGGGCGGCCGCTCATCAACTCGATCACGGCTGAAACGCTGCGCTGGGATGCGACACTGCCGTTTGTTGTGCAGTATAAGGCAAAGGTCATTGCGCTTGCAATGGACGACACCGGTATCCAACAAGATCCGGCAAAGCGCTTGTCGGTCGCACAGTCGTTGATAGAAAAGCTCACAGATGCCGGGGTGCCGCTGGATGATATATACGTCGATCCCCTCACATTCCCGATTGGCACCGGCAGTGATGTCGGTATAGCGATGCTCGATATAATTGACAAACTTATGACGCAGTATCCGGGGGTGCATACCATCGCGGGGATCAGCAACATCTCCCACGGAATGCCTGCCCGCAAACTTCTAAATCAGGCTATGACTGTTCTGGCGCTCGGTAAGGGGCTTGACGCCGCGATTATCGATCCAAACGATCGCTATCTGATGGCTCTGATCTTCGCCTCCGAAGCTCTGCTCGGGCGTGATGAATATTCCATGAACTACATCACGAAGTCTCGCGAGGGAGCATTCGAGGGTTTATAAACTTATTAGTTGGCGGGGCTGATTATTCATAATCAGCCGACGTTCGCGATTCGAGGGCGATATGGCTGCCGGCAATCTCGAACTTCTGTTAAACTTGGGACATTTCGTGGTCTGCGGCGAAATAAGCCCGCCCCAGAGCGCCGACAAAGCTGCGGTGTTGAAAAAATGCGCCTATTTTAAGGACACCGTCGATGCGGTAAATTTCACTGACAACCAGACTGCCGTTGTCAGGATGAGCTCGGTGATGGCGAGTGTGTTTGCGCTTGAATGTGGCCTGGAGCCTATAATGCAGATGACTTGCCGCGATCGAAATCGACTGGCTCAGCAGTCAGATTTGTTAGGCGCAGCAGCGGCCGGCATAAAAAACGTGTTATGCCTTACCGGGGATTACATGAGCTTCGGCAACCACCCCGACGCCAAGGGAGATTTCGACCTCGATTCTGTTCAGCTTATACACGCCGTCTCCGAGCTTAACCAGGGCAGATTCCTGTCCGGAGACGTGCTCAAATCGCCGATGAAATTATTCATAGGGGGTGCTGCCAACCCCTTCGCCGAGCCATTCGACCTTCGTATTATACGGCTGGGCAAAAAGATAGCCGCAGGCGCGCAATTTATTCAAACCCAGCCAGTTTTCGATGTGCCTCGATTTGAAAAATGGATCTCCGCTGTGCGCGATGAGGGCTACGACCAACAAGTTCATATCCTTGCGGGCGTAATGCCCGTTCGGTCGGTGAGGGCTTTGATTCATCTGCGTGACGAAGTGCCCGGCAGCCTCGTTCCTGACGAATATATTCTCCGCATGGATGCCGTCAAAGACGATAAAGAAAAAAGCGCCGAAGTCGGCCTCGCGTTGGCGGTCGAGATCGTCGATCAGCTCAAGCGGATTCCCGGAATAAAGGGTATACACTTCATGCCAGTGATGTGGGAATCGATCACGCCAAGGCTGGTCGAACAGTGCGGCCTGCTGCCGAGGCCCAAGCCGGTGATTGCTTCGGAATCGAGTGAAGAGGCGGTGTAATTGTGAGCAAGCTCAGCGAAGCAATCGCAAACATTTGCGAAAAGCGCCAGTGGCTTTACAAACCGATCCTATTGATGGAAAGCGGCGCAAAAAAATTGATATTCCGCTGTCAGGATTGCGGCCAATGCGTGCTCAGCCAAAACGCGTTCACGTGCTGTATGCGGTGTCCCAAGCAGATAAGAAACGGCCCTTGCGGTGGCACCAGGCCGAATGGCCGCTGCGAAGTATACCCCAATCGAGCCTGCATCTGGTGGCTGATTCATCGAAGAGCCAAGCGGCTTGGCGTCGTTCATAAGCTCAAAAAATACCACATCCCCGCCGATCGTCGACTTCAATATACAAGCGCTTGGATGAATATGTTCGCAGGCAGGATTTTACCCCTGCAGTTAGGTAAGAAGCCCAAGGAAGTGACGCTGACTAAAAAGGATCCACCGCCGTTGAGGTAGTTACCCGTATACGAACGCTTCACTTGCCGAATCAGACTTCTCTCACTGGAGTAAAACCTAAATGCTCACCGATGTTGAAATTGCGCAGCAGGCGACTGTTGAACCTATCAAAGATATTGCCGCAAAGCTGGGGCTTGCAGAAGATGATCTCATATATTATGGCTTCGACAAAGCCAAGATTCCCTTCGATGCACTGAAGCGGCGCGCAAGAGCCAGCGAGGGCAAGCTGATACTTGTCACAGCCATAACCCCAACCCCTGCCGGAGAGGGCAAGACCACGGTTGCGATCGGGTTGGCGGATGCGCTTAGCCGGCTTGGAAAAAGAGCTTGTCTTGCGATTCGTGAACCGTCGCTGGGGCCGTGCTTCGGCGTCAAAGGCGGCGCGGCTGGAGGGGGATACGCGCAAGTGATGCCGATGGCCGACATCAATTTACACTTCACCGGCGACTTTCACGCAATCACAACAGCCCATAATCTTCTCGCGGCTATGCTCGACAATTCCCTGCACCAGGGAAATCCGCTTAGTATTGATCCATACTCAATTACCTGGAAAAGAGTGATGGATATGAACGAGCGTGCTCTGCGCGATATCGTGATTGGGTTGGGCGGCAGAGTGAACGGTTTTGTGCGTGAGTCGGGTTTCGATATAACTACAGCATCGGAAATTATGGCGCTGTTGTGCCTGGCTCAAGGCCCGAGCGACCTCGAAAACCGGTTGGCGCGGGTGTTGGTCGCACTGGACAAATCCGGTGAACCAATTACAGCCCAGCGATTGCAAGCCAGTGGGGCTATGGCGGTTGTATTAAAGGACGCGATAGTGCCCAATCTCGTTCAAACCCTGGAAGGGACTCCTGCGTTCGTACACGGAGGCCCATTCGGGAATATAGCGCATGGGTGCAATTCTTTGATAGCGACTAAGGCTGCTTTGAGTCTGGCGGATTACGTGGTCACTGAGGGAGGATTCGGCAGCGATCTTGGAGCGGAGAAGTTCTTCGATATCAAATGCCGCATCGGCGACCTCAAGCCGGTGACGGCGGTTGTGGTTGCGACAATCAGGGCGCTTAAAATGCACGGCGGAGTCGGCTTGACAGATCTTGCCGAAAACAATCCTGAGGCCGTGCTCAAGGGGATCGAGAACCTCGAAAAGCACTGTGAAAACGTGCGCAGCGTGGGACTGGAACCCATCGTTTCAATAAATAAGTTCCCCACGGACACCGGCCAGGAGATAGACGTGCTGTCTGAGGCGTGTAAGGCAATGGGGGTGCAGTGGGCGCTGACGGATGTATGGGCGTCAGGTGGGGCAGGGGGCGCGGATCTCGCCGAACTGGTCATAAGCGCGTCGAACAGCGAGTCCAATTTCGCTCCGGCCTATCCGCTGAGCATATCTATTAAAGACAAGGTCGAAGCGGTTGCCGCAACATTCTACGGCGCGGATGGGGCTGAGTTCACTCCGGTGGCAAGCAAACAGATAGCTCAGATAGAGAAACTTGGTTTTGGCGAACTGCCGATTTGCATCGCCAAGACGCAAAACTCGCTGTCCGACAACCCGAAAGCCGTTGGTCGACCGAGAGGGTTCAAAATCAATATCCGTGGGGCCAAAGTCAACGCGGGAGCAGGGTTCGTTGTGATCTATGCCGGCGATATTATGACCATGCCGGGTCTGCCTAAGACCCCCGCTGCCGTAAATATTCGAATCGACAGCGACGGCAGGATTTCAGGACTGTTTTAGGCTCAAGCGTCGATATTTACGCCGATATATCTCACTTCGAGAGGCGCTAACTCAATAATCGGCGGATCGGAGAGGGGCGCAGGATCCAGTGCGACGGCATCGGTCAGGCGGCCCCAATCCGACAATCTATGTTTGCCGGAGTTCAACTCCAGCTCCGGCTCATCCAGCGGTAGCCGTACCTCTTTTGCATCACGAGTCGGGTTCACCAGCACAATGAAGCCCGATCCGTCCTCAATATGTCCTGCGCCATCGACGTTTTCGCCGTCCGGAAAACCCAAAACGTGCTGATAAACATCGAAATATCGAGCGAACCGCTTACGGAATGCAAACAATCGGCCGAGAAACTCGACAAGCTCCCGCGAAGCCTGATTAAGATCGATGCTGCCTCCGGCTTGCAGCAGCCCACTGCCGATCATGCTCATCAGCGCGTGCTTCAATTCGAGCATAGGCCGCTGGGTCAGATTATCCTTCCCGGCCTCGTGCCAATTGATCCCATACCAGTTGCTCCAGATTGCGCGATACGGGTGTTCATAGGTCATCTGATAAATCTGCTGGCGCACGACAAGCTCCGATTTCACCGTCTCGAACGAGTGTGTATCCGCAATCGATTGGCAATCCAGCGCACAGAGCCGATGGTTATCGAACGGCAGACTGAACGCAGCCAAAATCAGATCGGGCCGAGCCTCATGCGCCGAGCGACAGATTTCGGCCAGCCTCTTCATTGCGGTCACCTCCAATTCTTCCTGGTCGAGGTGGTCGTGTTTGTCTGACGAGCAGTTCGGGATATTCCAATCGTTGCCGTCCCAGTAGATCGCCCGCGCATTCAAACCCACGGCAAGGTCGATTATTCTCTGCCGAACATAGTCATAATACTCGGTCATAACGCACAGCCCCGCGGCATGCGACCTGCCCGACACCTTTCCAGGCACGACATACTCCGGGTGCTGCGCCTCGATTTGAGACTTCCAATAGCTGCAGCTAAACGGGTTGATCCAGAAAGCCATACCCAACCCAGCGGCATCTTTGGCGCGGCGTGCGATCTCGCTCAAACCGTTCGGAAACTTATCTTCGTCATAAGACAGCGGGCGCTTCGCTTCCCATCCCAGGTCAAGATGCAGCGCATCATAAAACCCGGCGTCCTTCATTTTGTCGATAACGCCCAACAAAAAACGCCTGTCAAAATTGGTATGCAGCGGCTTGTCGTCCGGCAATGTGATTAACCAGGTGTTCCACATAGCCGGCACGGGCTTGAAATCAACCACGCACCAATGCTTCATCAGGTGTTGGTTATATCTTTTGAATCCAAGCTCAGGTGGGCCGGAGTATGCGCCGATCACTGCCGGGCCGGTTGTTGTTCCCGAACTAAGCGCAGCAAAGTCGCGATGTTTCATGACAAGTCCGGTAGGCCGATGAAATCGCTCGCTGCCCGTCAGCGACTCGGTGAAGAAAAACAGCCCTTCTCCATATCCCCAATAGGTCAGCGCCGCCCGCGACGAATCCCCAAAAATCAGCCTTTTGTCCGGCTCCGACACATCGACTGTATCCGGCTCCGCCTGCACTTTATCTTCTCCGCTGGGGTATGTTTGCCTGTAGCGGGGCTTAGGTTGGACTCCCTCGACCAGCTCCCGAAAGAGCATCTTCTCGATGACCACGCTGCGGATGGTCCAATTCTCCAGCTCACAAGGCTCAATTTCGACCCATTTGCGCATGAAATTGTCGCCGGCCGCGATCTCATAGAACACTGAAATGCGGAGCTTGGTATCGTTGATATCCGCTTCGAGTCGGAGTGCGAGGGTGCGCCTGGAATTGTCCCAGTTCGGGGTTTCGTAGCCGCAGAGGATAAAATCCCTGCTATCGAGAGTCACCCTTTGGCCTTCGCCGGTGATAACGATCTCGAACTCAGCCAGGGTCTCTTCGAGATATTCCTCTCCGTTGAATTCATTCGTCAGGCTGGTTGTGCCGATTCGCCCAGCGATGCAATGAATACGCCGACTCAGCCACCCATTGCCCAGCTCAAAAACCAGCCCACCCGGTATTTCCTGAATATATCCGATCACTTTGTGTGTGTTTTCTTCCAACCCGCGCTCCTCCAGTCCGTTCCCCATTTGCCATCAATTCAGAAGACGAGGGAATATAACAGAGTCTGATGGAGACTTCGTTTTTCCCTATGATGATCCGTTCAGTTATGTTCTCTACAATGGCTCTCTTGTCTTGGCTGGGTAGCTCAGGCCAGCGGCTGTATAGGTCTTTTGATTCTTGTAGAATCTGGTCGGATGAGAGGTATTGAATCTTCAGGAAGTCAATGCCTGCCTGTAGCTCTGGAACGCCTTCAAGTATCTGTTGCAATCTTTCTTCCAGCGGTTTGTATCTTTCCCTAAAACCATCGCTTGATATTGCTTCATCAAGATACAGCTTGTAAACCTTGTCCATATCAGAGCGTGTCTTTTTCTCCTCCTCAAGGATGCTGGCTAGAAGTTCCTCTTTTTCCTTTATCATCTGATCGGCTTTCGAGAGATAGTTAGTAATCTCCACCGGTGAAAAGAAGAATGTTTTAAGCTGTTCGTGGAATACTTCTTCCAAGTCGCCGGTTGCGATCTTATTGCGGCACTCGAAGCAAGTATATTTAGGCGAGTTAGACGGCACATACATCTTAGTTCCACACTGGCAGGTAACAAGACCGGAGAAAAGATTAACCGTCTTCTTAGCCGGTCGTTTGCGCTTGCTTCTTGCGTCTTCAATGATGGCGTTGCACTGATTCCAGAGTTCCTCGGAGACAATGGCATCACACTTGGTGTATATCCATTCTTCCTTCGGCTTGAGAATCATCGCTTTTTTGTCGCTTGACCTTTTTGTATAGTTGGCTCGTCTCAACCCTTTGGCTGTCGGGTCGGTGATGAGCCTTTGAATTGCGGTGTGGCTGAACTCGCCGCCGGAGCGTGTTCTATAGCCGGACTCATTAAGAATACGGGCAACCGTCTTCTTACGCTTATGCTCAAGGTAAAGCTCATATATGAGTTTTCTGACCGGAGCCTCTACCGGGTCAGGAACAAGAACCTTGTTTACCCAACGATAGCCATACGAAGCTTGACCGCTGATAGGTTTACCGAGCTTTGCCCGAATGACAACGGATGCCGAAACCCGGTCGGCAATCTCTTCCCGTTCCCACTGAGCCATAGCCGCAATCATTGTGTAGAAGAGTCGGCCCGCTGGTGTAGATGTATCTATAGACTCTTGCAGTGAAATGAGGTCGGCGTTATTGGCGTTGAATATCTCGGAGAAGTCTAGTAGTTCTCTTGTATTGCGGGCGAGCCTTGCCAGTTTCGAGAAGATAAGGCCGGTTATATTTCCTTTTCTTATATCCTCAAGCATTCGTTTTGCTTCGGGATGCTGCATTACTGCTTTGCCGCTGACTGCTTCTAGATGATAGACTTCCCTTATCTGCCAGCCCTTGGATTCGGCATATAGGCGTGCTCGTTTTTCGTGGTGCTCAGGGCTGTCACCCCGTGCCTGATCTTCTGTAGAAACCCGAATCCAAATACCGACTTGTTTTGTTTCTTCCAACGTATCACCTCTGATGATAATTTGCTTGCAGGGGATTGTAACTCCCCAACGCTAGAGGTGTCAAGAAGTGAACAGAGGAATAGTCCGTTAATTTTGCAGAGGCGGTTTTTGCTTTGACCGACCGTTCTTATACGAACAAAAAGCCCCAATTTCGGGGAGGCTATCTTTCCATATACAGGGTAAGCAACAAGAAATGGGGCTGCACTCTCGGTATTGAGCCAGCCCCATTTCGATTAACTTGATTACTATTCTAACAAGAGTTCCATCCTCTCGTCCTCAGAAAGACGTTGGGTTGGCTCTGCCTTCACCTCACCTTTTACCACGCTCTCTGAGCCAACTACGACTTGGGAAATGTCGTAGCGGATTGGGAATACGTCCTCCTTTCGTAATCCAAGCGCGGCAGCTAGGGCATCTGGTCCGAATGTCTCGCACTCGGGGTCGAAGTACCTAGCAAGTGGAAACCACTTGTCAGTAAGCCACAGTGATATGGTAATGAACTCCCTAGTAGCAGACTCTGCCTCAAGGAAGACATTACTTATCAGAGCTGGCACACTTGTACCGTTTGCCAAGACGACTTTCGTTGCCACAACTCGGTTCGCAAGATCTCGCACGGGTAAAGACTGAACAGGAAGAACCCAAGTTTCATCCTGCTCTGACTCATAGGCCGCCTCATTGAGATCATATTCCCATACTCGACGATCTAGAAGCTCGTCGAGAGGGATGCTAACTATCGGTCTGGCGTGATGTTTCATCTTGTTGCTTCTTCCTTCAGACGATCCCAAATATTGGTACCGTGTTTCTTATCAAAGGTTCGGTATATTACTGCCGGTATACAAAATTGTGCATTCCAATATTCATGTTCCGTGATTCTTCGCTGTTGAAGAGAACTGGTGCAGCAGAACATTCTGCCGCACCAATGAAGCCAAACAACAGCCAAAGTAACCTCGCTATTGCTTTTGTGCTTTCTCTTTTTTCCAATCCTCCAACCGAAGTTTTGCGCAATAAGCATTGAAGTCATCTTTCGGCCCTTTTGCAAATTTGCGCAAGACTTCAACCGCATTCATCTCAGCAGAGGTCTTCAGTAGATATACAGCCGCAGTTAGAGCAACGTGAGGAGATTCGTGGTTTAAGAGTCTGGCTAGAACTTGAACTCCTTCTTCCGACTCCCTGAGTTTGTCAACCGCTTTACTGTAGCGTTTCTCCTGCTTTCTTACGTACGCTCGTTCGCGTAGTTCGTCTATTGCTTTCTGCTGCTCTAGGAGACCTTCTACAAACTCATTTGCATAGTAATCACAATCTTTCTTCATAATGGTTTTCCATGTAAGTAGTGATCAACGACCTTCTTGCCGAACTTGTATTGTTCGTCATAACTCTTCGTATTCAACCAGTCACGAACAGTATTGAATTCCTCGCCAGTTATCTTCGTATTCTTTGAGGAATAGAACGCGCTGATCTTCTTGTGAACATCATTTGGTAACTCTATCAAGTTCTTCTTGCTGTGTATACTCTCTGCCGCGAACTTCCCCTTTCCTGCGAATTTCGGAATAATCTGAC
>LSQX01312270.1_pt1 | contig 44550 bp, 35 predicted proteins | sample 654561 | NCBI WGS metagenome assembly LSQX01 (sample SAMN04489861, study PRJNA283612) | anaerobic digester metagenome | isolation source: 4 biogas reactors fed with cattle manure at either 37C or 55C with and... | place: Denmark: Kongens Lyngby | collected 2014 | reverse complement strand
CGGCAGCGCCGCGTGCAATAAACACAAGTATGATGTAGGCGGTGGTCAGTATCAGCTTTACACGCGGGTCCAGCTTATGCAGCAGCGAGTCGCCGGGGAAAAACTGACCGAGTGTAATGTCCTTCAGCACTTGCTGCCGCTCCTTTTATTCTTAATTATTTGCTCCGTGGCAGCCTTCGCCTGCTCGACGGTGTAAATGTCGGTGTCGATGTCCACGCCGCGCGCCCTCAGCGCGAGCACCAGTCTGGTTATCTGGGGTATGTCAAGCCCGATTTCGGTCAGCATATCGGCGTGCCTGAATATTTCGCTGCAGGTGCCGGTCATGCTGACGCGGCCGCCGCACATGACAACAAGCCGGTCGCAAAAGCGCGCCATGTCCTCCATACTGTGGCTGACAATAACCACGGTAGAGCGTTTGCGGCGCTGGTATGACCATATACCGCCGAGAATCTCCTCGCGGCCCATCGGGTCAAGTCCGGCCGCCGGCTCGTCAAGCACCAGCACCTCCGGCTCCATGGCGATGACGCCGGCAATGGCGACGCGGCGCTTTTGACCGCCGGAAAGCTCGAACGGCGAGGCGTCCAAAAGCTTTTCGTCAAGCCCGACAAAGGTCATTGCCTCGCTTACCCTGCGCTCAATCTCATCTTCGGACAGCCCCATGTTGCGCGGACCGAAAGCGATGTCCCGCCGCACCGTTTCCTCGAAAAGCTGGTATTCGGGATACTGGAACACCAGCCCGACGCGGAACCGAACCTCGCCGATTTTCTTCGGGTCGGCCCAAATATCCCGCCCGTCAAGCATCACGGTGCCCGATTGAGGTTTTATAAGACCGTTGAAAAGCTGTACAAGCGTCGATTTGCCCGAGCCGGTGTGCCCGATAATACCCGTAACCGTTCCGCGCTCGATGCCGACGGAAACATCAACCAGCGCTTCACTGCGAAACGGGGTGCCTTCGCCGTATACAAAATTAACGTTTTGCAGCTCGATTATATACTTGGAACTTGAAGTGTCAGTCATCTCATGAGAGCGCGGAGGATTTCCGCTCCTTCCTCCTCGGATAATACGCCGCGGGGCAGGGGACTGCCGTCCGGCATTGTGATTCCGTCAAGCGAAAGCTCGTGCAGCAGCTCGGTGACCTGCGGCACGTCCAGCCCGACGCTTTGCAGCTCCCCGACATGCGAAAAGACCTCGCGCGGGGTGCCGTCCAGAAAAATAACCCCGTCGTCGATAACTATGACGCGGTCGGCAAGAACCGCCTCGTCCATGTTATGCGTGATGTGCAGGACGGTGATGCCGCGGTCGCGGTTAAGCGAAATTATGGTGTTCATAACCTCCTTGCGACCGGAGGGGTCAAGCATGGCGGTCGACTCGTCAAACACTATGCATTCCGGCAGCATTGCGATAATGCCCGCAATCGCGACCCGCTGTTTTTGCCCGCCGGAGAGCTGGTGAGGCGAGTGGCGCGCATAAGCCTGCATCCCGACGACGGCGAGCGCTTCGTCCACCCGCCTGCGTATCTCATCCGGCGGGATGCCAAGGTTTTCGGGGCCGAACGCCACATCCTCTTCGACCACCGTCGCCACAAGCTGGTTGTCGGGGTTTTGAAACACCATGCCAATCTTGCGGCGGATGTCGAATATATCGTCCTCGGTCATGGAGGGGTCGGTTATATCGCGACCGTCAATATAAATTTTTCCGGAGGTCGGCGAAAGTATCAGGTTCAGCAGCTTTGCAAGCGTCGACTTGCCCGAGCCGTTGTGCCCGAGTATCACAACGAAATCGCCGCGCTTTATTTCAAAGCTGACGTTTTTTATCACCGGCAGCTCGCGGTGCGGTCCGCCGTCCTCGGTAATGTCATAAGAAAAGCAGAGATTCTCGGCTTTTATAAACGGAGTGTCTGTCATTTATCTTCGTTTCCGCCTGTTTATTTTACGGATTTTGCGCAAAAAGCTAAAATTTCGCAATATTAAACAAATCTGCTCGTTTTAAAGCGCCGCCCGGAGCGCCGCGACGGAGGCTCGTCCACAGCGAAACCCCGCGGCGCAGAAGCCTGCAAGTGGAAAAGCGCGCGGAAAGTGTCATTGCCGCTATGGCAAGCTCGTCCGCACTCCCCCGGGCGTGAATATCCCGCCGGAGGGGGTGCCTTAAAGCCGGCGGTGCGACGAGCGGCGCGCGGTCGCGTCGCCGCTGTCACGCGGTTTTGCTGTCATCTGCCGACTCGACGGCACAAAGTATGGCCGATTTCAGCTCCTCGGCATAAGATGTAAGCTGACTTTCGCATTCGCCCTCAAGCATGATGCGTATAAGCGACTCTGTGCCGGAGGGGCGAAGCACCAGTCTGCCCGAATCGCCCAGCGCCGCGGTCACGCGCTCCGCGCATTCGGCTATCGAGCCGACCGAAATCAGTTTTTTGCGATCGTCGGGGGACATGGATGCGGGCACCCGCACATTGACGGTTATCTGCGGCAGTGGCTGCATCACGGAAAACAGCTCCGAGACGCGCTGCTCGGGATATTTTGCAAGAAGGGACAGCACTTTTGCGGCAGTGAGCTGGCCGTCGCCGGTCGTCGCATATCCGGACAGGATAATATGCCCCGACTGCTCGCCGCCGACCGCATAGCCGCCGCGCAGCATCTCCTCCAGCACATACTTGTCTCCGACATCGGTCACCGCAACCGAAAACCCGTATTTCTTTGCGGCGCGGTGGAATCCAAGGTTTGTCAGTTTCGTGACGACCGCGGTGCCGCCGGTCAGCTTGCCTTCGCGCAAAAGCTCCACGGCAAGTCTGGCGACTATCATATCGCCGTCTATCAGATTGCCGCGCTCGTCGGCAAGCAGGCAGCGGTCGGCGTCGCCGTCAAATGCCACGCCGAGATCATAGCCGCCGGACGCGACAAGCTCGCAAAGTTTATCCATCTGCGTGGAGCCGCAGTTTTCGTTTATGTTAATGCCGTCGGGGTCGTAGGCGATGAAATCGGCATGCCAGCCGTACATGGTTACCGGATTGAAGATTTTTTTTGCGGTCGCGCTTGCCGAGCCGTTTGAAAGGTCGAACAGCACGCGCTTGAATGTCCCGGGTACGGGTGCCGTTTCCGCCATCACCGACGCGATATGACCGATGTAGTCGGATATACTCGCCGACACGTCACATACGCGCCCAATCTCGCGCGACGGCGGCGAGAGGGGAATATCCCCCAAAATCATCCGCTCAAGCTCCTGTTCGGTTTCGTCGGAGAGCTTGTATCCGCCGGAGCCGAAGACCTTCAGACCGTTATATTCGCTCGGATTGTGCGACGCCGAAATCATCACGCCGGCGTCCGCGCCCAGCCGCACGGTCAGGTAAGCGACCGCGGGGGTGGGCACAATGCCCGCCAAAAGTGCGTCGGTGCCGCCGGCGCACAGTCCGGCGGTCAGCGCTGCTTCGAACATGTCGCCGGAAAGGCGGGTGTCCTTGCCGATTATAACTTTAGGTTTGCTGTTTTTGGCGGCACGCAGCATCTCGGCGAGCGAAAGCCCGAGCCTGTACGCGCAATCTGCGGTCAGCTCTTCGCCCGCGACGCCGCGTATGCCGTCAGTGCCGAATAATTTTCCCATTTAGTCACCGTAAGATTGAAGTAGTATATTTGAATGAAAAGTTCCGGCGACGGATTAAAGGATTTTAAGCTGTCCGTCGTCCGGTTCGTCGGCTTGAGACTGTGGGCTGTAGCTTATCCCAAGATGCTCGTAAGCCAGCCTTGTCGCCATGCGTCCGCGCGAGGTTCGCGCCAGAAATCCAATCTGCAAAAGATAAGGCTCGTAAACGTCCTCGATGGTGACAGCCTCTTCACCGATGGTCGCGGCGAGCGTTTCAATCCCAACCGGCCCGCCGCCGTATATTTTGATTATAACCTCAAGCATGCGCCTGTCGAGCGCATCAAGCCCAAGTTTGTCGATTTCAAGTTTCCCGAGCGCAAAGTCGGCTATCTCGCGGTCGATTTTGCCGTCGCCGACTATTTGCGCAAAGTCGCGCACGCGTTTGAGCAGGCGGTTTGCCACGCGCGGCGTCCCCCGCGAGCGGGCGGCTATCTCGCGCGCGCCATACTCGTCGATCTCGACGCCCAAAATACCCGCGCTGCGCTTTATGATGAGGGTCAGCTCATCTGGCGTATAAAGCTCCAGCCGCAGCGTGACGCCGAACCGGTCGCGCAGAGGCTGTGAGAGCTGTCCCGCGCGCGTGGTCGCGCCGATAAGCGTAAAGTGCGCGAGCGAGAGCGATATGCTGGTCGCGGACGGGCCTTTGCCGGTGATAATATCAACGACATAGTCCTCCATCGCCGGGTAAAGGATTTCCTCGACCGGGCGCTGCAGGCGATGCACCTCATCTATGAACATTATATCGTTTTGCCCCAAATTTGTGAGCAAAGACACAAGATCGCCGGTTTTTTCGATCGCCGGGCCGGAAGTTATGCGAATTGCAGAGCCCATCTCGTTTGCGATAATGGTCGCAAGCGTCGTTTTGCCCAGCCCCGGCGGCCCGTACAGCAGCACATGGTCGAGCACCTCGCCGCGGCGCTTTGCCGCCTCGATGTATATTTTCAGATTTTCTTTGACTTTCTCCTGACCGATGTATTCGTCAAGAGTGCGCGGACGCAGCGACAGCTCGACACCCGCGTCTTCCTCCGCATAAGCGGTGGACAGCACCCGGGTTTCGGGGTCGATACCCGCTTCAAAATCACGTTTTATCATTATAGTGAACCTAAATTAAAGCAAATAATGTTTGGTGCGGACCGCACGGTGCGCCTCAGCCTTTCATAAGACGGCGCAGCGCCTCGCGGATGACCGCTTCCAGCCCGGCGGAAGGGTCGGCGTCTTTGGTTGCCCACATCGCTTCCGCGCGGGAGTATCCTAAAACAAGCAGTGCGTTTTGTGCCTCGCCTATCACGCCCGACGCAGGGGGCGCGTCGGCGGCCGCCGCATCCGGCGCCGGCACATCCACCTCTTTGGAAAGTTTGTCTTTCAGCTCAAGTATGATGCGCGCGGCGGTTTTCGGTCCCACGCCCGGCGCTTTGGACAGCGCTTTCGCGTCGCCCGCGGTCACCGCAAGCGCAAACTGTTCGGGCGACATGGTCGAAAGAATGGACATCGCCGCCTTCGGCCCCACGCCCGAGACCGTAATCAGCATGCGGAATACGGATGCCTCCTCAACCGAGTAAAACCCGTAAAGCTCGAGCGCGTCATCCCGCACCGAAAGGTAGGTGTAGAGCTTAACCTTGCCTGTTTTGCCGGCAAGTTTGCCGAGCGCCGTGGAGCTGACGGTCAGCTTATACCCGACGCCGCCGGCGTCGATAACCGCCATGTTCCGCTCCGTATGTACAAGTTCGCCTGATATATAATAATACATTATGTAAAATCTCCGCCGCGGTAATGGTTGCTTTTTGTCTCAATCGGGGCGCGATGCGGCTTTCGCCGTAACATATCGCCGCCCCGTATTATCTGCCCATATAGGCCTGCAGGCGGGATGAGCGGGTTCGCGCATGGCAGACTGCAATCGCCAGCGCGTCGGCGGTGTCGTCCAGCCTCGGCGCTTTCTTCAAATTTAATATAGTGCTTACCATCGCGATAACCTGCGACTTTTCGGCGCGCCCGTAACCCACAATCGCCTGTTTGACCTGCAGCGGAGTGTATTCGAACAGCTGCACGCCCCGCTTTTTCGCGCAGAGCATCAAAACTCCGCGCGCCTGGGCAACGGCAATGGCCGTTTTTTGGTTTGTGTTGAAGAAAATCTCCTCCAAAGCCATCGCGTGCGGCCGGTATAAAGATATAAGTTCGTCCATCTCATCGTAAATCGTGGCCAGCCGGTCGCACACCGGAGTGTTGGCGGGTGTGGTGATGGCGCCGCAATCCAGCGTTGTAAAGCTGCGTCTGCGCTCGTCGTAATCGATAACGCCATATCCCACTATAGCCAGTCCCGGGTCGACGCCAATTATAATCATTTAATGCATAACACTCCGCTACATCTATTGCTTATCAGATAAGTATAGCATATAAACATTAATCTGTCAAAATATAATTGTTAAATTTTATTTTCTCCCCCTCTTTACACCGCCGGCGAAAAATGATATAATTTACCCTATGAATATCATCAGATTTTATCCGGGCGACACGCTGCAAATGAAAAAGCCGCATCCTTGTGGCTCAAACCTCTTTAAAGTGATTCGCGTCGGCAGCGACGTGCGGGTTGTATGCGGCGGCTGCGGAAGGGATATGACGCTCCCGCGCATAAAGCTGGAAAAAGGCATCAAAAAAGTGATAAGCGCCGCACAGCAGGATAAAGGCGACGGGCCCCGGCGCTAAATCACGCGGCGGGATGCCGCGCATGCCGGCTTTTTTGCGTTTTTCGGCGCCGCGCCGCCCGCCGAAGGCGGAATTTTTGATATTCATGGATTGATGGATGGCAAAGACCGGCTCTGTCGCCGGCTTTGCCTTTTTTTCTTTTTTGCGGGAAGCTCGGTATGGCACAGCAATGCATTTATGTAGAATTTCAAGTCAACTTGAATAAAAATTGCCTGCGGTCATTGACTTGTATGACAAACTGGAGTAAAATTGCCTTGAAAACAAGCCCACGGAGGTTCAAAATGACAAGGAAAATCATATCGCTGCTGCTTGCGTTCTCCCTGCTTGCCGTGACATTTGCGGGCTGTGCGGAAAAAAGCGGCAAGCAAACGGACGCCGCAGACACCTCGCAGACCCCAACCGACACCGAGACGGAAACGCGGGTGGACTATTTTGCGACGCTTCCCGACTATGATTTCGGCGGGAAAACCTGCACTTTTTTATGCCGCACCGAGCTTGAGCACGAGATAGCCGTCGAAGCGGAAGACGGCGAAATCGTCAACGACGCGATTTTCAAGCGCAACATGCGCATCGAAGAGGCGTATAACACGAAAATCACCTATCACGCTATCCCCGGCTCCTGGGCAGACGCCGCATCCTTCCAGTCGGCCGTCACCAAAGCGGTCAATGCGGGGGACAGCTCGTATGACGCCATCGCGATTTATATGGCATACGGCGCGCCGCTCGCCTCACAGGGCAACTACTATGCGCTCAACAAAATCCCGACTATAAACATCAATGCCGACTGGTGGGTACAGAGCCTTGTTGAAAACAACACCGTATACGGCAACCTGTATTTTATTATCGGCGACCTGTCGCTCACCATGTGGAGCTACATATATGCCATATTTTTCAACAAACAGCTTGCCGCCGACTATAATATCGAAAACCCGTATCAAACCGTAAAATACGGCAACTGGACACTTGACAGGCTGATAGAGCTGTCAAAGCTGGTTTCAAGCGACGTCAACAGCGACGGCAAATATGACCTTGAAGACCAGTACGGCTTTATAACCAACGACCACAGCATGCGCGCCATCGTAACGAGCTTTGAAATCCCGTTTACACAGCGCAACGACGAGGGCGGGTTCGACTTTGTTTTCTATAATGAGCATACCGTGGATGTGTTTAACAAGCTTTATGATTTTGTAAACAATAACGACTCTTCGTTCATACTCGACCCGAACCTCGACCACGCGGGCGGTCAGTGGCTTTCCAAGATTTTTGTTGAAGACCGTGCGCTTTTCATGACCTACACGCTTGATATGACCGATATGCTGCGCGACATGAAGAGCGACTTTGGAATACTGCCGATGCCCAAATACAACGAGACGCAGAAAAATTACATGTCCCACTCATATGACGGCGCGAGCATATTCGCGGTTCCGGTCTCTGCCTCCGACTATGAGTTTTCGGGCGCGATGCTGGATGCCATGAGCGCCGAAAGCAAGTACACGGTTATCCCCGCATTCTATGATTTGAAGCTGATGACCAAGGTGACGCGGGACGACGACTCGGCAGAGATGCTGGACATCATCCGCCAGGACATGACCTATGACTTTGCCTATGTGCATACCATGTCGGTCGACTATGTATTCTCGATGTTCGGCGATATGATAGGCACCCAAAACGACACGTTTGCCTCCACTTACGAGAAAAAAGCAAAGTCGCTGGACAAACTGCTCGAAACGCTGCTCAAAAACTACGCCAAAGTCGCCGAAAGCCAGCAGTAACCGCAGCGCGGCACGCAGATAATGCCCGCCGCCGCCAATTGAAGCGGCAGCCGCAAAATTATATGGCAGCAAAACAGAAAAACGACCACACCAAAACGCATATAAATTGGTGTGGTCGCTTTTTTTTGTATCAAATATGCGAAGTTTTAAAACTGCCAATATTACAATATATTAATAGGTTGCTTTAACGCCTCTTTTTCAGCAGTGCGGCACCGCCGCCGGATAAAAGCGCGACTGTGGCGGCCCATGCTATGGCATCGGCGGTTTGAGGCGCGGCTGCGGCTGCTGCGGTGTCGGCCGCAGGAGCGTCGGGCGTGGCGAGCTCCTGTTCAGGCACCACTTCAGGCTCCTCGGCGGCGGTATCTTCGGCCGGCTCCGCGCCGGGCAGCGGGGATTTATAGTCTTCGACAAACTCGATATGGTCAATGTAGAAAACACTGCCGATATCGGTGGTGATGTCCGAATAGTCCCAAAACAGATAAACGCCGGCAATATCGGAAGGGTCGCAGGGGGTATCGGGATCGAGCGCCTCCCAGTTGGCGTTTGACCGGATTGTAAAATCTTTGAGCGGGAAGGCAAACCATCCCTTGAAACCGTAAACGTCCGAGTCCTGTGCGTCGCCGAAACAGCCGTCATCACCATGCGTCATGGTCACCCATTCATCCGACCCTTCGGCAAGATAATAAAACTCACATTCCCACGCGCCGTCAACTTCGTCGGTCGTAAACAGGCAGCCGTTCGAGTCGGCTACGCCGAAATTTGCCTTGCGGAACCCCATGCCGGTGAAATCGCACCACACGCGCAGATAATTTGCGCCGGCATGGTTTGTCCGGATTTTGTTTTTGTCTGTGGCGAATATGTATGTGCCGACGTTTGAGTTTCCGTCCTCCGACAGGGCAAGCGCTTTGCTGCCGCCATATCCCTTTCCGTCCACGATTTCCGCGGTGATAACGCATCCGTTGTCCGAGCCGCTGTCCCAGGCGCCGACCCAATAGTCGCCGGGCTCGTCAAAATTGTAAACGGGGTTTCCGGCCTGCTCAAAAGAGTCAAAGCCCTCAAAATCCGTGAAAAGGGCGCCGGATGCGGGCAGCGCAAACATCGCGGCAAAACAAATCAGCGTCAAAATCAATGTTATCCGTTTCATTTTCGGTTCCTTATTCACCATAATATGGATGGCATAATTATACATTAATGGTATGCTGTTGTCAAGGTGAAAAGATAACATACTGAAAAAATGTTGAACCCGATTGGCTAAAAGCATGATTTCATCATATGCACTAAAGAACGCGAAAAAAATTTATAAGAAAGGTATTGACAATCACGTGATTGCGTGTTACAATCAAATCAGGAGAGGGATGGCAGAAAATCTCATGCCGGCTCTCCTGCCGAAAACCCTGTAAACCGAGGTGAATCTGCTTTGAATTTGCTTGAAGAATCAGATAAATATATACCCGGAACCGTGCTCGAACGTGATGAGATGGGCGGCGTTTCGGGGCTGGAGTTTCTCAACAACATATTTTTCGTCACCGACGGGATAATGCTTTCCGAGGTGAGGGAAATATCCGGCGTCGACGGCTCGACACTGCAAAACTGGGTCAAACGCGGCTGGCTGTCCGGCACGGTAAACAAACGTTATTCAAAAGACCAGCTCGCGCGTATATTGATAATAAATATGTTACGACCGACAATGCAGCTTGAACGCATCGACCACCTGCTGCATTATATCAACGGCGATGTCGAAGACACATCCGACGACATTATTACGGAATCCATGCTCTATGAGTATGTCTGCCGCATAATCGAGCGCATTTCACCGATGGGCGGCCCGGGAAACTTGACACGCGAGGAAATGTGCGGGATTGTTGCGCAGGCAACCGACGATTATCAAGAAAAAATGGAGGGGGAGGCAAAAAGACTTCGTGCAGCGCTTGAGATTATCGTAATCGCATACTATGCGTCGCTTTATGCGGCGCACTCGGCACATCTTTTTGAAAAGCTCGAAGAGGGGTAAACAAAAATGAGTGCGTGGTATAACTCGCTTTCCGAACTTCAGCGGATATTTGCGCTGATAGCAATACCGTCAACCGTCGTGATGCTCATTCAGTCTGTGTTGATATTGTTTGGAGTGGGAGACGGCGACGCGGACGCAGACGGTGTTGACCTTGATTTTGACGATGCCGACGGAGGCACAGAGCCGGGCGACGGATTTGCGCTTTTCACGGTTCGCGGCTTCGTGGCTATGCTTTGCGTGGGCGGCTGGCTGGGCATAGTCTTGCTGGACGCCGGCATGAGCGTCCTTGAGGCGACCGTACTTGCCTTTGCCGGCGGCATAGCCGCGCTGTTCGGCATGGCTTTTCTGGTGCGCTTGCTGCTGAAGCTGCAGCAAACCGGCAACTTGGAGCTTTCAAACGCCGTTGGCAAAACCGGCACAGTCTATCTGACCATCCCTGCCAATATGAGCGGGACGGGGAAAGTCCATCTCACAGTGCAGGAAACCTACTCGGAATTTGGCGCGATGACCCCCGACGCCGAAGAAATCAAGACCGGAGAAGCCGTCAAGGTAGTGAAGGTGGACGATTCCGGCCTTCTGGTCGTAAAGCGAATTGTGTCGGAAAAACAAAACGAGCACCGGCTAATCGGCCAATAAATGTTGGCAAGATTGACAAAAATTAATGCAAACAGACGAATTGTTTTAATAATAAACTAAAATTACCACAGTTTACTTGCAACAGGAATGGGGGTGTGTTATAATCACAAAATAAGTAAATTTGCTGTAACAGGGGGTCGGATTTTCACATGGAATACAAAAACAACTACAAGTATTTTTACCCCAATTGGATTCTTGAAATCATCGGAGGCGCAATCGCCGCTGTCGGTCTTGTCCCGACACTCATGACCCGGTTCAGAAGCAGCTATTTTCTCGGGCTCACGATTGTCGGTATCGGTATCACGGTTTTCTCTTTTGCCGGAAAATTTCGTGATTCCGACATAGACGACCAGGTGGAAAATGTCCGTAAATCCATGGTCGATGAAGCGATGAAAGCGTTTGGATTTACGGAGCGCCAGCTGCGCAACATCGTTTTGTCAAAAGATTTCGGCGAGTATGTTTTCCCCGAAGACGGGCAGGTGCATATTAAGCGCGGGTCGGACGGCAAGTTCCGCTCGTCCGAATACACGGCCTGGTCGGTTTCACTCGGCAAAGACGAGCTGTATTTTTACAGTCGCACTGTTTCGCTGACCGAAGAAAAAGAGTCGACCGACCAAAAGATTATAAACCTCGACGATTACGAGGGCGCAAAGGTAAGCGAACACAAATTCACGCACAGTTACGGAAAGGACAACTCAAAAACTTACGAGATAAAGTACCACACTTTCGACCTTACGACAAAAGACGGCGCTGTCTATACGCTGCCCGTTCATCCCGACGTTGAAATAGACGACCTGATAGACAGGCTGGACCATGTCACAAAACTGCGCCGCGCCGAGCAAAGCCAAGACCGGCCGCAGTAACGGGATGAGTGCCGGATAGCTGCCGCCGCCTGAAAATTTAATATTATAGGAGGCTACACAATGCCGGGTCAAAACTTGCTTTATTTAGTCACGGTTGTCGTGGTGCTGGTTTTTACCACATTTGTATTGCTTTTGTCACGATACCGCAAATGTCCCTCCGACAAAATCATGGTCATTTACGGTAAAGTGGGCAACAACCCGGACGGAACACAGCGTTCCGCCAAGTGTATACACGGTGGCGCGGCGTTTATCTGGCCGATTATACAGGGCTACGATTATCTTGACCTTACTCCTATTTCAATTTCGATTGATCTGAAAAAAGCGCTTGCAAAGCAAAATATCCGCATCGACGTGCCGTCCCGCTTTACGGTCGGCATATCAACCGAGCCCGGCGTGATGCAAAACGCAGCGGAGCGCCTGCTCGGTCTGAAGATGAGCGAAATCCAGAACCTTGCCGAAGACATTATCCTCGGTCAGCTGCGGCTTGTCATCGCCACGATGAAGATAGAGGAAATCAACACCGACCGCGATAAGTTCCTTGACGCGGTTTCCGGCAACGTTGAGACCGAGCTGAAGAAGATAGGCCTGCGGCTGATAAACGTCAATATCACAGACATCAACGACGAAAGCGGTTACATAGAGGCGCTCGGCCGCGAAGCCGCGTCCAAAGCGATAAACGACGCGAAGGTTTCGGTCGCCAACAACGACAAGCTCGGTGCGATTGGCGCCGCGTCCGCTGAGCGCGACCAGCGCATATCCGTCTCTTTGGCGAACTCCGAAGCGGTATCCGGCGAAAACGAGGCAAAGGTCAAAATCGCCGAGTCCGAGGCATTGCGCCGCGAGCGCGAAGCCGAGCTGCTGCAGCGCGCCGTCACCGCCGAGAAGATAGCCGAAGCAAAGGCAAAGGAAGAATCGTTTGCCGCACAGCGGCTTGCAGAGCTTGCGCGCGCACAGCTTGAGCAGGCCAAACTGGAGGCCGACGTAATTATAGCCGCGGAAATCGAGAAAAAGCAGAAACTGCTTGAAGCCGAGGCCGAAGCCGAACAGATTCGCGCACGCGCGAAAGGCGAAGCCGACTCGATACTGCTCCGCAAACAGGCAGAGGCCGAAGGTTTGAGAGCCATGCTGTCAAAGCAGGCCGAAGGTTTCAGAGAGCTTGTCGAGGCAGTCGGCGGCGACCCGTCCGACGCGATTAAGATGCTTATCGCCGACAAGCTTGAAGAGATTGTCAAAATCCAGGTCGAAGCCATCAGAGACCTCAAAATTGACCGGGTTACCGTTTGGGATTCGGGTCAGACCGGCGACGGCAAGTCTTCCACCGCAAACTTCATTTCTGGGCTGATGAAGTCTATCCCGCCGCTAAATGATTTGTTTGAACTGGCGGGAATGAGTTTGCCGGAATATCTGGGCACCGAAAAAGCGAGCGGCACCCAGCCGGAAGACGCGCCCGATACCGATACACAGGTTTCTGCATAGATTTAGCATAGCGGTGAGATGAGCCGCCGAATTCCCAAACCCGCGGAATCGGCGGCTCTTTTGCATGAATCGAGGAGGTCGCCATGAAGGGAGAGTACAGGCGTAGATATGCCTTTAAGCTGGGCATAAGACTGTTTGCGTCGGCGGCTGCCGGTGTGGCGGTGGCCGCGTCGGCATTATGGTACGGGAGCAGCGAGATTGTCTCTGTCGCCACGGGAGCGCTTGCGTTTGCTTTGGTGCTTTTTGCGCTGCGTGTGCCGTCCCTGCTTGCGCCCGGCTGGGACGGCGTTGTGACGAGCAAAACGGTGCGCTATGTCACTTTGCGGTACAAAAACAATGTTCCCGAGTATCAGCTTGTCGTAACCGACCCGCGCGGGAGGGAGCATCGCGACGTATTTCTTGACAAGGAGGACAACCGCAAGCTCAACCGCATAGAATATTACGACCATGGCGAGCGGGTGCGCCGTCACCGCGGGTTTAAATATTTTGAAAAATTCGACAAAAGCGGAAAACTCAGCGTTATCTGCATCGACTGCGGCACGCTCAACCCAAGACAGCGCGAGCGCTGCATAAACTGCTCGCTGACTCTTTTGCGCGAAAATATCGAGGCGTGACGGCAAATATTTCACAGTATAAAATTTCATATCATTGTGAATATTATATTTGCATCACTGAGCAAATCTTGAGAAAAATGCAGTCTGCTGATAAAAAGGGCTTTTGCCCCTGTTTTCGTGCGGCGGCGATAGCAGCGTCGGCCGCTTTAAAAGTCTGAGTTTTACGCTTTTAGAGTATGGTGTTGTAAAATTAATCTAAATGTGTTATAATAGTTTGGACCAATCAAAAGGAAAGGACCATAGAGGAAATGAAAAAGATCATTTCGCTGATACTTGCAGCAATGCTTGTGTTGGCAACGTCCGCCATGCTTAATTCCTGCGGCGATAATACCGACGACGGCGGAGACACTACTACTACAGCAAACGATACTACGGCTGGTGCCACTACAGCCGATACGACAGGAGCCACAGTAACCGATCCGGCGACTGAAGAAAATGACGAAACGCTTGCTGGGGACATCGATCTTCAGCCGAAAATGGACATCAGCACGGTTAGCGGCACGCCCGGCGCAAACGAAACCGAAGGCCCGACAAACATCTTTGACGGCGACTCTTCGACAAAATGGTGCGCCCTCCAGGAAGGCGTCAGCGTCGAGTGGAAGATGATCGAACCGGTTACCGTAAACTACTATTATTTCACGACCGCAAACGACGCCCCCGAACGCAACCCGGCAAGCTGGGTGTTTTACGGCTCGGTCGATGGCGCCAATTGGGTGGAGCTGGATAAGGTCGAAGGCGCGACGCTGCCAACCGATTTCTTTACCGACTCCGAAAAGTTTGAAATCGAAAACCCGCAGACTTTTGAGTACTATAAGCTTGAGATCACCGAAGTCGCTGTTCCGGGAACAGAAGTTACCCAGTTCTCCGAGTTCAATTTTTATCAGACTGTTGAAAAGTAATTTTGACGGAGCAAAACTGCAGCTAAAAAAAAGCCGCACCCCGATTGTTTGGCAAGAAAGCCAAGCAATCGGGGCTTTTTATTTGCCGGATTTTCGCATGAATTTTGCGCCGAAGCGGGATTTTACTTAAAAATCATAGAAAAAAAGCGACTATAAATAATAGTACCCACCAAATAACCGGAAATCTCAGCAAATATCGTAAAAATTTCCACAAAAACATTGACGAATCGCAAAGCAGTTGATACACTATGTAAATGGTAGGGAATTTTTGGCGGGGCGGCCGGAAAGAAGCCGCGCAAATATGGCGGCAGCCCCCTTTCCTGCAGCTTGCTTTCAATTTGACTGCAGTGCGCGCAAAACGGAAGGCGAGGTTTTGCTATGGTCAATCCGTGCAAGGGAATACGGCGCAGACGATGTGCAGGCTGTGCAATTTTTGCCGTGATTTTCTGCATGGCTTTTGCGGTGCTCTGCGCTGCCGCCGATGCCGGCATAGATTTTACCGATGAAGAGCTTGAGTTTATAAACACGCATCCGGTGATACGCATCGGGGTTGACCCTGAATTTGTGCCTTATGAGTTTATCGACGAAAACGGCGAGCACAAAGGAATCTCCGCCGACTATCTCGCGAAAATAGCCGAGCGGACAGGCCTGCAGTTTGAAATTGTAAAAGGGCTGAGCTGGGTCGAAGTCTATGACATGGCGTTGGCAGGGGAGATAGACGTTTTGCCCGCCATCGGAAAGACCGTCGAGCGGGAAGAAAAGTTCCTTTTTTCAGACCCGTATTACCATTATAAAAGGGTGATTGTGACCCGCGAAAAAGACGCAAGCATATCGGGGATGGACGACCTTTTCGGGCTGACCGTCGCAGTGCAAAGATACAGCTCGCACCACAGCTACATGTTGTCCTATCCGAAAATAAACCTCAGCCTTTACGATACGGCCGAAGCCGCGCTGACTGCGGTTGCCACCGGCGAGGAAAAAGCATTTATCGGAAACCTTGCCACGGCAAACTACATAATACGCTCAAACGGGCTGACAAATCTCAGGCTTGTATCGTTTGAGGCCGAAAAACAGCATGCACTGCATTTTGCCGTAAGAAAAGACCGGCCGCAGCTTCTCGGCATTATAAACAAAGCGCTGGCTTCAATCGGCGAAAGCGAAAGGTTCGAAATCAACAACAAGTGGGTCGACCTGCAGACCGATATAGATTACAGGCCGGTCATCCGAATATTGGCCGTTGTCGGCATTACGGTAGCCGCTATTCTGGCAGTATCGATTTTCTGGATTGCGAGACTGCGAGATGAGATAAACCACAGAAAGCAAATCCAGCTCGACCTCGAGCAAGCAAAAAAGCAGGCAGACGAAGCAAATGAGTTCAAGTCGCATTTTATGGCAAGGATGTCCCACGAGATTAGAACCCCGCTCAATGCCATAACCGGCCTTGCATACCTGCTCAAAAAAACCGATGTGTCGCTGACGCAGCGAATGTATGTCGACCGCATTATTCAGTCGGCAAACAACATGCTAAGCATCATAAACGATATTTTGGACTTTTCTAAAATCGAAGCGGGCAAAGTCGAGCTTGAGCTGACCTCTTTCGCCATGGACCAGGTGATACAAGATGTGGTCAACATTATTTTATATAAAATAGACGAACAGGGAATCGGCTTCAGACTGTCCAAAGACCCGCTTGTGCCAAACCGGTTTTTCGGCGACCCGAAGCGGATTGAGCAAATCCTGCTCAATTTATTAAGCAACTCCGTCAAATTCACCGATGCGGGCGAGGTGTCGCTGGACGTGCGCCTGCTTGCAAAAGAAGGCGACAAATACCACATCTCGTTTACCGTATCGGATACCGGCATCGGCATGACCGAAGAGCAGGTCAAAAAGCTGTTTTCTCCATTCGAGCAGGGGGACAGCAGCATCAACCGCCGCTATGGCGGCTCCGGGCTGGGGCTTTCGATTGTCAAAAACCTGGTCGATATGATGGGCGGCGAAATAAAGGTGTTCAGCACGCCCGGAGAGGGGTCCACCTTCATCATCAATCTGTCGCTTGATGTCGACGCCGAAAAGGAGTCGGTATATGCAAAAGTGCTGTCCTGCAAACACTTTAAAAATATGAGAACGCTTATACTGGAAAAATCCGGCGCGAACATCAATCTTATCGAAAGCTATCTCGGCAGCCATGGGATGTACTGCGAGCTGACCAGCTCGGAGGACAGCGCCGTTTGCGTGCTGGAGGCCGCGGACGGGAGATTTGCAAAGCCTTTCGACCTGTTTATCATAGACTATGAAACACCGGCGGAAGGCGGGCTTGCATTCGTGGAAAAACTGCGCACCAACGAAAAAATCGCGCGTCTGCCGAAGATTATAATGCTGTTTCCGATGATGCGGTACGACCTGTTCGACAAACTCGCCGATTACGGGATTGATATGGGTATAGGAAAACCCATAATCCCGTCCATACTCCTCAACGGCATACTCGATATTTTCAATTTAAAAGCGGTTTCAGACTCAAAATCATCGGCAAACGGCAAGCACTTTGCCGAAAAATTAGAAAAACAGTACTGCGTACTGCTTGCGGAAGACAATAAATCAAATCAACTGATAGCAAAGACGCTCCTTGAACAGGTCGGGATAACCACTCTTGTAGCCGGCGATGGAAACGAGGCGGTCGAGCTTTACCAACAGCACAAAGAAAGCATAGACTTAATACTGATGGACCTGCACATGCCCGGCAAAAACGGCTATGAGTCGGCACAGGAAATCCGCGCCGTCTCGACCGATGTTCCAATCGTCGCAATGACTGCGGATGTAATATACGGTGTTCGCGAAAAATGCGAGAACATCGGCATCCATCACTATATAAGCAAGCCATTTAACCCCGACTACTTTATCGAAACCGTAAAAAGCATTATTTTAAGCCGGGATACCGGAGGTGGTACAGCTATGCCTGTGCTTGACCGAAAAAAGGGCCTTGAAAATACAGGCGGAGGCAAAGAGCTTTATAACAAGGTGCTTTTGGAGTATTACGGCGAAAATCTGGACACGGCCGACAGGCTGGCGGCGGCTGTCCGCGAAAAACGATATGATGATGCCGCGCAAATCGTGCATAAAGTGAAAAGCAGCTCGGCAAGCATTGGCGCGAAAACGCTTGCGGAGACGGCGGCTTCATTGCAGAGTGCACTTGCGGAGAAAGATGAGAGCGAAATATTGACGCTTTGCGAAAGGTTTTCCGATATATTAGGCAAACTGCTGGCTGAAATCGAGAAAACAAAGGAAAACCAAAACTAAGTGCGTGCTTTGAAAGGGGGGCTCGTTATGTCAATAACAATTTTGGTTGTTGACGATTCGTCGGCGGACCGATTGCTGATACAAAACACGCTTGGCGAATACAGTGTTTTGACAGCAAGCGGCGGTGTGGAGGCGATTCGCATACTCGAATCGCAGGACACAATCAATCTGCTCATACTCGACCTGAACATGCCGGACATGGACGGGTTTCAAGTACTCGAGTATCTGAGGGGCAATGAGCGGTACAATAAGCTGCGCACCATAATATTGACCGTTTACGACGAGGTGGAAAATGAAATAAAAGGCCTGAAGCTCGGGGCGGTGGACTTTCTCCACAAACCTATTTACAGCGCCGCGCTCAAGGCCAGAGTGGATGTCCATGTCCAGCTGATTTTAGCGGAACAGGCACTTGAGCAGAAACTGGACAAACAGATATTGACGTTCGACATGGTTTTCGAGCAGGCGCCAATCGGCATCGGGATTGCATACAACTGCTTTCCGGAGCAGTGGGACAATTCCGCCGAACTGAAAATCAACCCGATGTACGAAAAGATTACCGGGCGGCCAAAGGAAGAGCTGGTGAAATTAGGCTGGTCGGCTATTACCCATCCCGACGACCTGCCGGAAGAGATAGAAAAATTCAGAAAACTCGTATCCGGCGAAATCAAGGAATTTTCGATGGAAAAAAGATATGTCCGGCCGGACGGCTCAATCGTGTGGGCGCACGTGACCGTATACCCCCTTCACCCGATAGCAAACAACAAATTCAACTATATCTGCCTTGTCCAGGATATAACCGACAAAAAGCAGATGGAGGACGAGCACAGGTTCATCACCGAGCACGACAAATGGACCGGGCTTTATAATCGCGAATATCTGGTATCTCTCCTTGAAAAGCACGCAAAGACTCAAAGGGGCGTAAGAAAAGCGCTTGTCGGCGTCAACTTGAGCATGGCACAACTGCTTACGGCAAATTACGGCTATCAGTATACACAGAATCTGATAAAAAAAGTGGCGGAGGCATTAAGCCGGTTTTGCAGCGAAAAATGCCTGCTGTTTTACCCGAGCGAAAACCGCTTTGTGTTTTATGTTTATGACTATGCCCTCAAATGCGACCTTGCCAGATTAAGCGGTCAAATCATAGAAACACTCGAATCCCTGCTTGTGACCGACAGGATAACCGGCGGAATAGGGATACTCGAAATCGACGGGGAGCTTTGCGAAATCGATGTTGATTCGGCACTGCGAAAACTGCTGATAGCGTCGGAAAAATCGGTCACCCTGTCCGGCAAGAATTTTCAGGTCTGTTTTTACAACAAAGAGCTTGAAGCGCTCGTCAACCGCGAAAGAGACATCGGAGAGGCGCTCAGCAAAATCGCGGCGGACGTCGGCTCCGGCGACGAGCTGGCAGTGGAGTTTCAGCCGATACTTGACTTGAGGTCGGGCTTGATTTGCGGGTTCGAGGCTTTGGCAAGGCTGAAGACGGAAAAGCTCGGCTCGGTGTCGCCTAGTGAGTTTATACCCATTGCCGAAAAGACGAAGCTCATTGTGCCGATAGGCGAAAAAGTGTTCTATGAAGCATTCTGTTTTTTGAGAAAACTCAAAGAGAGAGGCTACAGCAATGTCGGCGTATCGGTCAACGTTTCGGTGATACAGCTTTTGGGCCCCAGTTTCGCAGCGAATCTTTTTGAGCTTATAGACAATATGCAGGTTGACACAAAGAGCATCTGTATTGAGATTACAGAGTCGGTGTTTGCATGCGATTATGATATAATCAATCTGATTTTTGAAAAATTGCGCAGCATGGGACTGCAAATAGCCATCGACGACTTTGGAACGGGCTATTCGTCGCTGGCAAGGGAAAAAGAGCTGAAAGTCGACTGCATGAAAATCGACAAATACTTCATCGACAAGCTGCTTTATACCGACCCCTCAAAAGCGATAACCGGCGATATAATATCGATGGCGAACAAACTCGGTCAATATACCATCGCCGAAGGAGTTGAACACGAAACGCAGCTGAGGTATCTAATCGCCAATGGCTGCGACAGGGTGCAGGGCTATCTCCTCAGCAGGCCCCTGTGCTCGGAAAAGGCGCTCGAGTTTCTCGAAAACTATAATATACACCAAAACGGCAGAATAGTGTGATATAAAAGTATAAACGCAGCCGAAATAAAAAACGCTGCGGGCCTCTGATGCGGTCCGCGGCGTTTTTTTTAACCTGCCTATCCCGTATAATACCGGGCATAGCTGCCCGGCGGGATGCCATAATACTTTTTAGAACATGTAGGCGAATATGTACCGGTCGGAATACTTGATTTTTCCCGCATTGACCTTCATACCGGCGGCGCTTGATGGGTATGCAGCATAAGCCATGCCGGCTTTTTAATCTTATTGCAGCGAGTCGACAAATTTTTCGATGAGTTTCTCCGCTGTTTTCGCGCTTTTCTCGGCATACGACGCGAATGTGTTTTTATTTTGCTCGAACAGCCGCGTCACGCCGTCCTCGATAGACGCAAAATATGCGTGGGCCAGAGTGTAACAGCGGTTGCCGAAAATTATGTCCAGGATTTGCTTTGTAGTCTCGTCGCGGCTGACCTTTTCCTTCATTGTGATGTCGTAATATGCGGGTATCAGCTCGTTGCGCGAGTAAGCCGCCATGTATTCGAGCAGGATGCCGGTGCGCTCGAGGTCGCTGTTTGTAACCGGCACCATCGAAAGCGGCGAGCCGAACATCATGACCTCGTAGTCGGTCTGTTTCTCGTCAAATTTAGGGAAGGGAATGATGCCAAAATCGCTTTTCATGTCGCGCAGCTGCGTAGTCCAGTATATAAGCTGTGCCCAGAACAGCGCCTGGTCGGCGGCAAACATATACTCGGGCAGCCGGTGGTCCTTGCCGAGCGGGATAACGTCATAAACCAGGTTTTCCTGGTGCATAATCGAAAGCAGCCGCTCGAACACCGTTGTGTTGTGTTCGCTGCCCAGCGTGTAGACAGGATAATCGTCGGAATCCTTTGATACGGTAAGTGCGCCTGCGCCGGTCATAAACGAAGGGTAGAAAACAAAGGACAGCGAGGTAAACCCATACAGGTCGTTTTCGTCAAATGTGCCGTTTCCGTCAAGGTCTTTGGACACTTTTTTCATCATGCGGTCGAACTCGTCCAGCGTCCACTTGCCCTCGAGCACAAAATCATACGGGTCGCCGATATTGTTGTCCACGGCAAGGTTCTTGTTGAATACCAGCACGCATGTGGTATCATAGTGCGCGAGCGTGTAGTCACCTCCGAGGAAGAATGTATAGCCGCAGACCGAAAGGTCGCCCCCGACGTTCGAATCCCACCATGGATTTTGGGTGTCTATATGGGGGATTTGCGTTATGTCGGTTACATAGCGCTCGGTTATAAGATTCGCGGTGTGGCGCACGTCTTCGATAACAATGTCATAGTCGTCGGCGCCGGCTTTGATAGACTTCATTGCCGCGCCGTTAACTCCACCGAACGGCTGCATTATGTCCACTATTTTAACATTATATGTTTCCTCTGTCGAGCGATTGCGCGTGTAAACCGCGTCGTTGATAGGCTCGCCGTCCGGCGACTCGACATCCATGGTCGTATATGCCCATGTAAGCGAGTTGTGGTCGTTTGTCAGGAATCTAAACTCATGTCCGTCGAAGTCTTTGACCGGAACATCGGCTTTGTAATATTCGGTAGTTTCGCCCGCCTCCTCGTCGGTCGCGCTAAAGGTGTCCGGCGAGGTTTCCTCCGCCGTTTTCCCGGTCTCGCCCGCACAGGACAGCAGCCCCAAAATCACCGCTGCGCAAAGGAGCAAGGATACAGTCCTTTTTGTCTTCACGGCTTTTCCTCCATTTAAATATAAATTAATTGTCATATATATGTGACAGCCTGCCGGTCGCGACCGGCGGCTAAAGCGTCTTGAAAACCGGCGATGCGATGTTTTACGGTGCATTTATATTGCCTTTACGCTATATCCGCTCTTTTTCGCGTCGTATGTACTTTACCACTTCGTAGTTGCTGTGCTTTGATTTTTCAAGCATGAAGTTATAGACCTTGTCGCGCAGGTATCTGAAGTTTTTGTCGACGGTGCAGCGCTTTATATTCAGCCCTGCAAAATCGTCACAAAGCTCATCGTCATAGTAAAAGACTTTTTTGTTTTTATCTTTTACCATCTGCGACCTCGCTGTTTTGCCTATGTTCTGTCAATGTATTTTATTTTCTCGAAAGTCAAACAATGCCCGTTTGCCGGCGGAATTGACCGCGGCACAAATTAATCGGTGATATTATAAAACCGCATGGCAAAATTGTCAAATAAAATCAAATTTTTGCCGGCAAATCTGTCGGCTGCTCGCGCGTTATTTGCTTTTTGTTCACATAATTAGCTTTATGTGTGATATAATAACAGAGTTATTTTTGATTGCAGGAGATATATATGGCACAAAATAAAACCATTTGCACAAAAAACAATATCGACTACATTTCGGTCAGGCGCGCCATGATTGCAGGCGCAAGAACGGTTGACGAGGTCAAAACCATTGCGGGCGTATGCGGCGACTGCGAAGGCTGCAAGGCCGAACTTGGCTGGATACTCGCATCGGTTTGCGGCTGCAAGAAGGTGTCGCTCGAAGAGGTGGTCCGTGCCGTCAAAAACGGCGCCGATACGGTGGAGAAAGTCGGCGAGGTGACCGGCGCGGGAACCGGCGTTTCCGAGGAAACCGGCGAGCCTTGCGGCAAATGCAAGCCGCTTATCCAAAACATCATCGACCTTGGAAGGTAACGGCAAAGCGCCGAAAACCGCTTTATATTATTAGTTGACGACAGAGGATTTACGGCATGTCTGAAGTAAACTATAAAAGCACGCTGCATGCATGTTATCTCGGTTATATAACCCAGGCGCTGATTGTGAACCTGCCCCCTCTGCTTTTTGTCGTGTTCCAGGATTTATACGGGCTTTCATACACAAAGCTCGGGAGCTTGGTGTTCGTTATCTTTATAACCCAGCTTATCGTAGACGCGCTCGCGGCAAGGTATATAGACGTAATCGGTCACCGTATGGGAGCAGTGCTGGCGCATCTGTTTGCCACCGTCGGCATGGTGGCGCTTGCGTTTTTGCCGAGGCTGCTGCCGTCACCCTATGCAGGTCTGGTTATTTCAAGCATAATTTTTGCGATGGGCGGCGGTCTTATAGAGGTGCTGGTCAGCCCCATCGTCGAAAGCCTGCCGGGAGAAGCAAAAGCATCTGCGATGAGCCTGCTCCACTCTTTTTACAGTTGGGGTCAGGTGCTGGTTATTGTGCTTTCCACGCTCGGACTGCTTTTGGTAGGGCATAACCTGTGGTATCTGCTTCCGCTTGCGTGGTCCCTTTTGCCGCTTTTTAATTTTTTCAAATTCATGCGTGTGCCGCTTGTCCCGCCGATTGAGGAAAGCCGGCGCACCCCGCTGTCAAAGCTGTTTCGCTCGAGTATCTTTTTGATTGCGCTGCTTTTGATGGTCTGCTCCGGCGCGAGCGAGCAGGCAATGGCTCAGTGGGTTTCGCTGTTCGCCGAAAAAGGGCTCGGGATTACAAAGGCGCTCGGCGACCTGCTCGGCCCCTGCATTTTCGCCATTATGATGGGAACGGTGCGCACGTGGTACGGTGTTAAGGGACAGAACATCAACATCCATAAAACATTGGTCGTAAGCGCGGGTTTTTGCATCGTGTCCTTTATCATCACCGCGATTGTGCCGATACCGGCGATAGCGCTGGTCGGCAGTGCATTGTGCGGGCTGAGCGTTGCCTTGATGTGGCCGGGAATGCTCAGCCTGACCGCCTCGGGCTATCCAAACGGCGGCGTCGCGATGTTCGCTATACTGGCGCTCGGCGGGGATTTAGGCTGCTCTATCGGCCCGCAGCTCACCGGCATAATCGCAGACCGAAGCAGCCTGAACTGGGGGCTTGTATCGGCGGTTATTTTCCCTGTTATAATGCTGATAGGTTTGGCTGCGCTTGGACCAAAGATGAAATCAAAGCATACATAGCGGTTTAAAGGCACTCTACACCAAAGCGTAGAGTGCCTTTTTTTGCTGCTTGCCGCCGCACGCAAGCACAGCCGGCAAGTCAGCGCTTGCGCTTGACCAAATCAGCCAGCACAAAAACAGGGAGTAAAAGAATAAATAAAACGACTAATAAAATGTTAATGATGCCGCCTTTACGCATACAAATGCCCCCTTTTTATATAATTTGCTGCGGATTTTTTTGTCCTGCCGGCAAAACAAAGCATGCTATTCGTGAAAATGCTTGATTGTTTTCAAAATGTTGCGAGACTGTGAACTTTAGTTTACGATTACCCTATTGTCAGGCTGTCGAAAAAAGTGGTATAATGCATAAAAATGAAAAAAATACTGAAGGGACGCGATGCCTTGAAGTTTTTTCATCTTTCCGACCTGCACATCGGAAAGCGGCTTTGTGAGTTTTCGCTGATTGAAGACCAGCGGTATATTCTGGAGCGCATCATAGACTATGCGCGGGACGAGCACCCCGACGCGGTGCTGATTGCCGGCGACGTGTATGACAAAACCGTGCCGTCGGCAGAGGCGGTGCAGGTTTTCGACGATTTTCTGCACAGTCTCTCCGAGCTTTGCCCGCACATATTCGCGGTGGCCGGCAACCACGACTCGCCGGAGCGGCTTGCGTTTGCGGCGCGCATGCTGGACAGCGCGGGCATACATATTTCCCCCGTTTGGGACGGGTGCCCGACCTCTGTGACGCTGGCCGACGAGTTTGGCGAGCTTGACGTGTTTATGCTCCCTTTCATAAAGCCGGTGCAGGCAGCCCGCTTTTTCCCGGACGCGGCAATCGAGACCTACACCGACGCGGTCGCGGCGGCAATCGCGGCAATGCAGATTGACCCGAGCAGGCGAAATGTGCTTGTCACGCACCAGTTTGTCACCGGCGCCGCCCGCTGTGAATCGGAAGAGCTGTCTTTGGGCGGGGCGGACAATGTGGACGCCGCTGTGTTCGACCCCTTCGACTATGTCGCGCTCGGGCATATCCACGGCCCCCAGCACGTCGGGCGGCCGACGCTGCGCTATTGCGGCACGCCGCTCAAATACTCGTTTTCCGAGGCGGGGCACAGCAAATCGGTGACCGTCGTCACCATGCTCGAGAAGGGCAATGTCCAGCTGCGCACGCTGCCGCTTGTCCCGCTGCGCGACATGCGCGAGCTTCGCGGCAGCTTTGAAGAGCTTATCTCGCGCGAAAACCGCGCCCGCACAGAGGACTATATACATATAACCTTGACCGACGAGGACGAGGTCCCCGACGCGATAAGCCGGCTGCGCGAGGTGTATCCGAACATAATGCGGCTGGATTACGACAACTCGCGGACACGCGCCGCGGCGCTGGTGGACACTTTGGCGCAGGTCGGCGGCAAAACGCCGCTCCAGCTTTTCGAGGAGCTTTTCGAGCGCCAAAACGGCCGCCCGATGAGCGAGGTGCAGCGCGAATATGTCGGCGCGCTGGTCGCCGAGATATGGGAGGGTGAGCTGTGAGACCGGTTAAACTTACCATAAGCGCGTTCGGGCCTTATGCCGGGCGGGTTGTCCTGGACATGGACAAGCTGGGCAAAGGCGGGCTTTACCTTATCACCGGCGACACCGGGGCGGGGAAGACCACGATTTTCGACGCCATTATGTTCGCGCTGTACGGTGAGGCAAGCGGCACGAGCCGCCAGCCCAATATGCTGCGCTCAAAATATGCCGCGCCGGACGTGCCCACCGAAGTGGAGCTGATTTTTTCGCATGCGGGCGCGCTTTACACCGTCAAGCGCAATCCCGAATACGAGCGGCCGGCACGCCGAGGCTCGGGTATGACCGTGCAGCGTGCCGACGCCGTGCTGGTATGCCCCGGCGAGAGGATTATAACCAAGCCGCGGGAAGTGACCGCCGCGATAAGCGAGCTGCTCGGCGTCAGCCGCGACCAGTTTTCACAGGTGGCAATGATAGCGCAGGGCGAGTTTATGCGGCTTTTGACCGAGGACACGCCCGACCGGATAAAAATTTTCAGGAAGATATTTAAAACCGCGCCCTATGAAAAGCTGCAGGAGCGGCTGCGCTCGGATGCGACCGGGCTTGCGGGCGAGTGCGATATGCTGCGGGACAGAGTAAAGCAGTATTTGGCAACCGCCAAAACCGCCGACGGCGGTCCGCTGCCCGATTTGCCGCAGGACGAGACGATAGAGGCGCTGGAGCGCGCCGTCGAGCTCGACCGCGAATTTATCGCGCATGCGGACATAAGCGTTGCCGAACTTGACAAAAAACTTGAGGAAATAAGCCGGGACATCGGGCGAGCGGAGGAGATAAAGCGGCTGGGCGAGGTGCTGGAGGGCGCGCGCGCCGAGCTTTCAAAGCAAATGCCGCTTTTTTCGCAGCTTGAGGCTGTGCTTGCCGGCGAGCGGGCGAAAGCCGGCGAATATGAACGCCTCGGCGATCGCATCGCCGCGATAACCGCAGAGCTTCCGCGCTATGCGGAGTTTGACGGGCTGCGCGCCGATATTGCGAGACGCCGCGGCGAGCTTGACCGGCTCGGCGAAGAATATAAGGCTTGCGCGCTCAAAGCAAGGGAGACCGAAACCGAGCTTGAAAAGTATAAGTCGGAGCATGCCGCCCTGCAGACGGCGGAAGCCGAACGCGAGGCGTCGTCCGCCGCGCTCGCGCAAGCCCGCCGCCGCCATGCCGAGCTTCAGGGACTGCTGAAAACCGCCTCCGATTTCGAGGCTCTGCAGTCGCAGCTTGCGCAAATGCGGGGCAAATATACCGAAGCGGCGGCAAAAGCCGAGAAACTGCGCTCGGAATATGCCTGCAAATACCGGATGTTTTTAGACGCGCAGGCGGGCGTGCTTGCCGCGACCCTTTCAGACGGGCAGCCCTGCCCGGTCTGCGGCTCGACAGAGCATCCCAGCCCCGCAACTCCGGCCGACGGCGCGCCCACCGAAGCCGAGCTTGAGAGCGCAAAGCTTGCCGCCGAACGTGCCGGCGAGGCAGAGCAGGCTGCGAGCGCCGCCGCCGCCGAGCTTTCCGGTCAAGTGGAGGCGAGAGGCTCGGAGCTTGCCGCGCTTTGCCGGGCACTGCTTGGCATGGTGCCGGACAGCCCGCAAGAGCAGGCAAAACTCGCGCTTTCCGAATGCGAGCTTGATATAGCAAGGCATTCCGAATCGCAGCAGCAGGCAGAGCGCAAAATCGCGCGGCGCGCCGAGCTGGAGGCGCTCGTTGCAGAGCGCGAGCGCGAGCGGCAGTCGCTTGCCGCAAAGCTAAGCGAGCTTGAGCGCAGCATTGCGTCGGCAGACGGCGAGCTTGGCGCGGTGACAAAATCGGTATCCGAGCTTTCGGTAAAACTTGAGTTTGCAAGCGGCGGCGATGCTGAAAAAGAGATTGCAAAGCTTGCCGCACAGCGCACCGCCATGCGGGACGCGCTTGCAGAGGCGCAAAAGAAGTGCGACGAGTGCAAAGCGAAAGTCGACGAGTTGACCGGCCAGGTGCGCAGCCTTGAGCAGCAGCTTGAGGGCGCGCCGAAATTCGAGCTTGACAAACTGCTCGAAAAGCGCGCGAAAATAATGGCGGACAAAGAGGCGGTCGCCGAAGCGAAAGCAGAGGCGTCCGCAAGAGTGGCGGCAAATGCTGCCGCGCTGGACGGCGCAAAAGAGAATCTCGCAAAGCTTGCCGAAGCGGAGGTAAAGCTGATGTGGCTGAAAACGCTTGCCGACACCGCCTGCGGCACGCTTTTGGGCAGAGAGAAGATAATGCTGGAAACCTATGTGCAGACCGCATATTTCGAGCGCGTGCTCGCGCGCGCAAACCTCCGCCTGCTGAAGATGACGGGCGGCCAGTATGAGCTTGTCCGCCGCTCCGTCTCCGGCGATTTGCGCAGCCAATCGGGGCTGGAGCTTGACGTCACCGACCATTACAACGGTACGACGCGCAGCGTGCAGACGCTTTCCGGCGGCGAGTCCTTTCTTGCCGCGCTGTCGCTTGCGCTCGGGCTTTCGGACGAGGTTCAGTCGGCCGCGGGAGGCATACAGCTGGACGCGATGTTTGTGGACGAGGGTTTCGGCTCGCTGGACGACGAGACGCTGAAGCTCGCGATTGACACGCTCGGCAGTCTTGCCAGCGACAGCAAGCTGGTGGGCATAATCTCACATGTCGCCGAGCTGAAAGAGCGCATCGACCGCCAAATCGTGGTGAAAAAAGACCGGGTCGGCGGCAGCCATGCCGAAATAATCGCATAAAGCCGACGGCACAAGCAAAAATAAAGGGGGAGTACGCAAAGTCGTATCCCCCTAAAATGTTGCTTTACCGGTATTTCAATATATAAATAAGCTAAAGCGGGCAGGCTACTGCGCGTCTGCGGCGCTGCTTTGCGCAAGAACACCGGCGAACTTCTCGATAAGCTCTTCCATTCTGGCGACGGCAGCCGTTTCTCCCTGGGCATAGGCCGAGGCAAAGTCGGTTGATCTGTTTGTAAGCTGATCGCAGAAGGTGGTGCCCAGCATAAATCCGTTGAGTATATGGTTATAAGCGCAGGCAAACGGCGAGCTTATCGAGTCGTGGATAAGGTCGATCATATTGGCGGCAGTGGCGTCGCTTGCGTACTTGATTTTCAGCGAGTTTTCGTAATACTCCGGCAACAGGATTTCAGCGGTCATGGCGCCGAGCGCCTCAAGGCAGGTGGTGACAAACTCCAGATCGGTCACCGTGTTCGGAATTGTGCCCACCTCGGTGGTGTCGTGCGTGCTGGTTACGTAATTTTTCTGTGCGGTGTCCAGTTTGGGATAGGGAACGTTGCCGATCGGGAACTCGATGTCCCGCATGTTTGCAAGGTCGCCGAGCCGGTTGTAACCGACAAACACGGTGTTGCCCGAGCCGAACAGGTTGCGCAGTCCGGCGACCGACCAGTCGGTTATATTTGTGGTCACACCCTCATGATAGAACAGCTCGTTCATCTTTTCGAGGATTTTCACGCTGCGCTCGTTGTTGAAATTGAATTTGATAGAGTCGCCGTCGCGGGTGACAAACTCGATGCCTGTACCAATAAGTACGGGAACGGCGGAACCCCATGTGCCTATGCAGGCAAAGCCGTAAAGGTCGCTTTCCGTCATTTTGGTGTCGCCATCGATGTCACGGGCGGTATCGCGTATGGTTTCGATGAACTTGTCGATTGTCCAGTTGCCGTCGAAAACGTATTTGTAGATGGTGTCCCCGTCGCCGTAAACGTCTTTAATTATATCCTTGTTGTAGTACAGAACATGACAGCTTGCAAGTATGTCCATGAGATAGTCGCCTGCAAGTATGTACATGCCGCCTTCGACAATCATAAGGTCTTCCATGTAATCTCTATACCAATAGCTGCGGTCGAGATCCAGCCAGCTCGAATTGTATATATTCCGGAACAGACCCTCGGCAGAAAGCTCTGCAAGTGAGCGCAGGTCGTTGACAATCAGGTCATAGGCGTCGTCGCCCGCCATCACCAGTTTGCGCAGCTCTGTGGCCGCGTTATTATAGTCATAGTATGCGGGCGTGAATACAAGACTGATATTCAGCTTTTCTTCGACGGTCATGTTGCGCCTGTAAACGGCGTCGTTGACAATCTCGCCAATCATTTCGCCGGTTCCGGCAATGAGGAAATGGGCGTTGGTCGCGTCGGTGGCGTCTTCCGAGCTGAGAACGCGGAACTCGCGGCCGCCGAAGTTGATTCCGTCAAAACGGGTGTCTTCGGTTTCTTCGGGCGTTTCCGCTTGAGTTGTCTCGTCGCCGCTCTTTGAAGTATCTGCCGTGCCGCCGCAGGACGCCATAAAGGAGACAGTTAAAAGAAACGCAAGCAGCAGAGATAAAAACCGCTTCATCATGGTTCCTCCATTATATCCCGTATTATGGTAGTGCAAGCCAATATTATCATAATGTCGTAAAATAGTCAATAGAAAATAAACTTTTTTGTGGACTATAGCTGTAGTAATTGGCGGCCGGCACCACCAACCGGAAGGCGCTACAAACACTGCCGAATAGGCCAATATATGAAAGCTATCGCAAATTATCACAATATATTGTGCCTATAGCGACGCATGTAGTGTCAAAGTCCCCAAATTCCGCGCCGCAAATTTGACAAAAGTATTAGTTTCCAATACAGCCAAACTATGTTATACTATCGGTAATTCAATCGCCTACTTGCCAAGGGAGGACACTTCAATGAAACTAACCCAGCGTTGTGCCGCGGCGGCATTGGCGCTGCTGCTGGTTTTCGGCTTGCTTGCGGCCGTTTCCTGCTCGGACGCGGCATCCGAGCAAAGCGGCGGCACCGCGTCCGACACCGCCGAGCCGGATGCGACCGACATGAAGTCGCTGCGCGCCAAGGTCTCCGACGACCTTCCCGACAAAGATTACGAGGGCGCCGCCTTTACTATAATGGTGCGGCAGGGGATGGAAGACCACTTCTATCTGGAAGAGCAGACCGGAGACATCGTGGACGACGCGGTCTATTCCCGCGGGCTTTCTGTCGAGACGCGGTTCAACGTCAAGCTACAGCTGTTCCCGGTACAGGGCGGCTGGAACGAGCAGACCACATACCTTACCGCTATCCGCCAAAGCGTGCTTTCGGGGGACAATGCGTTTGACTGCATCGAGGGCTATGCCGCCTACATAGGCACGTTCGCCAGCGAAAAGCTGTTCGGCAGCTGGCTGGATCTGCCCTATATCAACACCTCCAAGCCATGGTGGTCGCAGGACGCCGCCGACGAGTTTACGATAAACGGCAGGCTGTTTTTCCTCACCGGCGACTTTGCGCTTTCGCTGTGGAAGAACTTTTATGTCATTTTGTTCAACAAGACACTTGTTGAGGACTACCGGTTTCCCGACATGTACGAGCTGGTGCGCAGCGGCGGCTGGACGCTGGACAAGCTGAAAGAGCTGGTGCGCGGCGTCAGCTCCGACCTCAACGGCGACAGCGTCATGGACGACCGCGACCTTTACGGCTATGCAACCTCGCGCGGGCATTTCATGGACATGTTCCATTTGGTATTCAACAAGCCCATCACCATAAAGGACGAAAACGGCATCCCCCAGCTCAACATTATGTCCGAGGAAATGGTGACCATGGCGGACGCGCTGCTTGACCTGCTCTACAACAACACGGGCGTCTACTCTATTCCCGAAACCGGCGAAAGCGACGCGCAGATGCGCGAAATGTTCGTGCAGGGCCAGGTCGTGCTTTCCCCGCAGTGCCTGAACGTGGTGGAGATTATACGGGACAGCGAGACCGATTTCGGCATAATCCCGTATCCCAAATTCGACGAAACCCAGCAGAGATACCGCACCGCATCGCAGGACGGGTATTCGCTGTTCTGTTACCCGATAACCCAGACCGAGCTTGAGATGTGCTCTATTATCATCGAAGCGCTCGCCGCCGAAAGCTATAAGCAGGTGGTGCCGGTTTACTACGAGGTCGCGCTCAAAAGCAAATACTCGCGCGACGACGAGAGCGCAGAGATGCTGGACATCATCCGCGACGGGGTGGTGTTCAACTTCGGCGCCATCAACTCGGCGAACATCGGCGGGCCGGTGCAGCTTATCCGGCAGGTAGTGTCCGGCCCGCAGGGCAGCTATGCCCGCGTGGCAAAATCAAACGAAAAACCCATTGCAAAGCGGCTGGAAAAGCTGCTCGAAGCGTATCTTGAGTAACATCGGACGCGGGGAGCTTGCAAAAAGCTCCCCCAATCTTTGGTTTCGGGCACGGGCAACAAACAGCAGCGTCAAAATGGCAGGAATTGACACTCCGGTCGTCCGCAGGCTGGCGGCAAAAGCAGTCGCGCCGCAGTTTTGTCACGCATAATAGCAATGCATTTTGCTAACAATATGGTGGGATAACCCCAAAATATATGAAAGCGAGGACAAAACTGAAATGACGCTTACTCAGAAGGAGATAATGCTGCTCGAGGACGCGAAAAAACAGGAACAGCTTTGTATCGACAAATATAACAAATACGCCGATAGCGCGGTGGGGCAAAAGCTGAAGACGCTGTTTCAGACGATGGCGTCTGTCGAAGGCGAGCACCTCAACACTATAAACCAGCTCCTTTCGGGTACGGTGCCGCAGGTGCCGGTAGGCTCGTCCAGCAGATCGAAGTTCGACCAGTCGGGCTATAAAGGCGACTGTCCGGACAGCGCGAAACAGCAGACGCAGTATATGTGTGCCGACTCGCTTGCGATGGAGAAACACGCGTCGGGTCTGTACAATACCGGTATTTTCGAGATGTGCCAGCCGGCAGTGCGCGACGTGCTCAACCATATCCAGAAAGAGGAGCAGGAGCACGGCGAACAGATATTCCTTTATATGTCGGACAACGGATTATATTAAGTAAATAAGGCAAAATAGAGTAAATCAAACCGGACGCAGCAAAACGTCCGGTTTTTTTGATTTACGGCGTATTGTGCGCCGCGGCGAAAGTGAAAATTTGAGCTTGCCGCGCGCCCTTTGCCTTTGAGCTTCTGCGGAGTATTGCGCATTGCGCGAAAGTGAAAATCGCCGGCGTTTCGGTATAATGCCTCCTTCCCCCGCAATGAACGGCGTTTTGGACTTTTTCCGAACCGCACCGCATGCCGGAGCGACAAAAAACCGGAGCACGCGCGGGGCGTGCTCCGGTATGATTACCTATTCGGTTTTACTCTGCGTCCGTTTCGGTCACAAAGATAAGGTTGATAGTGTTGCCGGTTGCAACAAACTCGACTTCCTGATTATGCAGCGAAGCCACAGTTACATTTGTTACGGTGCCGTCGGCGTTGAGCTGGACGACGACCGAGTCGGAAGTCATGGTGTAAACCTTGTTGCCGATGGTGACTGTCTCGGCGGTGTAACCTCTTACCTTACCGGTCGAGGTTGCCTCGCCTTCGATGCCGAGGATCAGGTCGTTTGCGCCGACTGCATAGTCTTTGCCGACCTCAAGCTCGGTCTCAACCGACTTGCGGGTCTCGACCTTGCCGGTCTTAAGGTTGAACACGCTGTAGACAGTGTAAACGGTGTTGTTTTCGTAAACCGCGCCGACCTTGCCCAGTACGCGGACATAAGTGGTCGAGGCGTCAACTTCGCCAAGGCTGCCGTCGGTGACATAGAGGAACTTCAGCGTCTCTACGTTGCCGACTTCGTCCTTGAACACCGCATAAGCCTTCGCGCCGGCATTTACGGTGATCTCGGAGGTGAACTTGCCGGTCTTGACCGAGAAGGTGCCTGCGTTGCGCACAACGATGACAGTCTTGGTGTCGGTCAGGAAGCGGGTGTTGCCCATCCTGTAGCTGCCATTGTTGTTTACCTTCAGCACGACATTGCTGTCGCTTTCAGAGTTGTCAAGCAGCTCCTTCTTTTCGCCGGACTGCGTGAAGTTTTCAGAGCTATACTCGATGAGAGTGTAGATGCCTGCGCCGTTTTTCACATAGCGGTAAACGGTGTCTGCGACAATGTCGCTGCGGGTGTTGAGAATGGAGACGTTCGAGCCGTCGATGTTGGCGGTCAGCGCATAGTAGACGTGGCCGTCAACATATACGGGTACGGTGCCGGTAACGGCGACAAGGTAGGTCGACTCAATTGTCGGTGCGGTCGCGCCAATTACCTCGAGAATCATGCCGTCCTTGGCAACGACGCTGACCACTGCGCCTGCCTCAAACTTGGATGCTACTGCAGAGGCCTGTACGCCGGCCGATTCGCAGCCGAACGTGTACTTGGTGCCGCCGATAATTGCATAGCTTGAGGTGAGCTCGGTTACGAACGCAAGCTCGGTGGGGGTAAGCACTTCAGCGATGGTGAGTGCCTTGACTTCGGGGTTGTAGTAGAAGAGAACATAGTTGCCGTGGACTGCGCCGGCTGCGTTGTTGAAGCCGCCGGTCAGCTCAGCTTCGGTCTTGCCGTCGGCAAGGTTGATCTTGCCGTCCTCGATGGAAAGCTTGCCGAACTTGTAGGTGGTAACAATCGCGCGGTCTGCGGTTTCGGAGTTTCTGTCGTCGAAGTGCAGCGTGATTGCGCTGGTGCCGAGCAGAGCCGCAAACTCATCGTTGTTCTTAATCTGGGTCAGGGTTTCATCTTCGCCGAAAGCATAGACGAGCAGCTCGTTTGCGTTGGTGTTGAGCGCGTCGGAGAGCGTCTCGACTATCTTGTAATTAACGCCGTCGATGGTGACGTATGCGTTGTCCTTGCCCATGGTCGCGGTGGTGACGGTTTCGGACTTGCCGCCGTCGAACGCGCCGAGGACTGTGATGGTTGAGTCATACTTTTTGTAAACGAGCTTGACGCCATGGCCCAGCCACTGGTTGGGCGTGCCGGCGAGACCGGTCTGCGCAAAGCTGACGGTCAGAACGTTGCCCTCTTCGTCGGTGAACGCGACATAGCCGTTTTTCACGACGGGCGAGGAGCCGGCTATGGCATAGTCGTTTGTCGCAGACAGCACGCACTCGGAGATAGTGTAGCCGTACACTTCTTCGATGATGGTGCTTGTGCGGGTGAATGTGATCGGGCCGGTGGTTACCGGGATGAGATATTCTGCTGTCAGAGCGTTGTAGAGCAGAGCCGCGATCTGGCCGCGGGTCAGCTCGTCGGTGTAGCGGACGTCCTCGAGACCCTTGTCAAGACCGAGTCTGATAGCGGTGTTGATGTAGGTCCAGGGATAGCCCTTGTCCATGGCTGCGCTGCCGTATCCGAGCGCGCGAACGACCATTGTCATGGCGTCGCAGAGCGTGATACCGCCCTTGGGGTTGAAGGTGTTGGGGCCGGTTCCGATTATGTAACCTGCCGCGCTTGCCCAAGAGATAGCGCCGTTGTAGATTTCGCCGACGAGGTCGGTAAACGGCGAGCTGTTGACTGTGCCGGCAGAGCTGCGGTTCAGCATGAATCTGAACAGAAGCAGTGCCATCTGCTCGCGGTTGACCTTCATTTCGGGAGAGAACAGGGCGTTGCCGTCTTCATCGACGCCTGTGCCGATGATAACGCCCATGTCGGAAAGGATTCCGATCTGTTCGGCGTAGTCGTGGTCGCGGCCGACGTCGGCAAAGTTCTTGGCCGATGCGGTCAAGATCATACCGACTGCCAGCATCATGGCGAGCACGAGCGCGCCGGTGCGTTTAACAAAACGCTTGGCAATTGACATGTTTAGTATTCCTCCTGTGTGGAATAATGTTTGCTTTGGCACGGCTGACCGACTTGTATGGGCCTTGTTCCCGCGCCGCAATTGAATGATACCACGCAAGAGTGCCATTTTCAAGGGAAATTGTGCAATTGAAATAAAACTGTAATCTATGTTAAACCAATATTCATACAATGTGAATAAATTTCATGTTCTGGAAAATGTTACGGGCTGTCAAATCTGACAATATTGGTAAATTGTTTTTGTGCAATACAGCAGTTTCCTGCATGTGAAAATTATGCCGGGCAAGCGAATTTGCCTGCAAATTAAAAGAAAAAAAGGTTGCGGCGGGTCACATAAACCGCGCAACCTCAAATTTGAATTTTTCATAGCCGTTGAAGTCTCTTCTTCTGTGATTGACAAATATAATGATGTAGATTTTTAAAAAACGCTCATTTTTTCGCCGCGGCAACAAGGCTGCAGGCACTATAACCGCAAGATTGCGGCGCGCAAAATAGCGGCGCGCATGATACGGAGCGCAAAGCGGTGCGCAAGACAGCGGCACGCATGATAGGGAGCGCAAAACTGCGGCGTGCAAGATTGCGGCGCGCAAACCCCATGCAAATCAGCGGGGCGGCACGTCGCATTTGCCGGTCGCTTATGCAATGTCGCCTTGCTCGGCGGTGACCGTGTTTTTCCCCCGACGCTTGGACGTGTACATGGCGCGGTCGGCGCGGTCAATCAGCTCGACCAGCGGCGGCGAGCCGCAGACAAGCCCGATACTAAGCGACAGCTTCGCGTCCGCGCCGATATGCGATAAATCCAGCTCGGACGCCCGGTTGCGGATGCGCTCGGCGACCTCTTGCGCGTCATAGGCGTGGTCGCCGGACAGCACCACGATAAACTCGTCGCCGCCATACCGCACCGCGCAGGCGCCGTCGGGTATGCTCTCGCGGATGCAGTCCGCCAGCTCGCACAGAATATCGTCGCCCGCCAGATGACCGTAGGTGTCGTTTTGCGCCTTAAAGTTGTCGGCGTCGATAAACAGCAGCGCAATCGTGTCCGGCTGGTCGCCGCTCGAGTAAAACGGCGATTCGGGGTCGGTGATATAGTAGCGGTTATACAGCCCTGTGAGCCGGTCGACATAGGTTTTGTTGAGCAGCATCGTGTTTTCGTGCATGAGCCGGAGCTTCATGTCGGTGATGTCGGTCAAAATGATGACTTTTTCGGAATCGTGGTGCCGCGCGTCGATGGGGAACTGCGAAAGCAAAAGATACCTTTTGCCGTCGCCTGTGCCGACGGTTATTTCGCGGCAGTTGTAAACCACGTCACAGCGGTAATCGCTGATGTAGTCCTCCATCTGCGCGCCGGGCGAAAGCGACTCGGCGTCCAGTATACGCTTTGCCTCGTTGTTTGCGCTGACGATGCAGCCGTCGCTGCCGACGACTATCGCGGCCTTCGGCGCGTGCTTGAAAATGCTGCGGAAAACATAGTCCGGGCGCGTGACCATCAGGCCCAGCTTTCTTGTCGCGTGGCAGGTAAGCGCCACGAATATCAGCAGCGCCGCGTACATGAGCAGAAGCCCGAAATCGACGCCGAGCAGCGTGGGGAACACATATTCGGACAAAAACACGCAGGCGGTGGCGATGCCCGCACCGAGCGCAATCATGCGAAGCTGGCTTTTGCGCCGGGGCGACTGCCCGCGCGCGCCGGACCGGACGAGCAGCGCCGTCCCGGCCGCAATCGGCAGGCAGAACCATATCGCCGCAAGCGGCGAAAGGACGGGGTGGCGGAGCCGCCAGAAGGCAAGCGCACCGATATTAAACGGGAACAGGTAGCGCGCCACCAGCAGCCCGCCGTTTGCAATCAGTGCGGCTACAATCGGCGGGGCGACCGGCTTTACCTCTGCAAGCTTCAGCGCGAAATACAGGAACGTGACGGGCGCTGTAATCATGGAGCAAAGCGCGATAAACCTTAAAATCGAGCCGGGCAGGGCGTCGGGCGCGAAATAGGAGGCGAGGGTGAACACCATCCAAACATTCGAGGTGCCGACAAACGAGAGCAGCGCGCGAATGACGCGGTCGGACTCGGTGCCGCCCAGCCCGATGTTAAGCCTTACATAGCTTGATAAAATGACAAGCGCGGCGAAAACCACCGCAAAAGCAAGGATTTGTACCGTCAATGCGCCTCTGACGCCGTATCGGCACGCGCGACGGCTATCGCTTCCAGCTCGACGAGGCCGCCTTTGGGCAGCTCCGCGACCGCCACGCAGCTGCGGGCGGGCTTGCCTTTGAAATAGCGCGCGTAGATGGCGTTGAAAGCGGAAAAATGCGCCATATCGGTCAAAAAGCAGGTGGTTTTCACCACATTGTCATAGTCTGTGCCGGCGGCGGCAAGCACCGCGCCAAGGTTTTCGAGCGCGCGCTCTGCCTGCGCCTCCAGACCCTGTTCAAGCTCGCCGGTCTCGGGATTTATCCCGAGCTGGCCGGAGATGAACACGAACCCGCCGGCGCGGATGGCCTGGCTGTAGGGACCGACCGCTGCGGGGGCTTTGTCTGTGGTAATGGTTTCAAGTTTCATGATTTCACCGTCTCTATCCAATCCTGTCATTTTCTGCTATGTGCGGGACGGCGGGGTGTAGCCCGTCGCCTTCATTGCTTCAATAGTGCGCGTGATAAGCTCGTCCAGCGACCAGCCGAGCAGCTCCGCGCCTTTTGCTATGACCTCGCGCGAGCAGCCGGCGGCAAAACGCTTGTCCTTGTATTTTTTCAACACGGACTTGGTTTCAAGGTCGTCGATGCTCCGCGAAGGGCGCATGAGTACGGTCGCGCCGATCAGGCCGGTCAGCTCGTCGACGGCGTAAAGCACGCGCTCCATCTCATGCTCGGGCGTAATGTCCACCAAAATGCCCCAGCCGTGGCTGGCGACCGCGCGGATGATTCGCTCGTCGACGCCATGCTCGCGCAGAATCTCCTGTGCGGCGACGCAGTGGCGGTCGGGGTACATCTCATAGTCGATGTCGTGCAGCAGCCCGACGACGCCCCAAAACTCGCGCTCGTCGCCGTAACCGAGCCGGTCGGCAAAATACATCATGACGTCGCCGACCGTCTTTGCGTGGTTTAAATGAAACTCGCCCTTGTTATATTTGCGCAGAAGTTCCCATGCCGATTCAAGCGTTGGCTGCAAGTTGTATCACTCTCCCGATGTTTTTCTCGTATTGTAATAAAGTGCTTTTATCTCAAGTTGACGCAGGGGTGACGCTATTTGTGGCAAAATATTCCCCGAAATGCTGTTTTCGGCTTTTTTTCGCCCCGCCGCACCTGCCGGGCCGCACATCAGCCGGCACGGCGGCCCATATAATATCAATAATACTAACAATATATTGTATTTTCAAGTATTTATATGGAATTTATCGTAAACAAACGCAATAGACAGGGAATAGGGTCAAATTTTGGCGGTGTGCGGCGCGTCACATAGCTTTTGCATCGCGCCGCAAGTTTCTTTTGCGCCGCTATTGCGCCAAATACCGGTTGATGGTATAATACCATAAAGTTTCATGCAATACCGCGCGCTCCAACCTAAAGCAGAAACGAAGGGGCCAAAAATGAAACCACACACCGACGTTTCAACCGTAACGCTGCAGACCCCGCGTCTCATACTGCGCGGCTGGCGCGAAAGCGACCTTGCCGACTTTTACGCATACGCCTCGGTAGAGGGCGTCGGCGAAGCCGCCGGCTGGCCGCACCACCGCTCGATAGAGGAAACAAAACGCATCCTCGCGAAATTCATGGCGGAGAAAAACGATTTTGCCATTGTCGACCGCGCCACCGGCCGCGTTATCGGCTCGCTCGGCCTGCACCGGTCGTGGGCAACCGGCCAGCTCGCTTTCGCCGGCAAATCAGCCGTTGAAATCGGCTATGTCCTCGCGCGCGACATGTGGGGCCGCGGTCTGATGCCGGAGGCGGTGGGGCGCGTGCTCGAATATCTGTTCGACACGCTCGGCGTGGACATCGTCACCGTCGCGCACGCCGAGGAAAACGCCCGCTCCCGCCGCGTTATAGAAAAGTGCGGGTTCCGGCCGGTAAAGCGCGGCACCGTCTACCTGAAACAACTCGGCAAAACCATAACCGATATAAAATACATCCTCACAAGGGAGGAATACCAATGCAAAGATACATAAAAGACGAGCTGTTTTACCCTGTCAGAATAGTCAAGCTGGAGGGCGACATCCAAAACCCGGACGCTCTGCTTGTGCAGCAGCCGCTGCAGATAGGGCTGGCCGAACGCAATGTCATGACGGTGCGCGGCAGCGGCTATATAGTGCTGGATTTCGGGCGCGAGATAGCCGGCGGCGCGCGCATAATGACCCACACCGCCGAGTCGCCCTGCCCGATAAGACTGCGGTTTGGCGAATCCTACGGCGAATGTAATGCCGAGCTTGGCGAGCGCGGCGCCTGCAACGACCACGCGCTCCGCGACATCACAACCGAGCTGGTCAGCTATTCGGACATGCGCTTTTGCGACACCGGCTTCCGGTTTTTGCGTATAGATTTTCTCGGCGGCGGCACAGTCAGGATAAAAAGCATCATCGCCTGCGGCAAAATCTACGACGCGCCGCAGATTTACAGCTACACCGGCGGCGACAAGCGCATAGCCGAGATTTTCGAGACGGCGAAACGCACCATAGACCTTTGCACCTGCACCGGTCTGGTCTGGGACGGCATCAAGCGCGACCGGCTGGTGTGGATAGGGGACATGTACCCCGAGATGCGCGCGCTTGTGACGCTGTACGGCCGCACGCAGGCGGTGGAGGACTCGCTTGCCTTCATCGTCGAGCAAACCCCGCTGCCCGGCTGGATGAACGGCATGCCGTGCTACTCGCTGTGGTGGATAATAATCCTTGCCGACTACTATAAACTCACCGGCTGCCGCGATTATGTGGCGGGTTATACGGAGTATTTCGAGCATCTGATGCGGCAGATAGACGCGCACGTCGCCGAAGACGGCGAAATGCGGTTCCCCGGCATATTCCTTGACTGGCCCACGCACGACCGGCCGGACGAGGAACCGGGCGTGCGCGCGCTGGCTATCATGGCGATGGACCGCGCGGCAGCGCTTGCGCGCGAGTTCGGGCTGGACGGCTCGGCAGAGCTTGCCGACTCCATCCGCGCCCGGCTCGAGCAGGTGGAAATCCGCGTGCAGTCGGCAAAACAGGCGCTCGGGCTGAAATTCGCGGCGACCGGCGCGCTGTCGGCAGAGGAAGTGGAGCTTTTGACACGCGGCGGCGCGCGCGGGATGTCCACGTTTATGAGCCTTTTCATACTCGACGCGGTGGCACAGACGGCGGGTGTGGACAAGGCTGTTGAGATGATGGTCGAGTATTACGGCGCCATGCTCGACCGCGGCGCGACGTCATTCTTTGAGGATTTCGATATGGAGTGGCTTGAGGGCAGCGGCCGGATAGACGAGCCGACCCCGCCCGGTCTGCGCGACCTGCACGGCGATTACGGGAAGTTCTGCTACATCGGCTACCGCCACAGCCTCTGCCACGGCTGGTCTGCCGGCGTGATACCGTTTATTGAAAAGTATTGTAAGTGATTTGACCTCAGGGGAGTGCGGGGAAATCACCTCACACTCCCGCAAAAATTTTAGAATAGCGAAAGCCGCCGATTTCCGCTTCGGCGGCTGATTTTTTTGGCTTAAGTCGAGGCACGCCTCGCTTGCGAGATGCACGCCGGTTTTTTCTCCGCGGTAGAGCAAGCCATACCTTGCCGAGAAGTTTTCGAGGGGGGAATGGGGGAACTTTTTTCAAAAAGTCCCCCCAAAATTATACTCTCACAGGTTCTTCATCACATACTCGGTAAACTGCTCGCAGGTCGCGCCGGTGTCGCGGCCGGTGATGACGAGCGCTTTGTCCTCGAACATGCAGAAATCCAGCGCGCGCGCCAGCCGGTCGGACTCGGCCTGCCGCCCGATATGCGAGAGCATCATCACCGTCGCGCGCAGCATCGAGCAGGGGTCGGCATATTTGGCGCGCCCCTCCGCCACCATCCGCGGCGCCGAGCCATGGATAGCCTCGAACATCGCATAGCGGTCGCCGATATTCGCGCTGCCTGCCGTACCGACGCCGCCCTGGAACTCCGCCGCCTCGTCGGTCAGAATATCGCCGTAAAGGTTGGGCAAAATGAACAACTGGAACCCGGTGCGGCGCTTTTCGTCGATAAGCTTCGCCGTCATTATATCGATAAACCACTCGTCGGTCTCGATTTCCGGATACTCTTTCGCTATCTCCTCGCAAATGTTGAGGAATTTGCCGTCGGTCGTCTTGATAACGTTCGCTTTCGTCACCACCGACACCCGCTTTTTACCGTTGCGGCGCGCGAACTCAAACGCCAGCCTCGCTATCCGCTCGGTCCCCGGCGTCGTCGTGATGGTGAAATCCACCGCAAGGTCGTCCGTCACATGTATGCCCTGGCTGCCGACCGCATAGCTGCCCTCGGTGTTCTCGCGGAAAAATGTCCAGTCGATGCCCTTGTCCGGCACCTTCACCGGACGCACGTTCGCGTAAAGGTCAAGCTTTTTGCGCATCATCACGTTCGCCGACTCGATGTTCGGCCAGGGGTCGCCCGCGCGCGGCGTCGTCGTCGGCCCCTTCAAAATGACGTGGCACTTGTAAAGCTCGTCCATCACGTCGTCCGGTATAGCTTTCCCGTGCGCCGCGCGGTTCTCGATGGTCAGCCCCTCGATGTCGCGCAGCTCGATGCGCCCGGCGGAAATCTCGTCGGCGAGCAGATGCTCGAGCACCTTCCGCGCCGCGGCTGTTATGGTCGGGCCAATGCCGTCGCCGCCGCAAATGCCGACGATAATCTTGTCCAGCTTTGCAAAGTCAACTGCGCCGGCGCGGTCTTTGATTTTCTCGGTGCGCGCAAGCTGCTCGCGCAGTATTTCTTCGAATTTCTGTTTCGCCGCCTCAATCGCGGCCTGATACTTATCTGCCATACCTACCTCGTATATATGAAATATTCGTTGTCGTCTTTTGTCTGGCGCTGCGTGCCCGCAGCATAATAAATTGTGTGTGCAAATTGCGATTTTCCACAATACCCACAGGGTTTTCCACAAAACCGGGGCGAATATATGCCTATTGTAGCTTTGATTGCCGCGTTTTGCGCTCGCTTTTCCACAGGTTTGGGGAATTGCATGTGGGGAAAACCCCTTTTTCCAAAGCCGCAATATATAGTCAAAAGCGCGCTGCCCGTCACTCAAAATATGCCTTGCGCCTTCCGGCACAGCCGAAATCTTGTGCGATTTGGCGGACGGCTTCTGTCTCAACCGCCGCCGCGCGGCTGCTCTGAAAAGTGCAAAGCGGGTGCGGAGGCCGGATTTTCCGGCGCGCGGTCGAAATGTGCGTGTCGGCGGCCGCAAAACGTAAAATTGTGGTTTTTTTATGAATTATGCATGATGTGTGCAGGTTGCCGAAAGGGCGGGATTTCCACAATATACACAGGGTTTTCCACAAATCAAGGCTTAAAACAGGCTTGAAACAGCTATGGTTATGGGGATATGGACACGCTTATCCACAATAGTGGGGATAAGTGTGTGGGGAAAACCCGCCTGAATATAACGCTGAAATTTAGCGGCTGGGGACACAATCACGGCTCTCAGCCGGCATAATAATGCCAAAACTGCCAAAAAAACGCCATAAGAGGTTGTGCAGTTTGCCGGTTGCGTTATGCAATGTCGCCCGCAAGCGGGATTCTGCGGATTGGGCCGGCTCCTCGACGGGTTCGGAGGCCGCAGTGCCATGCCGGCCGCGAGGCAGCCGTTACAGCTCGGAGGCGCCGGTCGCCACGCCGTTTAGCGACGGCGGCGCGATATTGCCCTCCATCAGCTCGAAATACGCCTGCGCCGCAACCATGGCGGCGTTGTCGCCGCAGAGACGCAGCGGCGGCAGATGCAGCCGCACGCCGCGGCGCCCGGCAAGCTCGGTTATCGCGCGGCGCAGGTGAGAGTTTGCAGTCACGCCGCCTGCCGCAATCAGCGTGCGCGCGCCGGTCAGCTCCAGCGCCCGGTCGAGCCGGCGCACCACCGAGTCGGCAATGGTGACGGTGAGCGCGGCGGCAAGCTCGGCGGGGTCCGGTTCGCCGCCTTTCATGCGGAGCCGGTTGACCATGTCCAGCACGCAGGTTTTCAGCCCGCTGAACGAGAAATCCAGCGTGTCGCCGGCGATAGCGGCCGAGGGCAGCGACAGCGTCGGCTCGCGTCCCGATGCAAAAAACTCGGCTGCGAGCCGGTCCAGAGCGGCGCCGCCCGGATATGGCAGGCCGAGCACGCGCCCGATTTTGTCGAATGCCTCGCCCATGGCGTCGTCGCGCGTGCGTCCGAGCGTCTCGTATTGGGTGGGCGAGCGCATGAGGAGAATGGAGGTGTGACCGCCCGACGCGACCAGTACGAGCGCGGGCGAGTCCGGTGTGGGCAGCGGCGCGGGGTCAAGCTGCTCGGGCGGGTCGGCGGCAGCGTCGGTCGCGATGAAGGTGGCCGCAGCGTGCGCCTTGATATGGTTGACGCCGACCAGCGGCACGCCGGCCGAGTATGCGAGCGCCTTTGCGAAGTTGACGCCGACCAGCAGCGCGCCGATAAGGCCGGGCGTGTAGGTGACGCCAATCGCCGAAAGCTGTCCGACGCTTGTCCGGGCGCGCTCGAGCGCCTCGCCGGTAATGCGGACAATCGCCTCGGTGTGAGCGCGGCTGGCTATCTCGGGCACCACGCCGCCGAACCGTTTGTGCAACTCGGTCTGGGACGCGACGATGCTGGAGCGCAGCACAAGCCTGCCGCCCTCCGCGGCTTCTATGACTGCCGCCGCCGTCTCGTCGCAGGAGCTTTCTATACCTAAAATCAGCATGGCGGCACCGCTTTCCTGCCGGCCGCCGATAAAAAGACTGTATAAATCATCCGGTTTGTATCATCCTGGTTTGTATTATACTATGTAAATTCGGTCGTCGGGGAAGGGAACTGCAAGGCAAAAGCCGACGCGCACTCACCCGTCCCCCGGATTCAGCACCATCACGACCGCGTCCTCGCGCGGCTGGCTGTAATATCCCCGCCGCCGCCCGACGTCCGAAAAGCCGCGCGACGCATAGAGCGCGCGTGCCGGCGCGTTTGACTCGCGCACCTCAAGCGACAGGTTGACGATGCCCCGCCTTTTGCAAAACTCGAGCGCGTCGTCCAGCAGCGCCGCGCCGATACCGTGCCGCCTTCGAGCAGGGTCGACCGCCAGATTGGCAAGCTGGGCGGTGTCCGCCGCGAAAATAAGTACCAGATAGCCCGCGACCTGCCCGTCGACGGTCGCCACGCGGAAATACACGTGCGGGTCGTCTAAAATCATCAAAAAATGCGTTTCCTTCCAAGGCTCGGAAAAACACAGCCGCTCAAGCGAGGCTATCACGTCGATATGGGCGTCTGCCGCGTCCACGATTGCGACCGCGCCGCGCGCCGTCTGCCTGCCCTCCGGC
>LSQX01168455.1_pt4 | contig 44569 bp, 39 predicted proteins | sample 654561 | NCBI WGS metagenome assembly LSQX01 (sample SAMN04489861, study PRJNA283612) | anaerobic digester metagenome | isolation source: 4 biogas reactors fed with cattle manure at either 37C or 55C with and... | place: Denmark: Kongens Lyngby | collected 2014 | reverse complement strand
CATCGGCCAATCGCACCCTCGAAAATATCGGCGCGCGCCGCCTGCACACCGTGATGGAAAAACTCCTCGACGACATCTCATTCCGCGCCTCTGAAATGAACGGCGAAACCGTCCTCATCAACGGCGACCTGGTCCGAGACACCTTGGCCGGCGTCCTGCAAGACGAGGATCTCTCGCGCTACATTTTGTAACAATCTTCCCTTGGGCACCGGCACGCCCAAGGCCAACCGAGACGGAGGCTTACCTTGAAACGCAAAATGGCATGGATAGTGATTGGTGGACTTGTCTTCGCCCTGGCGAGCTTGGGCTGCACCGAAGACCGGCGCACCGATGGCGATGAGTTCGGCACCGACGACGAAAACTACAATTACAACAACTACGACGACAACAACTACGCGAACAACAACGTCCCGAACAATAACAACGCGAACAACAACGTCCCGGACAACAACGCGAACAACAATGTCCCGGACAACAACGCGAACAATAACAACGCGAACAATAACAACGCGAACAACAACAACACGAATGACAACAACAACAACACGATCGATTCCGACACCCAGTCCCCGCCGTGGTGGCGCGACACCTCGACCCGAGACACCGACACGGGGAAGCCCCCCGTTATTGACACGACGCCCGACACCCCACCGGATCCAGACGGCATGCGGGAGTGCACGGCCTCCGAAAAACCCTCCCCGGTCAGCGGCGGGCGAAAGGGCTGGGCTTCGCGCTACTGGGACTGCTGCATGCCCCACTGTTCGTGGCCCAACAACTCCGGCGGGAACACGAGTAAGACCTGCAACAAGAGCAACGCCAAAATCAACACCCCCCAACAAAGTGGTTGCAATAGCGACGACAACAACGCGGGTTACACCTGCTGGGATCAATCGCCCTTCGCGGTCTGCAAAGACCTCGCCTACGGCTTTGCGGCAGTACCCGCCGATGGACAAAACGTCTGCGGAAAGTGCTTTCAACTCGACTTCGACGGCGGCTTCCAACACGGCGAAGCCAAGGACTCCCACCGGGCCCTCCGGGGCAAAACCATGATCGTCATGGCCTCCAACACCGGCGGCGACGTGGGCCAGGGACAACTCGACCTCATGATCCCCGGCGGCGGCCTCGGTCAATACAAAGAGGGCTGCCAGCGCCAGTGGAGCGTCAATGTCTACGACGAATCCGTGGTGGGCAAGCACTACGGCGGCTTCACCACCTCTTGCAATGAGAGCGGCCAGGGTGCGACCCTCGAGTCCCTCAAGTCCTGTGTGCGAAAAATGTGCAACAGCCTCTTCAGCGGTAAGCAGGATCTGCTCAACGGCTGCCTCTTCTACGTCGACTGGATGCAGGCGGCCGACAACCCCACCTACCAGTACAAAGAAGTGACCTGCCCCGCCGCGCTGCAGCAGCGCTACAAATAATTCACATTACCGTTGATGGACGCCCGGGGGAAAACCGCCCTGAGGCGACGCGAACGTTTGGCAAAAATGTTGGCGAGATGACGTCAGCGAAAAGCTGTTGCGAAAGGCTGTTGCGAGACGCTTTGGAAAAAACGCTAGGAGAGGGGGACGACGTGCAGGGCAAAGGCGTCGTTGTGCGCCACCTCCACCGCCAGCAGGGACCGGTCTGGGGAGAGGCACATCGTTGACACGCCCCGGTTGACCGGCACCGGGAGCTTTTTCATTTCGGTGGGGTCTTCTTTGCGGGTGTCGATGCGGAACAGGCGCCCGCCCTCGTCGACCAGCACGTAGCGGTTGTCGAGCCACTGCGGGCTGTTGCCGGTTAGGCGCGCGTCGCTCTCGGGGATGCGAAACACCGCGGTCTCCAAGTCGTCGTCGGTGAAGAGGCCTTCCTTGGCGGTGTAGACCACGACGTTTTGCGCGGTCCGGGGCTTGCACGCGATGCGGCGCCCGTCCGGGGACACCGCGGGGTGCAGGCCCGACACCATGTTGATGCGCTTGCCGCCCAGCGCGTGGATGTGGATGCGCGCGCCACCGGTGGAGTCGTATTCGAAGTGCCCGAAGCGATCGCTCTGGGGAAACCAAAACGCCACGCCGCCGTACCACTGAGAGTTCAGCATCACCGGCTTGTCGCTGCCGTCCACCGCGGCGCGTCCGAGAAAGTGGCGGTAGGAATAGGCGTTGAGGTTTTGGCTCTCCTTGTGGAAGACGTGGTTCACCACGAACACCACGTGACGCCCGTCCGGGGACACCACCGGCAGGGTTTTGGGCGACTGGCGGTTGAGGTCGTCGCGGCGCACCAAGGTGCGGTGCCCCGTGCCCTGGGCCACGCGGATTTCGTCGTCGCTCGCGTAGACCACGTCGTTGTTTGCGCCAAAGCCGGGCGAGGCGCCCTTGCCGATGATGCGGATATCGCCCTGCGCGACATCGGCGATGCAGACTTCGTCTTCGTTGCGCACATAGGCCAGCCACCGGCCATCCGGGGACCAGGCGAACTGGCACAGGCCTTGTTCTGATGCGTCCAGTTGTTTCATTGCGGTTCCTTGTAGAGCGACGGCAGCGCCTGAAGCGCGATGCGGCCGCTGATCTCGAGGCTCTCTTTCGAGATGTTTTGCAGGTTGTCGTTGGCAGTGTGCCACCAGGCGTTGGAGTCCCAGCCCGGGCCGTAATTAAGGTCGATGAGGTTGGCCGCCGGGATGCCGATGCGAACAAAGGGCAGGTGGTCGTCTTCGATGTGGACACGGCGCCCGCCGGCGAAGAGTTCGGGGCGCCCCAGGGCGGTGGCGGCGTCGCGCAGGGCCTGCATCACCCAGGCGGTGGAGTGCTGTTCGTCCTCGAAGCGCAAGCGGGGGTCGCCCACCATGTCGATGTTGACCAGCGCGGCGATGCGGTTTTTTTCGCCGGTGGAGATGAGCTCGGCGGCGTAATTTTTGGAGCCGTAGAGGCTGTCGGCGTCGGTCCAGTCGAGCAGGGATTCTTCGGCGTCGAAGAACACCAGGCGCACCGGGCGCTTGGGGGGATGCCGCTGCAGACAGCGCGCCATTTCGAGGAGCACACCGGTGGAGGAGCCGCCGTCGTTGGCGCCCCAGAAGATGCCCTCGTCGATGATTTTTCCGTCGAAGTGCCCCGAGAAGATGACGATTTTGTCGGGGGCGGCGGCGTCGGTGCCAGGGGCGTCGGTGCCGGGGATGTCCACCGAGATATTCAAGCACGGCGTCGACCCGATCTCGGGGTGGGGGGTGTGGGCGGTAAAGGGATGCTGCTTGGGCACGAGCTGGGCCTGGCGCAGCGTTTTTTCGATGTATTGACGGGTTTGGTCGATGCCCGGCGTGCCCAAATGGCGGGTGCCAAACGCCACGATATTCGCGATGTGGGCGTAAGCGTTTTCGCCGCGAAAGCACGTGACCAGCGGGTTGACGGCCGCGGCCTGGGAGGCGGGGTCGGTGGCGGACAATGTGCCGGGGGCGGGCTCGGCGCTTCGGGATCCGCACGCCCCGACGACCAACGACAACGAAAGGAATAGGGCGCAGGGCACCGCGCCATGTGAAAACCGGGGTCCTATCATGGCGCCACCTTAACGCCTTCACTTCATGGGGTAAAGCGCCGAAAATTCGCGCCAAAGCCCCGCGCCTTTGCGCTTGACATTGAGGTGCTTCGCTTTCTAATAGAGCCTCATTAAACCGGTGCGTTCGTTTTCGCACCCAGGGCAAAATTCGGCTGTGGCTGTCGCTTTTTGCCAGTGAGGACCGCTCGTGGACACCCTGGAACAAGAACTCAAAGCGTACATCATTACAACGCTGAAACTCGAAGACATCTCCCCCGCAGACATTGATTCCGAAGCCCCGCTCTTCGTGGACGGCCTGGGGCTCGACTCCCTGGACGCCCTGGAGCTCGGCGTGGGCATCTCCAAAAAATACGGCATTCAGCTCAGCAACGACCCGCAAGAAAACCGCGAAATTTTCGCCAGCGTCAGGGCGATGGCTGCGTTCATCCAACAAAACGCGCCCGCCGGAAAGCAGCCATAACCATGTCCGACACCCCCACCGCCCCAACCCCGTTTGCCGCCGCGGACCGCGAGACCATCCTCGCCGAGGTGCAGCAAATTTTGATCCAAACATTTCAGTTGTCCGAAGCAGATGTGGCGCCCGAAAAAAACCTGTACACCGACCTCGACTTGGACAGCCTCGACGCCATCGACATGGCCGCCGAGTTGAGCAACCGCACCCAAATCAAATTCGAAAACGACGACCTGCGCCAAATCCGCACCGTCAACGATGTGGTCGAAACCATCCTCCGCAAGCAGCCCACACCCTAACTTTGCCCACCGTGACCCCTGGCTTCGACCCCAACTGGCTGCAACGGCAACCGGCACCACCGGGCTACGGCGACGCGCATCCCTCGCTCTTGGGAGCCGCCAGCGCCATTGCCCGCGCCCTGCCCGATAACATCGCCGGCCAGCCCTGGCTCTTGGCCTTGTCCGCCCCCGAAGACTTCGCCGCGGCCCTGCTGGCCCTGTGGCACAAGGGGGCGATCGCGGTGCTGAGCGCCGACACCCAACCCGGCACCGTGGCCGAGCTCGGCGCGTCGGTGGCGGGCCTGCTGAGCGACGAAGAGGTCCCCGCGTTCACCGGTCCGCAGCACACCCTGCCCTTCGCGGCACCCGGTCCGGCCCCGACCATCCGCTGCGGCGACTACGACCCCACCGCCACGGCGCTGCAACTCTTCACCTCCGGCACCACCGGCAACCGCCGCATCATCGGCAAAACCTTCGCCCAGCTCTTTAACGAAGTACACAATCTCGAGGCCACCTTTGGCACCACCGACCTGCCCGCCTTCACCACGGTGAGCCACCTGCACATCTACGGCTTGCTGTTCAACATCCTGTGGCCCCTGGTGGGACGCCGCCCCCTGCCCCCGCGCCGCAGCCTCTACTGGGAGGAGATCCTCACCGCCGCCCGAGACCAAGGCGCCTGGATCACCGCCTCGCCGCCCCACCTGCGGTTCTTGCCCGACATCGCCGCCACCCTGCCCTTTGCCTGGGGCGCGTCGCGCATCTTCTCGTCGGGCGGGCCGCTATCCCCCGAGGTGTCCCGGCGCATCGCCGAGGTGACCGGGGCCGCGCCCATCGAGATTTACGGCTCGACGGAGACCGGCGGCATCGCCCACCGCCAACAACACGCCACCGACCCCGCGCCCTTTCGCGCCTTTGCCCCCGTGGACATTCGCCAGGGCGCAGACGACGAACTCGAGGCGCGCTCCCCCTGGCTCGACACCCCGCACTGGACCCCCACCGGCGACCGGGCGAAGCCTGCTGGCGAGCGCTGCTTCTTCTTGCTGGGGCGCGTCGACCAGATCGCCAAAATCGCGGGCAAGCGGGTCTCCCTCACCGAGATGAACGCGGTGCTGTCGGCGGTGCCGCACATCGCATCGGCCCGGGTGCTGCAAATCACCGGCGACGACCACGCCAGCCGCGCCTCCCTGGCGGCGGTGCTGCAGGTGTCCGCCGAGCTGAGAGACCGCCTAGAGAGCCACCCCGAGATTCGCAAAGACCTCACCGCGCAGTTGCGCCGCGCCTTGGCCCAGCGCTTCGAGCCCGTCGTGTGGCCCCGCAAGTGGCGCTTCATCGACGCGTGGCCCTTTGACGAGCGGGGCAAGCTTGGGCAGGACGCCCTCGAAAGGCTGGTGCGCCGTGAATAACCCCCGCGTCATGTCCCCGCGCGTCTTGCGCGTCGAAACCACCCCCACAGGCGGGCGCCGCTGGCACTGCGAGGTCCCCTTCGACCTGACGCCGCTGGAGGGGCACTTCCGCGACTTTCCCCTGGTGGCGGGCGTGTGCCAACTGCGCTGGGTGACGGACTGCTACCGCGAATGGACCGGCGAGGACGCCGCCGTTCAACAGCTCGTCCGCCTCAAGTTCCAACAATTCCTGCGACCCGGCGACCCCTTCTGCATCACCCTGGAGCGCCGTGGCGACGCGGTGCACTTCGCCCTAACCCACGACCAAACCCAGTACGCCTCGGGGCGGCTGGTGCTGCGCCAATGACCCTGCAACTGCATATCCTCATCCCCACGTACAACGACAAAGACACCCTGCCCTCGGTGGTGGCGCGCCTGGCAACCTTTGGCCTGCCCGTGCTCATCGTCGACGACGGCTCGGCTGCGGACGCGGCCCAGGTCCTGGACACCCTGGCATCTGCGCATCCCTTTGTGACGCTGCTGCGCCGCCCGGTGAACGGCGGCAAGGGAATGGCGGTGCGCGACGGCATCGCCGACCTCCACGCGCGCGGAGCCACCCACGCCCTGCAAATCGACGCCGACGACCAGCACTGCCTCGACGACATCCCCCGCTTTGTCGCCGCGGCCCGCAGCAACCCCAACGCCCTGGTGCTCGGCACCCCGGTCTTCGGCGGCGACGCGCCCCGGGGCCGGGTCATCGGCCGCAACATCAGCCGCTTCTGGGTGACCCTCGAAACCCTGTCCCGGGCCATCCACGACCCCTTGTTCGGCTACCGCGTGTACCCCGTGGCCGACACCTTTGCCCTGCAACAGCGCGTTCGCATCGGCGCCCGCATGGACTTCGACCCGGAGATCGCCGTGCGCCTCTACTGGCGCGGCCTCGACGTCATCAACATCCCCTCGCAGGTGCGCTACCCCGAGGGCGGCGTCTCGCGCTTTCGCATGTTCCGCGACAACGCGCGCATCTCCTGGATGCACACCCGGCTCTTCATCGGCATGCTCTTCCGCTTGCCCCGACTCGTCGCGCGGCACTTCAAATGAGCACCGGCGCCTGGCACAACGCACGAGAGCGCGGCTCACACCTGGGCATTCGCATTTTGCTCGCCACGTTAAACGCCCTAGGACACACCGCGGCCCGCCTCCTCATGCGCGTCGTCGTCTTTTACTTTTACCTCACGAGCCCCGCCGTGCGCCGTGCCTCTGCCGCCTACCGTCGCCGCATCCAGGCCCACCTGCCAAACCCCAGCGCCGTCCACACCGGCTTTCGCGGCGGACTGCGGCACTACATGGACTTCGCCGATTGCTCCCTGGAGCGCTTCTGGCTGTGGCAGGACAAAACCGAACGCTTCGCGTTTTCGGAGGAGGGCGAGGCCGAGGTCAAGGCGCTGCTGCAGGCGGGGAAGGGCTGCTTGCTCATCGGGGCGCACGTCGGCAGCTTCGACGCCCTGCGCGCCTTTGCCCGCGAGTACCGGGTGCCGGTGACGGCCCTCATGTACCTGGAGAACGCGCAAAAATACAACGACATGCTGCGCCGCATCAACCCCGCGGCCGACCTCAATATTGTGCACATGGGCGACGGCGCCATCGGCGACATGCTAACGCTGGGCCGGCGCATCGAGAACGGCGAGATCGTGGCCCTGCTGGCAGACCGCTTCTTCCCCGGTCGCGAAAACCGCACCGTGCACGCCCCGTTTCTGGGGGATGTCGCGCCCTTCCCCGCCAATCCCTGGCTCTTGGCCAAGGCCCTGCAGTGCCCGGTGGCCCTCTTTGCCTGCGTGCGAACCGGGATGCGAACCTATCGGTCGATTATTCATTTTGTCGGCCCGCAAATTGAGATAGAACGGGCCCAACGGCAGCAGGCGCTGGGCGCATACGCGGCGCAATACGCGGCATTTCTCGAGCGCGTCCTGCAGCGCACCCCGTACCAGTGGTTTAATTTCTACGACTTTTGGAGCGAACATGAGCACCCCACACATTGAGATCGGCCTAGCCCCCCTGAGCATCGAAGACGTACGCAAGGTCGCCGAGCACCATCACCCAGTGCGCCTGAGCGACGACCCCGCCTTTGTGAACACCCTGCGCCGGGGGCGAGAGGGCGCCGAGGCCCTGTGGCGCAACAACCAAGTGGTGTACGGCGTCACCACCGGCGTGGGCGAGGCCTGCGAGCGGCACATCGACAGCGAATTGGTCGACGCGTTCCCGATGCAGCTCGCGCGCTTTCACGGTTGCGGCATGGGCGCCATCCTCGACGAAACCACCTGCCGCGCCGCCGTAATGATACGCCTCGTCTCGCTGCGCTCGGGCTGGTCCGGGGTGCGCCCCGCGCTCCTCGAACACCTGGTGAACCTGCTGAACCACGGCATCATCCCGTGCATCCCCGCCGAGGGTTCCGTGGGGGCCAGCGGCGATCTCACCCCGCTGTCCTACTTGGCGGCCGTCATCATGGGCGAACGCGACGTGTACTACCGCGGCGAGGTTGTGCCCGCGGCCCAGGCCTACGAGCGGGCGGGCCTTGTGCCGTTGCCCCTCAAGGGAAAAGAAGCCCTGGCCATCATGAACGGCACCGCGGTGATGACCGCCATCGCCTGCGAAGCCGTGGCGCGCGCCCGCAACCTCGTGTGCCTCGCCTCTCGCCTCACGGCCCTCATCACGGCGGCCCTGCAGCTCAACCAAAATCACTTCGACCCGCGCACCTTCGCCTGCAAGCCCTTCCCCGGCCAGGCCCGCGTCGCCGCGCTCATCTGCTCGGCCCTCGGCTACCGCGCCGAGGACTACCGCTTCGCCCCCGACCAGCGCATCCAGGCCACCTACGCCGTCCGCTGCGCCCCCCACATCCTGGGTGTCCTCGAAGACGCCCTCGACTGGATGACCCAGCACGTTGTGATCGAACTCAACAGCGCCAACGACAACCCGCTGTTCGACCCCGAGACCGGCGACGTGCTGCACGGCGGCAACTTCTACGGCGGGCACATCGCCTTTGCCATGGACGGCCTGAAAAACGCCGTGGCCAACTGCGCCGATCTCATCGACCGCCAAATGGCCCTGCTGGTCAACGAGCACCGCAACAACGGCCTGCCCCCCAACCTCAGCGGGGCCCAGGGCGCGCGCGCCCACATCAACCACGGCTTCAAGGCGGTACACATCGCCACGTCGGCCTTTGCGGCGGAGGCCCTCAAAAACTCGGTGTCTGCGTCGATTTTTTCGCGCTCCACCGAGAGCCACAACCAGGACAAAGTCAGCATGGGCACCATCGCCGCCCGCGACGCCCTGCGCGTCCTCGAGCTCACCGAGCAAACCCTGGCCGCCACCCTGCTCGGCGCGGCCCAGGCATTCGAGTTGCGCGTACAGCGCGGCGAGCTGCGCTTAAATGATCTCACCGACATCCTGCAAAATCTCTTTGCCGCCCTGCGCACCCACTCGGACTTCCTCGACGAAGACCGCCCCTTAGACGCAGATCTGCGGCGGGTGTGCGCGGCCATCCGGCGCGGCAGCGAAGGCGGTCTGATGTGAGCACCCTGCGCGCGGGCATCGCCGATTTCGGCATCCTGTGTGCGGCGGGCGACGACCGGGCGGCGTGTCTGGCGTCTCTGCAAGCGGGGCGCCGCTTTGCCCCCACGATGTACCGCGCGAAAACCACGGGGCAAATGCTCCCGGTGGCGGCGGTCACCACGCCGTTGCCCACGCTCCCTGCGGCGCTCGCGTCCTTTCAATGCCGCAACAACGCCATGGCGGCCCACATCCTCGCGCAAATCCAGCCCGCCATCGACCAGTGCCTGGCGCGCTTTGGCCCCACGCGCGTCGCGGTGGTGGTGGGGTCGTCCACCTCGGGCCTCGACGAAACCGAACGCGCCCACCGGCAGCGCCAACAAAACGGCCACCTGCCGCCCGGCTACCACTTCGAACACCAGCACGCCATGGGTAGCCTCGCCAGCTTCATCGCCCAGGCCACCGGCGCCCTAGGACCGGCCTACACCCACTCCACGGCCTGCGCCTCCTCGGCCCGCGCCATGCTGAGCGCTGCGGCCCTGCTCCACGCCGACGTCGCCGACGCGGTCATCACCGGCGGCATCGACACCCTGTGCGACCTCACCGTCAACGGCTTTCACGCCCTGGGCGCCCTGAGCGACGCACCCATGAACCCCTTGAGCGCCCACCGCACCGGCCTCAACATCGGCGAGGGCGGCGCCCTGTTTGTGCTGACGCGCGACGAAGCCCCCCTGGTGCTCCTGGGCGGCGGCGAGAGCATGGACGCCCACCACATGTCGGCCCCCGACCCCACCGGCCTCGGCGCCCGGCTCGCCATGGAGCGCGCCTTACAAAGCGCGGGTCTGGCGGCTTCGGACATCGCCTACATCAACCTGCACGGCACGGCCACCCCGGCCAACGACGCCATGGAAACCCTGGCGGTACGCGACCTGCAAAGCGCGGCGCCCATTAGCTCCACCAAGCCCATGACCGGCCACTGCCTGGGGGCCGCCGGTGCCGTAGAGGCCGCCCTGTGCTGCCTGGCCATCGCCGCCCCCAATCCCGCAATGCCGCCCCACATTTACGACGGTGCCTACGATCCCGCCCTGCCACCCCTGCACGTGGTCTCCGCGGGCGAGCGCTTCTCGGGGCGCTACATCCTCAGCAACTCCTTTGCCTTTGGCGGCAGCAACTGCGCCCTGGTGCTGGGCAGCGAGGTGGCCTCATGATCGCCCCGGGCACCCTGGTGTGCGCCGCCTGGTGCGCCGCGGCCCCCGACCGCCTCACCCACGAAGACTGGCGCCGCTTTCTCGCCAACCCCACCCCCGCCGCACCAAGCGAAACGCCGGCCAAGCCCCCGGTGCTCTCCCAGGTGCCCCCCATGCTGCGCCGACGCCTCACCCCCTTGAGCCGCTGGGTGCTGCACACCTGGTACGGGGCCTGCGAACGCGCGCACATCGACGGCAGCGAACACCCCCTCATCTTCGCCTCGCGCCACGGCGAAATCGCCATCCTCGCCGACCTGCTCGACACCATGTCCCAGGGCGCGCCCCTCTCCCCCACCGACTTCTGCCACTCGGTCCACCACACCCCCACGGGCTACATGAGCATGGCCACCCACCACCGGGGGATCGCCCGAACCGTGAGCGCTGGCCCGCAAACCCTGGCCGCCGGACTCCTCGAAACCTGGGTCCTGCTGCACACCAGCGACGCGCCCTACGCCCTGCTCACCGCCGCCGACGAGGTGGTGCCCGACGTCTTCACCGACACAGGCGCCCCCGTGCCTCCGGCAGCGCCCTACGCCGCCACCTTTGTCTTTCAGCGCGACCCACACCACGCGACGCCCGGCGCACCCGCTGCCCCGCGCCTCGACCTCTCTTCCCTGGGCCGCGACATTGACCTCTGCGCCTTATTGCGAGAGCTTTAGCCATGCGCGACGTCTCCCAATACCCGCCGGTTGTCGACCTCCTCTACCACGAGCCCCCCATGGTGCTCGTCGACCGCTTCGTCGCCTGGCTCGACGAGGGCCGCGGGGTGCGCTGCGAAGTCGACATCCGCGAAGACGCCCTGTTTGCCGCGCCCCAGGGCATCCCCGCCTGGGTGGGCATTGAGTACATGGCCCAGGCCATCGGGGTGTACAGCGGCGCCCACGAATTCGACCAGGGCCAGTCCCCGCGCATCGGCTTTTTGCTGGGCTCCCAAAACATCTCCTTAAATTGTGATTACTTTGCCTTTGGCACCGTGCTCGACGTAGAGGTGCGCCTCAGTTGGGACGGACAAAAACTGGTACAGTTCGATTGCGCCATCCGGCAGCGCGGCGCCGACGAGGTGCTGGTGCAGGGCTGTTTAAACTGCTATGCGCCGGACCGAGATGAAATAGAGGGATTGGAGGCACCATGAAAAAACACGTCATCATCACCGGCGCGAGCCGGGGCATCGGGGCGGCTGTGGCGCGACGCCTGGCCCGTAGCGGATACCGCGTGGCCCTCAATTACCGCAGCCAACAACAACACGCCCAGGCCGTGCTCGACACCCTAACCGCCGACGGGGGCGAGGGAATGCTCCTGCCCTTCGACATCGCCGACCGCGACGACACCCAACGCGCCCTAACGGCCTACCTCGACGAATACGGCGCGCCCTGGGGCGTGGTGCTCAACGCCGGCATCGCCCTGGACGCCCCCTTCCCCGCCCTCGAAAACGACATGTGGGACCGGGTCGTCGCCACCAATCTCGGCGGCTTCTTCAACACCCTCAAGCCCCTGGTCATGCCCATGGCCAAGGCCCGCAAGGGTCGCGTCGTCGCCATGTCGTCGATCTCGGGCATCACCGGCAACCGCGGCCAGGTCAACTACGCCGCCACCAAGGCCGGCATCATCGGCGCGGTGCGCTCGCTCTCCCTCGAGCTCGCCAAGCGCGGCGTCACGGTCAACGCCGTGGCCCCGGGCCTCATCGAAACCGACATGACCGCCGAGCTCCCCCGCGACGAAATCCTCCGCATGATCCCCATGCGGCGCTTTGGCACCCCCGACGAAGTGGCGGCTGCCGTGGGTTTTCTGTTATCCGAAGAAGCGTCTTACGTGACCGGTCAGGTCATCTCTGTCAATGGAGGCATGGCATGAAGCGACGTGTCGTCATCACCGGAATGGGCGCCTACAGCCCCCTGGGAAATGACTGGGACGCCGTCAAACAGCGCATCGTCGAACAGCGCAGCGGCGTACAGTACATCCCAGCGTTTCGCGAAATCCACAACATGCGCAGCTTTTTGGGCGCGCCGGTCACCGACCTCGAGATCCCCGCCCACTACACGCGCAAACAGCTCCGCACGATGGGCCGCGTGGCGCAGCTCGCGGTGTTGAGCGCCGACAAAGCCCTCAACGACGCCGGACTGCACGGCAGCCCCTTGCTGCAAAGCGGGCGCGTGGGCATCTCTTACGGCTCCACCAACGGCTCGGCCCCGGACGCCATCCACTTCATGGAGCAGGTGGGCGCCAAAAAAACCCTCGACAACGTGCCGGGCTCCCTGTTTGTCAAATTCATGAGCCACACCTGCGCCGCCAACCTGAGCCAGTTCTTTCAGGTGCGCGGCCGCATCATCCCCACCACGTCGGCGTGCACCTCGGGCAGCCAAGGCATCGGCTACGGCTACGAGTCCATCGCCTACGGCCTGCAAGACGTCATGATCTGCGGCGGCTCCGAAGAGCTCCACGCCATCGATGTAGCGGTCTTCGACGTCATGTTCGCCACCTCCACGCGCAACGACGCCCCGGACACCACGCCGCGCCCCTTTGATCGCGACCGGGACGGCCTGGTGGTGGGCGAAGGGGCCGCCACTTTAATCCTCGAGTCCCTGGAGCACGCACAGCAGCGCGGGGCCCGCATCATCGCCGAAGTCATCGGCTACGGCACCAACGGCGACGGCGCCCACATGGTCAACCCCTCCCGCGAGGGCATGGCCGCGGTGATGCAACTCGCCCTGCGGGACGCGGGCATCTCCCCTAACGACATCGACTACATCAACGCCCACGGCACCTCCACCGAAACCGGCGACGTGGCCGAGTCCAACGCCACCCGCGACTGTTTCGGCCGCGCCGTGCCCATCAGCTCCTTCAAGAGCTACGTGGGCCACACCCTGGGCGCCTGCGGGGCCATTGAGGCCTGGCTCAGCGTCCACATGCTCAACGAAGACTGGGTGCACCCCACCCTCAACCTCGACAACATCGACCCGCGCTGCGGCGACCTCGACTACGTGCGCGGCGGCGTGCGCCAAATGCCCCTGCACACCGTCATGACCAACAACTTCGCCTTTGGCGGCGTCAACACCTCCCTCGTCCTGCGCAAATGGCATCCCTAACCCCGACGCCTCTGGGCACGGTGTTCCGCCGCATCGTCAACGGCCTCTTGGTGGCGGTGGTGGCCATCTACCCCCTGCTGGTCTACCTGGGGCTCACCCACTTCGCCCCGCGCACCGTGGCCCTCTTGCTGCTGGCCCTGCTGGCCCTGCGCGGCGCTCTCTTTATCGGCGCCTCCAAGGCCAACTGGCGCCAACTGCTACCCCTCGGCGTCGCGGGACTGGCCTGCACGGTCACGGCGGCGGCCCTGCAAAGCGAGCGGGCCCTGCTGTTCTTACCGGTGGCCGTCAACGCCATCATGTTGGCGACCTTTGGCGCAACCCTGTGGCGCAAGCCCAGCATGGTGGCGCGCTTTGCCGCCCTCAAGGAGCCCCACATGACCCCGCGCGTCATCGCCTACTGCGACCGCGTCACCCTGGTGTGGTGCGGCTTCTTCGTTTTCAACGGCACTGTGGCGGCCCTAACGGTTTTCAGCGGCTCGCGCGAATACTGGACCCTCTACAACGGTCTCATCAGCTACGTGCTCATGGGCCTGCTCTTCGGCATCGAATACCTCGTACGCCAGCGGGTGCGCCGACGCGACACCGCCTCTTCCCCGTGAGCCCCAAGGTGACTGACATGCAACCACACACCCGCCCCGCCCGCCGCCGCCGCGCCCTGCCCCTGGCCCTGGTGCTCATCCTGTCCCTGGCCGCCAACGCCGCCGCCGCCCAAGACCTCTACGACAGCCCGGCCGACAAGCAGCCCCACTTCCGCAAAGTCCTCGCCCGCATTCAAATTCAACAGCCCACGCTGCGCGCCTTTGTCCAGCACAAAACCCTGGCCAAGCTCAACCGCAACCTGCGCTCGTCGGGCCTCTTGCTCATCTCGCCCCAAGGCGTGTGCTGGCGCAACGAAACGCCCTTTGCCTCGGCCATGCGCATGACCCCGGCGGGCATTGAGAACGCGCGCCCCGGCGAGCCCGTCCGCTTCGACCGCGCCGACGCCTCCGCCGACATTCAAAAACTCGTCACCATCATGCTGGCCCTCTTCTCCGCCGACGAGGCCCAGCTCAAGCGCGCCTTCCAGTTCTACTTCACCGGCGACGACACCCGCTGGACCATCGGCTTCAAGCCCTCCCGGCGCGAGCTGCGCCGCCTCATCACCGCCGTCGAGCTCTCCGGCACCCGCGACGTCGAGAAAATCGTCATCCGCGAGGCCAGCGGCGATGTGAGCGAAATTCGCATTGCGGTCCCGCCCCCGGGGCAAACCCTCACGTTGGAACAGTGTATTGAGTAACACCCGCAAATTTTATCTCGCCCTGTGGTCCGTCGTCGTGCTCGCCTCGCTGGTGCTCGACATCCGCACCCTCACCGACGCGCGCCCCATCGAGACCAGCCTGCTGGCCCTGCTGCCCCCGGCAGAGCGCAACCCCGACGCCGAGGCCGCCGCCCAAGCCCACGCCGACCGCATGTCCCGCATGTTGGTCTTCTTGGTGCAGGCCCCCGACGCCGACGCCGCTGTCCAGGGCGCCAAAGCCTTAGGCAAACAACTGCGCCACCGCCCCGATCTCTTCGCCCGCGTCACCGCCCGGGTCTCCGCGCAGCACATGAAAAACTACTACGACACTTTCTTCCCGTGGCGCTGGCAGGTGCTCTCGGCGCCGCACCGCCAACAGCTCGACGCCGGACACGACGCGCGCCTCATCGACGACGCCATCGAAAACCTCTACGCGCCGGTCTCCGGGCCCGCCGTGGGGCTCCTCGAAGACGATCCGCTCTTTCTGTTCTCCGACTTCGTGCGCCGCATGCCGGGCCTGTCGCCGAGCTTCAGCCTGCACAACGGCTACCTCATTAGCGAGCGCGCCGACACCGCAGTGGCCCTGGTCACCTGCGAGACCACCCAAGACCCCTTTGGCGTACACTACGCGGGCCACGCCGTCGACTGGCTCACCCGCGCCACCGCCGAAGCCGCCGAGGCCGCCAACAGCGACCAACCCGTGCTCTGGACCGGCATGTTGAAGTACGCCCGGGACTCCGCCAAAATGGCGCAAAAAGAGGTCTCCGTCATCGGCACCGGCAGCATGCTGGGCATCGTGCTCTTGCTGCTGCTGATCTACCGCTCGCCGCGCTTGCTGGTGCTGGGCCTCTTGCCCTTGGGCGTGGGGGTCGCCGTGGCCTTCGCCGTCACCACCGTCACCCTGGGCACCGTGCACATGCTCACCCTGGTCTTCGGCGCCACCCTGGCGGGCATCTGCATCGACTACAGCCTCCACGCCTTCTCCGCCTTTGCTTACGACACCCACAAAAACTTGGCCGCTGCCATCAAGCACATCTTCTCCGCGGTCTCCTTCGGCATGATCTCCTCGATGCTGGGCTTCCTGTGCTTACTGATCGCGCCCTTCCCCGGCCTGCGGCAGATGGCCTTCTTCTCGGCGGTGGGACTGCTGGCCGCCTGGTCCACGGTGGTGTTGATCTTCCCCTTGTTTCCGCTGCCGCAGCGCACACCGGCCCGCGCTCCCCTCAAGGCCATGACCGCCTATCTCTCCTGGACACAACGCCCCAGACCGCGCTGGGCACTGCCGGTGGCCCTGGTCCTCCTCCTCTTGGCCGCCCTGCCGGGCATCCTGCGCCTCGACTTCAACGACAACATCAACTTGCTCCGCAACGACAACCCGCAGCTCACCGCCGAAGAGGACGCCATCTCCGAGCTGCTGGGCGCCAGCGACAAGAGCCGCTTCATCCTGGTGCAGGGCCGCGACGCCGAGAGCCTGCTGCAACGCGAGGAGCAAGTCGTGTCCCGCCTGCACGGCCTGGTGGCCACACAACAACTCGGCGGGTTCCTCGCCACGAGCCAGGTGGTGCCCTCGGCCCAGCGCCAACAACAAGACGTCCAGCGCCTCAAAGCCCTGGTGCGCTCCGACGCCGCCCAGCGCTACCGCGACCTCCTCGACGCCCCAAACATCTTCGCCACCCTGCGCGACACCCCCGCCGACAAGGGACGCTACCTGTCGCCTCCCGATCTGCTCGACCAACCGGCCTACGCCCCCTACCGCAACCTGTGGTTTCCCGACGTCGCCGACGGTGTGGCCTCCCTCATCCTGCTCGAAAACATCCGCGACCCCCAGGCCCTCCAGGCGGCTATCCAAGACATCGACCACGCCTTCTACCTCGACCGCGTGCAGAGCATCTCCGACATCTTTCGCAACTACCGGTGGATCTCCGCGTGGCTGCTGCTGGGCGCCTACACCCTGGTCTTCGCCCTGCTCCTCAAGCGCTACGGACTGCGCCGGGGCCTCAGCGCCTTCGCCACGCCGCTGCTCACCGCGGCGGTCGTGCTGGCGGTCACGGGCTACACCGGCCTCGTGGCCAACCTCTTCACCTTCATGGGGCTCATGCTCACCCTGGGCATCAGCATCGACTACACCATCTTCTACTCGGAATCGAGCCACCAAGGCGCCGCCACCGGCGTGGGCATCCTGCTGGCCGCCATTACCACCATGCTCTCCTTCGGGCTGCTCTCCCTCAGCGCCACCCCGGCCCTGCACGCCTTCGGACTCACGGTGCTCACCGGCATCCTGACGGCCCTGCTGCTGGCGCCCTTTGGCAAGCGCCCCCACAGCCCCAAGGCCTCTGCCAACGCCGCCGCCGCGCTCCCCGCCGAAAAAGCGACGCCGGTCCCGGCCCCGGCATCCCCGGCATCCCCGGAGGCCCCGTGAAACGCCTCTCCCGTTTCGGCCGCACCCTGGGCGTGGGCCTGAGCTTCGCCTACTTCAGCCTCTGGGGGCTCACCCTGGGCATCCTCGTCTTTCCGTGGCTCTCGCTGTTCCGCAAAAACAAACGCCGGCGGCGCGAGCGCTTCATGCGGCACATGCAGTGGTCGTGGCGGGTCTTTTTGCGCTTCATGATGCGGGTGCGCGCCTTTCACCGCATCACCGTGGAGGGCGACCTCGACGCCGTGCAAAGCCAACCCTGCCTCCTCATCGCCAACCACATCACCCTGGTCGACATCGTGGCCCTGGGCGCCTACGTCGAAAACTTCAATTGCATCGTCAAGGAGTCCGCCTGGCGCCACCCGTTTTACGGCAGCGTGCTGCGCCACTGCGAGTTCATTCCCAACACCACCTCGGTCTCCCTCATCGAGCAATGCACCGAGAGCTTCGCCGAGTCGCGGCCCCTGGTAATTTTCCCGTCGGGGACCCGCACCCCACCGGGCGCGCCCATCCGCTTTCAGCGCGGCGCCGCCCAAGTGGCCGTACGCACCGGGGTGCCCATTGTGCCGGTGCTCGTCACCTGCGACCCGCCCACCCTCATCAAGGGCGAACCCTGGTACCGCGTGCCCCACCGCGCCCCCACCTTGCGGCTGCGCGTCCAGCCCGCCATGGAGATTCCCGCTCACATCCAGGAGGAGCCCCGCATCCCGGTACGGGTGCGCCTGCTCAACCAACACTTCGAAAATTACTTCGCCGAAAAACTCGCCCCGCCCCACTAACCCCGCCCTTTTGCCCCGCGGCATCCCACCGGTCTCACTGGTCCTACCGGTCCTACGCTTCCCCGCGGCATCCCACCGGTCTCACTGGTCCTGCTGGTCCTACTTTTCCACCGTCTAAAACGGGACAATTTCTGTCTCGCAACGGGACACTTTTTGGCCGAATTTCAAAAGCCTAAAATAATGTGCAATGATTTCAAGGGGTTAACCTCTGCACATATGTGCAGACCTGTTCTCTCCCGCGCGTCTAACACGCCCCAGACGGGTTTTGTGGCTACAGAATCTCCTCAAGGGTGGTGGCAGTTAGGATGCGGGCAGAGGCGCGGATGATTTGGTCGCTGTCGAACTGCGAGAGGTGCGCTTTGTCGTCGTCAGAAATGGCGCCAAACTTCATTTCGACTTGTCGCAATAGAAGCGCCAATGCACCGAGACGCAGCCCCTCCTCACGGCCTTCCTCACGGCCCTCCTCACGGCCCTTCTCGTGTCTTTCGTCCAGGATGTTACCCAAGGTTTCGGCCAACATGGTCTGCTCTCCCTCCAAGTTCTCAAACCGGGGAATCCGCGCAGCGTCGACTCCCCGAGAGGTTAGCGTCGTGCGAAACACGCCGTCAAACCAAGCCCCGATAGCCGGCAACAGCGTCTCCGCAGTGGATGACTGCCGCACCAAGGCGTGCAACTCGATCGCTCGTTCCAATATAACACCCTCGGTGCGCGCATGCTCAACCCGAAACAACGCCGCCACAAAATTTTCCGGCGACATTCACACACCACACGATGTCGTGAAACCGCTTGTCCAAGCGATTGGGGACTCAGTCGCGCCAGGGCCAGTGGGGCGGGGGCGGGGCTTCCACGGTCAGGCGCCGCGGCTGCGTGGGGTGGTCGAACGAGAGGGCGTGGGCGTACAGGGCAATGACCCCGGGGCCTGCCGCCAGATGACCGGGGGCGCCGTACTTGGCGTCGCCCAAAATCGGGTGCCCCATGTGGGCGAGCTGGGCGCGAATTTGGTGGGGCAGTCCCGTGAGGAGCTCGACTTCGAGCAGGCTGTGTCCTGCGGCGCGCGCCAACACGCGGTACCGGAGCCGGGCCTCCTTCCCCCCGCTGTGCACCACGGCGGTCTTGCGGGAGCGGCGATCCTTCTCGAGGCGATTTGTCAACGCGCCCGCGTCATCGGCGACCTCCCCCGCCACCACGGCCCGATACAGTCGCTGCACCCGCTGCGCGCGAAACTGCTCGCTCAGCCGAGACGCGCCCTTGGAGGTCCGCGCCAGCAACAGCACCCCCGCCACCGGCCGGTCGAGGCGGTGGACCAAGCCCACATAGACATTGCCCGGTTTCTGGTAGCGCTGTTTGAGGTACTGACGCGCCGCGGTCAGCGCATCCAAGTCCCCCGACAAGTCGGCCTGGGACAAGAGCCCCGCGGGCTTGTTGACCACCAGCACGTGATTGTCTTCGTAGAGTATGGGCAGCCAAGGGGGCGCCTCGGCGCTGTTGGGGAGGGGCTGGGGCAACTGGGGCATTAGCCGCGCAGCACCTTCCACGCCGTGCCCTTGGGGCCGTCGCGCAAGGCCACGCCTGCCGCGAGCAGCGCGTCGCGGATCTCGTCGGAGCGGGCCCAATCCCGGGCGTCGCGGGCGGCGAGTCGCGCGTCGATTTGGGCTTCGATCCAGGCGCGGTCCAGGCCCCGCTGCGCCACCGAGAAGTCGCGCAAACCTTCGAGGACCGCCGTGGGATCACCCGCCGGGAGCCCCAGCACGCCGAGCACTTCGCGCAAGATGTCCGCAATTTTCGCCACGGTGGACAAACGCGCCGATGCCCCGCCCGGCAGCTTGGCCGCCGCCTTGGCCTTCATGTCGCAAAACTCGTTGAGCACCTTCATGCCCTCGCCGATGGTCGCCACGGCCCGCGCCGTGTTGAAGTCGTCGTCCATGGCCGCGCAAAACTGCGCCTTGATGGCGTCGACCCGCGCGTCATCCACCGGGGCCTGTCCCGCCGCGTCGCTCCCGTCGACTGCGGCCTCGGCCAACTGCTGCGCCGCCTTTTGCAGGCTCTCGTAAAAGTACTCGAGGCGGTCGAAGGCGATGTCGATAGAGCCGCGCACCACCTCGGTGCCCTGGGCGCCCTGCACCTCGCGGGTGCGGCTGAAGTCGATGGGGTTGGCGTAGTGCGTGGACAGGACGATGTAGCGCCACACCTCGGGCGGCGCCATCTTGAGGCCCTCGGCAATCGTAATGAAGTTGCCCAGGCTCTTGGACATCTTCACGCCGTCCACCGTGATGAAGCCGTTGTGCATCCACGTGTGGCAGTAGGGCATCTGCGCCGCTGCCTCGGACTGGGCGATCTCGTTTTCGTGGTGCGGAAAAATTAAGTCTTTGCCGCCGCCGTGAATGTCGAAGGGCTGGCCGAGCTCCTCGACGCTCATGGCCGAACACTCGATGTGCCACCCCGGACGTCCGTCGCCCCAGGGCGAGGGCCACGAGGGTTCGCCGGGCCGGGCTTGCTTCCACAGGACGAAGTCGGGGCCGCTGCGTTTCTTGTCGGAGGGGGCCACCCGCGCGCCCTCCAGCATCTGCGCGACATCGCGCCCCGACAGCCGGCCATAGGACTGGGTTTTGGCGTGATAGGTGGGCACGTCGAAATACACGTCGCCCGCGGATTCGTAGGCAAAGCCATTGGCCATAATTTTTTCGATCAGAGCGATGATCTGCGGGATGTATTGAGACACCCGGGGCTCGCTCATGGGCGCCACCAAGTCGAAGGGCTGGAAGTCCTCGTTGTGGAAGACATCGATGAAGTAGTCGGCCACCACCTCGGCCAGATGCCGGTCCTGCCCCGCGGCCCGCTCGCGGATGAGCGCGTCTTCGTCCAGGCGTTCGCTCCACATGGCGTCGTCGTAGTTGGCGTAGGCCTCGTCTTGTCGCCACGCGCCCTCGGGCCCCGCCGAAATCTCCGCGGCCCGCGCGATGATTTTGTCGTCGATGTCGGTGAAATTGCGCACGAAGCGCACGTCGTAATCGCGGTAGCGGAAGTAGCGCAAGATCGCGTCGAAGGAGAGGAAGCAGCGCAGGTGTCCGATGTGGCTGCGGCCGTAGACCGTCACACCGCAGAGATAGAAATTGACCTGCGGGGGCTGGATGGGGGCGAAGGTTTCTTTTTGCTGGGTCAGCACGTTGTAAATGCGCAAGCTCATGGCAACTCCTTTGCGGGGCGAGAGGCGCGGTGTTTCGGGCGCGTTGGCCGCATCAAAAGGACAGCACACGTGGGCCGTCTCCCACGCGCGACGCCCGGGACATGGCGTCCCGCAGCACGCCGGCGGCTGCTTGTACCGCATCTTCAATGGACGCGCCAAGGGCAATGTGCCCCGCGCAGAGCGACGCCAGCGCGCAGCCCGTTCCGCGCACTTCGGGAACGTCGAGGCGCGACGCGGTGAAGCGGCGCACCGTGCCATCGTCGAGGGCCAGCACGTCCACCAACTGCGGGCCGTCCAGGTGACCGCCCTTGAGGAGCACCGCCCGTGGGCCATAGGCGAGCAGGGCCTGGGCCGCGCGGTGCATTTGGTCTGGGGTGCGGCAGGGGAGGCCGGTGAGCAGCTCGGCTTCGTCGAGGTTAGGGGTCACCAGGGTGGCCAGGGGAAAGAGGGTTCGCTGCAACAGCGCCACCGCCGACGCGTCGAAGAGCGCACCCGCCGTCGTGCTGCGCACCACTGGGTCTACGACCAACGCAATGTGCCGGTGTTGCCGGGCGAAACGCACCACCGCCCGCACGTTGGCGGCGCTGCCCAAGGCACCGGTCTTCAAGGCCTTCACCGCGAGGCGCTCCGCCACCATCTGCAGGGCGCCGAAGACGAGACGCGCGCTCACGGGCCGGGCGTCGACGTAGCGGGTGCCGTCCTGCAGGGTGACCAGGGCGCACACCGGCGCCGGATGCAATCCCAAGGCGCGCACCGCTGCGCCGTCCACCGACAGCCCAGCGCCGCCCGAGGGGTCGATGCCACCCGCCAACAACACGCTGCTGCGAAGAGAAGACAAGGGAAGTCCCGGCCGAATTAGTAGCCGCGCACCATCTCGAGGCGCTGGCCGTCCTCCATCTCGCTGATGGCGCCGGTCACGATGCAGGCCGAGGTGTGGGCGCGGGTTTCGATGACGCGCACTTCGCCGATGACCTCCCAGGGATAGGATTCGTGGGCGTCTTTTTGGCGGTTCATCTCGCGGTGCAGGTCGCGCTTGCGCGTGGCGAAAAAGCGGTTGCCCTCCAGCACGCCGTCCTCGTGGCCCTTGTCGATGAAGACCACCTGATGCTTCGAAAACATGATGCCCGGATCCAAGTGAGCGGTGATCCGCGCCTGCATCTCCTGCTGGTTGGCGCGCACCGGCACCAGCTCAAACGTGCGCTGCACCGGCCCGACGATGGCCCCGCGCTCAATGGCCCCAATGGACTCGCCGATGGTCACACGCGCCACGCCGGTGTCCTCGTCAAAGCGCGACACGCGCACCCAGCCGATGATCTCCACGAGGAAGGCGTCTCCCTCCTCGCTCGCGCCCTTGACCTTCTTAACAATTTTGTACACGGCAAATGAGTCGCCCGCGCGGATGTCGCGGTTCTTCTCAAACTCCACATAGGCCTCGTCGTGCTGGGCCAACAGCATGCGCTCTAGCCGCGAGCCGCTCAACACGCCGGACTTTTCCAACTCGGCGCTGTCGACGTAGGCGCGGTTGCGATGCAAGAGTCCTCCGGCCAAACTGCGGGCCGCGCTCTGGCGCACCATGGGGCTCTCTTCCGCTCCCGCAGGCGTCATCTCGGCGTCCAGATTGCCCAGCCCCGGCGGCGCGAGCTGCACTTCGTCGCCCGGATAAATCCAGTGGGGGTTGGAGATGTTGGGGTTGTACGACCACACCCGCGGCCACACATAGGGGTCGGCGTAATAGGTCTGGCAGATGTCCCACAGGGTGTCGCCGCTCTTGACGACGTGAACATCGCGCGGGGTCGATGCGACCACGGTCTTCGACTGGGACTTGGGCTGCCCCGAGATGACCACCGCACGCCCGGAGCGCATGGCGTCGCCGAGATCGGACTGCGCTGTCGTCTCGACGCGAACGGTCACCCCCGGCTTTAAGTCGCCCTGGTACAAGGTGTCGACATCCGCGTCCTGCGCCAGGAGAACCCCGGTGCCAAGCGTGGTCGCCAATGCGGCTACCACAAAAGTGTTGCTTCGTTTTGCTGTCTTCATGTCGACTACCTTTCCGCCGACGCGGCGATGGTGGTCGCCTGCGTGTTGTCCGATGCCAACGCCGCCATTCTGCGGCTCGCCTTACGCGCGGCCTCTGTGCCGGGATGCAACTCCACCACGGCAAAATAATACTCCCGGGCGCGCACTTGATCCTGCATCCGGTCGTAGACAAAACCCAACCGATAGAGGGCTGCCGCCGCCTGCTCCGACTTGGGGAAGCGCCGGACCAACCGCTCGAACTCGCCGATGGCCTTGAGCATCTTGCCCTGCCCCAGGTAGCACTCGCCGAGCCAGTACATGGCGCGGTCGGCGTAATCGTGCTGCGGGTTGTGTTTCAAAAAGGTCGCGAAGCCCGCCAGGGCGGTGTCGTAGTTGCCGTTGGAATACGCCCGGTACGCCATGTTGAACTGCGCCATCTCGTCGCTGACCAAGGGCTCGGTAGCCGCGGGAGCGGGGGTGGCGGCGCTGGCGCCGGTCAAGCCCTGGGCGGTCACCACGCCCAAGTTGTCGCCACGACCGGTGGGGGGCACCGGTCCATTGACGGCGCTGGCAAAACGCGGGGCGCTGGGCGATGCGGGCGATGCGGGCGACGCGGACGATGTGGCTTCCACGCTGCCTCCCGACCAACCGCCGGCCAGGCGCAACACCGGACGCGGACCATCATCGCTGGGTTCTGCGGGCGCTGGCTCCGCAGTGGCGCCGTGCTCGCGCAGGCTGATCTCGCGGTACTCTGCGCGCTGTGCCTCGCGCTCGCTTTGCGGGTCTCGCTCCAGGCGCACCACGTCGAGCTTGCGCGTGGCGTGGCGCTGCTGGTCATCGGACTCCGCCTTCTTTTCGTAGAGCAGCACCTTGTCGTCGAGCTGCTGGTTGCGCGCCGACAGATGACTGTTTTCGGCTTTCACGCGCTGGATTTCCGCCGACATGGCTGCGAGCTTTTCCTCGATGCTGTCCTGGCGTGCGGCGCAGCCAAGGGACAGGGCCAAGGGCGCTACCAGCGCGGCGATGAGGGGTGTTTTTGCAATTCTTTTGTTCATGTGGTCACCTGCAAAAGGGTCTACGAAGCCACTGTAGGCTGATGTAGTATAGAAGGTCAAAAAAACGCCTTCACTTTTTTTGCAGAACCGACAACACCGCATGGGATTCGCGATTGACGCGGGTGAATAAAACGCGTCATAAGCGCCCGTAACCGCGCGACAGTGAAGCCCTCGCCTCAAGACGCCGCCGCACACCAGGAGCCCATTAGATGAATTCGCAACGCAGAACCGACCTTCGCAACATCGCCATTATCGCCCACGTCGATCACGGCAAGACCACGCTCGTCGACGCCATGCTCAAACAGGGCGGCATGTTGGGCGACCGCGACAAGCACGGGGATCGCGTCATGGACAGCAACGAGCTCGAGCGCGAGCGCGGCATCACCATCCTGGCCAAGAACACCGCCATCCGCTACGGCGACATCACCATCAACATCTTGGACACCCCGGGGCACCACGACTTTGGCGGCGAGGTGGAGCGCATGCTCAAAATGGCCGACGGCGTGCTCCTGCTGGTGGACGCCGCCGAGGGTCCGCTGCCCCAAACGCGCTTCGTGCTGCAAAAGGCCCTGGACCACCGCTTGGCCATCATCACGGCCATCAACAAAATCGACCGCAAGGACGCCCGCCCCATGGAGGTGCTCGACGAGGTCTATGATCTCTTTATCGACATGGGCGCCACCGACGACATCATCGACTTCCCCGTGCTGTTCACCGAGGGGCGAGAGGGGCGCGCCCACCAAAGCCTGGACGACGGCGCCACCGACCTGCGCCACCTGTTCGACGCCATTGTCGCTGCGGTGCCCGCTCCCCTGGACACGCGCCATCTTCCTTTGCGGCTGCAGGTCAACAACCTGGCCTGGGACGACTACGTGGGGCGCATCGCCGTGGGGCGCGTCATCGACGGCACCATCCGCCAGGGCCAAAGCATCGTCATCAAGGGCGACGATCACAGCGCGCGCAAGGGGCGCATCATGCGGCTGTACATCGCCAACGAGCTGGGGCGCGCCGAAATTGAATCCGCGGGCAGCGGCGACATTATCTCCGTGGCGGGCCTCGACCCCATCGCCATTGGCGACACGCTCTGCGCCGACGAGAGCATCGAAGCCCTGCCGCGCATCCAGGTGGACGAACCCACCCTGGCCATGCACTTCTGCGTCAACAACGGCCCCTTTGCCGGCGAGGACGGCAAGCTCGTCACCAGCCGCAATCTGCGCGAGCGCCTCTTTCGCGAATCCATGATGAACGTGGCCATCCGCGTAGAGGAGACCGACGCCACCGATGTCTTTCGCGTGGTGGGCCGCGGCGAACTGCAGTTGGGCATCCTGGTCGAAACCATGCGTCGCGAAGGGTATGAACTCATGCTCTCGCGCCCCGAGGTGGTCACGCGCCACATCGACGGCGCCCTGCACGAACCCCTGGAGTGCCTCACCATCGACTGCGAGGCCGAGCACATCGGCGCGGTCACCGAACTGCTGGCCCAGCGCAAGGCCCAGATGCGCGACATGACCCCGGGGGATCGCACGCGCCTCACCTACGCCATCCCCACGCGCGGCCTCATCGGCCTGTACTCGGAGTTCCTCACCGAGACCCGCGGCACCGGCATCCTCAACAGCGCCTTCGAGGGCTGGATTCCCTGGCAGGGCCCCATCACGCACCGGCGCACCGGCGTCATGGTCTCCGACCGCACGGGCTTCAGCAACGCCTACGCCCTGTTTCATTTGCAGCCGCGGGGCAGCCTCTTTGTCGACGCGGGGGTGCGCGTCTACGAGGGCATGATCGTCGGCGAGACCCCCACGAGCCAAGACCTCAACGTCAATTGCACCCGCGAAAAAAAGCTCACCAACCTGCGCGCCTCTGGCAAAGACGAAGCCCTCACCCTCACCCGCCCGCGCCAGTTCAGCCTCGAGCAGTGCATCGAATTCATCCGCGACGACGAGCTCGTAGAGGTCACGCCCCAGCACCTGCGCCTGCGCAAAAAAATCCTGGCCCAAAACCAGCGCCACCGCCTGCTCCACGGCAAGCACGCCAACACCTAACCAACCTCCGAAACAAATCGGAAGGGGGTTCTTCCCGCCTCGACTTTTGCCCGCCCTGCAGGTAAGAAGCTGCCTCATGTACTGGATAATTGTCATATTCTGTCTGGGCATTTTGGTGGCGCTCCACGAGCTGGGACACTACGCCATGGCCCGGGCCACCGGCATGAAGGTGCACCGTTTTTCCGTTGGCTTCGGCCCCGCCCTCTTCTCCTTCACATCGCCCAAGACCGGCACCGTCTTTCAACTCGGCATGCTCCCCCTAGGCGGCTTCGTCCAGATCCTCGGCATGAACCCCTTCGAAGAGGACGCCTTCACCGACCCGGCCTCCTACCAGCGCAAACCGGTCTGGCAACGCGCCCTGGTCATCCTCGCTGGCCCCCTCTCCAACTACATCATCACCCTGGCCGTTATCTTCGGCCTGCTCACGCTGGCGGGCATGCCCCACGAGGTCAACGAAGCCCGCGTCGGAACCGTCACCCCCGACAGCCCCGCCGCCCAAGCCGGCCTGCGCGCCAACGACCGCATCCTCGAAATCGACGGCACCCCGCACACCACCTGGGACGCCCTGGTCACCACCTTGCGCCAAAGCCCCGAGCGAACACTCCACCTCATGATCGAGCGCGACGGCCGCCGGTTCTTCGCCCCCATCACCCCCAAAAACGTCGACGGCATCGGCCTCATCGGCATCACCATGCCCACGACGAACGTTTCATTGCCCCCCGGAGAAGCCGCGGCCTTCGCCTGGCACAAAAGCCTCTCCCTCATTGAAAACACCCTCTCGTCACTGGCGGCGCTCATCAGCGGCAAGGACAAAACCGTGCAAGCCGTCGGACCGCCGGGCATCGTCAAAATGGGACACCAGCAGCTCGCCACGGGCGCAGCGGCCTTTCTCAGCTATCTCGCCTACATCAGCCTGATGTTGTTCCTGTTCAACCTCTTGCCCATCCCCGCCCTAGACGGCGGCCGCACGCTCTTTTTGCTCTTCGAGCTGATCACCCGCAAACCCGTCAACCGCAAATTTGACGCGGCGCTCAACACCATCTTTTTCCTCTTGCTGATGGGCGCTGTGCTCATCGTATCCATCCGAGAAATCTTCTTCGGTTAATGCGTTCTAGGAGGCGTCATGGCTGAAAAATTTGTCTTTACTATGAACAACGTGCGCAAGGTCGTCCCGCCCGAAAAAACGATCATCAAGGGCATGACCCTGGCGTTCTTGCCCGGCGCCAAAATCGGCGTCATCGGCCTCAACGGATCGGGCAAGAGCTCCCTGCTCAAAATCATGGCCGGCGTCGACACCGAGTTTTTTGGCGAGACCTGGAAGCCCGAAGACCTGCGCATCGGTTACCTGCCCCAAGAACCCGTCCTCGACGAGACCCTTGATGTGCGCGGCAATGTCGAGCTCGCCCTCCAGGCCACCCGCGATTTGTTAACGCGTTACGAACAGCTCAACGAGCGCCTGTGCGAAGAACTCGACCCCGACGAAATGGAACAAGTGCTCAACGAAGTGGCCGAGGTGCAAGAGGCCATCGAAAACAACAATGGCTGGGAGATCGACAGCACGTTGGACATGGCCATGGACGCGCTGCGCTTGCCGCCCGGCGACATGGATGTAAGCGTGCTCTCGGGCGGTGAAAAACGCCGCGTGGCCCTCTGCCGCCTCCTGCTCGAAAAGCCCGATATGCTCCTCCTCGACGAGCCCACCAACCACCTGGACGCCGAGACCGTCGCCTGGCTCGAAAAGCACCTGCAGCAGTTTGAAGGCACTGTCGTCTCCATCACACACGATCGCTACTTCCTCGACAACGTGGCCGGATGGATCCTCGAGATGGACCGCGGCGACGGCATCCCGTGGAAGGGCAACTACACCTCGTGGCTCGAGCAAAAAGAACAGCGCCTCTCCCAAGAAGAAAAGCAGCAGTCGGCCCGCCGCAAAACCCTGGCGCGCGAATTGGAATGGGTGCGCATGAACCCCAAAGCACGCCAGGCCAAGAGCAAGGCGCGCATCCACCGCTACGAAGAATTGCTCGCCCAAGATGCCGGTGCCAAAGAGGCCGAAAAGCTCGCCGAGATCGTCATCCCAGCGGGGCCGCGGCTGGGCAGCGAGGTGGTGGTGGCCGAAAACGTCCGCAAGGCCTATGGCGACAAACTGCTCATCGACGACCTGAGCTTTCGCCTACCGCCCGGCGGAATCGTCGGCATCATCGGCGCCAACGGTGCCGGAAAGACCACGCTCTTCCGCATGATCACCGACCAAGAGACCCCCGACGAAGGCGCCTTCCGCATCGGCGACACCGTGCAAATCGCCTACGTCGATCAAACCCGCGACGCCCTCGACCCCGAGCTCACCATCTGGGAAGAGATCTCCGGCGGCCAGCCCCACATCATGGTGGGCACCCGCGAGGTCAACTCTCGCGCCTATGTCTCCAAATTCAACTTCTCCGGCGCCGACCAACAAAAGCGCGTGGGCACGCTCTCGGGTGGGGAGCGCAACCGCGTTCACCTGGCCAAGCTGCTGCGCACGGGCGGCAACCTGCTGCTCCTCGACGAACCCACCAACGACCTCGACGTCGACACCCTGCGCGCTCTCGAAGAAGCCCTGCTCGACTTCGCTGGCTGCGCCGTCATCATCAGCCACGACCGCTGGTTTCTCGATCGCATCGCCACCCACATCCTCGCCTTCGAAGGCGACAGCCAGGTCGTGTGGTTTGAAGGCAACTACGCCGATTACGAAATCGATCGACGCAGGCGCCTGGGCGCGGCCGCCGACCAACCCCACCGCATCAAGTACCGCCGCCTCTCCCGCTAACACGCCATGCCCGCCACCAACACGCCATCGCCCAGCGTCGCCGACCTGCAGGAACGCTACACCGACTTAGAGCGCCGCATCCACGCCCTGTGGCCCGCCCATTTTCGCGACGCCTGCAGCCGCTGCACCCGCATCTGCTGCCGCCCCCACATGTTCGAGGATATCCTCAGCAGCGACTGGCTCTGCGACATCGGCGAAAAAGCCTACGGCCCCTGGTGGCAAACCCGCACCCAGGCGAACACCCTCTGCCCAGCGCTGGACGAAGACGGCTGCATCCTGGCGGTCGGCAAGCATCCCTTCTGCCGCTACTTCTCTTGCGACATGCTCTTAGACGCTTCTCCCGACGGCCCCACCCTCATCGCCGACCTCTTCTTGTCGGGCATCCTCATACAAGTCTGCCGCATCAAAAAAGGCGCCTCGCTCCTGCAAATTCCCCGGCACGACTTCGCCCGCTACGCCCGCGACATCGACGCAGCGCTGACGCGCGGCGAAACCGAAATCCGTCTCTGCGAAGCGTTCTCCCGCACCGCCGACCCCAACGACCGAGAGCGCCTGGCCCTGCGCATGGTGGCCTTGCGCCCGGCGGCGATCACCCCCAGCGCAACCGCTCAGCTCGCCAAGCGGGGATTTTTCTCAGCAGAAATCAACCGGTGAAAAGAAGGAGAGAGCGAAGCGTGGCCGCGCACCATGCGATGCGCAGCCGGATGGCGTGAGGCTCAGCGCCCCGTACAGTGAGCGGCGCAGAAGTCGACAGCGGGGCCGTCGGGATCGGCGGGGTTGGGGACGCGCACCGAATATCCCGACAGGTATGCGGCGCAGTTGTTGGGCGCATTGACGCCAGGGAAGCAGGACTCCGCCACCACGGTCTTGGAGCACAGCGCAAAGCAAGGGTTTTCAAAGCAGGGCGCCCAGCCGCCGACGGGACCGCAGTAGGGTTGCACGTTGAACGAGAACTTTTGCGTCTCTTGGTCGATATTGCCCTGGGTTTTGCCGAAGTAGCGCACCACGGACAAAATGCTCTCCGGGGGCGTGTTGTCCGGTGTGATCTGACTGAGCAACGCCGAATTGCCGTTGGCGATGGCGTCGGCGATCTCGGGCAGCTTGTACTCCACGCAGAAAGCATTTCGCAATGTTTCCACGACATTCGAAGACATGAGTTGCGCCATCAGCACATCCGACGATTCTGGCGGGATGTAATGATGAGAAGGAAACTCCTCCGTAGGCACCACCGCCGAATTACCGACTTGCGAGTACACCTCGTAGCGCTCGACAAAAATGCCGTTGGATTCCGCCACCAGGTTGGCGTAGTCCTCCTTGGCCATGAGCGCATTGGTCACGTAAAATACGCCGTAGACCGAGCTGGCCTGGTTGAGGTCCACGTTGTAAAAGGGCGAGACCGGGTCCCCTACGGAGTACTCGCAGTCGGGGAACTCCGGCAACACCTTGACGTGTTCGATGTAAAAGGACTCCCGGTTGTCCACGCAGGCATGGACCAAGAGCGCCAGGGACAAAACAAGGAATACGCGACTTGTCATGACACACCTCCCATCGGCGGATTTCGTGTCGTTTGGTTTGCGATTGTAGCATTTTTTCAACATGTCATCACCTTCCCCGGCTACTGCCCGATGCTCTCGGCGCGGTTGACAATTGTCGGCGTGATGAAGATCAACATCTCTGTGCGCCGGTCGGAATCACTGCGCGATTTGAACAGCCATCCCAGCACCGGGATGTCGCCAAAGAAGGGGACCTTCTTGAAGCTCTGTCCGTGGTTGCGCGTAAAGATACCGCCGATCACCGCCGTGTGGCCGTCGCTGACGAGCAGCTCGGTGGATACTTCGCGTTTGAGAATCGTGGGGTCACCGCGGGCGCCCTTGTTGTTGAAGTCGGGTTCGTCGCGCGTCATGTTGATCTGCATCAGCACCGCGCCATCGGCGGTCACGTGCGGCGTTACGGTGAGGTTGAGCTTGGCTTCTTTAAACGCAGTTTGCACGCCCGATGCCGATACGCGGCTGTAGGGGATCATCGTGCCCTGCTCGATGTAGGCCTTGCGGTTGTCCAGGGTCAACACCTTGGGCGAACTCAAGATGCGCAGCGTGCCCTCCTCTTCCATGGCCGACAGGCGCAAGCTGAGGTTGGCGTTGTTGGCGATGGAGCCCAGCGCAATGCCGAGCGCACCACCCGAGCCCGTTCCCGCCGGTGCGGGCAGGTTCACCGCGTAGTTGGGGTTGGGTTGCGCCCCGGACACCGGGCTGAGTCCCGCCGTGGGAGCCTGGTCGTCCGTGGCCCCGCCCGCTACGCCGATGGAGCTCGGAAACGCCAATCCCGTGGGGTTGCCCGTGGCCGCGCTGGCCGAGAAGTCGCCGCCCCACTGAATGCCGATTTCACGCGCATACGAGCTCGTGGCTTCCACAATGCGGCCTTCGATGAGCACCTGCGGTGTCTGGGTGTCCAGGTTGCGAATCAGCGCTTCGATCTGATCCAGCGAGTTGGCGGTGTCGCGTGCGATAATCACGTTGGTCCGCGCGTCCACCGACAGCTTGCCGCGTTCGGTCAGCATGTCTTGGGCCCGCGGCATGAGCTCCGCCGCCGTGGCATAGGAGATGGGAATTAAGCGCGTCTCGAGGGGCTCCAGGGCGCGGCTCATGGCGATGCGCTCCATCTCGCGCTCGAACTCCTGTTCCAGAGAAGAGAGCGGCGCCACGCGGATCAGGTTGCCATCCCGCACCTTGCCGAGTCCCTTGGTGTGCAAAATCACATCCAGGGCTTGGTCCCAAGGCACATTGCGCATGCGGATGGTCACAGAGCCCTTCACGTCATCTGCCGTGATGATGTTGACCTGTCCCACATCCGACAGCAGGCGGAGGATGTTGTGAATGTCGGCATCTTTAAAGTCTAAGTCGATGCGGCGTCCCGTGTAATTGGCGCCCTTCTTGCCAAAAGTGTTCAGCTTCACGCTGTAGGCCGCGGTGCGCTCCTGGGGATACTCGTAATCCCCGGCCGCCTCGCGGTGCACCACGCGCGTCGTATTTCCCTTGGGACCGGCCTTGTCCAATCCCGGTGCGGCCGCCGGCTTGTGCAGCGCAAACGTCCACTCGATGTTGCCGTCTTTTTCGCGGACATCCGTGCGGGTCCGGCCGTTCAACGACACCTCCACGCGGACGCTGTCCTTCTGGCGAAAAGAGCTGATTTGCTCAATGGCACCGCCGAAGTCGCGCACATCCAGCGTTCGCTCCAATGCCGGGTCAAGCGCCGCCGTGGGGAATTCCAACACCAGCACGCGGTCTTCATTGCCCGACTTGGTGTAGCGCACCGGACCATCTGTCTGAATGAGAATTTTTTGCCCCGTCGAGGAGTTGACAAAGCGAATGTCCGAAATCCGGCTGGCGGGCTTCTGCGCCGCCGCTGCCTTGGGCGTCGACTTGCCTTTGGCTGCGGCTGGCTTCGCGTCTGCGCCGCCCTTCATCTCCGCCAAGCGCTGCAAGCGAAGCTCTTCCTGAGTGGGCTTCCGGTTCGCACTCGCTGCTGGCGCGCTCGTCTCCTTCGCCTTGCCCTGCTGCTCCAGCTCGCGGATGCGCTCCTGCTGCTGGGCAATGGTGTTGTTGGCGAGGCGCAGATTCTTCTCCACTTCATCGATCCGCTGACGCGCCGCTTCTTCGGCGGACTTCGCCTGCTTCAGCCCTGCGTCGGCATTGGCAGCCGCTTTCTCTGCTGCCGCCTTCGACTGCTCAGCTTTCTGCAAGTTTTTGCGCGCCTCGGCCACGGCTTGTTCCGCTGTCTGGCGCTCTTTTTGCAGTTTCGCATCGGCATCCACACGCAGATGACTCAGCTTCCCCTCTGCCACCTTGCGCGCCGCGTCGGCCTGTTTTGCCTGGGCTTCGGCCTGCGTCACCGCCTCCCCCATCTGCGCGATCTGCTGCTGATAACGCGCCCGCTCTCGGGCCGCTTGCTTGTCGAGTTCCGCATAGCGCTTATCCGCGTTGTTCATTTTGCGTTCCGAAGCGCGCAAATCATTCAACGCCTGGGTCAATTGCCCATCCAGCGCCGTCTGCTTTTGTCGAGACGCAGCCAGCTCTTTACGCGCCGATGCCGCCTCGCGCTTACGGTGTTCCAATTCGGCACGCAGCTTCGCTTGCTCCCCCTTGCTGGCCTCTGCATATGCGCGCTGCGCTTCCCGCTGTGCTTGGTTGGCTGCTTGCGCCTTGTCCCGTGCCCGACTCGTGGCCAATGTCGCCTCGGTCATTTGGGCTTTCATATCGTCGGCGTTTTTCACGGCCTGAGCCTGGGCCTGTTTCGCCGTCTCCGCCTCGCGTTGCGCCTTGTCCAGATCGCCTTGCAAGGCACCCAATCGCTGCTCCAATCCTTCGCGACGCGCCCGTTCTTGCGCGGCTTCGGCGTTGGCGCGCTCGATTTGCACCGACAGCGAGCGGATCTTCTCCGCCACTTTCTTGTCGGCCTGCGACGCCCCCTTTAACAGCGCTTCGCGGCTCTGCTCTTCTTTGCGCAGCGCCTCTTTCAACGCCTGATTGGCGGCCTCTCTCTCCGCGCTCGTGCGTTGGATTTCGCTCTCCAACTGCGCGCTCTGCGCCTTGATCTTGTTGAGCTCCGCGCTGGCTTGTCGCCACAAGTTGCGCGCCTCTTCGGCCTCGGCTTTCACCATGGCCACTTCGCGACCCGCATCCTGTTTGGCGCGTGCAATTTCATCGCTGGCGTTTTTCTCGATCTCAGCGATGCGCGCGGCACTGGACAAGGAGATCTCCTGTTCCGAGTCCTGTTTGGCGGATGGTTTGGCGGCGCTGGGCTCACCGTTGAGCACCACCACCAAATTGTTGCCATCCACCTTCACTCGGTACGCGGCTTCGTCTTTAAAGCCGATCATCACGCGACTGACGCGCACCTTGCCCGAGGTGAACTCGGAAACAGCAACACCGTCGATAAGCGCGGTCTTGCGATCCGACACCGCCGGCACGCCGTTGATGTTGCTATTGGCCAAATCAATGACCAATCGGCGCGGAGACGCGAGCTTGAAGGCGGTGTACATCGGGCGTTCCGAACCGACGATGGTCACGACCGTCTGGGCGCCTTTCTGACTCACCTGAATATCGCGAATCCGGTTGCTGGCCTCCGTCGGCGTCGATGCCATAACGTAGCTGGCACAGACAGCTACGCCGAGCATTGCCATCAATGCCCGTGCCCATTTGTTTGCTGTTTTCGGGGACCTCATCATTGCCCTCTCCTTGCTAACACCGCTGGTCAATGTGTTCACATGAACACACGCATGGCTCAGTGTGCACCTTTATCCTACACAAGCGCACCTTGCGTCACAAATTTTTGGCCTACTTTTTTTGAAAATTTATTTGCTGGGGTAAAGCGGGATGAAACGGGTCACATCGTTTTCGGCTGGCGTTAGGGGATCATCGCGCACCAAGTAGATGCCGCGCTCCTCTTCTTTGCCGGCGGCGGTGATGCGGTGTACCTTCCAATTCAACTGAATTTTCTCGGCGCCGCTGCCCGAATCGACAAAGTCTGCCTTGCCCACATAATCCCCACGGCGCAGCACGACACCGACATTTCCCGGGGTGAGCACCATGGCGCGCGGATCGCCGATGTTGGTGATAATGGCCACGAGCTTCAGTTGGGAGACGTCGTATTCCTCCAACTTCACCTCGCGCTGCACGCCCTTCACTGTGTCGGCGCCACGCACCAGGACCTCGACGAACGGGCGAAAGGGATCGCGGGTGTCCAGGTTCTCGATGAAATTGGATTCTGAGATCGGCGGTATCAACGCTTCACTGGCCAGCTTGTCGGCATCGGCCTGGGCCACCAAACCCGCCCCGCCTTTTTGCTCGATTTTTTCACGTGCTTCCGGAGAAGGTCTGCCCAAAGCGGTGCCCTTTGGCTGCCGAAAGCGGCCTTCTTTCTTTTCCTCTTCGCAGCCCATGGCCAGAAACAGAAAAACCGCAGACAGCAACAGAACAATGATTTTTTTGATTGCGCGATGCATTGTTTCTTCTGCTTTCATCCTCTTGGTTATTTCTTCGTGCTTGTTTTCTTGGCACCGGGATCTTTGGAGAGCGCACGGAACGTCGTGGCCATAAATTTGGCCGACAGCATGGTGCCCGACTCCGAGAGCACCGGATTCTCCAAAATGATGTTCTCAACGTTGATCACGCGGTCCAATTTACCAATCTGGTAGAAAAACTTGGCGATTTGGTGGTAGCTGCCCGACAGCTCCAGCATGACGGGGATGCGGGCGTAATAGGCCTCCGGCGATTCGGCCAGCGGCTTAACCGACTTCAATTCGATGCCCGCCAGATCTGCCACCACGTTTAAACTGTTGAGGAATGACGCCATCTCGGATTCCGAGGGCAAAATCATCCGCTGCTTCACCGACGCGATTTCCAAATCATCCCGGCGCTTGCGATCCTCGTTGTAGGTCTTCTCGCGGATTTTGACGTCTTCCAGCTTGGTCTTCAGGGTTTTGTTTTCGCGCTCCAGCTTGGCGAGTTGATCGCGCGCGGGCGAAATTTTCAGAAACCAGAACAGCGCCGCAACCACCAGGACCAACACCACGAGGATGGCCACCTTTTTCGACACCGCCATTTTTGCAAAATTGTCCAACATACCCGGGACTCCTGCTATTTGTATTTCACGCTGCCAATCAGGGAAAAAGAAACCACCTTGTCCATGTTTTTGAGCTCCAGCCCCGAGGTCTTTACCTTGGGCACCGCCAAAGACGTGGACACCAACTCACTCGACACAAAGAAGTCTGAGAGGTTCAGCCGCCGCAAAAACTCCGCGACATCTTCGTGCGAGACGCCTTGTCCGGTGATGGTCACGTTGCGATCTTTTTCGCGAAAAGTGTTGATCCAGACCCGTCGAAAATCCCAGTCCTCGTCGTATCCGCGGATGGGGTTCTCTTTAATGAGGGCTTGGTAGCGATCGTTGTGAATGGTCGGTTTTCCCGAACGCGACAAAATGCGTGAGATCTCGAGCATCACGTTGACCGGGCCAGTTCTCGCCGCAACGAGGGCGTCGATGGCCTCCTGCCGCTTTATGTATTCGTCGATTTCTTTCAGGATCTCTTTGTGCTCCGCCATGCTGCTCTCGATGCGCTTAATTTGTGCATCCAGGGAGCCGTTCTCATTTTTTTGCGCCTTAATGTCGTCGCTGATGCCCATGAACATGATGAAGAGGATGAGCACCTCCACTGCGACGACGAGAAAGCCGATGATCAGTTGGTTGCGCAGGGCTTCTTTTTTGCGCTCTTGCTTAATGGGGAGAAGGTTGATTCTGATCATTTCAGATGCGCTCCTTCTGCTTTCTCAATGCCAGCCCCAGACAAACCGAGGCCTGCGGAGCTTGCCGGCGCAACACCGTCGGGCTGAATTGCTTTTCGTCGAACAAGACACGGCGAAAGGGATCGAGCATCTCCACGGGAACCCGAGAGCGCCGCTCAATAGATGCGCGCACCTGGGGTAGATTGGAGGTTCCGCCCGTGATGAAAATTTTGGCGATTTCTCCGTAGGTGCTAGTGGCCATGTAAAAATCGAGCGAACGTTGAATTTCGCCCGCCAAGGTGTCCACCACGGACGAGATGATTTCGTCCACCTCCCGCGGCACCACTTCCTGGGAGTCCTCAAGGCCGCCCGCTTTGTAGGCTTCGGCTTCCTCGTGGCTCACCTGCAGTTGCTTTTGAATTTCCTCGGTGATCAAGGCGCCGCCATTGGAGATGTCGCGGGTAAACTGCGAGACCCCTGCGTGCACGATGTTCACCGTGGTCACTTCGGCGCCGATGTTGAGCAGCGCCAGGGTTTCGTTGGCGGCAAAGCCGTAGTTCAATTCGTACACGTTTTGCACGACGAAGGCGTCGATATCCACCACCATGGGGGAGAGCTTCGCGCCCTTCACCACCTCGACCAAATCTTGGATTTCATCTTTTTTGGCCGCCACCAACAACACGTCCATCTGTCCGGCCTCTTCGTTGGAGCCCAAGATGTTGTAGTCGATTTCCACTTCGGAGATGTCGAAGGGGATGTGCTGCTCGGCCTCCCACTGAATTTGTTCTTCCAGCTCCTCGCGCTTCATCAACGGCAAGTTCAGCTTTTTAATGATCACCGAGTTGCCCGAAATCGAGAGGGCCACTTCTTTTTGCGAAATGCGCAAGTCTTTGAACAACTTACGCAATCCATCCACCACGGCGCTGTGGTTCATAACGTGCCCATCGACAATCGACTGCGGCGGCAGGGGTTCGATACCGTATTTTTGCAAGTGGTACCCCCGCCCCGACTTCCGCAGTTGGAGCGCCTTGATTGAAGATGTTCCGATATCCACACCAATGAGTTGTTTGCCTTCGAATATCATTCAGTCATCCTCAAAAACTTTACGCCGATCGGCCACTTTTAGGCCGAGGGCTTTGAGTATCTTTCGCTTGGTGTCCATGCGGCATCCAAAACCATTTTCGATGCGCGTCACTGTCAACACGGACAACCCCGCCTTTCGGGCGAGTTCCGCCTTGCTCATCATTTGTTCCAATCGAATTTCGCGCAGGCGGTTGCGAACGGGCCGTGCGGGCTTCTTCGCAGCAGCGGTGCGCTGCGGATTGGCTTGTGGTGCTACCGTCGGCGCATCCGTCTTGGCCGCGTGCGCATCGTCGAGCAGCGGTCGCGCGCTGGGTGCATCCGCAGAGGTGTGCGCAACCCCCGTCGGGCCAGCTCCCGCGTCACGCGGTGTTGCAGTCTTGTTTTCAGGCTTATCCGGCATGCCTGTCATCTCCCAATAAATCGCTTCACTCATTTCACTGTTTTCAAATTGTATGTAATTCACCATTAAGTTAGTTAAAATTTAGCCCTCATTGAGCGGTAGTTTAACGCCATCATTCTCACTCTTGGTGAAGCATAGGTCAAATTTTTTACCCCGAATTCCGAACCACCCTCCCACACCACCCTCCCACACCAACGTCGCTGAATCGCCTCAGGCAAAGGTGTCAACTTTGACACTGTCCAAAACTTAGCCCTCACAGCAAAATCGCATAAACATCGAATTTTTATCTGCATTTTCCACAAAGAGGCATCGCGCCAGGCGTGTCAGTTTTGACACTGAACTTTTGTTTCCAAAACTTTAACCAACTGAATTTATTGATATTTTTATTTGGCCCCTAATTTGCAGCCGTGTTTCGTAACCCTTTTGCAGAAATGAATTATATGAAAACCAACAACCCAATGCACCCCAGCGCCAACCGCTCTACCGCCGACCATCACAGCTTTCAGGCCGTGGTCGTCCAACACATTCCCCTGGTACAAAAAATGGCCCGCCGCGTGGCCGCAAACGCTTCGGCCCACATCGCTTACGACGATTTGTTCAGCGCCGGCACCCTGGGGCTCATCAACTCCGTGATCCGCAATCGCGGCGGCGAACCCCGCTCTTTCATCAGCTACATCAAAATACGCGTCCTCGGCGCCATGTACGACGAGCTGCGGGCCAGCCGCTGGCGCCCCCGACAATCCCCAAACGGCAGACGCGCCGCCAACCTCTCGCATGCCAGCCAGCCCGACACCATCGTATTGCTCGAAGATCTCGGCGGCACCCCAACCTGGCAACCCCACCATCCGAACCCCACCCCCGATCCCCACGAGGTCCTGTCGCGCAAGCAAACGCGGCGCACGCTCTACAAGGCGCTGTCCACGCTTCCCGCGCGCGATCAATTGATTTTGCAGCTACATTATTTCAAAGGGATGAAAATGCGTGAAATCGGCGGTTTTCTCGGCATCTCCGAAGGTCGCGTGTCGCAAATCCATCACCGCGCCCTGGCGCGTGTCCGCCCATACATGCAAAACACCGCGTCGCCGCCCTGCCCCCAGGCACATAGCGCCCCCACAGCCGTGTCGAATTAAGCTTATTGCAAATATCCCAGCTCGCGCAGTTGCTGCTTGAGGTCGTCGGGGATGTCCTCGTTTTTCGATTCGACCGCCTTGGGCTTGGCGACGATGTCGCCTGCCACCGCGTTGCTAAACCAGTTGGTTTTGTCCGGGGCGCCGATAAATTGCCCCAGGGCGATGCGCATGCCTCGCAGCGCGATGGGATACTTTTCGTCGACGTCTACTTTTTCGCCGGGATCCTGCTGCAAGTTGTGCACAAACGTGTTGACCGGGCCCTTCATCCAGAGTTTCCAGTCGCCGCGCCGCACGCTCCACTGCAAATTGCGCGAGTCCATCTCGGAGTAAAACGACGAAAACGCCGCGTCAAACGGATGGGGTGCCGCCCCGCGCGCCAAGGGCAACAGGTCTTTCCCCTCCACCTCTCGCGGCACGTCCTTGCCCACGGCTTTCAGCGTTGTGGGCAAAATGTCCACCAGTGTGGTGGGCGCCTGCAGACGCTTCCCCGCAGGCACGAGCCCCGGTGCCCGGATAATCATCGGAACGTGCAGCAATTCTTGGTAGACGGAATGCCCGTGTCCCACGGAGTTGTGCTCAAAGAACTCCTCCCCGTGGTCTGCGGTCACCACGAAGATCGTGTTGTCGTACACGCCCGCCTTTTTCAACTCCTCGATAAACTTGCCGAATTGCCGATCGTGGTACGTCACCTCGCCGTCGTAGAGGGCCTCCAGGCGCCGGCGATCGCGTTTTTCGAGCACGACTTTTTTGCGCTTGAACTGCTCGAGCAATTCGCCCGTGGAGCGCGGCCGCACCGGACCGTCGTAAGGCTGGGCATCGTAGAGTTTCAAATCCTCTTCGGGGGGATCGTAGGGCACGTGGGGATCGATGGTTTGGATGTAGGTGAAAAAGGGTTTGTCGCCTTGGTCTTTGATAAAGTCCATCGTGGCCTTGAACACATTTACGGCGTCGGAGTTTTTGTTTTCGCGAATGAAATTGATGTATTGGCTCCAGCCCCGCTTAAACCCAAACTCATCGGCGAGGTAACCGTTGGCGACAAAGGCCCCGGTGGCAAACCCCTGACTGCGGTAAATCTCCGAAATCAATTTGACGTTTTTGGACAACACCGACGCGTGGCCGCGCGCCTTGTGGCTATCCGGGTGCAGGCCGGTGAACACCGACGCGCACGAGGGCTTGGTCCAGTTGGAGTTGGCCTGGCAATGCTCAAACACCGCAGACTCTGAAACGAACTTTTCCATCTCCGGCGTTTTGATGCGGCGGTTGCCATAGGACGAGAGCTTGTCGGCGCGCTGCGTGTCGATGAGCAAGACGATGACGTTTTTCTTTTTTGCGTCGGTCCCTTCCAGCTTCACCGGCGTCGTGCGCAACGCGGGATCGCCCAAGGCAATGCGCGCGCCCTCTGGCCCCTTGGCGGAGACATCGATGCGGACGAGCTGCCCGGCGTAGGCCGAAATATCCGCCATCTGATCGTGCCATTTGTCGTCGTCGATTTGGTGCGACAGCACGGTCTTGGATGCCGAGCCATCCGCTGGCGTCACCTGCGCCTCCAGGGTGCACGGCACTGTCTTGCCCATCGAGGTCACCATCGACGCCGCCGAAAAGCACAAGTGCCCCGTTGCGGGGACATCCAGGTACCAGGACAGCGTCATCGGCGCCGAAACAATCAGCGAAGTGCGCTCCTTTTTGTCTGCCGTATAGCTTTGCAGCATATTTTCGGGCATCGGCGGCACGAACTCTTTGGGGGCCGGCGTGTCCTCGGGAAGAATGCGCAGATAATCGACGGCGAAGGCCGTGGGGATGCCGTTGTCAGAAGTCGAGGAGGTCGCAAACATCAGCTTTAAATAGTTTTCGCCCGCCTTGACCTGTTCGGCGGTGGCGCTGACCGCGTAATTTTCGAAGCCCGAACCCGTCATGCTCACGGCTTTTAACGGGTGGTCGTTGAGATAGACCGAAAAGCTCTTCACCCCGGCCGCTTTCACGCGGAAGACAAACGTTAACGGCTGGACGGTGTCCGCGGTGAAGTACATGCGGATGGGAGATGTCGAGGCCCAGGTAAACGAAACGCCGTTGACCGTGGTGTCGTTGCCCCACCCCGTCATCCAATCGCCCATCGTGTACTTGAAGCGAGACGCGGTGCCGAATTTCACGAACTCGCCATAATGCGCCACATCCGCCAGGTGCAATGATTCGATGAAATCAAAGGATTTTATTTTGTCTTTCCACGGGGTCCCCTGGGCCGCCGCATCCACCACAGCCGCGCCCCCAGCACCGGACGAAGCGGCCTTGTCGCCACCGCACCCCAAGGGCAACGCCGCACCGATGGCCGCTGCGGAGCTCACCACCATAAAGTCTCTCCTCGTCCAGTTTTTGTCTTTGCGATCTCTCATCGTCTGATTCCTCCCATGCCCCAAATCATTTCGGCGGACGCCTGCGCACCCGCGAATTAACCTTTATATATACGCTGTTTTGGGCACTGCCCTTTTGCGCAGTATCCCATGTGACATACCAGAAAAAGCCCGATGTCCAAAAAAAACGCATCCTCACTCAGCCGGGCGTCTCTTCGCCTTGCGGCAGCGCATCGTTGGCTGCTGCCCTGCGGCGCGCATACACCCGCAAAATTTCCACCGCCGCCGGGGTCATCCCGGGAATGCGGCTGGCCTGCCCCAGCGTGGCGGGAGAGGCGTGTTGCAGCTTTTCTTGTAACTCTTCGCGCAAGCCGGGAATTCCGCTGTAATCCATTTGTGGGGGCAGCCACTCTTTGTCCGCGGCTTGCAAGCGCTGGGCTTGGTTTTGTTGACGCGCCAGGTATCCCGCGTACTTGATGTCGATTTCGAGGCGCCGCTGCAGCTCAGGCGACAGCGCGCCCAGCTCCGGAGCCAGCGACAACGCTTGCGCCATGGTCACCCCCTCCCGGTGCAGGTACTCGCCCAAGCGCTGGGGCTTCACCACCGCGGGTAGCCCCAAGTCGCGCAGCCGGTCATTGGTGCGCTGGGCCGGCGTTAGGGACACCGTTTGCAGCACATCGCGGGCCGCCCGCAACGCGGTGAGTCGCTCTTGCGTGGCCCGAATTTGTGCATCGCCGAGCAGACCGACGCGCATCGCCACATCGAACAACCGTTCGTCCGCGTTGTCCTCGCGCAGCAGCAGACGAAACTCCGCCCGAGACGTAAACATGCGGTAGGGCTCGTCGACGCCGCGGCCGGTCAGGTCGTCGATCATCACCCCCAAGTACGCTTGATCGCGCCCAAAGAGCATCGGCTCACCGCCGAGGACGAACAGCGCCGCGTTGGCGCCAGCGGTCAAGCCCAAGGCCGCTGCCTCCTCATAGCCCGAGGTGCCGAGAATTTGCCCGGCAAAATACAGGCCATCGAAGCCGTCCACCGTCAAGTGCGGCGTCAAGGCCTGCGGTTGCACCGCGTCGTACTCAACGGCATAGCCATAGCGCAGGATGCGCGCCCGCTCGAGACCGGGAATGGCGTGCACCATTTCCTCTTGCACGTCTTCGGGGAAGCTCGTGGAAATGCCCGCCGGATAAATCACCTTTCCGTGCTGGTCCTCGGGCTCCAAAAACACCTGGTGGCGCTCTTTCTCGGGGAAACGGGCGATTTTGGTTTCCACCGAGGGGCAATACCGCGCGCCGATCCCCGAGATGCCTCCGCCATACAGCGCCGAGCGCGTGAGATTGCGCGCGATGATTTCGTGGCTCTTCGCCGAGGTCCAGGTGAGGTGGCACGGCCGTTGGGGCAAGCTGTAGTCGCGCGTCGTGGGATCGAAGAAGGGCGGCGGCACATCGCCGTGCTGTTCTTCCAACTGCGCGTAATCGATGGAGTCCCCCGCCAAACGAGGGCAGGTCCCGGTTTTGAGACGCATCATGGGCAGGCCAATGGCGCGAATCGAATCGGCCAACGCCAGGGTGGGTGCAACCCCTTGCCGGCCTCCGGGGATCTCCGTTTGTCCGACAAAGAGCATGCCCCGCAAATAAGTGCCTGCGGCCACCACCACCGCGCGGGCCGAAAGGGTTCCGCCGCGGGCCAGGCGCACACCGGTCACGTGACGACGCGCGCCCTGGGTTTGCCACAGCAGCGCCTCCACGGTGTCCTCGATGACTGCGCCCCCCTCAATCGCGCGGAGGGCTTCGGCCATGCGGACAACGTAGACATGGGCATCGGTTTGCACGCGCGTGGACTGCACCGCTGGGCCTTTGCGGCGATTCAGCGTGCGAAACTGCAAACCCGACAAATCGGTCAGGCGCCCCATCAAACCGCCCAACGCGGTAATCTCGCGCACCAGGTGGCCCTTGCCCGGTCCGCCGATGGCGGGATTGCACGGTTGAAATCCCACCGTCCGCCAGTCGGGCACCACCAGCGCAGCGCGCACCCCCAGCCGACACGCCGCCGCATAGGCCTCGCACCCAGCGTGACCGCCCCCCACGACGATGACGTCGAAATCGCGCGTCGTATCTCTTTGTTGTTTCATCGCTTCAAAACGCCTCGGCACACCGCACAACCAACCCAGATTCAGCTCGCATTACGCACAGCCACACACACTGCGCATACATACAGCATGTGTTGCTTTACATTATCGCGAAATATAGTGTAATCATTAAAACCACGAGGGAAAAACATTATGAGACGATGGAAATCAGAAGTACTAGAGCAGTTGTTGGACATCCAAGATGTGGACATGAAAATCAGGGCCATATCCCACACCATCGAACAACTCTACCACCGCTGCATGCGCGAGGATTTGCAGCTCAACAACATGAAGGCCGAGCTCGAGCAAGTCGAGGAAAACCTCAACGCCACCAAGGTGCAGCGCGAGATGTACCAGAGCACGCTCGAGGACATCCGCAACGCCATCAAGGGGCTCATGGCCAATCGCTCGGGCATCTTCAGGCCGCGCACGCGAAGCTCCACCGAGGCGCTCAAAATTGAAGAGGACAAACTCGCCGTGCTGTTGGTGGAGACCGACAGCCAAATTCAGCGCCTCTCCGAAGATGCGGCGGCCATCCGCGACCAAATCCAAGAGCGCTCGGCCGAGGTCGCCCTGTCCCAACAAGCACCCGAAGCCGAAATCCGCCAACGCCGCGACGAAAAGCTAAAGCTCGAAGCCGAACGCGCAAAGCGGATCCGCGGTCTCCCCGAACCCCTGCTCCGAAAATACGATCGCCTCAAGGCATCGCGTTCGGGCATGGCCCTCACCGTGCTAAGCGATGGCATCTGCAAGGTGTGCCGCATGCAAATGCCCACCGGCGTTTACTCTCGCTTGGTGAAGGGCGAGTACATCCACGACTGTCCCGCGTGTGGCCGCATGGTGGCGCGCATTCAATTCAGCATCGACTTCAAGCAGATGGCCGAAGAGGCCAAGGCCGCCGAGGCCGCCAAAGAGGAAGAGCGCAAGAAGCAAGAAGCCGCCAAGGAGCGCCGCATCAAAGCGGCCGAACGAACCGAGCGCCTCAAAGAACAACACGAGCGAAAGCTGTTGCAAGCAGCGATGCGCGAGGCCGCACAACAACAGGAGCGCGCCAACGTCACCGCGGGTACCGCAACAAAAACGACCAAGACCGCCGCCGCCAAAGCAACGCCCGCCAAAAAGGCAACCG